>Ga0209794_1000165_pt1 | contig 151756 bp, 141 predicted proteins | sample EBPBio232013_DNA_FD_185869 | JGI IMG/M metagenome (GOLD analysis project Ga0209794, IMG submission 185869) | Wastewater treatment Type I Accumulibacter community from EBPR Bioreactor in Madison, WI, USA - Reactor 1_5/23/2013_ DNA (SPAdes)... | ecosystem: Engineered > Bioreactor > EBPR >...
TGGCGTACCACCGCCAGTCGCCCGGCTTCCTTGACACTCATCAGCTCCACCTTGCACCCCTTTGCATCTCCAACAAGGGGACACTTCTACTTGGGGCGAAGGGGACATTACTGTTTGGGGCTCACACGCTTTTGCCTGAGTTTGAGCTTGTGTAGGATGCCGGCATGACCGATCTGCCCTGCCACCACAGCCGTTTCCATGCCGGTTCCGCGTCGCGCGCCGCTAGCTGCGTCGCCTGGGCGGTCGCGGCCTGCCTGGGCGCCGCTTGCGGGCTGGCGCAGGCCCAGGCGCAGCCGGCCGGGGGCCTGGACTGGACCTTGTCGGCGGCCGGGGCGGCCGAGGCGAATGTCAGCAAGCTCGGTGTGATCGCCGGCTGGACGCAGCCCGCGCCCCTGTGGCAGGGCGCGCAGTGGCGCCTGCGGCTGCGCCACGAGCTTGAGCTGGCGGCCTGGCGCGTGCCCAAGGCGCGTGACCTGCTGGAGCTGGGCTATTCGCCCGTGCTGCGGCTGGAGCGGCCGCTGCGGGGCGGCCAGGCGTTGCTGTTCGTCGAGGGCTCGATCGGCGCGCGCCTGCTGTCGCACACCCGCGTGGCGCCGGAGCGCTCGCTCAGCACGGCGTTCCAGTTTTCCGACATGCTGGGCGTGGGCGTGCAGTGGGGCGCGCAGGCGCGCTCGACGCTCGGGCTGCGCTACCAGCACGTGTCCAACCTGGGCATCAAGAGACCGAACCCGGGCCTGGACTTCGGCCAGCTGTACTACACGCACCGCTTTTGATGCGGGGACGGCGCGCGGTCCGGCGGCGATGCCCGCGCTATGCGTCCTGCGCCGCCACCTCGATCCGGTAGCGCGCCTGTGCGGCGTCCGCCTGCGGCACGAACTGCCAGCGCCGGCCGTGGAAGGCCGCCACGCTGGGCCGGTGGGCGATCGACACCAGGGCGCCGCCGGCCTGCTCGGTGAGCGCCCGCAGGCGGGCATAGAGCTGCTGCTCGGCCGGCACGTCCAGCGCGCTGGTGGCCTCGTCGGCCAGCACCCAGGCGGGTTGCCGCAGCAGCACGCGGGCGATCGCCAGGCGTTGCTGCTCGCCGCCGCTGAGCTTTTGCGTCCAGTTGTCGCGCTCGTCCAGGCGCGCCGCCAGCGCGGGCAGCAAGGCGTCGCGCAGCGCGGCCCGCAGCTGCGCGTCGTCGTAGCGGCTGGCCGGCTCGGGGTAGGCCAGGGCGTCGCGCAGCGCGCCGTCGGGGAAGTACGGCCGCTGCGGGATGAACATGGCGGCGGCCGGCAGGCCGACCTGGCCGCGCGCGAACGGCCAGATACCGGCCAGCGCCCGGAACAGCGTGGACTTGCCGCTGCCCGAGGGCCCCTGCACCAGCGTGTGCTGGCCGGGCGCCACGCGCAGCTCGGCGCCTTGCAGCAAGGTGGCGCCGCTGGGCAGTTGCAGGGTCAGCTGGTGTGCCGAGATGACTCCTGAATCCATAGCTGCTGGCGCTTGCTGGTCGGGCGCTATGGCCTGATTTTGATTGGAAAGCGCGGCCTCGAAGCTGGTCAGGCGCTCGGTGGTGGCGCGCCAGCTCGCCAGGCCGTCGTAGTTGTCCACGAACCAGGACAGCGCGCCCTGCACGCGATCAAAGGCGCTGGCGATCTGCATCAGCTCGCCCAGCTGGATGGCGCCGGAGAAAAAGCGCGGCGCCGCGACGATGAAGGGGAACACCACCGCCGCCTGGCCGAACAGGTTGGTGAAGCCCACCAGCTGCTTCTGCTTGGCGATCAGGCGCAGGTAGTTGGCCAGCACGGCGCCAAAGCGGGTGTCCAGGTTGCTCTGCTCGACCGGCTCGCCGCGGTCCAGGGCGATGGCTTCGCTGTATTCGCGCACCCGCACCAGGTGGTGGCGAAAGTCGGCCTCGCGCTTTTGCTGCTCGAAGTTCAGCCCGATCAGCGGGCGACCGATGTAGTGCGTCAGCACACTGCCGGCCGTGCAGTACAGCACCGCCATCCACACCATGAAGCCGGGAATGGTGATGGCCTGCCCGCCCAGCGTGAACGAGAATGCGCCCGACAGCCCCCACAGGATGCCGACGAAGCTGGCCAGCGTGACCACGGCGTTCAGAAAGCCCATCGACAGGCCCACCGTCTGCGCGGTGAACAGGTTGACGTCTTCCTGCAGGCGCTGGTCGGGGTTGTCCGGCTCGCGCTGGCCCGGATGCGGCAGGCCGGTGGCGCTGGTGGTGGGCTCGGCCGCGCCGGCGTAGCGCGCCAGCTCCATGCGGTAGAAGGCCTGGCCGTGCAGCCAGCGGCCCATCAGCTCGCGCGTCATCCAGGCGCGCCAGCGCAGCTGCAGCAGTTGCGTCAGGTAGAAGCGGTAGATGGCGATGACGATGAACACCATCGCCAGCAGCGTGAAGCGCCCCAGCTGCTGCCAGAACACGGCGGCGTCCTTGTTTTGCAGTGCGTCGTAGAACACGCGGTTCCACTCGTTGATCTGCACCAGCATGTAGACCGCGCCCAGGTTCAGCGCCACGATGGCCGCCAGCAGGCCACGCGCGCGCCAGCGCTCGTCCGACGCGCTGAAATACGGCGCCGACAGGCGCGCCACCTGGCGCAGGAAATTGTGAACACGGGCAAGGCTGTCCGGCAGGCGCATGGTGGCTGGGAGAGATTGAAGGGGGGTGCCCATGCTAGCTGCGGCCCGGGCGCCAGACTGAGGCCGGGCTGAAGACCCGGCACGCAGGCCGTGCGGGCGTGACATGCTCGTGTTGCGCCGCCCCCCGCCATGCGGCAAGATCGCCCCGATGTCCGAAACCGACAACCTGCTGCCCGTCAGTGCCTGGCCCTATACCCAAATCCTCATGCGCCTGGCGCTCGGGCTGGCCCTGGGCCTGCTGATCGGGCTGGAGCGCGAGCGCCGCGGCAAGGAGGCCGGCCTGCGCACCTTCGGCTTCATCGGCCTGCTGGGCACCATGGGCGGCGCGCTGGGCAACGGCTACGGGCTGGCCACGCTGGCGCTCACCGGCCTGCTGGTGCTGATTCTCAACGTTTCATCGCTGCGCGCGGGCCAGGGCACCGAGCTGACCACCTCGACCGCGATGCTGGTCACCGGCATGGCCGGCATCCTGTGCGGGCTTGGCCACACCATCGCGCCGGCGGCGGTGATGGTGATCGCCACCGCGCTGCTGGCCTGGAAGGAGCGCCTGGCCGACTTCTCCATGGGCGTGTCGGAGGGCGAGATCCGCTCGGCCATCCTGCTGGCGGTGCTGGCCATCGTGATCTACCCGGCGTTGCCGCAGGGCGCCGTGGGGCCCTGGGGCCTGATCGAGCCGCGCACGGCCTGGGTGGCGGTGATCCTGATCGCCGGCATCGGCTTCTTCAACTACGTGCTGTGGAAGATGTACGGCACGCGCGGCACCGAGCTGTCGGGTTTCTTCGGCGGCCTGATCAACAGCAACTTCACCGTCATCGAGCTGGTCGAGCGGGTGCGCGAGGTGGGACTGGCCTACGTCGGCACGGCCTACCGCGGCATCATGCTGGCGATGGTGGCCATGATCGCGCGCAACGCCACGCTGCTGCTGATCCTGGCGCCCGAGGCCCTGGTGAGCGCGTTTTCCGCCTTCCTGCTGATGATGGGCGCCAGCGCATTGCTGGTGGGCGTCAGCCTGCGGCGCGGCCGCCTGGCGGGGGCCGGCGTGGCGCCCGAGATTCATCTGGACATGCCGTTCTCGCTGCCGCAGGCGCTCAAGTACGGGGCCATCTTCCTGCTGCTGCACGCGCTGGGCGCGCTGACGCAGCGGCAGTTCGGCGACGCGGGCTTCTACTTCGTCAGCATCGTCGGCGGCCTGCTGTCCAGCGCCAGCTCGGTGGCGGCGGCGGCGTCGCTGGCGGCGCAGGGCGGCATCCCGCCGGGCACGGCGGGCGTGGGGGCGGTGCTGGCCTCGTTCACCAGCATCGTGTTCAGCCTGTCCTTCGTGCTGCGCTCGCGCAGCGGCGCGCTGATCCGGCAGCTGGCGCTGTCCATGCTGCTGATCGCCGCCGCCGGCATGGTCGGGCTGCTGGCGGGGCGGTTCGTGCAGCCGTGGCTGGGCGCGTTGCTGAGCCAGATGGAGCCGTCGTCTTCGGCGCGGTGAGGCCCGGCGCGGCGCCAGGCCGGGGCCTGTGGGCGGCGCCCGAACACCGATCGGGAGGGCAGCGCGCTACGGCTTGGCGGCGCGGGCGTTGGCCGGGCGCGCGGCCAGCGCCTGTTCCTTGCGCCGGCGCTCCTGCCGCTCGGCACGGCGGCGTTCGGCCACGCCGCGGATTTCCTGCTCGGTCAGGTAGCCGTCGCCGTTCAGGTCGGCCTGGCGAAAATCCTCGGCCAGCGAGGGCTTGAGGCGAAAGCCCACCTGCGCCTCCTGGCGCGAGATGCGGCCGTCGCCATCGGCGTCGAGCATGCGAAAGATTTTCAGCGCCTGCGCCTCGCCCTTGCCGGGCGCCTTGGCCGTGCTTGGCGTGGTGGCCGCCGCGGCGGTCTTTTGCGCCAGCGCCGGGGCACTGCCCAAGGGCAGGGCGAGCATCAGGGATAGAAACCAGCGCGACGTGTTCATCGGGGCTTGGAGTCCTGGCGGCGGCGCGAAGTTTCCGCCGGCGCCGTGGCATTGGTCACGCCCGCCGCCACATGGCCGGCCGGTACATGCCGGGCGGCGTGGGCGATGTGTCCGCTCTGGTCGTCGAAGAAGAAATCGGGTTCGAACTCGCGCAGGAACTCGCCTTTGGGCAGGCCGCCCAGGAACATGGCTTCGTCGACCCGGATGTTCCAGCGCATCAGGGTCTGGATGGCGCGGCGGTGCGCCGGCGCGCCCCGCGCCGTGACCAGGGCGGTGCGGATGCGCATGTGCGGCACGCCGGCCTGCTGCAGCCGGTGCAGCGCCACCAGAAAGGGCTTGAAGGGGCCGTCGGGCAGCGGCTCGTCGGCCTTGCGCTGCTCGTGCTTCTGGAACGCCGCCAGCCCCTTCTTCTGGAACACCTGCTCGGCCTCGTCGGAGAACAGCACGGCGTCGCCGTCGAAGGCGATGCGCACCTCGTCGGGGTAGCGGTCGCCGGCCGGGGCGGCGTCGACCATCACATGCGCGGCCGGAAAGCCGGCGGCCAGCGCCTCGCGCACGTCGTCGGCGTTGGCCGACAGGAAGATGTCGGCCTGCAGCGGCCGCAGGTAGGCAAAGGGCGGGCGGCCCTGGGTGAACACGCCGCGCTCCAGCCGCAGCGCCTGCGCCGCGCCGGAGTTGAAGATGCGCATGCCGCTGACCGGGTCGTTGCGCGAGAGGATGACCACCTCGACGCGCTCGACGCCGTCTTCGTTGAAGCGCAGCAGCTTGCGCACCATGGCGTGCGCGATGCCGGGGCGCGCCGGCAGGTCCAGCCGCTCCAGCTGCACGCGCATGTAGCCCTCGGGGTCGCCGCTCTCGAACAGGCGGTTTTCCTCTTCCAGGTCGAACAGCGCGCGCGAGGAGATGGCGACCACGAGCTTGTCGTCGAGGGTGGTGGGCATATAAAAATGATAGCTGCTTGCGCTGGATGGGTGGGTGCTGGAACCTGATTTGACCGAAAAATTCACTGCGCCAAGCGCCGCAAGGAACATCCGGACGCGAAGGGCGCGAAAGTGACGCGAAGAACGTGAAAAAGATGGCTGTTTCTTTCGCGTCCTTCGTGCCAGCTTCGCGTTCTTCGCGTCCGGCAGTTGGCATGGCCTGGCACAGCCTCACCGCACCCACTGGTTCAGCTGGATGATCGGCAGCATCACCGCCAGCACGATCAGCAGCACCACCACGCCCATGACGACGATCAGCAGCGGCTCCAGCACGGTGGCCAGCTGCAGGGCGCGGCGCTGCACCTCGGCCGACAGCTGGGTGCTGGCGCGCTGCAGCATCATGGGCAGCTGACCGGTCTGCTCGCCCAGGCGGGCGAACATGGCCAGCAGGCCGGGAAAGCGCTTTTTCTGCGCCAGCGCGGCGGCCAGCGGCGCGCCTTCGCGCACCATCACCAGCGCGTCCTCGGCGTCGGCGCGCATGGCGGTGTTGTTCAGGGTCTGGCCCGCGGCCTGCAGCGCGCGCAGGATCGGCACGCCGGCGCCGGCCAGCATGGCCAGCGTGGCGCCAAAGCGGGCGGCGTTGTAGCCGCGGGACAGCCGCCCGACCAGGGGCAGGCGCAGCCACAGGGCATCGAATTTTTGCCTCAATTCGTTGTTTCGCAATGCCAGGCGTGCGCCAACAGCTATCAAAATAATAGTTCCCAACAGCCACCAGCCCCAGGCGCGCACCAGCTGGCTGACCGCCAGCATGAGCACCGTGAGCGTGGGCAGCGCCTGCTTGCTGCCGGCAAACACCGTCGCCACCTGCGGCACCACGTAGCTGACCAGGAAGATGACGATGACGATGGCCACCACGGTGACGATGGCCGGGTACAGCGCCGCGCCGACCAGCCGGGCCTTGAGCGTCTGGCGCTCTTCCAGGTCGTCGGCCAGGCGCTCCAGCACGGCGCCCAGGTGGCCGCCCTGTTCGCCGGCGGCGACGACGGCGGTGTACACGGGCGAGAAGTCGCGCGGGTGCTGCGCCATGGCGCCGGCCAGCGGCGCGCCGGCGTTGACTTCGGCGCGCAGCGCGGCGATCAGGTGGCGCTGGCGCTCGTGCTCGGCCTCGTCCACCAGGGCGGTGAGTGCACGCTCCAGTGGCAGTCCCGAGCTGACCAGGCCGGCCAGCTGGCGCGTCCAGATCGCCAGCTGGGCGCTGTTGAAGGCGCGCGCGCCGCCGATGGGGCGCGTCAGCACCGAGCCGCCGCTGCCCGTCACCGGCTCTACCGACAGCGGCACCAGGGCCTGCGTGCGCAGCAGTGCGCGCGCGGCACGGACGGTGTCGGCCTCGATCACCCCCTTGCGGGACTTGCCGTCGGCTTGCAGGGCTTCGAAGGTGTAGGCGGGCACGGACGTGGGCGGCGGGCGGCGGCGACCTGGCACGGACGGTGGCACCACCGACAGGAATCGAACCTGTATCTAGCGCTTAGGAGGCGCTCGTTCTATCCATTGAACTACGGCGGCGCGGGGAGCGGGCATTGTATCGGGGTGCGTCGCTGGGGCGGTGCAGGGCAGCACGCGCGGGACCACGTCCTTGCAGTCGCAAAAAAAGGGCCCGGAGGTCATCCGGGCCCTTGTGTCTGGTGGTGGTAGGTGGAATCGAACCACCGACCTTGGGGTTATGAATCCCACGCTCTAACCGTCTGAGCTATACCACCGGCAAACGCGCATTATAGGGTCTTTTCAGCCATGGCCCGCGGTCACTGGTGCTTGAACGCCGGCGCGCGCTTGTTGACGAAGGCGTCCATGCCTTCCTTCTGGTCCTGCGTGGCGAACAGCCCGTGGAACAGGCGGCGCTCGAACATCACGCCGTCGGCCAGCGTGCCTTCGAAGGCGCGGTTGACCGATTCCTTGGCCGCCATCACCGCCAGCTGGCCAAAGCTGCAAATGGTCAGCGCCGCGGCCAGGGTTTCCTCCATCAGCTTGTCCAGCGGCACCACGCGGCTGACCAGGCCGGCGCGCTCGGCTTCGGCGGCGTCCATCATGCGCGCCGTCAGTACCATGTCCATGGCCTTGGACTTGCCGACCGCGCGTGGCAGCCGCTGCGTGCCGCCGGCGCCGGGAATGACGCCCAGCTTGATCTCGGGCTGGCCAAACTTGGCGTTGTCGGCGGCGATGATGAAGTCGCACATCATGGCCAGCTCGCAGCCGCCGCCCAGGGCAAAGCCGCTCACGGCGGCGATCACCGGCTTGCGGATGGAGCGGATGGTTTCCCAGTCGCGCGTGATGTAGTCGTCGCGGTAGACGTCGGCGAAGCTGTAGCTGGCCATGGCGCCGATGTCGGCGCCGGCGGCAAACGATTTCTCGCTGCCGGTGATGACCATGCAGCCGATGGTCGGGTCGGCATCGAAGGCCTTCAGCGCCTGGCCCAGCTCGACCATCAGCTGGCTGTTGAGCGCGTTCAGCTGCTTGGGCCGGTTGAGCGTGATGACGCCCACCTGGCCGCCCTCGACGCGCGTGGTGATGAGTTCGTAGGTCATGGGTTCTCCTGATCGGGTGGTGTGAATGCGTGCAAATGGCACTATAACCACCGGCCGGCGCGGCCCGCCGGTTAGCCGACCGGGCAGTCGGCCAATGGTAAATTCGCGCACCAAGGAGACAAGCCATGACATCACCCGCGGAGCCGTCGGTGCTCTACGAGGAAGACGGCGCGATCGCCGTCCTCACGCTCAACCGTCCCGCCTCGCTCAACAGCTTCACGCGCCAGATGCACCGCGATCTGTGGGCCGCGCTCGACCGCGTGCAGGCCAACCGCGCCATCCGCGCGCTGGTGCTGACCGGCGCCGGCCGCGCGTTCTGCGCCGGCGCCGACCTGTCGGAGTTCGACTTTCGCGACGGCGCCGACCTGATGCACCGCGCCGACCCCGGCCCGGTGATCGAGCAGGCCTTCAACCCCACCACGCGACGCCTGGTCAACCTGGGCGTGCCCACGGTGTGCGCGGTCAACGGCGTGGCCGCTGGCGCCGGCGCCTCGGTGGCCATGGCCTGCGATGTCACCATCGCCGCGCCGGGCGCCAGCTTCATCCAGGCCTTCAGCAAGATCGGCCTGGTGCCCGACAGCGGCGGCACCTGGCTGCTGCCGCAGCGCATCGGGCTGGCGCGCGCCATGGCGCTGTGCCTGACCGGCGACAAGCTGAGCGCGCAGGACGCCAAGGCCATGGGCATGATCTGGGACGTGCAGGACGACGCCCTGGCCGCCGCCAGGGCCCTGGCCCAGCGCCTGGCCGCCATGCCCACCAAGGCGCTGGTGGCCACGCGCCACCTGCTGCGCGGTGCCCACACCCACAGCCTGGACGAGCAGCTGGATCTGGAGCGCGACGTGCAGTCGCGCCTGGGCTTCACGCACGACTACATCGAGGGCGTGACGGCCTTCCTGCAAAAGCGCCCGGCGCAGTTCAGGGGCGAGTGAGCATGAGCCATGCACAAGCCGCCCAGGCGCTGGCGCGCCGCGTGGGCGAGGCCATGTTCGCCGCCGACCGCGCCTCGCGCGAGACCATGGGCATGGAGCTGCTGGCCTGCGAGCCCGGCCGCGCCGTCATGCGCATGACGGTGCGGCCGCAGCACCTGAACGGCCACCAGATCTGCCACGGCGGCTTCATCTTCACGCTGGCCGACTCAACCTTTGCCTTTGCCTGTAACAGCCGCAACCACAACACCGTGGCGGCCGGCTGCGGCATCGAGTTTCTCAAGCCCGCGCAGCTGGGTGACGTGCTGACCTGCGAGGGCGTCGAGCAGGTGCAAAGCGGCCGCCACGGCGTGTACGACATGCGCGTGACCAACCAGCGAGGCGACACCGTGGCGCTGTTTCGCGGCAAGAGTGCGCAGATCAAGGGCCACGTGCTGCCCGACGAACCCCCGAGTCAGGAGAGCGGTGCATGAACACCACCACCAAGACCTTTCCGCTGGAGCCGATCGAAAAAGCCAGCATCGACGAGCTGCGCGCGCTGCAACTGGGCCGCCTGAAGGCCACGCTGGCCCACGCCTACGCCCACTCGCCGGTCTACAAGGCCAAGTTCGACGCCGCCGGCGTGCACCCGGATGACTTGCGCTCGCTGGAAGACCTGGCCAAGTTCCCCTTCACCACCAAGCAGGACCTGCGCGACCACTACCCCTTCGGCATGTTCGCCGTGCCGCGCGATCAGATCGTGCGCATCCACGCCAGCAGCGGCACCACCGGCAAGCCCACCGTGGTCGGCTACACCCGCAAGGACATCGACACCTGGGCCGACGTGGTGGCGCGCTCGCTGCGCGCCGCCGGCGCGCGGCCGGGCGACATGCTGCACCAGAGCTATGGCTACGGCCTGTTCACCGGCGGCATGGGCGCGCACTATGGGGCCGAGCGCCTGGGCCTGACGGTAGTGCCGTTTGGCGGCGGCCAGACCGAAAAGCAGATCCAGCTGATCCTGGACTTCAAGCCCGACCTGATCACCGTCACCCCCAGCTACATGCTGGCGATCTGCGAGCAGGTCGAGCACATGGGGCTGGATCCGAAGGCGCTGTCGCTGCGCGTGGGCATCTTTGGCGCCGAACCCTGGACCAACGAGATGCGCCACGCCATCGAGCAGCGCATGGCCATCGACGCCGTCGATATCTACGGCCTGTCCGAAGTCATGGGTCCGGGCGTCGCCAACGAATGCGTCGAGACCAAGGACGGCCCCACCATCTGGGAAGACCACTTCTACCCCGAGATCATCGACCCCGAGACCGGCGCCGTGCTGCCCGACGGGCAGGAGGGCGAGCTGGTATTCACCAGCCTGACCAAGGAGGCGCTGCCCATCATCCGCTACCGCACGCGCGATTTGACGCGCCTGCTGCCCGGCACCGCGCGCACCATGCGCCGCATGCAGAAGATCACCGGCCGCACCGACGACATGATGATCATCCGCGGCGTCAACGTCTTCCCCACGCAGATCGAGGAGCTGATCTTGAAGCGCCCCGAGCTGTCGCCCAACTACCAGTGCGTGCTGACGCGCGACGGCCCGCTGGACGACCTGAAGGTGCAGGTCGAGGTGGCGCCCGGCCTCGACCCGCGGCACATCGACGTCCGCGCCGCCGCCAAGCTGCTGCAGCACGAAATCAAGATCTACGTCGGCAGCAGCGTGCAGATCGAGCTCAAACCGGAGGGCGGCATCGAGCGCAGCGTGGGCAAGGCGCGCCGCGTGGTGGACCTGCGGCCCAAGTGACCGGCCGCCGCGCGGCGGGTCGCGGGCGGCGCTGGGTTTTCCAAGTCATTCCAGGCTCTGGCGCCCGCGCAGCGCGCGCCAGAAGCTATAAAATCAAGAGCATCAGCGCTGCTCGATGGTCTCCACCAGCAGGTCCATGTGGCTGTCGGCGCCCTGGGTGATGCGGATGCGCACCGGCAGGTATTGCAGCGTGGGGGCGAACCAGAACTCTGCTTGAATCGGCCCGCGTGGCTTGGCCAGGGGGCGCGGCTTGAAGTGCAGGGCGCGCACGGCGCCCAGGCGCGGCAGGTGCAGGGTGTCTTCGCCCACCACGTCGTAAGTCCATTCGTCCACGCCGCCCGGGCGCGCCAGCCACAGGGTGATGGCGCTGCCGGGCTGGGCGCTGATCTGGCCGGTGGCCAGGCGGTGGCCGAGCTCGACGAACTGGCTGGCGGCGTCCTGCACGCCGGCCGGGCGTGGCAGCCGCTCGCCGTTGTTGAGCCGCACGTCCTCGTCCAGGCGCACGCCACGGCGGCGCTGGCGCACCTGCTCCTCGAACACGGCCGGTTGCAGGCCGGCGGCGGTGATCTGGCCCTGGCTGGTCAGGCTCATGGACAGCAGCAGGCCGACGTCGAGCTGCACCGCCGTGTGGTAGCGCGTGCCCTCGCGCTGCCACAGCACGCGGGCGTCGCCGTGCAGCTCGCCGCGGTAGTTGCCGCCCAGGGTGTAGCGCAGGCGGGTGTCGCCGGGCCACTGGGCCAGGAAGGCGGGCTCGGCGGCGCTGGCGGCGGTGGCCGGGGGCGTGGCGGCGACGCTGTCTGGCGCTGGGGGGGTGGCGCTGTCGGGCAGGTCCTGCTGGGCCAGCGCGGCGGATGCCGGCGCTTCGGGGGCGCCGGCGGTCAGCGCTGCGTCGGCGGCCTCGGCGCCGGAGGCCGCGGTCGATGGCGCCGTGGCCTGGTTTGCTTCTGTTTCAGGAGCTGCTGGCGCACGCTGGATGCGAGCTACAGGCCGTTTTGTCTTGGAAACAGCAGGCGCGGGCGCGCGCTGCGCCACGACCGCTGCCGCGGGGGCTTCGGGCGTGATCGTGCGGGTATAGAAGGGCGGCGCCACGTCGCGCAGGAGGCTGGGCGGGCGCAGCAGCCGGCCCAGCAGCGCCAGGGCCAGCGCGTGCAGCAGCAGCACCAGCGCGGTGGTGGCCAGCAGGGCGCGCCGGCCGGGGTGGGTGCTCAGCGGCCGGGCCACGACGCGGCGGCGTCGGCCTTGCCCGGCGGCGCCAGCCGCCAGGTGGTGGATGGGTCCGGCAGGGCCAGCGGCAGGCGCAGCAGGCGCTGGTCGCGCGCCACCAGGGCGACGAGCTGGCGGGCCTTGCCGGCGTACAGCGGCAGATCGTCCAGCCGGTTCAGGCGCCAGCCGCTGGCGGCGCCGCGCGGCGTCGGCGCCGCCGGCTCGACGCCCAGCCATTCGTCGCCCGCGGCCAGGCCGGCGGCGGCGGCGGGGCTGCCGTCCAGCACCACCTTGATGCGCACGCCAGGGCCGTCGTCCACGCGCAGGCCCAGTGTCTGCGCCAGTTGCGAGGGCTCGTCCAGCACCTGCACGCCCTGCGCCTGCAGCAGCGGGCGCAGCGGCAGTTCGTCGGTGGCGTGCACCCAGGCGGCGATTTCGGCGTCGAAGCGGCGCCCGCCGACCTGGGCCAGGGTGTCGGCGAAGTCGGCCTCGGTCATGGGCCCGCCGCGGCAGCGCTGCCACAGCGCGCGCAGCACGTCGTCGAGCGTGGCGCGGCCTTCGCGGCGCAGCGTCAGGTCGAAGCACAGCGCCACCAGCGCGCCCTTGGTGTAGTAGCTGATGGTGCTGTTGGGGGTGTTCTCGTCCGGCCGGTAGTAGCGCACCCAGGCGTCGAAGCTGGCCTGCGCCACCGACTGCACGTGGCGGCCCGGCGCCTGCTGCACCTGGTTGATGGTCTTGGTCAGCAGCTTCAGGTAGGCGGCGTCGTCCAGCAGGCCGGCGCGGCGCAGCAGCAGGTCGTCGTAGTAGCTGGTGAAGCCCTCGAAGAACCACAGCAGGCGGGTGTAGTTCTCGCGCGTGAAGTCGTAGGGGGCGAATTCGGCTGGCTTCAGGCGCTTGACGTTCCAGGTGTGGAAGTATTCGTGGCTGATCAGGCCCAGCAGGGTGACGTAGCCCTCGCCCACCTGCACCGCGCTGGCGGGCGAGTCGTGGCGCGGCAGCTCGTGGCGGCCGCAGATCAGGGCGGTGCTGGCGCGGTGTTCCAGGCCGCCGTAGCCGTCGCCCACGGCGTTGAGCATGAACAGGTAGCGCTGGTGCGGCGGCGCCTTGGCGCCGTGCCACAGGCGGATGGCGGTTTCGCAGATTTTCTGCGTGTCGCGCAGCAGGCGCTCGCCGTCGAAGGCGGCCGGCGCGCCCGCCACCACGAAGCGGTGCGGCACGCCGCCGGCCTTGAAGTGGCCGCTCCAGAACGTGCCCAGCTCGACCGGGTGGTCGACCAGCTCGTCGTAGTCGTCGGCGCGGTAGCGGCCAAAGCCGCGCGCGTCGACCTGCACCGGCGTCATGGCGGTGGCCAGCTGCCAGTCGCGCCGCTGCGGCGGGCCGTGCACGGTGAGTTCGTGCGCGGCCTGTTCCTGCCCGTGCACGCGCAGCAGCAGACTGGTGCCGTTGAAGAAGCCCCGCTCGCCGTCCAGCCAGGCGGTGCGCACCGAGGTGTCGAAGGCGTACACCTCGTAGCGCAGCTCCAGCGGCCGGCGCGGGTCGCAGTCGATGTCCCAGCTGCTCTTGTCGATCTGGCGGCAGGCGCGCGGGGCGCGGCCCTGGCTGGCGGTGATGGGCAGCAGGTGGCGGGCGAATTCGCGGATCAGGTAGCTGCCCGGGATCCAGGCCGGCAGCGACACGCGCTGCGTGGCGGCCGGCCGCGCGATGCGCAGGCGCACGGCGTAGCGGTGGCCGTGCAGGCTGGCGATGCGCACCTCGTGGCGCACGGGCGCCGGCGTGGGCACGGGGGCGGCGGCGCGGCGCGGCACGGCGGGCTCGGCCTGTCAGCGCTTGGCCAGGCGCTCTTCGACCTGCGCCGCGCCAATGGCGCCGGGCACGCGCGAGCCGTCTTCGAAGATCAGCGTGGGCGTGCCGGTGATGCGGTGCTTGGTGGCGAAGTCCAGGTTGGCGGTCAGCGCCTCGGTGTTGCAGATGGCGTTGCCCTTGGGGGCGACGTCGCGCAGCATCCAGTCGTTCCAGGTTTTGGCCTTGTCGGCGGCGCACCAGATCTGGCGCGACTTGGTGACCGAGTCCTCGCCCAGGATCGGGATCAGGAACAGGTGCACGGTGACGTTGTCGATCTTCTGCAGGTCTTTTTCAAAGCGCTTGCAGTAGCCGCAGTTGGGGTCCTCGAACACCGCCAGCTTGCGCTTGCCGTTGCCGCGCACCATGGTGATGGCGTGCTTCAGGTTCAGCGTCTTGAAGTCGACCGCCAGCAGCTTGTCCATGCGCTCCTCGGTCAGGTTGCGGCCGTTGCGCGTGTCCAGCAGGTTGCCGTGCAGCAGAAAGTTGCCCTCGGCGTCGGTGTAGAGCACGTCGGTGCCCACGCGCACCTCGAACAGGCCGGGCATCGCGGTCTTGCTGATTTCGTCGATCTGGCTCAGGGCCGGGACGCGCTCGCCCAGGTTCTTGCGGATGGTCGATTCCTGCGCGGCGCCAGCCAGCGGGAGCGCCAGGCACAGCGCCGCCAGGGCGGGGCGCAGAAGGGCAAAGGGTGTCATGTCGGAAAAAACAGGGACGGATGAAAAGGGGTGCCACGGTCAGAGCCGTGGACGCTCAGCCAGTTCCCATCGCCAGGCGGGCGATGCGGCGCTTGATCGGCCCGCTCTGCTCGAACGCGGCCATGCCCCAGTGGCGCAGCGCGGTGGCGGCGGCCTCGGGGCGGCTGAACAGCTGCTGCAGCGCGTCGGTGGCCAGGCTCATGCGCAACCAGTCGGCCTGGCGGGCGCGTTCGTAGCGGCGCAGCAGCTTCAGGTCGCCCGGCGAACGCCAGCTTTCGCGCGCGGCCAGCTGGCGCGCCAGCTCGGCCACGTCGCCCAGGCCCACGTTCAGGCCCTGGCCGGCCAGCGGGTGCATGGCGTGGGCGGCGTCGCCGGCCAGCGCAAAACTTTCGCCCGGCCGCCCCGGCAGGGCGCCGACCCAGCGCGTGGCGCGCCCCAGCAGCAGCGGCCAGTGCGCGCGCGGGCTGCCCAGGTGCAGCGCGCCCAGGGCGCCGCCGCTGATGTCGTGCAGGCGGGCGGCAAAGGCGCCGTCGTCCAGCGCCAGCAGCTCGGCCACGCGCTCGCTGCGCACCGACCAGACCACCGCCACCTGCCGGCCCTGCGCGCCGTCCAGCGGCAAAAAGGCCAGGATCTCGCCCTCGGGCGTGAACCACTGGCGCGCCACCTGGCCGTGCGGGTGCTCGCAGTCCAGCCGGGTGGCGATGGCCTGCTGCGGGTAGGGCGTGACCTGCCAGTCCACGCCCAGCTCGGCGCGGGTGCGGCTGGCGCGGCCTTCGCACACCACGGTCAGCGGCGCGGCGACGGGGGCGTCGAGCAGTTCGATGCCGCTCTGGTAGCGCACGGCCTCGGCCAGCCGCTGCTCCAGCGCCGGCACGTCGACGATCCAGTTGAGGGCGGGCACGCCCTGCTCGGCGGCCGAAAAGTGCACCTGGCTGCCCTGGTCGCCGAACACCTGCATGTCCAGCACCGGGGTGGCGGCGCGCTCGTCGGGCCAGCAGCGCAGGGACTCCAGCAGGGTGCGCGCGGCGGGGCTGAGGGCGTAGGCGCGCACGTCGGCGGGGCGCGGCGCGTCGGCCGGCGGCGGCGCCACCAGCGCCACGCGCAGGCGCTCGCGCGCCAGCAGCAGCGCCAGCGAGCGGCCAACGATGCCGGCGCCGCGGATGCAGACGTCATGGGAAGCGGGCATGCGGGCGATTGTAGGGGCCCACCCCGCGCGGCCCGGGCGGCCGATGCCGCACAATGGCGCGCTTTGCCGCGCCCCTCGCCCATGCCCGCCGCCGATCTGCACGCCACGCTTTGCGCCCTGTACGTTCACCCCGTCAAGTCCTGCGCCGGCGTGGCGGTGCGCGAGGCACTGCTGATGGACACCGGGCTGGATCTGGACCGCGCCTGGATGGTGGTGGACGCCGCGGGCCGCTTCGTTACCCAGCGCGAGCTGCCGCGCATGGCGCTGGTGCGCCCGCGGATCCGCACGCAGGACGTGGTGCTGCGTGCCCCCGGCATGCTGGCGCTGCACCTGGGCGTTGATCAGGTCGAGTCGCCCACCCGCGTGCAGGTGTGGGGCGACGAGCTGGTCGCCTGGGACATGGGCGACGTGGCGGCCCAGTGGTTCAGCGACTTTCTGGGCCGGCCTGGCCTGCGGCTGGTGCGCTTCGACCCCGAGGCGACGCGCCTGGCCAGCCCGCGCTGGAGTGGCGAGCTGCGGGCGCCGATCGAGTTCGTCGACGGCTTTCCGCTGCTGCTGGCCAGCCGCGCCTCGCTGGACGAGCTGAACGCCCGCCTGGGCGCCGCCGGCCACGCGGCGGTGGGCATGGAGCGCTTTCGGCCCAACCTGGTGCTGGACGGCGTGGCGGCGCAGGACGAGGACCGGCTGGCCGAGCTGCGCATCACCACCGCCGAAGGCCAGCAGGTGGTGCTGCGCCCCGTCAAACCCTGCGCGCGCTGCCCCATTCCCAACGTCGATCCGGCCAGCGCCGAGGTCGGCCCCGAGGTGCTGGCCACGCTGTCGGCCTACCGCGCCAACCCGGTGCTGGACGGCGCCGTCACCTTCGGCATGAACTGCGTCATCGTGCAGGGCGCCGGCGCCACGCTGCGCGTGGGCGATGCGGTGGCGGCGGACTGGCGGTTTGACTGAGTGAGATGTCGAACGCTTCTGTTTTGATAGCTTCTGACGCTCGCCAGAAAAGCGCCGCAGCCTGATTTGAACCATGAGGTGGGGCCGGCGGCCAGGCGGCCGCGCCGGTACAATCGGACGCTTCCCCCGACTGCAACCGAGAACCCCCATGAGCCTGCAATGCGGCATCGTGGGCCTGCCCAACGTGGGCAAGTCCACCCTGTTCAACGCCCTGACCAAGGCCGGCATCGCCGCCGAGAACTACCCCTTCTGCACCATCGAGCCCAACACCGGCGTGGTCGAGGTGCCCGACCCGCGCCTGGCGCAGCTGGCCGCCATCGTCAAGCCCGAGCGTGTGCTGCCGGCCATCGTCGAGTTCGTCGACATCGCCGGCCTGGTGGCCGGTGCCAGCCAGGGCGAGGGCCTGGGCAACCAGTTCCTGGCCCACATCCGCGAGACCGATGCCATCGTCAACGTGGTGCGCTGCTTCGAGGACGAGAACGTGATCCACGTGGCCGGCAAGGTCGACCCGATCTCCGACATCGAGGTCATCCAGACCGAGCTGTGCCTGGCCGACCTGGGCACCGTGGACAAGGCCGTGCAGCGCTACACCAAGGCCGCCAAGAGCGGCAACGACAAGGAAGCCGCCGCCATGCTCAAGCTGCTGGGGCCGGTGCAGGCGGCGCTGAACGAAGGCCGGCCGGTGCGCACCCTGGCGCTGTCGAAGGAAGAGCAGGCGCTGCTCAAGCCCCTGTGCCTGATCACCGCCAAGCCGGCGATGTTCGTCGGCAACGTGTCGGAGGACGGGTTCGAGAACAACCCGCTGCTGGAGCGTCTGAGCGAATACGCCGCCCGCCAGAACGCTCCCGTGGTGGCCATCTGCGCCAAGATGGAAGCCGACATGGCCGACATGGGCGAGGAGGACAAGGCGCTGTTCCTGGCCGAGATGGGCCAGAGCGAGCCGGGCCTCGCCCGCCTGATCCGCGCCGCCTTCCGCCTGCTGGGGCTGCAAACCTACTTCACCGCCGGCGTCAAGGAAGTGCGCGCCTGGACCATCCACATCGGCGACGCCGCGCCGCAGGCGGCCGGCGTGATCCACGGCGACTTCGAGCGCGGCTTCATCCGCGCCCAGACCATCGCCTTCGACGATTTCATCCAGTACCGGGGCGAGCAGGGCGCCAAGGACGCCGGCAAGATGCGCAGCGAAGGCAAGGAATACGTCGTCAAGGACGGCGACGTGATGAACTTCCTGTTCAACGTCTGAGGGGTCGGCCCCCGTTCAGACTTGCAGCCACGCGCACAGCGCTGCCAGCTCGCCCACCTCGGCGTGCGGCTGGCCGGCCACGTCGTCCGGCCAGGGCGTGCCGGCGCGGTTGACCCAGGCCATCTGCATGCCGCTGGCCAGCGCGCCGTGGCCGTCCAGCTGGGGGTCGTCGCCAATGTGCAGCACTTCCGATTCGGCCACGCCGGCAGCCTGCGCGGCGGCGCGGAAGATGCGCGCGTCGGGCTTGCCGACGCCGACCTCGGCGGCGCTGACGGCGGCGCGAAAGTAGGCGCCGATGCCGACCCGGTGCACGTCGGCGTTGCCGTTGCTCAGCGCCACGACGGGGTAGCGCGCGCTGAGCGCCGCCAGCGCGGGCAGCGCGTCGTCGAACAGGGTGACGCGCTGGCGCGCGGCCAGAAAGACCTCGAACGCGGGCGTGGCCAGGGCGTCGTCCTCGCCGGCCCGCAGCAACAGCTGGCGGATGGCCTCGCGCCGCAGCGCGCCCAGGTCGTGCAGGCGCTCGGCTTGGGCTGCGCGCGCGGCCTGGCGCGCCTGGCGGGCGGCGTCGGCGTCGCGCGCCAGGGCGGCGGTGCGCGGTGCGTGGTGGTCCAGCCAGTCGCGCAGGGCGTCCTCGGCGCGCGCGATGGTGGGCCACACGGGCCACAGGGTGTCGTCCAGGTCGAGCGTGATGGCGCGGATGCGGCGCAGGTCGAGGCAGTGGGGGCTCATGTGCGGTGGGGTGGGCAGGCCATCGGCGAGAATAGCCCATGCCTTTTCGACCTGAACCCGAGGCCGCGCGCGGCCAGCCGGGCCGCACGGGCGTGCTGCTGTGCAACCTGGGCACGCCCGCTGAACCGACCGCGGCGGCCACGCGCCGCTACCTGGCCGAATTCCTGAGCGATCCGCGCGTGGTGGAGATCCCGCCGGCGCTGTGGAAGCCCATCCTGCACGGCGTGATCCTGCGCACGCGCCCGGCCAAGTCGGCCGCCAAGTACCAGTCCATCTGGACGCCCGAGGGCTCGCCCCTGCTGGTGTGGAGCCGCAAGCAGGCGGTGATGCTGCGCGGTTACCTGGGCGAGCGCGGGCACGACGTCAGCGTGCGGCTGGCGATGCGCTACGGCCAGCCGTCGATCGCCTCGCAGCTGGACGAGCTGCGCGCGCGCGGTTGCACGCGCATCCTGGTGGTGCCGCTGTACCCGCAGTATTCGGGCACCACCACCGCCAGCGTGGTGGACGCCGTGGCCGACTGGACACGCGGCGCGCGCCATGTGCCGGAGCTGCGCTTCGTGGCGCGCTTTTTTGACGACCCGGGCTACATCCGCGCGCTCAGCCGCGTGGTGCTGCGGCACTGGCAGGCGCATGGCCGGCCGGACAAGCTGGTGATGAGCTTTCACGGCGTGCCGCAGCGCACGGTGGAGCGGGGCGACCCGTACCACGACGAATGCGTGGCCACCGCGCGCCTGCTGGCCGAGCGGCTGGCGCTGCGGCCCCACGATTGGGTGCTGAGCTTTCAGTCGCGCTTCGGCAAGGCCAAGTGGGTGGAGCCGGCCACGCAGACCGTGCTGGAGCAGCTGGGCCACGCCGGCACGGCGCGCGTGGACGTGGTCTGCCCCGGTTTCGTGGTGGACTGCCTGGAGACGCTGGAGGAAATCGCGATGGAAGGTCGGGACGCGTTCCAGGCCGCGGGCGGGCAGGCGTTTCATTACCTGCCCTGCCTGAACGACGACCCGGCCTGGCTGGCCGCGCTGGCCGAGATCGTGCAGGACCACCTGCAGGGCTGGCCGACGCGGGCCCGGGTGCCGGCGCCTGCGCCCGCCGGGCTGGCCGGTGCGGGTTGAATGACTTCAATAATGATAGCTGCTGGCGCGCGCCAACAGGGCGCTGCGACCACTTTTTAATCTTATTTTCGGCCCACCTGGGTGTGCGGCGGCAGGCTGGCCAGCGCGATCGCCCCGCACGGGGTTGCAACGGATGGCGGGGTGGCCGAAAAGCGCGTTTAATCCGGGCCAGCATTCGCATCGAGGAGACATCCCATGGACCCCCATCACCCGGCCGGAGACCGGCGTGCTTGAGCGCACCGCGCGCTGGATCACGCGCGGCTTCGAGCTGCTCATCGTGGCCTGCCTGGCCGTCATGGGGCTGCTGGTGTTCGGCAACGTCGTGCTGCGCTACGCCTTCAACACCGGCATCGCCATCTCCGAGGAACTGTCGCGCCTGCTGTTCGTGTGGCTGATCTTCATGGGCGCGGTGCTGGCGTCGGCGCAGCGCATCCACATCGGCTTCGACACGCTGCTGCAGGCCGTCGGGCCGCGCACGCGGCGGCTGCTGGTGACGCTCACCGGGCTGCTGCTGCTGGCCGGCTGCGCGATCTTCATCGTCGGCGGCTGGCGCCAGACGCAGATCAACCTGGCCAACAGCTACCCGGTGCTGGGCATTTCCTACGCCTGGCTGTACGGCGTGGCCCTGGTGTTCGGCGTGGCGCTGATCTTTCCGGTCTGCAACAACCTGCTGCGAGCCTGGCGCGGCGACGAGCGCGAGCTGACGCAGGACCTGGGCGATCGCATTGAGGCCGAGGCCGAGCGCGTGACCGCTGACGGCGATGGGGGGCGCGCGCCATGACCGCCGTCGTCTTCCTGCTGTCGCTGCTGGCCTTGATCGCGCTCGGCATGCCGATCGCCTTCGCGCTGATGTTCTCCGGCGTGGCGCTGATGCTGCTGATGGGCCAGTTCGATGCCCAGATCGTGGTGCAGAACGCCATTGCCGGCGCCGACAACTTCGTGCTGATGGCGGTGCCGTTCTTCATCCTGGCGGGCGAGTTCATGAATGCCGGCGGGCTGTCGCGGCGCATCGTCGACATGGCCAGCGCCTTCGTCGGTCACCTGCGCGGCGGCCTGGGCTACGTGGCCATCTTCGCCGGCATCCTGCTGGCCAGCCTGTCCGGTTCGGCGGTGGCCGACACCGCCGCGCTGGCGGCCATCCTGGTGCCCATGATGCGGCGCGCCGGCTACGACCCGGGCCGCGCCTGCGGGCTGATGGCGGCCAGCGGCATCATCGCGCCGGTGATCCCGCCCTCGATCGGCTTCTTGATCTTCGGCGTGGCGGCCAACGTGTCGATCACGCGGCTGTTCCTGGCCGGCATCGCCCCGGGCGTGATGATGGGCCTGGTGCTGGTGGTGGCCTGGTGGATCGTGGCGCGGCGCCAGCAGGTGGCCGTGACGCCGCGCGTGCCCTGGGGCCGGCGGCTGCGCCTGCTGGGGCAGGGCGGCTGGGCGCTGATGCTGCCGGTGATCATCATCGGCGGCCTGCGCTTCGGTATCTTCACCCCCACTGAGTCGGCGGTGGTGGCGGCGGCCTACGCACTGTTCGTCGGCCTGGTGGTGTACCGCGAACTGAGCCCGCGCAAGATCTACGAATGCCTGCTGGTGACCGCGCGCACCACCTCGGTGGTGCTGCTGCTGGCGGCGCTGGCCATGGTGGCCTCCTACATGATCACCATCGCCGACATCTCGGGCCAGGTCGGCGCCTGGCTGCAAACCATCTCCGACCGGCCGCTGGTGCTGATGACGGCCATGATGGTGGTGGTGTTCTTCGCCGGCATGGTGCTGGACTTCATCCCCATCGTGCTGATCTTCACGCCGGTGTTCATGCCCATCGTCAAGGCGGCCGACATCGACCCGGTGTACTTCGGCGTGGTGTTCATCATGAACTGCTCGATCGGCCTGATCACGCCGCCGGTGGGCGTGGTGCTCAACGTGGTCAGCTCGGTGGGCAAGGTCAGCATGACCGAGGCGGTGCGCGGCATCGCCCCGTTCCTGCTGGCGCTGCTGGCGCTGCTGGCATTGCTGATCCTGTTTCCGGCGCTGGTCACGGTGCCGGCCGAGTGGTGGCGCTGAAGGGCGCACCGAACGATTTCAACCAAGGAGACCGTCATGAAATTGCGCATCCCCCTCGTCGCCGGCCTGCTGGCCGCCGCGCTGACCGGCCCCGCCTGGGCGGCGGTGACCGGCAAGTTCGCCGTCACCCTGTCCGAAAAGACCCACCAGGGCCAGGGCGTGGCCAAGTTCGTCGAGCTGGTCAAGGCCAAGAGCAATGGCGAGATCGACATCAAGCCCTACTACAACGCCGCGCTGGGCGATGACGTCAAGGTCACTTCGGCGCTGCAGGGTGGCACCATCGAGTTCACCGTGCCGGTGACCACCACGCTGACCGGCATGGTCAAGGCGTATTCGATCTTCGATTTCCCGTTCCTGTTCAAGAACGCCGAGGAGGCCGACAAGGTGCTGGACGGCCCGATCGGCCAGAAGCTGCTGGACAGCCTGCCGGCGCACGGCCTGGTGGGCCTGGCCTACTGGGAGAACGGTTTCTTCAACGCCACCAACAGCAAGCACCCGATCGCCAAGGTCGAGGACTTCGCGGGCCTGAAGTTCCGCTCCATCCAGGCCAGGATCTCGCAGGAAACCATCAAGGCCCTGGGCGCCAACCCGGTGCCGCTGGCCATCCCCGAGCTCTACACCGCGCTGGAGACGCGCACCATCGACGGCCAGGGCACGCCCAACGCGGTGATTGCCGCGCTCAAGCTCAACGAGGTGCAGAAGTTTCTGTCCATCACGCGCCACACCTACAGCCCCTTCGTGCCGCTGGTGTCCAAGGCGTTCTGGGACAAGCTGACGCCGGCGCAGCAAAAGGTCCTGAAGGACGCCGCCGTCGAGGCGCGCACCTACCAGCGCCAGGTGGCGCGCGAGCAGTCCGAGGCCGCCAGGAAGGCCATGGCCGATCGCGGCATGAAGGTCAACGAGGTGAGCGACGCCGAGCGCGCGCGCATGCGCGAGCGCGTGCAGCCGGTGTGGAACATGTTCACGCCCGACGTCGGCCAGGACCTGGTGGGCCAGGTCGAGGCGCAGCTCAAGAAGTAAGGGGGGCGGGGGCCGCGGGCGCGGCCTGTTCGCGGCACCGGGCGGCGCCGGTGCGCGCTTCAGGCGCGCTCGATGAAGTCGCTCACCAGGTTCAGCTGTTCGGCCACGTTCAGCGCCGGCGCGTGGCCGCAGCCGGGCACTTCCACCCATTGCAGCTGGCCGCGCGCGCCGGGGCCGCGGGCGCGCATCTGCTCGGCGGTCTGGCGCAGCACCAGGTCCGATTCGGCGCCGCGCAGCAGCAGCACCGGCAGCTTCAGCGCGTCGTAGTGGTGCCAGATGCGGTAGTCGTCGGGGTGGTGGGTGAACTGGCCAACGATGGCCGGGTCGTAGTGCGGCGTCACGCGGCCGTCGGGCAGGCGGCGGGTGCTGGTTTCGGCGAGGCGCCGCCACTGCGCGTCGGTCAGGAAGCCGTAGGGCTGGTAGGCGGCGCGAAAGAACGCCTCCAGCTCGCTCACGGTGGCGAACGCCGGCGGCTCGCCGGCGTAGGCCTTGATGCGCTCGATGGCGGGCTGCGCCAGCTCGGGCGCGTTGTCGTTGAGCACCAGGCTCTGGATGCGGCGCGCCAGCTCGGGCTCGAAGTAGCCCGAGGCGCCGACGGTGCCGATGGCGCCGCCCATCGAGGTGCCGACCCAGTGGCAGCGCTCCACGCCCAGTTGTTGCAGCAGCTCGCGCGCCAGCCGGGCGTAGAAGGCCAGGCAGTATTCCTCGCGCGGGCTTTGCGCCCACTGGCTCAGCCCGCGCCCCACCGTGTCGGGGCACAGCACGCGCCAGCCACGCGCCGACAGGTGCGCCGCCAGCTCGTCCATGTCGCGCCCCGTGCGCGCCAGGCCGTGCCAGGCGACGACGGTGCCGCGGGCGGGGCTGGCCTGCGCGGGCGCCCAGTCGAGCACATGGAGTTCGCGCCCGGCGCAGCGCAGGTACAGGGACGAGTGGAGCATGGTCAGTCGGGAATGACGATGGTGTTGCCGCCCGCGTAGCCGATGGCGTCGCCGGTCGCCGGGCTGGCGGCCAGCGTTGGCACGTTGGCGGCCGTCAGCGCCGGCGCGCTGCCGGGCGTGCCGCCGCGTGGCGTGGTCCGCACCACCTGGCTGGGCGGCAGTGGCTTGCCGTTGCGCAGGTGCTCGTACACGGCGTCCAGCGCGCGGTTCAGGTACAGGTGCAGGGGCACGTAGCGGCTGTCGTAGCCGGGCAGCACGGCGGGCAGGCCGATGAAGCCGTCGAAATGCTGGGCGTTGGTCACCTCGATGTAGCTCAGCCGGCTGGCCGTGCCCTCGACCTTGCGGTTCAGCGCGGCGTAGGGGCGCGAGGTGTGGTTGACCGGCAGCAGCGCGTCGTCGCGGCCGTGCACGATCAGCGTCGGCTTGCCGCGCAGGTTGCCGTTGCGCTGGGTTTCGCGCATGCCGGCCTGCAGGCGCGTGGCGCTGGCGGAGTTGCCGGTGAGCAGCTCGCGCAGGCACAGGGCGCCTTCCAGGTTCCAGTCGGCCACGCCTTGGGCGTTGAAGCTCAGGAAGTCGCGCGCCGGGCCCTGGGCGGCCCGGTTGTTGACCAGGTTGACGCCGCTGGAGGGCGGCACGCCGTTGCCGGTGGCGAACATGCCGGCCAGCAGCGCCGGGGCCAGCGCGGTGACGCTGCCGTTGGTGGCGGTGGCGGCGTAGCTGAAGCCGCACAGGTGGTCCGACACGCGGGCGCGGGCCAGTGCATTGGCGAAGGTCACGGTGACGGCGGGCGAGATCTCGAACGCCGCGTGCGAGGCCTGCAGCACGTTGGATTCGGCTTCCCAACCGTAGTCGCGCAGGCGTTGCAGCGCGTTCTCGGCCTGCTCGGCGGTGGTGGCGCCGGTCAGCAGGCCGCGCTGCGCCAGGGCGGCGCAGCGGTTGGCGGCGATCGGCAGCGCGGGGTTGTTGTAGAGCCCGGCGAAGGCGGCGCCGAAGGGCGCCGCGGCCTGCGACGGGGCCAGCGCGGCGCAGGCCTGGTACAGGTTGGCGTGGCTGGTGAAGTCGATCAGGTTGCGCCCGCTCACCGGCACCACGCCGGCGCCGCGCTGCACGGCAATGCCGGCGTTGGCGGGCATTTCGATGGCTGGCTCGGCCACCGCCACGCCGTCGATCAGGCCGGCGCGGTCGTCTTCGGCGGCGGCGATGGCGGCGCCGCCGCCGTTGGAGACGCTGGAGGCGATGACCAGGGTGTTGCCGGCGTCCAGGCGCACGCGGCGGCGGCCATTGGGGTCCAGCTCGCCATAGCGCTCGTTCAGCACGTACAGCGCCAGCCGCACCGCCTGCAGGGTGTGGCGGCCCCAGTCCTTTTCGGGGTTGCGGCCCGAGTGCGCGTGCTTGAAGGCAAAGCGATCGGGCGTGGCGGCGTTGAAGGCGGCCAGCTCGGCCGGGCTGAGGCCGGCGTCGAAGGCGGCCTGCGCGCCGGCGCTGGCTGCCGTGGCGCGCGTGCCGTCGATCAGCGGCACGGTGTCGTGCCGCAGGTCGTGCGCGCCGCTGCCGGTGCCCTTGTCGGTGAAGGCCACGGCGCAGCCGCGCTTGAGGCCCCATTCGCCGGTGGAAATGGCGCCGTACACGCCGCGCGAGCCCGACGAGGTGGCGGTGACGATGCAGGCACGCGCGGGATCGAAGTTGTCGGGCACCTGCACCATCAGGGTGACGTTCTCGCGGCCCGAGCCGTCGTCGGTGAAGGCGATGGTTTCGGTGCCGGCCACCTTGCCGTCGCCGCTGCCGGGTGTGCCGTCGGCCGCCACGCCGGGGCCGTAGAACACGCCGTAGCCGCCGGCCGCCGTGGTGTCCACCAGGGCGCGGTAGCTGTTGTAGATGGCGGCGCGGCGCAGTTCGGCCGCCGTCGGCTGCAGCCGGTCGGCATAGGCGGGCGGCACGGCCGAGGCCAGGCCGGCGGCGCCCAGGCCGGCGGTGAGCAGATCGTCACCGCCGCCGTCGTAGTGCTGGGTGCGCAGCGCGCCGATGCCGGCGGGCTTGTCGTTGAACACGTCGTCGCTGCCGCCGCAGGCCAGCAGCGCGGCGCTGGCCACGGCCGCCAGGGCCAGGCCGTGCAGGCGCGGGAAGGGGCTTGTCATGGTGGGTCTCCTCGGGTGGTGGTGAAAACCAGACTCAGCGTGCCTGTCGCTCGCGCCAGGTGCGCAGGCGCCCCACCACGCCGGTGGGGAAGTAGTAGACCGACAGCACGAACAGCAGGCCCAGCCACAGCAGCCAGCGGTCGGGCGACAGCAGGGCCGACAGCACGGGCACGGCGCTGGCCGCCTCGCTGCCCAGGCGCAGCAGGTCCTGCAGGTAGCTTTGCGCCACCAGGAACAGCACCGAGCCGATGATGGCGCCGTAGACGGTGCCCATGCCGCCGATCACCACGATCAGCAGCACGTCCATCATGATCTCGAACGACAGCGAGGTGTCCGGTCCGTTGTAGCGCAGCCAGATCGCCAGCATGCAGCCGGCCAGCGTGGCGAACAGCGCCGACAGCACGGAGGACAGTGTGCGGTACACCACCACGCGGTAGCCGATGGCCTCGGCGCGGAACTCGTTCTCGCGGATCGCCTGCAGCACGCGCCCGAAGGGTGAATTGACGATGCGCAGCAGCGCCAGCACCAGCACCACGCAGAGCACGAACAGCAGGTAGTAGCTGATGACCTTGCCGTCGATCAGCACGCCCAGGAACTCGCTCTCAAAGGGCTCGAAGCTGGGCGACAGCCACTCGGGCAGCTTGAAGGTCAGGCCGTCCTCGCCGCCGGTGAACTGAGACAGCTGCGAGGCCAGCGTCTGGAAGGCGGCGGCCACCGCCAGCGTGATCATGGCGAAGAAGATGGCGCGCACGCGCAGCGAGAACAGCCCGATCGCCAGCGCCAGCAGCAGCGACACCGCCAGCGCCGCCCCGGTGCCTGCGGCCAGCGCGCCCCAGCTGGCGCCCAGGTGCGTGCAGGCGATGGCGATGCCATAGGCGCCGATGCCGAAGAACATGGTGTGGGCGAAGCTGACGATGCCGGTGTAGCCCAGCAGCAGGTCGAACGCCGCCACCAGCACGATGAAGATCAGCACCTTGGCCGCCACGTTGAGCGCCTTGACGCCCGGAAACAGGAACGGCGCGAAGGCCAGGCCCAGCACGATGGCGATCAGGATCGCCGCCAGCACGCGGCTGCGCGGCAGGTCGTGAGAAAGCAGTCGGCTCAGCATGGTGGGTGTGTTGTGCGGGTCAGAACAGCCGGACGCGAAGGACGCGAAAGCTGCGCGACGGGCGCGAAAGAAAAACCAAAAGGCTTCTTGTTTCTTTTGCGTCCTTCGCGTCCGGATGTTCGGGCTTTCATGGGGGTCTCAGCGGTTGGCGACCGGGTAGACGCCCTGCGGGCGCCACAGCAGCACCGCCACCATCAGCGCGATGTTGGAAAACAGCGCCACCTTGGGCACCAGAAAGCCGGTGTAGTTGGCCATCAGGCCGACCAGCAGCGCGCCGATCAGCGCGCCGGCGGTAGAGCCCAGCCCGCCGATGATGATGACGATGAAGATCAGGATGTTGACCTGCGCGCCCATCTGCGGAATCACGGTCTGCTGGTACAGCCCCCACATCACGCCGCCCAGCCCGGCCAGCGCGCTGCCGGCCACGAACACCCCGACAAAGAGGCGCCGGATGCGGTAGCCGAGTGACTCGACCATTTCCCTGTCCTGCACTCCGGCGCGAATCAACAGCCCCACCTTGGTGCGCGACAGCGTCCAGGCCAGCAGGGCGAACACGAGCAGGCCGACGATCACGGCGACCACGCGGTATTTTTCGACGGCGGCCTCGCCGATCAGCCACGAACCCTGCATGCCCGCCGGCAGCGGCAGCGGGATCTGCTGCGGGCCCCAGATGACCTTGATCAGCTCCTCGCCGATGATCATGCCGCCCATGGTGATCAGGATCTGCTTGAGGTGCTGGCCGTACACCGGACGCACGATGAAGCGCTCGAACGCCAGGCCCACGGCGCCGGCCACCGCCATCGCCACCAGCATGGCCGGCAGCACCGCCAGCAGGTTGCGCCAGATGTCGCTCGAACCGGTCCAGTCGCCCATGGCGCCCAGCACGCTGGTGGCCACGAAGGCGCCCAGGGCGATGAACACGCCGTGGCCGAAGTTCAGCACGTCCATCAGGCCGAACACCAGCGTCAGCCCCGAGGCGATGATGAAGATGATCATGCCCATGGCCAGCCCGGCCACGGTGAGCGTCAGCCAGGTCGAGCCCGAGCCCACCAGCGGCAGCGCCAGCAGCGCCAGCACGGGCACCAGCAGCAGGGGCTTGTAGTCGAAATCGAGTCTCATGCGTGCGCTGAATACTATGAAATTAATAGCTGCTGGCGCACGTCCAGCAAGCGCCAGACGCTGATCTGATTGAGAATGCTCACAGCGACAGCCCCAGCAGCCGCTGCTGCAGCGCCTCGTCGTCGGCCAGCGCCTGCATGCGGCCGGCATGCACCACGCGGCCGTTGTCCATCACCGCCACGTGGTCGCCCAGGCGGCGCGCGAAGCTGAGGTTCTGCTCCACCAGCAGGATGGTGACGCCGCTGGCCTTGAGCTGCTGGAAGGCGTCGATCATGTTGTTGATGATGGCCGGCGCCAGGCCCTTGCTGGGCTCGTCCACGATCAGCAGCTCGCGCGGCTCGACGATGGCGCGGCTGACGGCCAGCATCTGCTTTTGCCCGCCCGACAGCTTGCCCGCCGGGTGGTTCCAGAACTTCTGCACCGCCGGAAACAGCCGGAAGATCCAGGCCAGCCGCTCGCCGTCGATCTGCGCCGCGCTGCGTGCGCCACGCGCGGCCAGCACCATGTTCTCCTTCACCGTCAGGTCGGCGAAGATGCCCATGTTCTCGGGCACGTAGGCGATGCCCAGCTGCGCGATCTGCGGTGTGTGCCGCTTGGTGATGTCCTGGCCGCCGAAGGCGATGCGCCCGGCACTGGCCTGCCACAGGCCCATGATGGTGCGCAGCGTGGTGGTCTTGCCGGCGCCATTGCGCCCCAGCAGCATGGTCAGCTGTCCGCGCGGCACCTGCAGGTCGACGCCGTGCAGGATGTGGTAGGCGCCGATGTGGGTGTGCACGCCTTCGAGCGTGAGCAGGGGGTTGCTCATGGGACGGTCCTTGAACAGCCGCACGCGAAGGACGCGAAAAATACGCGAAGGACGCGAAAGGACAGCCCATCAAAAACGAAGGTCTCTTTTGCGTTCTTCGCGAAATCTTCGCGTCCTTCGCGTCCGGATGTTGGGCTTGTGCTCACGTCGCCACCTCGTCCTTGGTCACGCCCAGGTAGGCCTCCTGCACCACGGGCGAGGCAATCACCTCGGCGGGCTCGCCGTCGGCCACCAGGGTGCCGTTGGTCAGCACGATGATGCGGTCGGCCAGCTCGCGCACCACGTCCATCTTGTGCTCCACCAGCAGGATGGTCTTGCTGCGGTCCTGCTTCAGGCGCCGGATCAGGTCCAGGATCACCGGCGCCTCGTCGTGGCTCATGCCGGCGGTGGGTTCGTCGAACATGTAGACCTGCGGGTCGAGCGCCATCAGCAGCGCCACCTCCAGCTTGCGCTGGTCGCCGTGCGGCAGGCCGGCCACCGGCATGCCCTGGCGGTCGAGCAGGGCCACCGACTCCAGGATCTCCAGCGCGCGCTGCGTCAGCTCGCGCTGGTCGCTCCAGATGCGCCACAGGTTCAGCCCCACGCGCTGCGTCGCCTGCACCGCCAGCCGGACGTTCTCCAGCACCGACAGGTTGGGAAACAGGTTGGTGAGCTGGAACGCCCGGCCCAGGCCGGCGCGCGTGCGCGCCGACGCCGGCAGCCCGGACAGCTCGCGCCCGTTCAGCAGCACGCGGCCGCTGCTGGCCTTGAGCTGGCCCGAGATCAGGTTGAAGTAGGTGGTCTTGCCCGCGCCATTGGGCCCGACGATGGCCGTCAGCGTGCCGGGCGCGAAGCTGCACGTCACGCCGTTGACGGCCACATGGCCGCCAAAACGGATGGTCAGGTCGTGGGTTTCGAGCATGACTGTGCCGTTGAGCGTTGAGCGTCCGGCGTTGGGCGTGAGACAGCGGTTTTCACGCTCAACGCTCAACGCGAAACGCTTAACCTGAGCCAATCAGCGCTTGTTCCGGATCGGCACCTGCATCTCTTCGGGCTTGATCTCGTGCACCAGCTCGGGCACGCCCCAGGCGAAGGCCGGGTCGGCCTTGATCTTGAAGTGGTACATGCTCTGCATGGCCTGGTGGTCTTCCTTGCGGAAAGTCATCTTGCCCTTGGGCGTGTCGAAGCTCATGCCTTCCATGGTCTTGATGAGCTTGTTCGTATTGGTGTCGCCCCCGGTAGCCTTGAGCGCCGTGACGACGGCCATGGCGGCCGAGAAGCCGCCGGCGGTGAAGAAGTCGGGTGGGGCCTTGAACTCCTTGTAGTGCGCCGCCACCAGCGCCTCGTTGACCGGGTTCTTGGGGATGCCGAAGTAGTAGTAGGTGGCGCCTTCCATGCCCGGGAAGTTCTTGTAGCTGGCCATGGCCGGCAGGATGTTGCCGCCGGTGAACACCTCGATGCCGTAGCGCTTTTTCAGGTCGGCCGCGGCCAGGGCGTTGAAGGGCGGCGTGGCGCCGGCCCAGATCACCTCGATCGCCTTGCGGCCGGGCTTGTCCTTCATGGCGTCGATCAGGCGCTGGATGCCGGCGGTGAAGTCGGTGGTGTTCTGCGGCAGGTATTCCTCGTGCACGATCCGGGCTTTTTTCAGGGCGTCCTTGAACGCCTTCACGCCGTCGCGGCCAAAGGCGTAGTCCTGCGCCAGCGTGGCCACCGAGACGCCGTCCTTGTCCATCGCCACGGCGTTGCTGATGGCGTCCTGGCTGCTGTTGCGGCCGGTGCGGAAGATGTACTTGTTCCACTTGTCGCCGGTGATGGCGTCGGCCACGGCCGGCTCGACCAGCAGGATCTTCTTGTATTCCTCGGCCACCGGCAGCATGGCCAGCGCCACGCCCGAGCTGGTGGGGCCGACCGCCAGGTCCACCTTGTCGTCGGCGTAGGCGGCGGCCAGCAGACTCTTGCCCAGATCGGGTTTGCCCTGGTCGTCGCGCTCGATCACGGTGATCTTCTTGCCGTTCACCTGCATGGTGCCGCCGGTGGCGTATTGCAGGCCCATCATCAGGCCGGTCTGGGTCTGCTTGCCGTAGGCCTCCAGCGGGCCGGTCTTGCTGTAGACGTGGGCGATCTTGATGTCGCCGGCGGCGAAGGCCGGGGCACTGGCCAGCACGGCCAGCGAGGCGAGGGCGATGAGGGAGCGGCGTTGCATGAGGGTCTCCTGTGGACGTGACAATGTCACCCTCTGTCTTGCACAAGCCGTGCCAAACGCCAAGTGATTGATTTTTGGCGATATTTTGAAAACCGACTTCAAAATTGACCAAATATCAGACATATCAAATGTCTGAAAATCAGTCAAATGGATGAATGTTGATCAGGGTTTACGCGGGTCTTCGGTCGGTTCGTGCAGTCGGCCGTACAGCGTGGCGCGCGAGATGCCCAGCAGGCGCGCGGCGGCCAGCTTGTTGCCGTCGGTGGCCTGCAGCGCGGCGGCGATGGCGCGCCGCTCCAGCTCGGCCACCTGCTGGCCCAGCGGGCGCAGCAGCGCGGCGGCGTCCTGCGGCGGTGGCTCGGGCGGCAGGGCCGGCTGCACCAGGCTCAGGCCCGACTGGCGCAGCAGCGCGGCCATCGACTCGGCGTCCAGCGGGCCGGTGTCGGCGCGCAGCGCCGCCTGCTCGAGCACGTTGCGCAGCTCGCGGATGTTGCCCCGCCAATGCTGCGCCGCCAGCAGGGCGATGGCGTCGGGCGTCAGCTCGGGCGGCGGGTTGCCGCGGTGCAGCATGTCTTCGCCCAGCACCTCGATCAGCGCCGGGATGTCGGCGCGCCGCGCGCGCAGCGGCGGCACCTGGATCGGCAGCACGTTCAGGCGGTAGTACAGGTCCTCGCGGAACTGGCCGGCCTGCACCAGGGCTGGCAGGTCGCGGCTGGTGGCGGCGATGATGCGGGCGTCGAACGGCACCAGCCGGTTGCTGCCCAGCGGCTCGATCTCGCCCTCCTGCAGCGCGCGCAGCAGCTTGGCCTGCAGCGCCGGCGGCATGTCGCCGATCTCGTCCAGCAGCAGCGTGCCGCCGTCGGCCAGCTTGAAGCGCCCCACGCGCCCCTTGCGGTCGGCGCCGGTATAGGCGCCGGGGGCGACGCCAAAGAACTCGGCCTCCAGCAGCGTGTCCGGCACGGCGGCGATGTTGACGCTGACGAAGGGCCCGCCGGCGCGCGGCGAGGCGGCGTGGATGCCGTGCGCCAGCAGCTCCTTGCCGGTGCCGGTCTCGCCCAGCAACAGCACCGGGCTGCTCGACAGCGCGGCGCGCCGCGCCTGGCGCTTGACCTCGCTGGCCGCCGCGCTGCTGCCGACGAAGCTGGCCAGCGTGTAGCGCGCCCGGCGCTGGCCGTCGCCCTGCTGGCGGCGCTGCGCCGCCAGTTCGCGCTGGGCGTCGTCCAGCTCCTGCTGCAGGCGGGCGAACTTGGCCAGCAGCGGCTGCAGGTTGTGCGAAGTCTGGTTGAACAGCACGATGCCCAGCGCGCCAATCACCTCGCCGGCGTCGTCGCGCAGCGGAATGCGGCTGACCGCGAAGGTGCCGGCGCGGTTGCTCAGCAGGTCGATCAGCATCGGCTTGCCGGTGCGCAGCACCTGGTGCATCTGCGTGTTCTGCACCACGTCGGACACCGGGTGGCCGACGAAGTCCTCCTCGCGCTCGTAGCCCAGCGCCGGCAGAAAGCGCCGGTAGGGGTCGTTGATCCACACCACGCGCGCGTCGCGGTCGACCAGCAGCATGCCTTCGCTGGCGTCCTCGAACAGCTCGAACATCGAGCGCGCCGCCAGCTCCAGGATGCGCGTGGCGTCGCGCGGCAGCGCGGGCGGGGCGGGCGACAGCGTGTCGGGCATGCGCGCATGGTAGCGCGCGGGCCGGGCGCGGCGCGGGGCGGTCAGGCCGTGTTGCGTGCGTCGCGCTGCGCCAGCGCCCGGCTCAACAGCGCGCCCGCGGCCACCGCCAGCACCACCGCCATCAGGGTCAGGCCCAGCTCGGCCAGCGGTGGCTGGCCAAAGCGCAGCAGGGCGCGCACCGGGGGCGCGGCGATCGCCAGCGCCAGCACCGAGGTGGCGATGACGGCGACGACCCAGAAGGGGCGCGCGCCCGGTGCCGCCAGCGCGCGCCAGCCCAGGCCGGCGCTCAGGTTGACGGCCACCAGCAGCAGGTTGCCCGCCATCAGGCCCACCACGGCCAGGGTGCGGGCCACGTCGGCGTGCTGACCGGCGCGCAGCGCCAGCAGGTAGGCCAGCAAGGTCGGCAGCAGCACGCCGGCGCCCTGCACGACACCCTGCAACAGCATGGGCCAGCTGACCAGGCCCTCGCGTGCATGGCGCGGCGGGCGCTGCATCAGGCGCGGGTCCTCGGGCGCGCCCTCGAAGGCCAGCGAGCAGATCGGGTCGATCACCATCTCGGTCAGCACCACGTGGGCCGGCAGCATCAACGGCGGCAGGCCCAGCAGCACCGGCAGCAGCGCCAGCCCGGCGATCGGCACGTGGATGGCGACGATGTAGCGCATCACCTTGCGCAGGTTGTCGAAGATGCGCCGGCCCATCCGCACGCCACCGACGATGCGGCTGAAGTCCTCGTCCAGCAGCACCAGGTCGGCCGCCTCGCGCGCCACGTCGGTGCCGCGCGCGCCCATGGCGATGCCGATGTGCGCGGCTTTGAGCGCCGGCGCGTCGTTGACGCCGTCGCCGGTCATGGCCACGGTCTCGCCGTCGCTTTGCAGCGCCTGCACCAGGCGCAGCTTCTGCTCGGGCAGCACGCGCGCGAACACGCGCACGCGGCGCACCGCCTCGGCCAGGGCGGCGTCGTCCAGCGCGGCGATCTGCTCGCCCGTCAGCGCGCCGGCGTCGGTGGCTATGCCGGCCTGGCGCGCGATGGCCAGCGCGGTGGCGGCGTGGTCGCCGGTGATCATGGCCACCGCAATGCCGGCGCTGCGCGCCTGTGCCACCGCCGCCGGCACGCTGGCGCGCAGCGGGTCCTCGAAGCCCACCAGGCCCAGAAAGCGGAAGTCGTAGTCGTGCTGGTCGGGGGCGGGCTCGCCGCCGGTGGCGTTGCCTTCGGCCACGGCCAGCACGCGCAGGCCGGATTCGGCAAGCTGGCGCACCTGCGCCAGGATGGCCGCGCCCGCCTCGGGTTCAAGGTGGCACAGCTCGATCACCGCCTCGGGCGCGCCCTTGGCGGCCACGCGGCGCTGGCCGTCCTCGTCCAGCCAGGCCTGTGACATGGCCAGCAGCTCGGGCGTCAGCGCGTATTCCTGCTCCAGCCGCCAGCCCGGGTGCAGGTGCTCGGTGTCGTCCAGCGCCTGGTCGCCATGGGTCAGCAGGGCGCGGTCCATCGGGTCGGTGCTGCCGCGGCGCGAGGCCAGCATGGCGTATTCCAGCAGCCGGTGCACCGGCTCGGGCAGCGGGGCGCCGGCTTGTGCCGTGACGTCGGCCGCTGGCGTGACCAGGCGGCGCAGCGCCATGCGGTTTTCGGTCAGCGTGCCGGTCTTGTCCACGCACAGCACGCTGGCGGCGCCCAGCGCCTCGACCACGGCGGGGTGGCGCGCCAGCACCTGCATGCGGGCCAGCCGCCAGCTGCCCAGCGCCAGGAACACCGTCAGCGCCATCGGAAACTCCTCCGGCAGCATGGCCATGCCCAGCGCGATGCCGGACAGCAGCCCCTGCACCCAGTCGCCGCCGCGCAGCCCGTGCCACAGCACCAGCAGCGCGCTGCCGGCCAGCGCCAGCGTGCCGAACAGCCGCACCAGCTGGCGCAGGCTGTGCTGCAACGGCGTCGCGGCCGGCTCGATCGCCGCCAGCGACGCGCCGATGCGACCCACCTGCGTGCCGCCGCCGGTGGCGCTGACCTCGGCCAGCCCGTGGCCGCTGGTCACCAGGGTGCCGGCATACACCTGCGGCAGGTCGTCGCCACCGGGCGGGCCGGACGCGGCGCCGGTCAGCGCCGCGTCCGAGGGTCGCTTGCGCACCGGCACCGATTCGCCCGTCAGCAGCGATTCGTCCACCGCCAGCGACTGGGCCTGGCGCAGCACGGCGTCGGCGGCCACGCGCTCGCCCTCGCCCAGCACGATCCAGTCCCCCGGCACGATCTCGCGCGTGGGCACGCGGCGCACCTGGCCGCCGCGCAGCACGCGCGTGTGCGGCGCCGCCAGCTCGCGCAGCGCGTCCAGCGCGCGCTCGCCGCGCCGCTGCTGAAAAATCACCAGACCGACCGACAGCAGCGCGAAGCCGCCCAGCAGCAGCCCCTCGCCCAGGTCCCCCACCAGCAGGTAGATGGCCGCCGCCACCAGCAGCAGCAGGAACATCGGCTCGCGCGCGACCTCGCCCAGCGTGGCGGCCAGGCCGCGCCGCTCGCGGTCCTCGATGGCATTGGGGCCATGCGCGGCCAGCCGGCGGCGTGCTTCGTCCTCGCTCAGGCCTTCGGGGTGGGTGACGTGCGGCATTGCGTGCGAGTATCTCAGCCGGCCATGGCGATCCCGCAAAGCCGTGCAGAATCACGCCGATGGCGGACCCCCTGGAGCGACAACGCATCGACAAATGGCTGTGGGCCGCGCGCTTTTACAAGACGCGCGCCCTGGCCGTGCAGGAGATCGAGCGCGGCCGCGTGCAGCTGGGCGCCAGCGCCGTGAAGCCGGCACGCGAGATCCGGCCGGGCGACGTGGTCACCTTGCGCCAGGGCCCGGTGCAGCGCGAGGTGGTGGTGCGCGCCCTGAGCGCCCAGCGCGGCCCGGCGCCGGTGGCGCGGCAGCTGTACGAAGAAACGCCGGCCAGCATCGCCGCCCGCGAGCAGGCCGCCGCCGAGCGCCGCCTGGCGCCCGAGCCGGCGCTGGCCCTTGCCCACGGCCGACCCACCAAGCGCGAGCGGCGCGCGCTGGACGAGCAGCGCCGCGCGGACTGGGATGCGCGCTGGTCGGTGCGGCTGGATGACTGAAGGCTGAAGACGTGCGGGCTGGCCCCGCCACGCCCCGAAAATCAAAGCCTTTTCGGCCCCCAGCGCTTGCTGGTCAAGCGCGAGCAGCTATCTTTTTGATGGCGTGAGCCGGGCGGCGCGTGGCGGCTGGCCGTCGGTTGAAGCGTCCTGGTGCACCTGGGCAAAGGTCAGGATCACCTCGCGGATCAGCTTGCGCTGCGGGGCGGGCAGTTGCAGGAAGGCGTCGAAGGTCTCGCGCTCCAGGTAGCCGATGCCTTCGTCCCAGCGCTGGCGGCGGACCTGGACGGATTCGCGCACCGCACTACCGAAGCGCAGCACCTCCGGCTCGATCTTGAGCAGATCCGCCAGGACGGTGAGCTTGTCCTGCGCCGGAATCGCCTGGCCCTTCAGCCAGCGCGACACCGCCTGAAATGTCACCGAGCGTCCCCAGTAGTGCATGTTGAACAAGTTGAGCAACACGCTGGGTCTTGGCTCCAACCCTGCAGCCAGCATGGCGTCGTGCAGCCGGTCTGCGAATTCGAGCTTGTTGTCCATGCCCGAAAGCTAAATTTCTGTTTAATACAAATGCAACTTTGTGTTGTATATTCGATTGAACATTCAGTTGGATTGGTTGCCTTGCGCACCTGGTGCGGCGGAGGCACACGAAATGCGCAATGAACAAAGCCCTCATCCCAGCCATCGTCATCGGTCTGATCCTTCTTCTCGCATGGGCGGCGTCAGCGGTGTGGCTCTGGCTCAGGCGCCGCAGGCAGGATCGCCAACCCCCCGCCCTTGAACTCGATGGAGCGGCAGGGCAACAGGCAACCCCAGAGGGCCGGCTGTCGCGCTGGCACCGGCGGATCGTCGGTTCGGCCATCGTCTTTTACGGGGTCTATCTGGCCGCCTTGACCGGCTCCATGACGAAGTTCGTCCTGCCGGGCCTCGGCGCCATCGGCGGCGGAGCGGCTGCGGGCGCTGGCGTGGGGCTTCTCACGGCGCTGGTGATTGGCACGGTCGGCGTCGCGACGGGCGGCGCGGGCATCGCCCTGGGTGCGTTGGGAATGGCGCTGATCGGTGGCGGTGTAGGCGCCGCTGGCGGGGTAGTGGGCGGTGCCGGCTTTCGTGTCATCACCTATCCCCTGGTGTCTCCTTGGTTCTGGGGGCCGGTGGTCGTCCTGGGTATCTATCTGCTGGTCGGCGTCGATATCAAGAGAAAGCTGGCCTCCAAGACCGACTCTTGATCTTCACTGGAAAGGAAGGCGACCTCTATGGCGCACAACGTCATCTTTTTGGGTGCCACTGGCGCCTTCCTTGTTGCTTTGGCCTTAAATCAATAACGCAATCCACGCAAGAAAGGACTGGGATGCATTACCGACGAAAGCTTTATTTGACCACCGCGCTGGTCGCATTGACTGCGCTCGGGGGGTGCCAGAGCGTGGGTGCACATCGGGCTGCCGTGCAGGACAACAGCGCCGATCGGCTCACGGTGGGCACTGTGCAGCGGCACATTCAGGTTGGCATGAGCAGCGCACAGGTCGCTGAAGTGCTGGGTTCGCCCAACATCGTTTCATCCGACGAGGAACGACGGGAAGTCTGGGTGTACGACAAGATTGCCACGGATCGCGCTTACTCGACCAGCAGCGGCGGAGTGCAGGGGTTGGTGTTGGGTTTCGGCGGCGCTGCGGCGGGAGGATTGGGCGGCGGCGCCAGTGCATCCGCCGGTGCATCCTCAACCAGCCAGCGCACGCTGACGGTCATCATCAAGTTCGACCACGAACACAAAGTTCGGGATTTTGCTTACCACACGTCGAGGTTTTGACCATGAAAAAGATGGTTGCTGCGACTTGCGTCGGGTTGCTTCTTGCTGGCTGTGCCGTGCAGCCCCCACCCAACACTTTCGCCTTGACACCGGAGTTGCTCCAGCAGCGGCAGTTGGAAACCCGGCGCTATGACGATATCAAGGAGGTTGACCTCCTGTCTGCCAGTTCCAACGTCCTGCAGGATTTGGGCTACAACTTGGAGAACTCCGAGACCAAACTCGGGGTTTTGACCGCCAGCAAGCAGCGCGATGCAACCAGCGCAGGCGAGGTGACCGCCGCCCTGGTGCTGGCTTTGCTCGGTAGTCGTCGACCTATGGCCATGAGCAAAGATCAGACCATACGGGTCGCTCTGGTGGTGCGTCCGGTGAATGACAGCAATGGCAAGGCCAGTGAAAGCAGTCATCTGGTGCGTGTCACGTTTCAGCGCGTGGTTCGACGCACCGATAACAGCACCTATGCCGAAACGCTCAAGGACGAAGAGCTTTACCGCGATTTCTACGAGCGTCTTTCCAAATCCGTATTCCTTGAGGGCCACAAGCTATGAGACTCATCTTCATTTCCTGCATCATGGCGACAGCCATCCTGGCCGGTTGCGCCAGTACCAATCAACGGGTCTTGGATGCAGACACCGGAACTCAGTTGCAGAAACGCAGCTACCAGTCCCGTGTATTCGAGACCAGCGACAAAGAGAAAGTCCTGCGCGCCACCATCTCAACGTTGCAGGACCTGGGTTTTGTGGTGGATCGAGCCGACTTGACGCTGGGTGCTGTCAGCGCGACCAAGGTCGGCGTGCATCGCATCACGATGACCGTGACCGTGCGGCCTCAAGGCAGCGATCGGATGCTGGTGCGAGCCAATGCGCAATTCAACATCACCCCGATAGAAGATCCTAAGCAATACCAGGATTTCTTCTCGTCATTGGAGAAATCGCTTTTTCTGGCTGCGCACACTGAGGGGTGACCGGAGGACTTTATCGACGTCCCTTGACAGGCAGAGGCTGCGCTCGGAGCAGATCGGGGGGCGGAAAATTTTGATAGACCGATGACGTTCACCAGTTGAGAAATTCAGAAGACCAATTTTATTGAGGAGCTGATATGCCTTGGTGGGCGTGGTTGATCTTAATTTTTATAATCATTGGGGTGCTTGGCAACTCGGATGAGGCAAAGAAGAGAGAAAAATCGGAAGATGGCAAAAAGAAAAAAAATAATGAAGGCCTACTGAATGAAATAGAAGGAGAGGTTCTGGGCAGCGGAGATGCCGAAGCCATCAATTTGTTGATGGCAGCGCGCGCGAATCCTGAACACTATCTAAAAATCATTGCTGGCGGTGCAAACAAGGGTAATCACAACCTCACGGCGATGCTGGAGAGGTTGGCGGTCGAAACTCCATTGCACGGTCAAGCCAGCGCGCTTATCGCGAGCACGCTATCTAAAACCAGGACGAGGGAACTTGCGCAACGTGGCGATCAAGGAACGGGCGGAGGGACCAATAAAGCTGGCGGTGTTATGAAAGCGGCCTTGGGTGCGATGGCAGGTGCCGCAGTCGGAAGCCTTGCGGGGCGCGCCGCGGCGGAGTCACTTGCATCGCATGCCTCGGATCAAGCCGCATCAGATTTGAAGGGCGAGACAGCATCAGAGGGCGCCGCCCCTGAATTGGAGGCGAATAAATTCGCAGACGCAGGTGCCAATGCTGATGCCGATGCAGATGCTGATGCCGATGCCGATGCCGATGCCGATGCTGATGCTGATGCTGATGCTGATGCTGATGCTGATGCTGATGCTGATGCCGATGCCGATGCCGATGCCGATGCTGATGCTGATGCTGATGCTGATGCTGATGCTGATGCCGATGCCGATGCCGATGCCGATTGGGACTTTGACTGATAAGGCAAACCCTGGTCGGATGAAAATCTCGCCTGATTTTTCCTGAAAAGATAGCTGCCCTGGCTTTCCGGGAGCACGCTACAGTTCTGTTTCTCGCTGGTGTGAGGCCGGTCGGGTAAGTACTCCCCCGGCAAAGCCGGGGGCTTTAGATTGTGAGCCGCTCAAAGCGGCTGGACGGGGTCGCTGACGCGGCCCCGAATTCAGGAGCCACCGAATCGGTGGCGGCTTACCTCCACAGGCCGAGCTGATCCAACCTTTCGTCCTCCTTCTCCTGGTTCTGGATGTACGCCCGAATCATCGCCTCGTCTCGCCCCACGGTGGAGACAAAGTACCCACGGGCCCAAAAGTGCTGCCCCACGAAGTTGCGCTTGCGCTCGCCGTACACCCGTGCAAGATGGATGGCGCGTCCATCCTGACCCGTGCAAGGCGCGCATGCGCGCCGCGAATGCCGCCGCGCCGCGCAATCTGGCAGCCGTCAGGCAGTGGCCAGCGTTTGCACGGCCCGCAGGCTGGCGAACCCAATAGCCGCACATCGCCCCTGCAAGCAGCCGGTTTTCATACACTGCTATACATCGTTAGAATGATCGTTTTACGATCCTTTTATCGAAAGACCACCATGCATACCGTCACCGTTTCCCCCAAGTTCCAGGTCGTCATCCCCCAGGCCGTGCGCGAGTCGCTGGGGCTGGAGGCGGGCCTGAAGATGCAGGTGCTGCAATACGAGAACCGGGTGGAGTTCATCCCGCTGCAGCGCGCGCGCCACCTGCGTGGCTCGCTGCGCGGCATCGACACCAGCGTGCCGCGCGATGTGGAAGACCGCGCATGAATGTCATCGACTCCAGCGCCTGGCTCGAATACTTTGCCGATGGCCCCAACGCCGATGTGTTTGCGCCCGCCATCGAGGCGCCGGAGACGCAGTGCGTACCCGCCATCACCCTGCTGGAAGTGTTCAAGCGCGTGGCCCAGCAGCGCGACGAAGGGGCGGCCCTGCAATGCGTGGCGGTGATGCAGCAGGGCCGGGTGGTCGACCTGGATGCCGCACTGGCGCTGCGCGCCGCCGCGCTGGGCCTGCGCCACAAGCTGCCGCTGGCCGACAGCATCGTCTACGCCACGGCACAGGCCCACGCGGCCACGGTGTGGACGCAGGACGCCGACTTCGAGCATCTGCCGGGGGTGGAGTTCAGGGCGAAAGCTCCAAAACCTTAGGGCGACGCTGAACAAGCCCCCGCGATGTGGCGCGCCCTGTCTGGGGATGGGATGCAAGGCGCAAGTTTGCGTGTATTGCCGGCGTTGATTTCAAGGCAAATTGTTGTTCGATGGTTCGTCCAGGGCGGGACAATCAGCCTGTTCTCCCGGCTTGCTTGCAGCGCGCACAATCGGCCATCGCGTTTTCGCCCCACCCGCCGCCACACGATGACCGCCTTTGCCGTCCCACCGTCCCTGCTGCCCCTGGCCCAGCGCCAGCGCCTGGCGCGGGGTCGGCGCCTGGCCACGCCGGGCGGGCAGGGCGATTTGGTGTGGCATGTGTGGGGCGAGCGCCGGGCCGGCGAGCCGCCGGTGGTGCTGTTGCATGGCGGCAGCGGCTCGTGGACGCACTGGGTGCGCAACATCGGGCCGCTGCTCGATGCCGGCCGGCAGGTGCTGGCGGCGGATTTGCCGGGTTTTGGCGATTCGGCCGCGCCGCCGGGCGGCACCGACGCCGACGCCATGGTGGCGCCGCTGGCCGCCGGCCTGGGCGCGTTGCTGGGCGGCGAGCCGGTCGATCTGGTGGGGTTTTCGCTCGGCGGGCTGACGGCCGGGCTGCTGCTGGCCGAGCACCCGCAGCTGGCGCGCCGGCTGGTGCTGGTGGGCGCGCCGGCCATGGGGCTGGTGCCGCAGCGGCAGTTCGAGCTGCGCGCCTGGCGCCACCTGAAGACGCCCGAGGCGCAGGCCGAGGTGCACCGCCACAACCTGGCCGTGCTGATGCTGCACGACCCGGCGCTCATCGACGGCCTGGCGCTGGAGCTGCACATCGCCAACGTGCAGCGCGACCGCCTGCCGCGCCGGCGCCTGGCGCACACCGACATCCTGGCGCGCAGCCTGCCGCGGCTGGCGTGCCCGGTGCACGCGATCTACGGCCTGCACGATGCGATCTACCGCCAGTACATCCACGCGCTGGCGGGCGAGTTCGCCCGCTGCACGCCCGACTTTCGCGGCCTGCGGCTGATCGAGGGCGCGGGCCACTGGGTGCAGTTCGAGGCGCCGGAGGCGTTTGACGCGGCGCTGCGGCGGACGCTGGAGGGGTGATGGCGTGCGGCTCAAGCACCGCCCCAGCCGCACGCCAGGGCCGCCAGGCCGGCACCCAGGACCCGTGCGACCGGCGCGGTGCGCGATGTCAGTCATTTCCGGCTCCAGCGCCCAACAGGCAAGCGCCAGCAGCTATTTAATTTGTAGTGATTGAAGGATTTTCATGCCCACGTCGATCGAGATTGATTTCGTGTCCGACATCGCCTGCCCCTGGTGCGCGGTCGGTCTGGCGGCGCTGCAGCAGGCGCTGGCGCGCTGCCAGGACGTGGTGCAGCCGACGCTGCGCTTTCAGCCCTTCGAGCTGAACCCCGGCATGCCGCCGGAGGGCGAGGACATCGGCGAGCACCTGACGCGCAAGTACGGCTCCAGCCCGGCGCAGCAGGCGCAGATCCGCGCCGCCATCGCCGAGCGCGGGGCGGCGGTGGGCTTTGCCTTCCATCCCGACGGGCGCGGGCGCATCGTCAACACCTTCAACGCGCACCGCCTGCTGCACTGGGCGGGCCAGCAGGGCCAGGCGCCGCAACTGGCGCTCAAGCGGGCGCTGCTGCAGGCCTACCACGGCCGCGCCGAGCGGGTCGACCACGACGCCGTGCTGCTGGCCTGCGCGCGGCAGGCCGGGCTGGACGAGGCGCGGGCGGCGCGGATCCTGGCCGGCGACGAATTTGCCGCCGAGGTGCGCGAGGCCGAGCGCCAGTGGCAGGACGCCGGCATCCAGTCGGTGCCGGCGGTGGTTCTCAACCGCCGCCACCTGATCAGCGGCGGCCAGCCGCCCGAGGTGTTCGAGCAGGCGTTGCGCCAGCTGGCGACCGGGGCTTGAGCGATTGGTCATCCAATCGGGGTCTGGCGCAGACAGGGCGAGCGCCAGCAGCTATGTTTAGTGTAGCTGACCGGGCGGGCTCCCGAACCCCGTTCAGCCACGAAAAAGCCGCGCCCGAAGGCGCGGCTGCTTGCCCGCGGCGCGGCGCTTACTTCTTCTCGCCGCCCGGCACCTTGCCTTCCACGCCCTTGACGTAGAAGTTGATGCCGGTGAGGAACTTGTCGTCCGCCACCTGGTCGGCGGCCAGCACTTGCTTGCCGGTGTTGTCGCTGATCGGGCCCTTCCAGATCGCATAGGTGCCGGCCTTCAGGCCCGCCTTGACTTCGTCCAGCTTGGCCTTGGCGTCGGCGGGCACGTCATCGGCCAGCGACACCAGGTCGATCGCGCCTTCCTTGACGCCCCACCAGGCCTGGCCGGTGCTCCACTTGCCGTCCAGCGCCTCGCCCACCGACTTGATGTAGTAGGGCGCCCAGTTGATGATGGCCGAGCCCAGGTGCGCCTTGGGGCCGTAGGCCGTCATGTCGCTGTCCCAGCCGAAGGCGCGCTTGCCTTTTTCCTGCGCGGTCTTCAGCACGGCGGGCGAGTCGGTGTTCTGGAACAGCACGTCGGCGCCGGCGTTGATCAGCGCGGTGGCGGCCTCGGTCTCCTTGGGCGGGTTGAACCAGTCGTTGACCCACACCACCTTGGTGGTGATCTTCGGGTTGGTGCTTTGCGCGCCCAGGGTGAAGCTGTTGAGGTTGCGCAGCACCTCGGGGATCGGCACCGAGGCGACCACGCCCAGCACGTTGGACTGCGTCATCTTGCCGGCAATCACGCCGGCCATGTAGGCGCCCTCGTAGGTGCGGCTGTCATAGGTGCGCAGGTTGGGCGCGGTCTTGTAGCCGGTGGCGTGCTCGAACTTCACCTCCGGGTGGTCGGCGGCGATCTTGACCATCGACTCCATGTAGCCGAAGGTGGTGCCGAAGATCAGCTTGTTGCCCTGGCCCACCATGTCGCGGATCACGCGCTCGGCGTCGGCGCTCTCGGGCACGCTCTCGACAAAGCTGGTGACCACGCGGTCGCCGAATTCCTTCTCGACCGCCTTGCGCGCGTTGTCGTGCGCGAAGGTCCAGCCGCCGTCACCCACCGGGCCGATGTAGGCGAAGGCGATCTTCAGCGGCTCGGGCTTGGCCGCGGCGGGGGCAGCGGCTGGCGCGGGTGCAGGCGCGGGCGCCGGCTCCTCCTTCTTGCTGCAGGCCACCAGCGCGCTGGCGGCGGCGGCCACGGCGGCCAGTTTCAGCAGGGAGCGTTTTTTCGGATCGAGCACGGGAGAACCTCCTGAGGGTGGGTGAAAAAAAGAACAAGCGGTCGATTATGCGGGACGCGCCGCCACGCGCAGCGCGCCGGCGTCCGATTGATTTGTGGATGAAAAACGGCCTTTGCGCCCGTCCAGACAGCGCCAGCAGCTATCGTTTTCGGAGTTCTGGGCGTTGATGGCCGTGCGTCGCCGTCGGTCCGGGATGCGGGCGCCGCCGCGGCGGGCGGCCATCACGCCCCCGGGTAGAAGGGTTTGCCCAGCGAGGCCGGCATGTTGACGCGGATCCAGGTCGGGTTGCGCGAGATCAGCGCCAGCACCACGATGGTGGCCAGGTAGGGCAGCATGGTCAGGAACTGGCTGGGCACCTGCACGCCCTGGCCCTGCAGGTGAAATTGCAGCATGGTCACGCCGCCGAACAGGTAGGCGCCCAGCAGCACGCGCGCCGGCCGCCAGGTGGCAAAGGTGGTCAGCGCCAGCGCGATCCAGCCCTTGCCGGCCACCATCCCTTCGACCCACAGCGGGGTGTAGATCACCGACAGGTAGGCGCCGGCCAGCCCGCACAGCGCGCCGCCGGTCACCACCGCCAGCAGGCGGATGCGCCGCACCGGGTAACCCAGCGCGTGCGCCGATTCGGGCGACTCGCCCACCGAGCGCAGCACCAGCCCGCCGCGCGTGCGGTACAGGAACCAGATCAGCGCGGCCGCCAGCAGCATGGCGCCGTACACCAGCGGGTGGTGGCGCAGCAGCGCCGGCCCGATGACCGGCAGCTCGCCCAGCCCCAGCCAGTTGAACCGCGGCCGCGGCGGCAGCTGCGCCTGCACGTGGCCAATGCCCACGAAGGCCGAGAAGCCGACGCCGAACATCGACAGCGCCAGCCCGGTGGCGTACTGGTTGGTGTTCAGCCAGATCACCAGCCAGCCGAAGATGGCCGACAGCAGCGCGCCGGCGGCCATGCCGGCGGCAAAGCCCAGCCAGTCGCTGCCGCTGTGCACCACGGTGGCGAAGCCGGCGATGGCCGCGCACAGCATGAGGCCCTCGGCCCCCAGGTTGACGATGCCGGCCTTTTCGTTGATCAGCAGGCCCAGCGCGGCGATCGCCAGCACCGTGCCGGCGTTCAGCGTCGCGGCCAGCAGCAGGGCGTAGGCGTCCATCAGCGGCTTCCTCCGGTGCGGCGCAGGCGGTAGTTGACCAGCACGTCGCAGGCCAGCAGCGTGAACAGCAGCAGGCCCTGGAACACGCCGGTCAGCGACTTGGGCAGCCCCAGGCGCGACTGCGCCAGCTCGCCGCCGATGTAGAACATGCTCATCAGGATCGCCGCCAGCACCATGCCGAAGGGGTGCAGCCGGCCGACGAAGGCGACGATGATGGCGGCAAAGCCGTAGCCGGCCGGCACGTGCGGCGTCAGCTGGCGCAGCGGCCCGGCCACCTCCAGCGCGCCGGCCAGCCCGGCGGTGCCGCCAGACACCAGCAGCGCCGTCCACAGCGCGCGGCGCGACGAAAAGCCCGCGTAGCGCGCCGCCGCCGGCGCCAGCCCGCCCACCTGCTGGGCAAAGCCGCCGCGGGTGCGAAACAGGTAGACCCACAGCAGCGCCGCGCCGCCCAGCGCGATCAGCACGCCGATGTGCGCGCGCGAGCCCGCCAGCAGGCGCGGGATCTGCGCCACCGCCTCGAAGCCGCGCGTCTGCGGGAAGTTGTAGCCCGCCGGGTCCTTCCACGGCCCGTAGACCAGGTAGCCCAGCAGCTGGATGGCCACGTACACCAGCATCAGGCTGACCAGGATCTCGCCGGCGTTGAAGCGGTCGCGCAGGAAGGCCGTGATGGCCGCCCAGGCCATGCCGCCCAGCACGCCGGCCAGCAGCACCGCGCCGACGATCCAGCGCCCGGTGTGCTGGTCGGCCAGCAGCGCCACGCCGCCGGCGGCGACGGCGCCGATGATGAACTGGCCCTCGGCGCCGATGTTCCAGACGTTGGAGCGAAAGCACACCGCCAGCCCCAGCGCGATCAGCAGCAGCGGCGTGGCCTTGATGCTCAGCTCGCCCAGCGCGTAGGCCGACTTCACCGGCTCCCAGAAGAACGCCGACAGGCCGCGCACCGGGTCCTTGCCCAGCACCACGAACAGCATGACGCCGATCAGCACGGTGATGCTCAGCGCCAGCAGCGGCGAGCCCCAGGTCCAGGCGCGCGAGGGCGCGGGGCGCGGTTCAAGCCGCCACATGCTCGGCCTCCATGCGCGACAGGTGCTGCTGCACGTCGCCGTGCCACAGCCCGCTCATCCATTCGCCGATGCGCTCGACCGTGGCGTCCTGGCGCGCGATGGCCGGCGACAGCCGGCCCTTGGCGATCACGTGCAGGCGGTCGCACAGCTCGAACAGCTCGTCCAGCTCCTCGCTCACTACCAGCACCGCGCAGCCGGCGTCGCGCAGCGCCAGCAGCTCGCCGCGGATCTGCGCCGCCGCGCCCACGTCCACGCCCCAGGTCGGCTGCGAGACGATCAGCAGCCGCGGCCGGGCGTCGATCTCGCGTCCCATGATGAACTTCTGCAGGTTGCCGCCCGACAGCGAGCGCGCCGGCGCCTGCGGCCCGGCGGCCTTGACGCGAAAGCGCTCGATGATGGCCTGCGCCTGCGCCCGCAGCGCGCCGGTGCGCAGCCAGCCCAGCGGGCCCACGGCCTCGCGCCGCGTCAGCAACAGGTTGTGCGCCAGGCTCATCTCGGGCACCGCGCCGCGGCCCAGGCGCTCTTCGGGCACGAAGTGCAGCCCCAGCGCCCGGCGCCGGCTGGGCGGCAGCCGCCCGGCTGGCTGGTTTGCTATTGAAATAGAAGCTGCTGGCGCGCGCCGGTCCTCGCCCGACAGCGCATACAGCAGCTCGCGCTGGCCGTTGCCCGAGACCCCGGCGATGCCCACCACCTCGCCCGCGTGCACCTGCAGCGACACGTCCACCAGGTCGACCCCGAAGGGCGATTCGCGCTTGAGGTCCAGCCGGCCGACCTGCAGCACCAGGGCGCCCGGGGCCTGCTGGCGGTGCGCCAGCGCGGGCGGCTCGGCGCCGATCATCAGGCGCGACAGCGAGGCGTTGCTCTCGGCACGCGGGTCGCACACGCCGGTCACGCGGCCGCCGCGCATCACCGTGCAGGCGCTGCACAGGGCGCGGATCTCGTGCAGCTTGTGGCTGATGTAGAGGATGGAGCAGCCTTCGGCCGCCAGCTGGCGCAGGGTGACGAACAGCTTGTCCACCGCCTGCGGCGTCAGCACCGAGGTGGGCTCGTCCAGGATCAGCAGGCGCGGCTCGGTCAGCAGGGCGCGGATGATCTCCACCCGCTGCATCTCGCCCACGCTCAGGGTGTGCACCGGCCGTGCCGGGTCGATGTCCAGGCCGTAGGCGGCGGCGGTCTGGGCGATGCGCCGCGTCACCTCGGCCAGCGCCAGCGACTTGTCCAGGCCCAGCCACACGTTCTCGGCCACGCTGAGCGTCTCGAACAGGCTGAAGTGCTGGAACACCATGGCGATGCCCAGCTGGCGCGCCTGCTGCGGGTTGGTGATGCGCGTGTCCTGGCCGTCAAAGCGCAGCGTGCCGGCGTCGGGCTTGACGGCGCCGTAGATGATCTTCATCAGCGTGCTCTTGCCGGCGCCGTTTTCGCCCAGCACGGCGTGGATTTCGCCCGGCTGCACGGTCAGCGACACGTCGTCGTTGGCCAGCACGCCGGGATAGCGCTTGCTGATGTGCGTCAGTTCGAGGCGTGGCGGCATCGTCAGGGGCGGCACGGTGGGGTGAACAGCGCCGTCCGACCGGCGGCGCCAGCTTGTCGTTATCGAAGATCCCGGCGCCGGCACCGGCGCGCTGGCGTGCAATGTAACACCCGCCGGATCACGCCGTCAGCGGGTGATGCGGCGCGGCGGTCGAGTGAAGGGCCGCATCAGTCGGCGGCCGCCAGCACGACCCGCCCGCGCAGCGAATGCGGCAGCGCCTCGGTGATGTCGACCTCGATCATCTGGCCCACCAGGCGCGCGCCCCGCGGCCCGGCGTCGAAGTTGACGATGCGGTTGCACTCGGTGCGGCCCATCAGCTCGTGCGGGTTGCGCCGCGAAGGGCCTTCGACCAGCAGGCGCTGGCGCGTGCCCACGCGGCTGGCACTGATGGCGCGCACGTGCTGCTCGACCACCGCCTGCAGGTGCTGCAGCCGCTGGAGCTTGACCTCGTGTGGCGTGTCGTCGTGCAGGTTGGCCGCCGGCGTGCCGGGGCGCGGGCTGAAGATGAAGCTGAAGGAGGCGTCGTAGCCCACGTCCTCGATCAGCTTCATCAGCTTGTCGAAGTCCTGCGCGGTCTCGCCCGGAAAGCCGACGATGAAGTCGCTCGACAGGCTGAGGCCCGGCCGCACCGCGCGCAGCTTGCGGATGATGCTCTTGTATTCCATGGCGGTGTAGCCGCGCTTCATGGCCATCAGGATGCGGTCGCTGCCGTGCTGCACCGGCAGGTGCAGGTGGCTGACCAGCTTGTCGACCTTGCCATACACCTCGATCAGGCGCGGGGTGAATTCGTTGGGGTGGCTGGTGGTGTAGCGGATGCGCTCGATGCCGGGGATGTCGGCCACGTATTCGATCAGCAGGGCGAAGTCGGCGATCTCGCCGCTGTCACCCATCGGCCCGCGGTAGGCATTGACGTTCTGGCCCAGCAGGGTGACTTCCTTGACGCCCTGGTCTGCCAGGCCGGCGACTTCGGTCAGCACGTCGTCGAACGGGCGGCTGAACTCCTCGCCGCGCGTGTAGGGCACCACGCAGTAGCTGCAGTATTTGGAGCAACCCTCCATGATCGAGACAAAGGCGCTGGCGCCCTCGACGCGCGCCGGTGGCAGGTGGTCGAACTTCTCGATCTCGGGAAAGCGGATGTCCACCTGCGGCGCCTGGGCGCGCTCGCGCTCGGCCAGCAGCTCGGGCAGGCGGTGCAGGGTCTGCGGGCCGAACACCACGTCCACGTAGGGCGCGCGCCGGATGATGGCCTCGCCCTCCTGGCTGGCCACGCAGCCGCCGACGCCGATCAGCGTGCCCCTGGCTTTCAGGTGCTTGACGCGGCCGAGGTCGGAAAACACCTTTTCCTGCGCCTTCTCGCGCACCGAGCAGGTGTTGAACAGGATCAGGTCGGCCGCCTCGGGGTCGTCGGTGGGCTCGTAGCCCTGGGCGGCGCCCAGCACGTCGGCCATCTTGGCCGAGTCGTACTCGTTCATCTGGCAGCCGAAGGTCTTGATGAAGACTTTGCGGGACATGGCGGGTCTCCGGAGGAAGGGCGACAACGCGGGCCGGCACGGGCGCCGGCCGCCGGGAAGGTGGCGCGCGCGGGCGCCGCCGCGTCAGTTGGCGTAGGACGCGGTGGCGTCGGCGCTGGGGGCTGGCCGCAGCGTGGTCGGCACCGGCTTGAGCGGGATGGCCGCTTCCTGCGGCGACAGGATCCACACCTCGCGCACCTGGCCGCGGGCGTCGCGCAGGTAGTTGACGACGGCGCTGCGGCCGTTGACCGTGCCCGGCATCACGATGGCGTTGCGCTCGTCGCGCACGCGCACGGCGTGCGCCAGCCGCTCGGGCTTGCCGTTGAGCAGCACGTCGGGCAGCTCGACGAACTTCATCTCGGCCCGCTCGGTCTTGAGCGGAAACCCGCGCTCGGCCCGAGCTTCTTGATGAAAAGCCATGCTGGCGACCGCCAGGAGCGCGCAAGCAGCTATGAAAAATGGAGTGACCGGGGATTTCGGGCAGCGGTTCATGGTGTCTGTCCAGAGGCTGTGGGCGCGCGGCGCGCGAGCCGCGATTTTATGCCGCCACCCGGTGCCCCGCCGCCGCCCGCGCTCAGGCTCAGGCCGGCAGATAGCCTTCCACCGACAGGTAGCGCTCGCCGGTGTCGTAGTTGAAGCCCAGCACGCGGCTGCCGGCCGGCAGCTCGGGCAGCTTCTGCGCGATGGCCGCCAGCGTGGCGCCGCTGCTGATGCCCACCAGCAGGCCTTCCTCGCGCGCGCTGCGGCGGCCGTACTCGCGCGCGGCCTCGGCGCCGACCTGGATCACGCCGTCCAGCAGGCCGGTGTCCAGGTTCTTCGGGATGAAGCCCGCGCCCAGCCCCTGGATCGGGTGCGGCCCCGGGGCGCCGCCGCTGATCACCGGCGACTGCTCGGGCTCCACCGCGAACACCTTGAGCTGGGGCCAGCGCGCCTTCAGCAGGCGCGCGCAGCCGGTCAGGTGCCCGCCGGTGCCAACGCCGGTGATCAGTGCGTCCAGCCCTTCGGGGAAGTCGGCCAGGATCTCCTGCGCCGTGGTCTGCTCGTGCACCGCCGCATTGGCCGGGTTGTCGAACTGCTGCGGAATCCAGGCGCCGGGCGTTTGCGCCGCCAGTTCCTCGGCGCGGGCGATGGCGCCCTTCATGCCCTTTTCGCGCGGCGTCAAATCGAACGTGGCGCCATAGGCCAGCATCAGCCGGCGCCGCTCGATGCTCATGCTGTCGGGCATCACCAGCACCAGCTTGTAGCCCTTGACGGCGGCCACCATGGCCAGGCCGACGCCGGTGTTGCCGCTGGTCGGCTCGATGATGGTGCCACCGGGCCGCAGCTGGCCGCCCTGCTCGGCGGCCTCGATCATGGCCAGCGCGATGCGGTCCTTGACGGATCCGCCCGGGTTGGCGCGCTCGCACTTGACCCACACCCGCGCCTCGCGGCCGAACAGGCGGTTGATGCGCACGTGCGGCGTGCGGCCGATGGTTTGCAGGATGTTGTCGGCGGGCATGGTCGGTGGCTCCAGTCGGTGGGGTGAACCCGGCGGCGCGGGCAGGGTGCCCATTGTGCAAGGCTTGATCCAACGCCGGGTGATATGGATATGCCCGCGCGACAGACCACAATGGGGCATCGGAAGCTTTCACTGACTCACCACCATGACCCTGTTCGACTCCACCATGCTCATGCTGGGCATCAGCTGCCTGATGATGCTGATCGGCTTTGCCCAGCGCGAAACGCGCTGGGGCCTGGGCCTGATGGTGCTGGGCACCGCCGGCGCCCTGCTGCTGATCGCCTACACCATCCTGGCCATGGTCCGGTGAGGCGCGTCGGGCGCGGGCCGGCGTGCAGCGCGCGGCCGCTGGCGGGATAATCACGGCTGTGAAGCCCACCAGACCGCCGCTGGCGCAAGGCCCGAAAGGGCGCGCTGGAGGAACGTCCGGACTGCACAGGGCAGCGCAGCAGGTAACACCTGTCCACCGTGAGGTGAGGATCAGAGCAACAGAGACGAGCCGCTTGAGTGCGGGTGAAACGGGCAATCTCTGCGCGCAGCAACACCAAGTAGGCACACGTTGACGGGGCCCCCGGAGTGTGCGGGTAGGTGGCACCGAGCCGGGTGGGCGACCCCCGGCCCAGATTGATGGCGGTCACGCCGCGGGCAACCGCGGTGCACAGAATCCGGCGTATCGGTGGGCTTCACACTTTTTTCGGGGTGTCCGGACGTTGGTGTTCTGGCGCTACGCCACTGCGCCGCCGCGCTCACCTATTCGGTGAACGCCATCGAAGCCACAAACGCCAGCACCCGCGCGGCTTTGGCGATGACCGCAAGCGGTCAACTGCCGTTTCTAGGCTCAGTCGTTGCCCGGCGCCATGGCCCGGATGCGCTCGACATGCGCCTGCAGGGAGCGCCTGGCCACCGGCCACACGCGCTCGGGCACGTCGTCGTAGGCCCTGGCCACCCAGTCGTCCATGGTGCCGTGGGGGTCGGCCTTCATCACGGCCAGCACCTTGGCTTCGCGCGCCAGGCGGTGCGCCTTCAGGTGGGCGATGGTCTCGCGCGCCCGACCCAGCACATGGCCGTGGGCGGGCAGGATGAAGCGGGCGCCATGCTCGGCGCAGGCGGCGTCCAGCTTGTCCAGCGAATCGAGGTAGGCCGTCATGTCGCCGTCGGGCGGGTCGATGACGGTGGTGCTGCCGTTCAGGATGTGGTCGCCGCTGAACAGCAGGCCGTCTTCTTCCAGCAGCAGGCACAGGTGGTTGGCGGCGTGGCCGGGGGTGTGGATGGCGCGCAGGGTATGGGTGGTGATTTCGCCGTCTGGCGATTGTCCAGTCAGCGTCAGAAGCTCCTGATCTTGTAGCAAACGGTCGGGGCTGAACTGGCTGTGGGCGCGCGCCGTGGGCTGCGACGCCAGGCCCAGGATGGGCGGCAGCGGCTCGCACAGCGCCTGCAGCGGCCGGGCGCCGGGTGAGTGGTCGGGGTGCGAGTGGGTGCAGACGATGTAGCGGATGCGCCCGCCGGCGGCGCGCCACAGGCGCTCGATGTGCGCCGCATCGGCCGGGCCGGGGTCGATGGCGATGTAGCCGCTGCGCGGGTCGCCCACCAGGTAGCTGTTGGTGCCGGGGCCGGTCATGAAGCCGGGGTTGGGGGCGGTCAGGCGCTGCACGTTCTTGAGCAGCGGAACGGGCTGCTCGGCCTGCCAGTCGAGCGCGTGCAGCAGCTGGCCGTCGGGGGTGACCAGTTCCAGTTCGCCAAAGGGCGTTTCGTGCTCCATGTAGCGCGCTTCCTTGCCGGCCAGCAGGCCGGCGCGCGGGCAGCTGGTCCACAGCGGCCGTTCGCTGGCGCAGGCGGCCAGGACGGCGGCCACGTCGGGGTAGGGCTGCAGGCGCTGCAGGGTGCGGATGGTGGGGAAGATGATGAAGAACTGCCCCGCCTCGTGGCGCGCCAGCGCGTCGGCCGGGCGCACCCACACGGGCTCGAACTGCTCGGCGTCGTCGGCCACCGGGGTCTGGCCGGCGGGCATGCGCGCCACCAGAAAGGGCACGTCGAAGCGTCGCGGCAGGTCGCGGTCGGTGATCCAGTGCGCCAGTACGTAGACGTCGGCCGCCGCCAGCGTCAGGCCGCGCGCCGCGCATTGGGCGGCGAACGGGGCGTGGCGGTCGAGCGCCGCCACGTCGCTGGCGTCGGCGGGCGAGCCGTCGGCGCGGCGCGCCAGCAGCACGCCCAGCTCCTCGAAGCTTTCGCGGATGGCGGCGATGGCCTGGGTCAGGTGCGTGTCGCTCTGCGTCGGCCGGCGCGTGGCCTGGCCGTGGGCGGCGGCGTCCTGGGCGTCGATGCCGCCGCCCGGAAACACATAGGCGCCGGGCGCGAAGCTGGCGGTCAGTGAGCGGCGCGTCATCAGCACCTCGACCCCCTGGGGCGAGTCGCGCAGCAACAGCACGGTGGCGGCGGGGTGGGGGGGCGCGGGTTCGCGCTGCGGATGCAGGAGCTGGCTGGGGCGTGGCATGGGGGCATTATCGGCACGGGGCGCCGTACACTTGACGCCAGGGCGTCAGCCGCGCGGGCGGTCGGCGCCGACCTTCGCAGCTATTCACCACGACGGCATTGCCCATGGCCACCACGCATTTCGGTTTCGAGTCGGTTGACGAGCAGGACAAGGCGCGCCGCGTGCGCGGCGTGTTCGACTCGGTCGCCTCGCGCTACGACCTGATGAACGACCTGATGTCCGGCGGCCTGCACCGCGCCTGGAAGGCCTACACCGTGATGGTGGCCAACCCGCAGCCGGGCCAGCGCGTGCTGGACATCGCCGGGGGCACGGGCGATCTGGCGCTGGCCTTCGCGCGCAAGGTCGGCCCGCACGGGCAGGTGGTGCACACCGACATCAACGAGGCCATGCTGCGCACCGGGCGCGACCGCCTGCTGGACGCCGGCGTGATCCTGCCCACCACGGTGTGCGACGCCGAAGCGTTGCCTTTTCCCAACGAATACTTCGACGTCGTCAGTGTCGCCTTCGGTCTGCGCAACATGACGCACAAGGACACGGCGCTGCGCGAGATGGCACGCGTGCTCAAGCCGGGCGGGCGGCTGCTGGTGTTGGAGTTCTCCCAGGTGGCGCAACCGCTGCGCAAGGCCTACGACCTGTATTCCTTCCAGATCCTGCCGCGGCTGGGCCGGCTGGTGGCGGGCGACGCCGACAGCTACCGCTATCTGGCCGAATCGATCCGCATGCACCCCAATCAGGAGGAACTAAAAGCGCTGATGAAGTCCAATGGCTTTGGCCATGTCGACTATCACAGCATGACCGGTGGGGTTGTTGCCTTGCATGTCGGCATCCAATGCGGATAACCTTTATAAAGCCATGGATATTTTCATTCGGCATCTTATCGTCACAGGAGTTGACTCGGACATGACACTCAAGCACTTCGTCTCCAGTCTTTTCACGCTGCTGCTGGCGGTGGTGCTGGTGGGCGCCTTCAGCTTCGATGCCGAGGCCAAGCGCCTGGGTGGTGGCAGCTCCTTTGGGCGCCAGTCGGGTAACGTGACCCAGCGCGAGGCGGTGCGGCCGGCCACGCCGGCCAACCCGTCGCAGCAGTCGGCGGCCACGGCGGGGGCGGCCGGCAAGGGCGCGGCCACCGGAGCCACGGCGCCGCGCCGGCCCTGGGGTGCCATGCTGGGCGGCCTGGCGGCTGGCCTGGGCCTGGCCTGGCTGGCCAATTCGCTGGGCCTGGGTCCGGCGTTCGCCAACATGATGCTGTTCATGCTGCTGGTGGTGGTGGTGCTGGCCGTGGTCGGCATGCTGCGCCGCGGTCGCGGCGCGGCGGCCGGCGCCGGCCAGACGCTGGCCTATCAGGGCGCCGGCGCCAGCAACCCGGTCACCCCGCCCCAGTACAACCCGACCAAGGTGGGCAACGACGCGTCGGCGCGTCCCTGGGAAGGGCAGGCGGCGCCGTTCGACGCCGGCGCGGCGACGGGCGGTTCCATCATCGGCTCGGGCTTGCGCGGTGCGCAGGGCTGGGGCGTGCCGGCCGACTTCGACATCGCCGGCTTCACCGAGGCCGCCAAGCGCAACTTCATCACCCTGCAGGACGCCTGGGACCGCTCCGACATCCCGGCGCTGCGCGCCATGATGACCGACGAGATGCTGGCCGAAATCCAGTCCCAGCTGGCCGAGCGCGAACGCAGTGCGCCGGGGCAGCCCAGCAAGACCGACGTGGTGATGCTGGAGGCCCAGTTGCTGGGCATCGAGGAGCAGGACGACGTGTACATGGCCAGCGTCGAGTTCAGCGGCATGATCCGCGAGGACGCGTCCGCCGGCCCCGGCCCCTTCCGCGAGGTCTGGAACATGACCAAGGCCCGCAGCGGCCGTGGCGGCTGGCTGGTGGCGGGGGTGCAGGCGCTGCAGTGAGCGTCCCCCGGGCCACATGGCCCTGGTGAGCTGAAGCCCGGCAAGCCGGGCTTTTTCTTGGTCGGACCGAAGGCGCGCGGACACGGCCACGGCAGCACTGGACGCGGCCATTTGTCAGGAATAATCGCGGTCATGGCAACGAAGTCCCCTTTTTCACTGGTGGCCGAGGCATTCGGTAAGCTGGGCGAGCAGCTGAAGGCGCCCGACTGGCTGGTCGATGAGTTGCAGCACCGCGTGGTGCTGTTCATCAACCACGTGCTGATGCAGGAGCCCGAGGCCCAGTCGCGCCTGGCGCGCCAGAAGGGGCGCGTGGTGCGCGTGCAGTGGCGCGACTTCAACCTGCAACTGGCGGCCACCCCGGCCGGCCTGTGCGAGCGGGTGCCGCAGGCCACGCCGGACCTGCTGCTGACCGTCACCGACACCTCGCCGCTCGATCTGGCCCGCAGCGCCGTGCGCGGCGAGCGGCCGGGCGTGCGCATCGAGGGCGATGTGCAGTTTGCCGCCGAGGTCAACTGGCTGGTCGATCACGTGCGCTGGGACCTGGAGGAAGACCTGTCGCGCCTGATCGGCGACGCGCCCGCGCACCAGCTGTCCCGCCTGGGCGGCACCATCGCCCAGGGCCTGCGCAAGTTCGTCGCCAGCCTGCCCGGCCAGGACAGGGCCGGCGGGGCATGAGCGCGCCGGGCCGCTCCCAAGCGCGATCCCCCGCAGCGCGCGGCGCGGAGGGGGTGTCCTTGAGCGCGCCGGGCCGCTCCCAAGCGCGATCCCCCGTAGCGCGCGGCGCGCAGGGGGCGCGCCGGTGACCCGTCCCGTGCGCGCCCTCACCATCGTGTGGGTGGCCCTGCGCCAAGGCCTGGACGAGCTGGTGCTGACCAGCTTCGAGCACCCGGGCCTGCGGCTGATGGCGCGCATCGCCTCCATCGGGCGCGACCTGTCGGCGCCGCGCGGCCAGCGTCTGCGCGAGGCATTGCAGCGTCTGGGGCCGATCTTCGTCAAGTTCGGCCAGGTGCTGTCGACCCGGCGCGACCTGCTGCCCCCCGACATCGCCGACGAACTGGCGCTGCTGCAGGACCGCGTGCCGCCGTTTCCGGGCGAGATGGCGGTGGCCACCATCGAGCGCGCCTTCGGCAAGCCGCTGGGCGAGCTGTTCGCGCGGTTCGAGCGCGAGCCGGTGGCCAGCGCCTCCATCGCCCAGGTGCACTTCGCCACCTTGCGCGACGCCGGCGGGCGCGAGCGCGAGGTGGCGGTGAAGGTGCTGCGCCCGGGCATGCTCAAGGTCATCGAGCAGGACCTGGACCTGATCCGCATGATGGCCACCTGGATCGAGCGCCTGTCGGCCGACGGCAGGCGCCTGAAGCCACGCGAGGTGGTGGCGGAGTTCGACAAGTACCTGCATGATGAGCTCGACCTGATGCGCGAGGCCGCCAGCGCCGCCCAGCTGCGGCGCAACATGGCGGGGCTGGACCTGGTGCTGATCCCCGAGATGATCTGGGAGCTGGCGCGCCCCGACGTGCTGGTGATGGAGCGCATGCAGGGCATCCCCATCAGCCAGGTCGAGCGGCTGCGCGAGGCCGGGGTGGACATCCCCAAGCTGGCGCGCGACGGCGTCACCATCTTCTTCACCCAGGTGTTTCGCGACGGCTTCTTTCACGCCGACATGCACCCGGGCAACATCATGGTCAGCGTCGATCCGGCCACCTTCGGGCGCTATATCTCGCTGGACTTCGGCATCGTCGGCACGCTGACCGAGGTCGACAAGGAATACCTGGCGCAGAACTTCACCGCCTTCTTCCGGCGCGACTACAAGCGCGTGGCCGAGCTGCACATCGAAAGCGGCTGGGTGCCCGCCAGCACGCGGGTGGACGAGCTGGAATCGGCCGTGCGCAGCGTGTGCGAGCCGTACTTCGACCGGCCGCTGAAGGACATCTCGCTCGGCATGGTGCTGATGCGCCTGTTCCAGACCTCGCGGCGCTTTCACGTCGAGATCCAGCCGCAGCTGGTGCTGCTGCAGAAGACGCTGCTCAACATCGAGGGCCTGGGGCGCCAGCTCGACCCCGAGCTGGACCTGTGGAGCACCGCCAAGCCATTTCTGGAGCAGTGGATGCTCGAGCAGATCGGCCCGCGACGCCTGTGGCGCGAGCTCAGGAGCCAGGCGCCGTATTACGCCAAAATGCTGCCCGATCTGCCGCGCCTGCTGCACACCTATCTGCAGCAGCGACCGGGCGACGAGCTGCGCCGCGAATTGCGCGAACTGCGCGAGGAGCAGCGCCGCACGCGGCGCCTGCTGCGTGCCATCGCCTGGGGCGGGTTGCTGCTGGTGCTGGCGCTGGGTGGCGCGCTGCTGGCCTGGCAGGACCATTGGTTCTGAATGAAATCGGCTCGCAGCGCTTGATGGACGTGCGCAAACAGCTATTAATAACCTAGCATTGTTCGGGGGTGTGATGATGGGTGAACGGAGGACGGCCGCGGCCGCGCGGGGGGCAGGGGCATGCTGATCAGCTTCATCGTGCTGTACCTGGTGGTGTCGATCGCCATCGGCCTGTACGCGGCGACGCGGGTGAAGAATACGGCCGACTACGCGGTGGCCGGGCGCAGCCTGCCGCTGGCGGTGGTCATCGCCACCACCTTCGCCACCTGGTTCGGCTCCGAAACGGTGCTGGGGGCGCCGGCGCAGTTCGTCAAGGAAGGCCTGCACGGCACGGTGGAAGACCCGTTCGGCGCCGGCCTGTGCCTGGTGCTGGTGGGTCTGTTCTTTGCCCGCAAGCTGTACCTGCGCAACATCATCACCATCGGCGACTACTACCGCCAGCGCTACGGGCGCGTGGTGGAGGTGCTGTGCTCGCTGATCATCATCTTCAGCTACCTGGGCTGGGTGGGCGCGCAGATCACGGCCCTGGGCCTGGTGTTCAACCTGCTCAGTCAGGGCGCGGTGTCGCTGACCATGGGCATGGTCATCGGCACCCTGGTGGTGCTGGTCTACACGCTGTATGGCGGCATGTGGTCGGTGGCGCTGACCGATTTCGTGCAGATGATCGTCATCGCCGCCGGCCTGCTGGCCATCGCCTGGTACGCGGGCAACATGGCGGGCGGCGCCGACAAGGTGGTGGCCTACGCCGCCAGCGAGGGCAAGTTCAACTTCCTGCCCACCGGCGGCCTGAAGGAATGGGTGTTCTTCTTCGCCGCCGGCATCACCATGATGCTGGGCTCGATCCCGCAGCAGGACGTGTTCCAGCGCGTGATGTCCTCGCGCGACGTCAAGACCGCCCAGCGCGGCCCGGTGATCGGCGGGCTGCTGTACATCGGCTTCGCCTTCGTGCCCATGTTCATCGTCATGGCCGCCCTGATGGTGATGCCCGAGACGCCGGCGCTGCTGGCCGACGACCCGCAGAAGGTGCTGCCGACGCTGGTGATGGGTCACATGCCGGTGCTGCTGCAGGTGGCCTTCTTCGGCGCGCTGCTGTCGGCCATCATGTCGACCGCCTCGGCCACGCTGCTGGCGCCGTCCACCACCTTCGTCGAGAACATCCTGCGCAACCTGCGACCCGGCATGAGCGATGCCGAAACGCTGAAGGCCATGCGCGTCAGCGTGCTGGTGTTCACCCTGTGCGTGCTGACCTACTCCATCACGATGGAGGGTTCGTCCATCTACGAACTGGTGTCCGGCGCCTACCAGGTGCCGCTGGTGGGCGCCTTCGTGCCGCTGGCGTTCGGCGTCTACTGGCGGCGCGCCACCACCCAGGGGGCGCTGCTGGCGGTGGTGATGGGCATTGGCGTGTGGGTGCTGTTCGTCGCCAGTCCGATGCTGAACCAGGCATTTCCGCAGCAACTGGCGGGCGTGTTGGCCGCCATCGCCGGCATGGTGTTCGGTTCGCTGGCGCCGCAATGGCTGCCCAACCACAAGGGTTACGTGCACCACTACGAGGGCGGCGAATCCGCGCTGGGCGAGCCGGCACAGCCGGCGCGCTGACGCCCGGCGCTGGCTTGATCAGCGCAGTGGCGGCGTCGCTGGACACAAACTTTTATAATGAAAAGTTTTTCGCGCCAGCCCAATCCCGCCTTTCGCCCATGCCCATCTACGCTTACAAGTGCGCCGCCTGCGGCTTTGCCAAGGACGTGCTGCAGAAAATGTCCGATGCGCCGCTCAGCGTGTGCCCTTCCTGCGGGCAGGCGGCGTTCCAGAAGCAGTTGACCGCGGCCGGCTTTCAGCTCAAGGGTTCGGGCTGGTACGTGACCGACTTCCGCGATGGCGGCGCCAAGGGCCAGTCTGCCGGCGCCCCGGCCGCCCCGGCCCCTGAGGCGGCCGCGGCGGCACCGGCGTCGTCGCCCGCGCCGGCCAGCAGCCCCGCGGCAGGTGGCGGCCCGACCTCGTCGGGCACCTGAGGCCGCAACGCGATCGACACGCCATGATGTCCCGCCTGAAGCAGTACTTCATCACCGGCCTGCTGGTGTGGTTGCCCATGGGCGTGACGGTGTGGGTGCTGCTGTGGCTGCTGGGCATCCTGGACGGCATCTTTCTGGGGGTGCTGTCGGCCGCCGAGGCCATGGTGCCGGCGCTGGGGCCCCTGGCCAACCGGCTGCGGCATATCCCGGGACTGGGCGTGATCCTGGTGGCCATCGTCATCCTGGGCACCGGCCTGTTCGTCGCCAACATGTTCGGCCAGTGGTGGCTGCGTCAGTGGCACCGGCTGATGACGCGCATTCCCGTGGTGCGCAGCATCTATTCCAGCGTCAAGCAGGTGTCGGACACGCTGTTTTCCGGCAACGGCCAGGCGTTTTCCAAGGCGCTGCTGATCCAGTACCCGCGCGCTGGCGCCTGGACCATCGCCTTCGTCACCGGCAAGCCGGAAGGCGAGGTGAGTTGCCACCTGCAGGGCGACTTCGTCAGCGTCTATGTGCCCACCACGCCCAACCCCACCTCCGGCTTTTTCCTGATGGTGCCGCGCGCCGACGTGGTGGAACTGAACATGAGCGTGGACGAGGCGCTCAAGTACGTGATCTCCATGGGCGTGGTGGCGCCGCCGCAGCGCACGCCATGCGCTGACGAGCCCTTGCCCGCGCCGCAGGTGCCCGGCATCACCGGGCCGTTGCACGCGCCGGCGGCCGAGCCCGCCGCCACGCCTCCCTTTTCCGCCGCTGGCTGATCCGGCCGGCAACCGAACCGTACCCTGAAAGCCCTTTCCATGTCCATGCGTTCCCACTACTGCGGCCTCGTGACCGAGGCCCTGATCGGCCAGACCGTGAGCCTGTGCGGCTGGGTCAACCGCCGGCGCGACCACGGCGGCGTGATCTTCGTCGACCTGCGCGATCGCGAGGGCCACGTGCAGGTGGTGTGCGACCCGGACCGGCCCGAGATGTTCAAGATCGCCGAGGACCTGCGCGGCGAGTTCTGCATCCGGGTTTTGGGCCTGGTGCGCGCGCGTCCCGAAGGCACCACCAACGAGAACCTGAAGAGCGGCAAGATCGAGGTGCTGTGCCACGAGCTGACGGTGCTCAACGCCTCGGTCACGCCGCCGTTCCAGCTCGACGACGACAACCTGTCGGAAACCACCCGCCTGACGCACCGCGTGCTGGACCTGCGCCGCCCGGTGATGCAGCACAACATGATGCTGCGCTACCGCGTGGCGATGGCGGTGCGCAAGTTCCTGGACGAGCAGGGCTTCATCGACATCGAGACGCCCATGCTGACCAAGAGCACGCCCGAGGGCGCGCGCGACTACCTGGTGCCCAGCCGCGTGCATGACGGTCACTTCTTCGCGCTGCCGCAGTCGCCGCAGCTGTTCAAGCAGCTGCTGATGGTGGCTGGCTACGACCGCTACTACCAGATCACCAAGTGCTTCCGCGACGAGGACCTGCGCGCCGACCGCCAGCCCGAGTTCACGCAGATCGACTGCGAAACCTCGTTCCTGGGCGAGCAGGACATCCGCGCGCTGTTCGAGCGCATGATCGTGCACGTGTTCCAGCAGGCGCTGGATGTGGATCTGGGCGCTTTCCCGGTCATGCCGCACGCCGAGGCCATGCACCGCTTCGGCTCCGACAAGCCCGACCTGCGCGTCAAGCTCGAGTTCACCGAGCTGACCGACGCCATGCGCGACGTCGACTTCAAGGTCTTCAGCGGCCCGGCCACCACGCCGGGTGGGCGGGTGGTCGCCCTGCGCGTGCCGGGCGGCGGCGACATCAGCCGCGGCGAGATCGACGGCTACACCGAATTCGTCAAGATCTACGGCGCCAAGGGTCTGGCCTGGATCAAGGTCAACGACGTCAGCAAGGGCCGTGACGGCCTGCAATCGCCGATCGTCAAGAACCTGCACGACGCGGCCATTGCCGCCATTCTGGAGCGCAGCGGCGCGCAAAACGGCGACATCCTGTTCTTCGGCGCCGACAAGGCCAAGGTGGTCAACGACGCCATCGGCGCGCTGCGCCTGAAGATCGGCCACGGCGACCTGGCGCGCCGGACCGGCCTGTTCGAGGACCGCTGGGCGCCGCTGTGGGTGGTCGATTTCCCGATGTTCGAGTGGGACGACGAGGCCCAGCGCTGGAACGCCGTGCACCATCCGTTCACAGCGCCCAAGGACGGTCACGAGGACTACATGGACTCCGACCCCGGCAAATGCGTGGCCAAGGCCTACGACATGGTGCTCAACGGCTGGGAGCTGGGCGGCGGCTCGGTGCGCATCCACCGCGCCGACGTGCAGAGCAAGGTGTTCACCGCGCTCAAGATCGGGCCCGAGGAGGCGCAGGCCAAGTTCGGCTTTCTGCTCGATGCGCTGCAGTACGGCGCGCCGCCCCACGGCGGCCTGGCCTTCGGCCTGGACCGCCTCATCACGCTGATGACCGGCGCCGAGTCGATCCGCGACGTCATCGCCTTCCCCAAGACCCAGCGCGCCCAGTGTCTGCTAACGCACGCGCCCAGCGCGGTTGACGAGAAGCAGCTGCGCGAGCTGCACATCCGCCTGCGCAATCCGCAGCCGGCCTGACGTGGGCGGGGGCTGCCCGGTTCGGGCCGCCGCGGCCCGGACGGACTGAACATGCGATAATTGCACGGCTTGCGGCTCACCAGTTCGCCGCAATGCCAGCTCTTCCGCTGGGGTCTGCGGCACTGTCGCCGGACGGCCCGATTCAAGAAGAACCCGCTGCTGCCCTTGACTGGCCGGCTTTTCAGCCGGAGCAGGCAGCCAGCACCCGCGCCGCCGAGAGACCGGCGCATCCACGTTGATGAACTTTGACCAACTGAACCTGGCACCCGCCATCCTGCGCGCGGTGCAAGAGCAGGGCTATACCGAGCCCACCCCTGTCCAGGCGCAAGCCATTCCCGTCGTGTTGCAGGGCCACGACCTGCTGGCCGGCGCGCAGACCGGCACCGGCAAGACGGCCGGCTTCACGCTGCCGATGCTGCACAAGCTGAGCACCACGCCCGCGCGCCGGCCCGGTGCCATCCGTGCCCTGGTGCTGACGCCCACGCGCGAGCTGGCGGCGCAGGTCGAGGAGTCGGTGCGCACCTACGGCCAGCACCTGACGCTGAAATCCACCGTCATCTTCGGCGGCGTCGGCATGAACCCGCAGATCGAGCGCATCCGCCGGGGCGTCGACATCCTGGTGGCCACGCCCGGCCGCCTGCTGGACCTGGAAGGCCAGAACCACATCGACCTGTCGGGGGTCGAGATCCTGGTGCTGGACGAGGCCGACCGCATGCTGGACATGGGCTTCATCCACGACGTCAAGAAGGTGCTGGCGCTGTTGCCGGCGGACAAGCAGAGCCTGCTGTTCTCGGCCACCTTCAGCGACGAAATCCGCGAGCTGGCGGGCAGCCTGCTGCGCAACCCGCGCAGCATCCAGGTCACGCCGCCCAACACCACGGTCGAGCGCATCCGCCAGGTGATCTACCCGGTGGGTCGCCAGCGCAAGAAGGACGTGCTGGCGCACCTGATCGGCGAAGGCCAGTGGAGCCAGGTGCTGGTGTTCACGCGCACCAAGTTCGGCGCCAACAAGGTGGCCGACTACCTGAACGACCAGGGCATCAAGGCCATGGCGCTGCACGGCAACAAGAGCCAGAGCGCGCGCACCCAGGCGCTGGCCGACTTCAAGAGCGGCGAGCTGCGTGCCCTGGTGGCCACCGACATCGCGGCGCGCGGCATCGACATCGACGAGCTGCCGCACGTGGTGAACTACGACATCCCCAACGTGCCCGAGGACTACGTGCACCGCATCGGTCGGACGGGCCGCGCTGGCGCCAGCGGCGAAGCCGTCAGCCTGGTGTGCATGGACGAGGAAGGCTTCATGCACGAGATCGAGCGCTTCACGCGCCAGCAGATCCCGGTGCGCGTGCTCGACGGCTTCGGCCCCGAGGAGGGCGAGCGCGCCGAGCCCATCGCCATGGGCCGCCAGACGCTGTGGGGCGGCCTGGGCAAGCCGCCCAGCCGCGAGGTGATGCAGGCTGCCGCGCGGGCCGCCCGCCAGGAAATGATGCAGCGCATCCGCGACAACAAGTCCACGCAGGGCCAGCGCGGGCGCGGCGCGGCGCCCGCGCGTGCGGCCGCTGTGCGTGCCGGCGCCGACGGCCAGCCGCTGCCGGCGGGCGCCATGGCCACCGACAGCGCCGATCGGCTGCCGCGCGAAGGCGCCGGTCCGCAGGGCGAGCGCAGCAGCCGCGGTCGTCGACGCCGTGGCCGGGGCGGCAGTGGCGCCAGCGGGGCCCCGCAGCAGGGCCCGCGCACGGGCGGCAATCACGCCGGCCAGCCGTCGCGCGCGCCGCAGCCCAGGGCCACGCGCGAGTTCGGCTTCGACGACGAGGACGACCGCGACCTGGATCACCTGCCGCGCCACATCGACCCGCTGCAGACCAACCTGCACGGCCGCCGCAACGCGCCGCGCGGACCCAGCCACGGCGCCGTCGGCCAGCCCGACCCCATGCGCACCAGCATCGACATGATGGGTCGCGGCAAGGGCGGTGGCGGTGGTGGTGGCGGTCGCAACAAGCCGCGCAACCGCGGCGGCTACGGCCGCTGAGCGACCGGGCAGTGGTCGCATCGGCTGCGCTCGTTGACGGCATGAACAGGCCCCGGCGCCCGCGCCTTGCCCTGGTGGGCACCGGCGGCACCATTGCCGGTGCCGGCACGGCGCCCGAAGGCGGCATGTCGGCGGCCTATCAGTCGGCCGTGGTCGGCGCCGACGCGCTGGTGGCCGGCGTGCCGGCACTGGCGCGGCTGGCCGAGCTGCGCGCCGAGCAGTTGCTGCAAATCGATTCGGCGGACTTCACCGACGCGCTGCTGCTGCGCCTGGCCCGCCGCGTGGCCGAGCTGTGCGCGCGCGACGACGTCGACGGCGTGGTCATCACCCACGGCACCGACACCATGGAGGAGTCGGCCTACTTCCTGCATCTCACGGTCCGCAGCTCCAAGCCCATCGTGCTGACCGGCGCCATGCGCCCGGCCACGGCGCTGGCCGCCGACGGCCCGGCCAACCTGCTGCACGCGGTGGCCGTGGCGGCGCATCCGTCCTCCGCCGGGCGCGGCGTGCTGGTGGTGATGAACGAGGAAATCCACAGCGCGCGCGACGTCGCCAAGGTGCACGCGGCGCGGCTGGACGCCTTTGCCTCGCCGCACGGCCCGCTGGGCCTGGTGGCCGAAGGTGCGCCACGCTGGTACCGCGCGCTGACGCGCCCGCACACCACGGCCAGCGACTTCGACATCGCCGCGCTCGACGCGCTGCCGCTGGTCGGCGTGGTCACCAGCCACGGCAACATGCGCGCCGAGATTCACGACGCCTGGGTGGCCCAGGGCGCGCGCGCCATCGTGCACGCGGGCTTTGGCGGCGGCACCGTGCCGGACTACCTGAAGGCGCGGCTGGCCGCGCTGCGCGCGCGCGGTGTGCTGCTGGTGCGCGCCTCGCGCACTGGCGCTGGCGCGCTGGTGCGCAATGCCAATGCCGACGATGACGCCCACGGCTGGGTCGTCACCGACGACCAGAACCCGCCGCGCGCCCGCTTGCTGGCCGCGCTGGCGCTGACGCGCACGCAGGACGCGCAGGCCATTCAGCGGCTTTTCAACAGCTATTGAATACATAGCTCCTGGCGCACGCCAGACGGGCGCTGGCGGCCTGTTTCATGCCTGCTGCCGGGCTTGCGCCAGGGCGCGCCGGCGCACCGCCTCGATGTGGCCGCGCAGTGCATACAGCTCGTCGGCATGGGCCAGTGGCACGGCGGTCTGGTTGACCAGCCGGTCGAGCTCGTCCAGCTCGTTCAGCAGGGTGTCGCGCTCGCCCGGGTCTTCGTCCAGCCGCGCCTCGATGCGACGCAGCCGCGCATACCAGCGGAACACGCGCTGGCGCACGCGGTAGGTGTACAGCGGCGGCACGATGCGCGACAGCGGCAGCAGCAGCACGATCAGGCCGCCGATCACCAGCCACATGCGCTCCAGCAGGTTGCTGGCCCAGAACGGCAGGTAGCGCTGCCAGAACGGCGGCGTGCCGTTGATGGCGCGATCGCCCTCGGCGCTGACCGGCAGCTCGCTGGTGCGCGTGTTGGGAAAGTCGCGCGCGCGGTTGAACCAGCCGGCATCGCCGTGCAGCCGCTGCGCTGCCTGCGCGAACAGTTGGCGCAGCGCGGGGTGGGTCTGCTCGCGCGTCAGCAGCGAGGTGGTGGTGGCCAGCAGGCCGATGTCGTGTGGCGGCAGGTCGGCCGCCAGGTCGGCCACGCCGCGCGGCAGGGTGACCGGCTGCAGGAAGGCGAAGCGGCGCGCGTAGGCGTCGGCTTGCGCCGGCTCCATCAGCGCGATGCCGGGTGCCCGCAGCAGGCGGCCGACCACCGGTGATTCGGGCGCGGTGACCAGCACCAACGCGTCCAGGTAGCCGCCCAGCAGCGCCTCGGCGGCGGCCTCGGGCGGCAGCTGGCTGGGCACGATGTCGTCGCTGCCCATGCCGTTGGCCGCCAGCAGGCGTTGCAGCATGTCGGGCACGCCGCTGCCGGGCTGGTCGAGGTTGATGCGCAGGCCCCGCAGCTGCCGCAGCAGGGTGGCCGGCGGGGCGCTGGATGCTCTGGAACCAGGAGCTGCTGACGCCGATCTGGCAAGCGCTTCAGGCCGATAGAACACCCAGACAGGTTCATAGAACAGCGCCCCCAGCGAGCCGATGCCGGCCTCGCCATCGGCCGTCGGGTCGGCGCTGCCGCCGCGCACGAAGGCGACGTCGGCGCCGCCCTCGCGCAGCGCCTGCAGATTGGCCTGCGAGCCCTCGGTGGTCAGCAGGCGCACGGTGATGCCCTGGCGCGCCAGTGCCTGGGCGTAGCGTGTGCCGAACTCCGCATAGGCGCTGCCTGCCGGCCCGGTGGCCAGGGTGACGTGGCGTGGCGGCTGCGGATCGAGCCACCAGTAGGCCGCCACCAGCACGCCAAGCGCCAGCAGCGCCACCGGCCCGGCCGACGCCAGCAGGTCGCGCAGCGACAGCAGCCACAGCACCAGGGTCCGGCGCAAGGGGTGAATCATGATTGAAAAGTGCCGCCAGCGCTTTCTGGGCATGCGCCAGCAGCTTCCATATCCATAGCAGACGGCAGATGCACGCCGCCTGTCGTCAGCCCACGGGCGGCCCGCACGGCGTTGACGCAGGCGCGTGCCACCGCCTCGCCCGCCATGGCGCACAGCAGGTTGAAGTCCAGCGCCCGCGTCTGCCCGGTGGCCAGCGCGAACAGCGTGTCGCCGTCGCTCATGGTGTGCACCGGGCGGATGGCGCGCGCCAGTCCGTCGTGGCCGGCACCGGCCAGGCGCTGGCACTGGGCCTTGGTCAGCGGTGCGTCGGTGGCGATGACGCCGATGGTGGTCTGCGTGCCCGACAGGATCGACAGCGGCCGCTCGCCCGCCAGCGCGCGCGCCACGCTGCCGTGCAACCGCCCGTCGGCGCTGCGGGCCCCGGCGATCGGCCGGCCGCTGGCCGGATCGACCACGTCGCCCAGCGCGTTGACGGCGATCAGCGCGCCCACGGTCACGCCGTCGACGCTGACGCTGGCGCTGCCGATGCCGCCCTTCATGGCGTGCATGCTGCCGAACAGCTTGCCCACCGTGGCGCCGGCGCCGGCGCCGACGTTGCCCTGTTCGGGCGGCGTGCGGCCGGCGGCCTGGCAGGCGGCGTGGCCGGCCGCCGCATCGGGCCGGATGCGCGCGTCGCCCACGTGCAGGTCGAACAGCACGGCGGCCGGCACGATGGGCACGATCTGCCCCGGCGCGCCGCCCACCGGCAGACCGATGCCGTGCTCCTCCAGCCAGCGCATCACGCCGGCGGCGGCGTCCAGCCCCCAGGCGCTGCCGCCGGCGAGCAGCACGGCATGCACCACGCCGACCAGGTTGGCGGGGTCCAGCAAGTCGGTCTCGCGCGTGCCGGGCGCGGCGCCGCGCACGTCCACCCCGCCCACGGCGCCGGCGCGCGCCAGTACCACGCTGCAGCCGGTGGGGCGGCGCGGGTCGGTGAACTGCCCGACCTCGATGCCTTGCACGTCGGTCAGCGTGCCGGCGTAGGGCAGCGCGGGTGCGGCGGTCATGGCTGTGCCTCGCGGGTCAGCGCGGCGCGCAGCCGCTCGGCGTAGTCGGCCAGGGCGGCCGGGCCGGGCTCCTTGCGTGGCCAGGCCAGATCGACCCCGTCGCCGGTGTGGCGCGGCAGCACGTGCAGGTGGAAGTGCCCCACGGTCTGCCCCGCCGCCGCGCCGCTGGCCTGCAGCACGGTGAGGCCGTCCGGCGCAAAGGCAGCTTGCGCCGCGCGCGCCACGCGGCGCGTGGTCTGCATGACGGCGGCGGCTTCCTCGGGCGTGATGTCCAGCAGCGTGGCGGCGTGCCGCCGCGTGGCCACCAGCACGTGGCCCGGGTTGACCTGGCCGAGGTCCATGAAGGCCAGCGTCAGCGCGTCCTCGTGTACGCGCTGGGACGGAATCTGGCCGGCCACCAGCTTACAGAAGATGCAGGTGCCGGCGGGCGAGGTGTCGACGAATTCGGGCATGGCGAGGGCGGGTGCAGTGGTGGGCTCGGACAACCCCGATTAGATCAGCCGCGAGGCAGTCGGGGGCCGCCACGTTATCCCATTGCTTGACCCGGCTCAAGGCGCCTTGTGCGCGGGCGGCCGACAATGAAATCAGTGATGTGGTGCCGCGCACCATGGTGGTCGCGGTGGCCGCATGAGCCAGGAGATGACATGAGCGTTGCACAGTTCTTCATGCCTTCCAGCAATCTGCTGGGCGCCGGCGCGCTGGACGAGGCCGTCCGGCAGATGGGCGGCCTGGGCTTCAAGAAGGCCCTGATCGTGACCGACGAGCCGCTGGTGAAGCTGGGCCTGGCCGACCAGCTGGCCGGCTTGCTGAAGGCGCAGGGCATCGCCAGTGCCGTGTTCGACCAGGTCAAGCCGAACCCGCGCGTGGCCGACGTCAACGCCGGCCTTGCCGCGCTGCGCGCGCTCGGGGCCGACTGCGTGGTGTCGCTGGGTGGCGGCTCGCCGCATGACTGCGCCAAGGGCATCGCGCTGCTGGCCACCAACGGCGGGCGCATCGAGGACTACGAAGGGCTGGACAAGTCCGCCCGGCCGCAGCTGCCGCTGATCGCCGTCAACACCACGGCCGGCACGGCCTCGGAGATGACGCGCTTCACCATCATCACCGACGAGAGCCGCCACGTGAAGATGGCCATCGTCGACAAGCACGTGACCCCCATCCTGTCGGTCAACGACCCGCAGCTGATGACCGGCATGCCCGCCAGCCTGACCGCCGCCACCGGCATGGACGCGCTGACGCACGCGGTGGAGGCCTATGTGTCGACCGCGGCCAACCCGATCACCGACGCCTGCGCGCTGCAGGCCGTGGCCCTGATCGCGCGCCACCTGCCGACCGCCGTGCAGCAACCCGGCGACGCCACGGCGCGCGAGCAGATGGCGTATGCGCAGTTCCTGGCCGGCATGGCGTTCAACAACGCCTCGCTCGGCTACGTGCACGCCATGGCGCACCAGCTGGGCGGTTTCTACGACCTGCCGCACGGCGTGTGCAACGCCCTGCTGCTGCCGCACGTGCAGCGCTTCAACCTGCGCGCGGCGGCGGCGCGGCTGGGCGACATCGGCCGCACGCTGGGCGCCCACAACGCCGGGCTGGCCGGGCTGGAGCCGATCGAGGCGATCCAGAAGCTGGCGCAGCAGGTCGGCATTCCGCCCAACCTGCGCGCGCTGGGCGTCAAGCCCGAGGATTTCGACACCCTGGCCCGCAACGCCATGAAGGACGTGTGCGGCCTGACCAACCCGGTGCAGCCCACGCTGGACGAGGTGATCGGCATCTTCCAGGCCGCCTACTGAGCGGCGGTGGCGACCGCGCCCCGCCAGGGTGCGGTCGCGCGCGCCTCAGCTCACAGCCACTTCTGCATCAGCAGCGCCTGGCCTTCGCGCGGGTCCAGCACGTAGGGCGCGAAGCCGAAGTGCTGGTAGCTGCGCAGGGCGCGGGTGTTGCCCGACAACACCTCCAGCGTCAGCTTGCAGCAGCCCTGCTCGCGCGCATGGGCCTCACACGCCGCCAGCAGCGCCTGGCCGATGCCGCGGCCGCGGCTGTCGGGGCGTACCGCGATGTCGTGCACGTTCAGCAGCGGGCGCGCCTTGAAGGTCGAATAGGCGAGAAAGGTGTTGGCCAGGCCCAGCGCCTGGCCGTCGCGCCAGGCAATGAAGCTGGCCGCCAGCGGGTGCGCCGCCAGGTCGTCGCACAGCCGCTGGCGCACCTCCTGGGCCAGCGGCGTGGCACCGCCCAGCGGGTCGCGCGCATAGCCGTCCAGCAGTTCGATCAGCGCGGCGCGGTCGGCGGTGGCGCGGTAGTCGACGCGCCGGACAACGAGTGACGTCATGGACGGGAACAAACGGTGGGGTAATCAGGATTGCGATGAGGCGCCCGCCTGCATGCGCATGCTGTCGTTGGCGATCTCGACATGATCGACCTTATTTAGCAGGTCGGGAAAGCTTTCAAACCCGTATTCTTCCCAGTTCCAGCGCGGCTTCACGTATTTGCCCATCACGTCAATACTGGCCCAACCCTTGGCACTCTTGAACTTGCTGAAAGCCTCGTCCAGCAGCTTGACCAGATCGCCAAAAGGGATCTTTCGGCAATACATGCGGTTGGCGTCGTCGGTGCGGAACTGCAGGCCACGCAAATCGCGCAACATCCCGGACAGCTTGGCGTAGCCGTAGCTTCGCGAGTCGAAGTCTGGTCGTGTCTCGCTGATGACGTTGCCGATCTTGCCGACAAACGCCCAGCCAGTGGATTCGTCGGTGGCGTCCTTGATCGACTTGTAGAGCAGATTTCGGGCCGCGGCATCCATCTGTCGCGGCTTGGCCGCAGATTTCGCCACGGGGGCGGCAACGGTAGCAGTAGGGGTGTTGCCGTCACTTCGGGGCTTTTCGGCCTCACCGAGATTTTCGATGTAGACGAACCGGTCGCAGGCTTGCCGGAAGGCTTCGGGCGTGGTTTGCTTCCCAAAGCCATACACCGTCCTTCCTGCCGCTCGGATGCGCGAGGCCAGCGGCGTGAAATCGCTATCACTGGACACCAGACAAAAGCCGTCGAAATGGCCGCTGTAGAGCAGGTCCATCGCATCGATGATCAGCCCCATGTCGGTGGCGTCCTTGCCCTTCGTGTAGGTGAACTGCTGGATCGGTACCAGCGCGTGCTTGAGCAGGACGCTTCGCCAACCGTTGAGCGCGGGGCTGCTCCAGTCGCCGTAGATGCGCTTGACGCTGGCAATGCCGTATTTGGCGATCTCCTCCAGCAGGTCCTGCGCGCAAGCGGCGGTCGTGTTGTCGGCGTCGATCAGGACGGCCAGTTTGTCCGGTTTCAGGTTTTCGCTGGACATCGTCCCAATCCCTCAAGACGCCATGGCACTCAAGCCAGGTCCTCGACCGGGATGCAGCTGCAGAACAGGTTGCGGTCGCCGTAGACGTTGTCGACCCGCCCGACCGGCGGCCAGTACTTGACGCTGCCTGGCGCCTGCTGGGCCAGCGCGGCGCCGACTTCGCGCGGGTAGGGATGCGACCAGTCGTCCCGCAGCAGGCTGGCGGCGGTGTGCGGGGCGTTCTTCAGCGGGTTGTCCTCACGCGGCCACGTGCCGGTTTCGATATGGCGGATTTCCTCGCGGATGGCGATCATGGCGTCGATGAAGCGGTCCAGCTCGGCCAGGTTCTCGCTTTCGGTGGGCTCCACCATCAGCGTGTTGGCCACCGGGAAGGACAGCGTCGGCGCGTGAAAACCGTAGTCGGCCAGGCGCTTGGCCACGTCCTCGGCCATCACGCCGCTGCTGTCCTTGAAGCCGCGCAGGTCCAGGATGCACTCGTGGGCGACGTGGCCGTTGTCGCTGGCGTACAGCGTGGGGTAGTGGCCGGCCAGGCGGCGGCTGATGTAGTTGGCGCTCAGGATGGCGGCTTCGGTGGCGTGCGTCAGGCCCTGGGCGCCCATCATGCGGATGTACATCCACGAGATCGGCAGCACCGCCGCGTTGCCCAACGGCGCGGCGCTGACGGCGCCCACCGTGCCGGCGCCCGGCAGGTAGGGCACCAGGTCCTGCACCACGCACACCGGGCCGACGCCGGGGCCGCCGCCGCCGTGCGGGATGCAGAAGGTCTTGTGCAGGTTCAGGTGGCTGACGTCGCCGCCGAACTCGCCCGGCGCGGCCAGGCCGACCATGGCGTTCAGGTTGGCGCCGTCCAGGTACACACGGCCGCCGTGCTGGTGCACGATCTCGCACAGGCGCCGCACCTGGGTCTCGAACACGCCGTGCGTGCTGGGGTAGGTGATCATCACGCAGGCCAGGCGGGCCGAGTGCTTCTCGCACTGGGCCTGCAGGTCGGCCAGGTCGACGTTGCCGTTTTCGTCGCACTTGGTGACCACCACCTGCATGCCCACCATCATGGCGCTGGCCGGGTTGGTGCCGTGCGCGCTGGCCGGGATCAGGCAGATGTCGCGCTGGCCCTGGCCCTGCGCGGCGTGGTAGGCGCGGATGGCCAGCAGGCCGGCGTATTCGCCCTGGCTGCCGGCGTTGGGTTGCAGGCTGACGTCGGCGTAGCCGGTGATGGACGACAGCCAGCGGCGCAGCTGGCGATCGAGCTCGGCATAGCCCTGGCGCTGATCGGCCGGGGCGAACGGGTGGATGTGGGCGAACTCCGGCCAGGTGATGGGAATCATCTCGCTGGTGGCGTTGAGCTTCATGGTGCAGCTGCCCAGCGGGATCATGCTGCGGTCCAGCGCCAGGTCCTTGTCGGACAGCTGGCGGATGTAGCGCAGCATGGCGGTTTCGGAATGGTGGGTGTTGAACACCGGGTGCGTCAGGTAGGTACTGGTGCGGCGCAGCGCGGGCGGGATCAGCTCGGGCGCGCTGTCTTCGAGCGCCGCGAAGTCGGGCAGCGCCTTGCCCTCGCCGGCGAAGATGCGCCACAGCAGCTCGACGTCGGCGCGGGTGCTGGTCTCGTCGAGCGACACGCACAGGTAGGCATCGCAGGCTTTTCGCAGGTTGGCGCCCATCTGGACAGCGCGAGCAGCTATTGAATCGGTAGCATCGTCGGTCTTCAGGCTGAGCGTGTCGAAGGCGCTGTCGTGGTGGCCGTGCGTGAAGCCGAGCTGTGCCAGGCCGGCTTTCAGGATGGCGGTCAGGCGCGCCGTGCGCTCGGCGATGCGCTTGAGTCCCCGCGGGCCGTGGTAGACCGCGTACATGCTGGCGATCACCGCCGGCAGCACCTGCGCGGTGCAGATGTTGCTGGTGGCCTTTTCGCGGCGGATGTGCTGCTCGCGCGTCTGCAGCGCGAGGCGATAGGCCGGGTTGCCGTGCGTGTCGACGCTGACGCCCACCAGCCGGCCGGGCATGGAACGCTTGTAGTCGTCGCGGCAGGCCATGTAGGCCGCGTGCGGGCCGCCGGCGCCCATCGGCATGCCCAGGCGCTGCGTGCTGCCGACCACGATGTCGGCGCCCATCTCGCCGGGGCTCTTGAGCAGGCTGAGCGCCAGCAGGTCGGCGGCGAAGATGGCGGCCGCGCCCCTGGCGTGGATCTTGTCCGCCTCGCCGCTCCAGTCCATCAGCCAGCCGCTGCTGGCCGGGTACTGGATGAGGGCGGCGAAGTAGTCGTCGGCGGCGATGGCGGCGTCCCACTCGGCGGCCGAGCTGGCGAGCTTGACCGTCAGGCCCAGCGGCGCGGCGCGCGTGCGCAGCACCTCGATGGTCTGCGGGTGCGCGTCGCCGAACACCACGATGGCGTTGCCCTTGGCCTTGACCGAGCGGCGCGCCAGCGTCATGGCCTCGGCGGCGGCGGTGGCTTCGTCGAGCATGGAGGCGTTGGCGATCGGCATGCCGGTGAGGTCGCACACCATGGTCTGGAAGTTGACCAGCGCCTCCATGCGGCCCTGGCTGATCTCGGCCTGGTACGGTGTGTAGGCGGTGTACCAGGCGGGGTTTTCCAGGATGTTGCGCAGGATCACGCCCGGCAGGTGGCAGCCGTAGTAGCCTTGGCCGATGAAGCTCTTCATCTGATGCTGGTTGCGGCTGGCCATGGCCTTCAGCTCGGCCAGCGCCTCGGCTTCGGTGCAGGCCGGCGGCAGGTCCATCGGCGCGCGGCGCGCTATGTCCGGCGGCAGGATCGAGTCGATCAGCGCCTGGCGCGAGGCTTCGCCGATGACCGACAGCATGTGCGCCTCCTCGGCCGGGCTGGGGCCGATGTGGCGGGCGATGAATTCACCGGGATTTTCCAGTTCGGGCAGGGTGGGGTGGCTCATGGCGGTGTGCGGGGAAGGGGGCGTGGGGAGCGAGGGTCGGTGTCCGTCGGACAGGCCGGCGCAGAGAACGCCGGGCTTTCGCAGAAGGCGCCGGGGAGACGGTCGAAAGCTCTGCGGCGGCTTCTGCGCGCGGCTGTGGGCTATGGCCGCGGCAGGCTGCGGCGGCCGCGCTCAGGCTGCGCTGAAGGCGGTGTAGGCGGCCTCGTCCATCAGCGCCGTCACCTGCGCCGGCTCGGCGAGCCGGATCTTGAAGAACCAGCCTGCGCCCTGTGGGTCGCTGTTGGCCAGGCTCGGGTCATCGCGCAGGGCTTCGTTGACTTCCACCACCTCGCCGCTGACCGGCATGTAGACGTCGGCCGCGGCCTTGACGCTCTCGACCACGCCGGCCGTGTCCTTCTGCGCATAGCCGCGCCCGACCTCGGGCAGCTCGACGAACACCACGTCGCCCAGCGCGTCCTGCGCGTGGGTCGTGATGCCGACGGTGGCGATGTCGCCCTCGATCTTCAGCCATTCGTGGTCTTCGGTGTACTTGAGGCTCATGGGTGCTCCTGAAAAGTGAGTTGCTGGCGCAGGCCGCGCGGGCGCTGCGGCGGGTTTTGATCGAATCAACCGCGGTAGTATCGCGTCGGCACGAAGGGCGTGGCCACGACTTCCATCGGCACTGGCTTGCCGCGCACCATGGCGAACAGCTCGGTGCCCACGGGGGCGTAACCCGGCCGCACGTAGCCCATGGCGATGGGTTTGTCGAGCATCGGGCTGAGCAGGCCGCTGGTCACCTGGCCGATGGTCTGACCGTCCAGGTTCCGCAGCTCGGCCGGCTCGCGCACCGGCACGCGCTGCCTGGCCATCAGGGCCACGCGCTGGCGCTCCACCGGCTGCGTGCCGTCGAGCTGGGCCAGGACGCGCGCCGCGCCCGGAAAGCCGCCGGCCCGCGCGCCGCCGCCCTTGCGCACCTTCTGCATGGCCCAGTTCAGGCCGGCCTCCACCGGGGTGGTGGTGGTGTCGATGTCGTTGCCGTACAGGCACAGGCCGGCTTCCAGGCGCAGCGAATTGCGCGCGCCCAGGCCGATCGGCTGCACTTCGGGCTGCGCCAGCAGGGCGCGGGCGAAGGCCTCGGCGCGATCGCCGGGCAGCGAGATTTCAAAGCCGTCCTCGCCGGTGTAGCCGCTGCGCGTGATGTACAGCGGCGCGCCTTGCCACGCAAAGGCGCCGCCGGTCATGAACACCAGCGCGCCGACGCCCGGCACCAGACGCTCCAGCACCCGCGCCGCCTGCGGGCCCTGCAGGGCCAGCAGCGCCTGCTCGGGCATCGGTTCGACCCGGCAGCGGTCGCCGATGCGCGCCTGGATGTGGGCGATGTCGGCCTGCTTGCAGGCGCCGTTGACGATCAAGAACAGGTGGTCCCCGCGGTTGACGAACATCAGGTCGTCCAGGATGCTGCCTTCGTCCGACAGCAGCAGGCCGTAGCGCTGCCGGTCCACGCCCAGGCTCAGCACGTCGACCGGCATCAGCGTTTCCAGCGCGGCAGCGGCATCGGCGCCAACCAGCCGCAGCTGGCCCATGTGCGAGACGTCGAACAGGCCGGCGGCCTCGCGGGTGTGGCGGTGCTCGGCGATCAGCCCGCCCGCGTACTGCACGGGCATTTCGTAGCCGGCAAAGGGCACCAGGCGGGCGCCCAGGTCGGTGTGCAGGGCGTGCAGCGGGGTCTTGAGCAGGGGAGTGTCGGCGGACATGGACGGGGGCTCCTGAAATGCGTTGGGGGGCATCGGCCGGGCGCGCGCGCCCCGCCTGGAACCCTGCTGTCCTCTTTACCTGAGAGATTCGAGCCGGCGCGCCGGTCTTGCCCCTTCGGTGGGCCGCCAGCGTGGGCGGCGGCCTCTCTCCAGCAGAATCATGTGTGCCAGTCCTTTTGCCTGAGCGTTCGGCCTTCGGCGGCGCCCGGACCGCGGGCGCTCTCTCCTGACCGCGTGATTCTAGCGGTAGACCAGATCGCGCAGCGCCAGCGACAGCGCCGGCACGTAGGTGATCACCATCAGGCAGGCCAGCACCACGCCCACGAAGGGCACCAGGTGGCGGATGATCTTGTCCAGCGAGATGCGCGCCACCGTGCAGGCGGCGAACAGGTTGACGCCGAAGGGCGGCGTGATCATGCCCAGCGCCAAGTTGACCACCATGATCAGACCGAAATGCACCGGATCAATGCCGAAGCGCTGCGCCACCGGGGCCAGGATGGGTGCCAGCACGATGATGGCGGCGCTGGTTTCGATGAACATGCCGATGACGAACAGCGCCGCGTTCACGCCCAGCAGGAACATGGCGGGGTTCTTCAGCACCTCCTCCAGCCAGTGGCCGATGGCCTCGGGCACGCCGGCGCGCGTGATCAGGAAGGCGAACAGCCCGGCGTTGGCGATGATGAACATGATCACGGCCGACGACACCACCGACTTGCGCAGCGTGGCGTACAGGTCCTTCACGCTGATTTCCCGATAGATCAGCATGCCCACCACCAGCGCGTACAGCACCGCCACGGCCGAAGCCTCGGTGGGCGTGAAGATGCCGCCGTAGATGCCGCCCAGGATGATCACCGGCATCAACAGCGCCCAGGCCGCCTGGCGCGTGGCGACGAACAAGCCCAGGCGGCCATCGCCGTCGTTCTTGCCCCAGCCTTTCCACTTGCAGTAGAGCCAGACGAACAGCATCAGCGCGCCAGAAATCAGCAGGCCCGGGCCGAAACCGGCGATGAACAGCTCGCCGATCGACACCTCGGCCGAGACGCCGAACAGGATCATGGGGATGGAGGGCGGGATGATCACGCCCAGCTCGGCGCTGGTGGCCTGCAGCGCGGCCGCCCAGGTGGTGGGGTAGCCGTGCTTGATGAGTGCCGGGATCAGGATGGCTCCAATGGCAAAGGTCGTGGCCACCGACGAGCCCGAGACGGCGGCGAAGATCATGCAGGTCAGCACGCAGGTCATGGGCAGGCCGCCCTGCACGCCGCCCACCAGGCTCTTGGCAAATTCGACCAGCCGGCGCGAGATACCGCCGGTTTCCATCAGGTTGCCGGCCAGGATGAAGAACGGAATGGCCGCCAGCGGAAACTTGTTGATGGCGTTGAACATCTCCTTGGCCGAGATCAGCATGTGGGCGTTGCTGGCCTGGATGCCGACGATGGAGGCCAGCCCGATCGACACCGCGACCGAGACGCTGAGCGCAAAGCCCAGCACCATGGTGATCAGCATGGCGGAAGTCATTGTGCGGTCTCCAGTTCCATGCGGCGCGGGTCCAGGTAGTTGGCGACGATGCCCAGCAGCGAGAATGCCGCCCCCACCGGCAGCGCGATGTAGGCCCAGAACATCGACAGCGATTCCAGCCCGGCCATGGTCTGCACCCGGCCGCGCACCGCGTAGTCCCCGCCCCACCACAGCACGATCAGCATCAGCGTGAGCGCCGCCAGCGCCACCACCAGGTCCAGCACCCGCTTGGCGCCGGTGGGCACGGCGCGGTAGAGCGCGTCCACGCTCACCATGGCGCCCTGGCGGAAGGCCATGGGGATGCCGAGGAACACCATCCAGATGAGCGAGAAGCGGATCAGCACCTCGCTCCATTCGGCGGGCTGCTCCAGCACGAAGCGGGTGAAGATCTGGAACACCCCCAGTGCCGCGGCAACGGCCAGCATCAGGCAGGCCAGCATCATGGCGATGCGGGTGGTCCAGCTTTCCAGCGCGAGGATGAACGCTTTCATGGTGCGTGCACTCAATTAAAAAGCGCCCGTCTGCGTTGTGCAACGGGCGCCGAATGCTATCAAATTAATAACGTGGAGGCGGACGATCCGGTGGATCGCCGCCGGTTCACTTGTAGTCGCGGATGCGGTCGAGGTTGGCCTTGCCGAAGTCCTTCTCGAACTGGGCGTTGACCGGCGCCAGGGCGGCCACGAACTTGGCCTTGTCGATGGTGTCGATCACCGTCATGCCCTTGGCGCGCAGGTCGGCCACGCCCTTGGCGTCGTCCTCGTCCACGCGCGCGCGGTTGGCCTTGGTGCCTTCCCTGGCGGCGTCGATGAAGGCCTGCTTGTCGGCGGCGCTGAGCTTGTCGAAGGCGCCCTTGTTCATCACGAAGATGGCCGGCGAATACACGTGGCCGGTCAGCGTCAGGTGCTTTTGTACCTGGTCGAACTTGGCCGAGATGATGACCGACAGCGGGTTCTCCTGGCCGTCCACCGTGCCCTGCTGCAGCGCGGTGAACACCTCGGGGAAGGCCATCGGCGTGGTGATGATGCCGAAGCCCTTGTAGGCGGCCACGTGCACCGGGTTCTCCATGGTGCGCATCTTCAGGCCCTTCAGGTCCTCGGGCGCCTTGACGTCGCGCTTGCTGTTGGTCATGTGGCGGAAGCCGTTCTCGGCCCACGCCAGCGCCTTGAAGCCCTTGGGCTCGAACTTGGCCAGCAACTCCTGGCCGATCGGGCCGTCCAGCACGGCGCGCGCATGGGCCTTGTCGCGGAACAGGAAGGGCACGTCCAGGATCTTGGTTTCCGGAACGAAGTTGGGAATGGGGCCGGTGGAACTGAACGCCAGCTCCTGCGTGCCCAGCTGCACCGCCTCGATCGACTCGCGCTCGCCGCCCAGGGCGCCGTTGTAGAAGGTCTGGACCTTGTAGCGGCCGCCGGTGCGTTTTTCGACCTCCTTGGCGAAGGTGTCGATGGCGATGCCCTGGTGCGAGTTCTGCGCCACCGAGATGCTGATCTTCATGGTGGTCTGCGCCTGCGCGCCAGCCATCAGGCCCAGTGCCAGGCCCAGGCCGAGGGCGAGTTGATGCAATTTCATGGAATGACTCCTGTAGATGAAAAATGCCAATCGGCGCGCCACGTGGGCGCTGCAACGGTCGGCCATTATGGCTGTGCCGCCGCCGCCGGCGGCACCGGGTTTTCGCGCAGGTACGCGCGGATGATGTCGTCGTAGCTGGCATCGGCATGCAGGCCCAGCCGCGCGGCCCGGCGCGCGTTCATGCCGGCCGGCCAGGCGCCGACGATGCGCGCGATGCTGGCGTCGGGCACCCAGTCCACGCGCGCGGCCACCTCGGGGCCGGCCACGCGCGCCAGCGCCGCCACCATCTCGCCCGCGGTGGTGGACAGCGCCGGCAGGTTGAGCGCGCTGCGCGGGCCCCAGTCGGCATCGCTGGCCTCCAGTGCGCGAATCAGTCCTTCGATGGTGCGCGCCGGCGAGGACAGGGCAACCTTGGTGTCGGGCGGCACCGGACAGGTGGCGCGTTCGCCGGCCAGCGGCTCGCGCACGATGCCCGACAGGAAGCTGGACGCCGCCGCATTGGGCCGGCCCGGCCGCACGCTCACCGTCATCAGGCGCACGTTGCGCCCACGCACGAAGCCTTTGCGCGTGCCGTCGGCCACCAGCAGTTCGCACATGAACTTCTGCGTGCCGTAGCTGTTCTGCGGCGTGGGCAGCGTGTCGTCCTCGATGATGGGCGGCATCGGCTGCTCGGGCGTGTGGCCGAACACCGCCAGCGAGGACGAGAACACGAACACCGGCCGTGTGCCCAATGCCCGGCAGGCCAGCAGCAGCGCGCGCGTGGCGTCCAGGTTGACGCGCAGGCCGAGGTCGAAGTCGGCCTCGCACTCGCCGCTGACGGCCGCCGCCAGGTGCACCACGGCATCGGCATCGGGCGGCACGGCGCGCGTGTGACCGCCGGGCTCGGGCACCAGCAGCTCATCCAGATCGCCTGTCACCACGCGCACCCGTGGATCCTGCGCCAGTGCCGCCGGTGGCGCGATGCGATCGACCAGGGTGAGCCGGGTGAGGGGGCGGGGGACGTCGCCCGCCAGGGCCAGCGTGGCGCGCGCCAGCAGCGCGCGGGCCAGTCGAACCCCCAGAAAACCGGCGCCGCCGGTGATCACGATATGCATGTGCGTCTCCTCGGTGCAGGGCGCGGATGCGCCACCAATGCGAGCAATTGCCGATGATAGGCGCTCATGACATGCCGCGATGGCGGGGTTTTGGGGTCAGAATTCCAGCTGCGATTCGAGCATCATTTTTTTGCCGTCGCGGAAAGGATCTGTACATGACTGATCGAACCGTCGGGGTGATCGGCCTGGGCGCCATGGGCCTGGGCATCGCCCGTACCTTGCGCCAGCGCGGCTACCGGGTGCACGCCTGCGATGCGCGCGACGGCGTGGCGACGGCTTTTGCCGCCGAAGGCGGCGTGGCCTGTGCCTCACCGGCCGAGGTGGCGGCCCAGGCGCGCGTGGTGGTGTCGGTGGTGGTCAATGCCGCGCAGACCGAGCAGGTGCTGTTCGGCCCCCATGGGGCCGCCGCCGCGATGTCGCCGGGCAGTGTGTTCGTGATGTGCTCCACCGTCGACCCGAACTGGTCCATCGCGCTGGAGGCGCGGCTGGCGCGGCAGGGCATCCTGTACGTGGATGGCCCGATTTCCGGCGGCGCGGCGCGCGCGGCCAGCGGCGAGATGACCATGATGACCGCCGCCACGCCGGCCGCCTATGCCGCCGCCGGCGAGGTGCTGGAGGCCATGGCCGGCAAGGTGTATCGCCTGGGCGAGCGCGCCGGGGCGGGCAGCCAGGTGAAGATCATCAACCAGCTGCTGGCCGGCGTGCACATCGCCGCCGCCGCCGAGGCCATGGCCCTGGGCCTGCGCGTGGGCGTCGATCCGGCGGCGCTGTACGAGGTCATCACCCACAGCGCCGGCAACAGCTGGATGTTCGAGAACCGCATGGCCCATGTACTGGCGGGCGACTACACGCCGCTGTCGGCGGTCGATATCTTCGTCAAGGACCTGGGCCTGGTGCTGGACACCGCGCGCGCCAGCAAATTTCCGCTGCCGCTGGCGGCCACGGCACACCAGATGTTCATGCAGGCGTCCAGTGCCGGCCACGCGCAGGAGGACGACAGCGCGGTGATCAAGATTTTCCCGGGCATCCGCCTGCCGGCGCCGGCCGGCAAGGAGGGCGCATGAGCCGCGCCATCCTGCTGGGCTGCATCGCCGACGACTTCACCGGCGCCACCGACCTGGCCAACAACCTGGTGCGCGCCGGCATGCGCGTGGTGCAGACCATCGGCGTGCCTGACGCCGCGCTGGCGGCCGACGCCGATGCCGTGGTGGTGGCCCTGAAGTCACGCACCATCCCGGCGAGCGAGGCGGTGGCGCAGTCGCTGGCGGCGCTTGACTGGCTGCGCGCGCAGGGCGCACGGCAGATCTACTTCAAGTACTGCTCCACCTTCGACAGCACGCCGGCCGGCAACATCGGGCCGGTGACCGAAGCCCTGATGCAGGCGCTGGGCTGCGACTTCACCATCGCCACGCCGGCTTTCCCGGACAACGGTCGCACCGTGTTCAAGGGCTACCTGTTCGTCGGGGATGTGCTGCTGAACGAAAGTGGCATGCGCCAGCACCCGCTGACGCCGATGACCGATGCCAACCTGGTGCGCGTGCTGCAGGCGCAGACGCGCCGCCGCGTCGGCCTGATCGACCACCGCAGCGTCGCCGCGGGTGCCGATGACGTGCGCGCACGCATGGCGGCGCTGCGCGCCGAGGGCGTGGGCATCGCCATCGTCGATGCCGTCTCCAACGAGGACCTGTGGCGCCTGGGCCCGGCGCTGGCCGACCTGCCGCTGGTCACGGCCGGCTCGGGCGTGGCCATTGCGCTGCCGGCCAACTTTGGCCTGGCGCCGACCAGCCAGGCGGCCGCGCTGCCGGCCGCGTCGGGCTGGCCGGCGGTGGTGTCCGGCAGTTGTTCGCAGGCCACCAACGCCCAGGTGGCGCACTTCATCGCCCGTGGCCACGCGGCGCTGGCGCTGGATCCGCTGCGCATCGCCGCGGGCGAGGACGTGGTGGGCCAGGCGCTCGACTGGGCGCAGGGCCGGCTGGCCGACGGCGCGCCGGTGCTGGTCTATTCGACGGCCGAACCCGCCGCTGTCCAGACCATCCAGGACCGGCTGGGCGTGGCGCAGGCCGGGGCGCTGGTGGAGCAGACGCTGGCGGCGATCGCCCGCGGCCTGGTGGAGCGGGGCGTGCGCCGGCTGGTGGTGGCCGGCGGCGAAACCTCGGGCGCCTGCGTGCAGGCGCTGGACATCGCGCAGCTGCGCATCGGCGTCCAGATCGACCCCGGCGTGCCCTGGTGCCACGCCCTGTCCCCGGTGGCGCCGCAGGGCCTGCACCTCACGCTCAAGTCGGGCAACTTCGGGGGCGAGGATTTCTTCAGTCGCGCGTTCCAGCTGCTGCGGACATGAGCCAGGTGTTCATGGACGAAACCGAGGCGCGCCACGAGATCGTGCGCGTCGGCCGCTCGCTGTTCGAGCGCGGCTACGTGCACGCCACCGCAGGCAACATCAGTGTGCGGCTGGCCGACGGCTACCTGATCACCCCGACCGATGCCTGCCTCGGAACGCTGCGGGCCGATCGCCTGGCGCGGCTCGACGCGCAGGGCCGGCAGACCGGCGGCGAGCGCGCCAGCAAGACCATCGAGCTGCACCGGCGCATCTACGAGGCCAGCGCCGGCACCGGCGCGCCGGCGGGCTGCGTCATCCACACGCACAGCACGCACCTGGTGGCCTGCTCGCTGCGCGCCGAGCCGGGCCAGGCGCCGCTGCTGCCGCCCATCACGCCGTACTTCGTGATGAAGGTGGGACGGGTGCCGCACATCGCCTACCAGCGCCCCGGCGCGCCCGAGGCGGCCGAGGCGGTGGCAACGGCGATCGCCGACCATGCGCGCGCCGGCCACCCGATCCGCGCCGTGATGCTGGCGCGGCTGGGGCCCAACGTGTGGCACGACACGCCCGCCGCCGCCATGGCCACGCTGGAAGAGCTCGAGGAGACCGCCCGGCTGTGGCTGCTGGCACCGTGCGCGCCACTGACCGAAGCGCAGATCGACGATCTGCGTCGCACTTTCAACGCCAACTGGTAAGGACCCACCCATGCCCCGCTTTGCCGCCAACCTGTCCATGCTCTACAGCGAACTGGACTTCACTGACCGCTTTGCCGCTGCCGCGCGCGACGGCTTCCAGGCGGTGGAATACCTGTTTCCCTACGCCTGGCCGGCGCCGCAGCTGGCCGGGCTGCTGCGCCAGCACGGGCTGCGGCAGGTGCTGTTCAACGCACCGCCGGGCGACTGGGACGCCGGTGAGCGCGGGCTGGCCTGCATCCCGGGCCGCGAGGGCGAGTTTCGTGAGGGCTTGGAGCGCGCCATCGCCTATGCCAAGGCGCTGGAGTGCTCGCGCATCCATGTCATGGCAGGGCTGATGCCGGCGGCTGCCGATGCGGACACGCTGCGCGCCACCTACGTCGCCAACCTGCGCGGTGCCGCCGATCTGGCGGCGCCGCACGGCATCGATATCCTGATCGAGCCGATCAACCCGCGCGACATGCCGGGCTTTTTTCTCAACCGCCAGGACCAGGCGCATGCGCTGCTGGACGAGATCGACCGGCCGAACGTGAAGGTGCAGATGGACCTGTACCACTGCCAGATCGTCGAGGGCGACCTGGCCATGAAGATCCGCCGCTACCTGCCCACCGGCCGCGTCGGCCACATCCAGATCGCCGGCGTGCCCGAGCGCCACGAGCCCGACGTGGGCGAAATCCACCACCCCTACCTGTTCGAGCTGCTGGACCGCCTGGGCTATGAGGGCTGGATCGGCTGCGAATACCGGCCGGCGCGCGGCGCGGTGCCCGGGGGCACCCGCGACGGCCTGGGCTGGCTGCGGCCGTATCTGGGGTAAAAAACGCCTTCAGCGCAAGACTGGCGCGCGCCGGCAGCTATCGTTTTTACATGCCCGAATAGTTCGGGCCGCCGCCACCCTCGGGCGTGACCCAGACGATGTTCTGCGTCGGGTCCTTGATGTCGCAGGTCTTGCAATGCACGCAGTTCTGCGCGTTGATCTGCAGGCGCTGGGCGTTGCCGCCGCTGGCCTCGTCGGGCACGAACTCGTACACCCCGGCCGGGCAGTAGCGGCCCTCGGGGCCGGCGAACCGGGCCAGGTTGACATTGACCGGCACGCTCGGGTCCTTGAGCGTCAGGTGCGCGGGCTGGTTTTCCTCGTGGTTGGTGTTGCTGATGAACACGCTGGACAGGCGGTCGAAGGTCAGCTGGCCATCGGGCTTGGGGTAGTCGATGGGCGGGCACTCGGCGGCGGCCCGCAGCTGCACGTGGTCCGGCTCGGGGCGGTGCAGCGTCCACGGCGCGTGGCCGCGCAGCACGTACTGCTCGAAGCCGTTCATCAGCGTGCCCACCGTCAGGCCCTTCTTGAACCAGTTCTTGAAGTTGCGGTCCTTGCTCAGCTCGGCCGCCAGCCAGCTGTTGTCGAAGGCCTCGGGGTAGGCCGTCAGCTCGTCGTGCTGGCGACCGGCCAGCACGGCATCCGCGGCGGCCTGGCCGGCCAGCGAGCCGGTCTTGATGGCGGCGTGGCTGCCCTTGATGCGACTGACGTTCAGGTAGCCGGCGTCGCAGCCCACCAGCGCGCCGCCGGGGAAGATGGTCTTGGGCAGGGCCAGCACGCCGCCGGCCGTGATGGCGCGCGCGCCGTAGGACAGGCGCTTGGCGTTGACCTTGCCGCTGCCGTCGGTGAAGTACCACTTGACGCGCGGGTGCGTCTTCCAGCGCTGGAACTCCTCGAACGGGCTCAGGTGCGGGTTGCGGTAGTTCAGGCCCACCACGTAGCCGCAATAGACCTTGTTGTCCTCGGCGTGGTAGAGGAAGGCGCCGCCGTAGGTCTGCTCGTCCATCGGCCAGCCGGCGGTGTGCATGACGAAGCCGGGCGTGTGGCGGCTGGGATCGATCTCCCACAGCTCCTTGATGCCGATGGCGTAGCTCTGCGGATCGCTCTGCGCGTCCAGCTCGTAGCGCGCGATCAGCTGCTTGCCCAGGTGGCCGCGCGAGCCTTCGGCAAAGAGCGTGTACTTGGCCAGCAGCTCCATGCCGAGCTGGAAGTTCTCGGTCGGCTCGCCATCCTTGCCGATCCCCATGTTGCCGGTGGCCACGCCCCTGACGCTGCCGTCCTCGTTGTACAGCACCTCGGCGGCGGCGAAGCCGGGGAAGATCTCCACGCCCAGGCCCTCGGCCTGCTCGGCCAGCCAGCGCACCACGTTGCCCAGGCTGACGATGTAGTTGCCGTGGTTGTGGGCGAACGGCGGCAGGAAGGCGCCCGGCACACGCGCGCCGCCCGATTCGCTCAGGAACACGTAGGCGTCGTCGGTCACCGGCTGATTCAGGGGCGCGCCCTTTTCCTTCCAGTCGGGGATCAGCTCGGTCAGCGCCTTCGGGTCCATCACCGCCCCGGACAGGATGTGCGCGCCCGGCTCCGAGCCTTTTTCCAGCACCACCACCGACACGTCCTGGCCCTTTTCGGCGGCGCGCTGCTTGATGCGGATGGCGGCCGACAGGCCGGCCGGCCCGGCGCCGACGATGACCACGTCGTATTCCATGGCTTCGCGCGGGCCGTACTGCTGGATGATCTGCTCGGGGGTCATGGGGACTTCCTCGTGGGGTTTGAAATAATGGGCGGCATGGTCGGCGCGCGCCCCACACCGGGCCTGTCGGCTGTGTGACCGATTTTATGCAGCGCCGCGCGCCCCATCGGCGACGGCCTGTCCCCGGCGTTGCTTGCCCATCCTGATTCGGAGTCTTCCCATGAGCTACAGCATTGATTTGTCCGGCCGCGTGGCCCTGGTCACCGGCGCCTCGGGCGGCCTGGGCGCGCAGTTCGCGCGCACGCTGGCGGCGGCCGGCGCCGGCGTGGTGCTGGCCAGCCGGCGGGTGGACAAGCTCAAGGACCTGCGCGCGCGCATCGAGGGCGACGGCGGCGACGCCCACGTGGTCGAGTGCGACGTCACCGACCTGGCCTCCATCAAGGCCGCCGTGGCCCACGCCGAGACCGAGATGGGCTCGATCGACATCCTGGTCAACAACTCCGGCGTGTCGACCACCCAGCGCATCCAGGACGTGACGGAGCAGGACTACGACTTCGTCCTCGGCACCAACGTGCGCGGCGCCTTCTTCATGGCGCAGGAGGTCGGCAAGCGCATGCTGGCGCGCGCCCGCGGCGCGGCGCCGGGCAGCTTCACCGGCGGGCGCATCATCAACATCGCCAGCATGGCCGGCCTGCGCGTGCTGCCGCAGATCGGCGTGTACTGCATGAGCAAGGCCGCCGTGATCCACATGACCCGCGCCATGGCGCTGGAGTGGGGGCGCTATGGCATCAACGTCAACGCCATCTGCCCGGGCTATATCGACACCGAGATCAACCACCACCACTGGCAGACCGACAGCGGCCAGAAGCTCATCGCCATGCTGCCGCGCAAGCGCGTGGGCGAGCCGGCCGACCTGGACGCGGTGCTGATGATGCTGGCCTCCGACCAGAGCCATTTCGTCAACGGCGCGGTCATCGCGGCCGACGACGGGTTTGCGCTCTGATGGGCATTTTGCGCAGGCGTGGCAAGCGCCAGAAGCTCCTTTTTTGATAGTTCATCAAAGGCTTTCCGGCATCCTTGCCGGCTTGGCCGCGGGCGCGCTGTGGGGCCTGGTGTTCGTGGCGCCGCGCATGGTCGGCGGGTTCGCGGGCATCGACCTGACGGCCGGGCGCTTCGTCGTCTACGGCGCGGTGTCGCTGCTGCTGCTGGCGCTGTCCTGGCGGCGCGCCCGGTGGCCCACGCTGGCGCAGGCGTGGGGCGCGCTGTGGCTGTCGGTGCTGGGCTTCACCGGCTATTACGCGCTGCTGGTGCTGGCCATCCGCGACGCGGGCAGCGCCATGCCGGCGCTGATCGTCGGCACCATCCCGGTCTGGCTGATGCTGCTGGGCAAGCCCAGCGGCCTGCGCTGGCGCGCCCTGCTGCCGGGGCTGGCGCTGACCGCCGCCGGCCTGGTTTTGATGTCCAGTTCGGTTCAGGCGCCCGCCAGTCCTGCGCCAGCAGCTTCTGAAACAATAGCAAACAGCGGCACGTACTGGCGTGGCATCGGGCTGGCGCTGGCGGCCATGGCGTGCTGGACGGCGTTTGCCCTGCTCAACGCCCGCTGGCTGCGCCGCCACCCGCGGGTCAGCGCCGCCGACTGGGCCAGCTGGCTGGGCGTGGCCACCGGCCTGGGCGGTCTGGCACTGGCGCTGGGCCAGGGCACGCCGCTGCCGCGGCTGATGGCGCAGCCGGGCTGGCCGCTGTTCGCGCTCGTCGTGCTGGCCATCGGCCTGGGGTCGAGCTGGCTGGCCACCGTGCTGTGGAACCTGGCCAGCCAGCGCCTGCCGCCCAGCCTGTGCGGCCAGCTCATCGTCAGCGAGACGCTGTTCGCGCTGCTGTATTCTTTTCTGTGGGATGGCCGCTGGCCCGGCGCGCTGGCGCTGGCCGCCGCGGCCCTGTTCACCGCCGGCATCCTGGCATCCATCAAGGCGCACCGATGAAAATCGACATTCCCGAGCACAAGCAGCTGGTGTTTGAAATGACCATCCCCATCCGCTGGGGCGACATGGACGCCATGGGCCACATCAACAACGCGGTCTACTTCCGCTACATGGAAACGGCGCGCATCGACTGGTTTCGCAGCATCGGCTGCCAGCCTGATCCGCGCGGCGAGGGCATCGTCATCGTCAACGCCTTCTGCAACTTCATCCGTCAGTTCGAGTACCCCGGCGACATCCTGATCAGGACCTTCGTCAGCGACCTGGGGCGCAGCGCGTTCGACACCTGGGCCACCATGGAGCGCAGCGACCAGCCCGGCGTGGTTTGCGCCACCGGCGGGGCCACCGTGGTGTGGGTCAACTTTCCGGCGCAGAAGTCCGCCCCGCTGCCCGACTGGCTGCGCCAGCGGCTCAGCGGCGCTCAGTCATAGGCCAGCTTGAAGATCAGGTCGAGCGCCGAATTCTCGACGCCGGCCTGGCCGCGCAGCGACCAGCGGCGCGACAGCTCGTAGAAGATCATCAGTGTGCCGCCTGTGCCGGCGATGCTGTGCTCGTAGGCGGCGTACAGGCGCTCGGACAGGCGCTTGCCCAGGGTCACGCTGGCCTGGCTCACCTCGCCCTCGGCGCCGCCGGAAAAACTCAGCTCGTCCAGCCCGAAGCGCGCCGCCAGCCCGCGCCCCTCGCGCCCGCCCAGCAGGGCCAGCGCGGCCGATTGCAGCATGGCGGCCTCGGCGCCGCTGTCGGGCGCCGGGCGGCCCAGCAGCAGCCAGGCCAGGGTCTGGTTGTCGGGCAGTGACGGCGCCGAATACAGGCGCACGCGCGGCAGCAGCGCCGTGCCCGCCACCTGCACGCCCGCGCGCTGGTCGTTGCCGAGCTTCGGGCGCAGCGCCACGATGTCCAGCACCGGGTTGTCGGCCGCGCCCTGAAAGACCAGCTGCCCGCGTTCGATCACCAGCTGCTGGCTGTAGGCGTGGAAGCTGCCGCCCACGGTGCGCAGCGTGCCGCTGACCCGCGGCATGGCGGTGGCGGGACCGTCGGCGGTCAGCGTCAGCACGCCGGCCAGCCGTGTGTCGATGCCCATGCCGCGCAGCCGGAAGTCCTGGCCCAGGTCGATCTCGACCTGCACGCGCGCGGTCAGCGGCGGGCCTGGGCGCTCGGCCTGGGCCTCGGCGCGGGCGGCGTCCTGCTGGCCGGCCGCGCTGGTGGGGCGGGCCACGCCGGCGGCGGCCTGGCGGCCGTGCATGATCTTGCCGTCCGGCCCGCGCACGATGACGTCGTCGCCCAGCGCCGGACGGCTGTCGTCGGGCAGGACGATCAGCGCCTGGTCCACGCTCAGACGCCCGTCGGCGCTCAGGGCGCGGCCATCCAGCGCGGCGTGCAGCGTGCCCGAGACGCTCAGCCGCCGGTCATCGCGCACGCTCACGCGCAGGCGCTGCAGGGTGGCGTTCAGCCGTGCCTGGGCGCGGCCGTCGCGCCAGGCGGCCTCGCCGGTGGCGTTCAGGCGCCCGCCGCTGCCCGCGCCGCCCGCGCCGGCCAGGGAGAACTCGTCGATCAGCAGCCGCGTGCCGTCCAGCCGCGCGCGCAGCCGGCCATCCTGAAACTGCAGGCCATCGACCACCGAGCGCAGCGCCATGCCGTCGGCCCCCAGCGTGCCGGTGACGGCCGGCTCGGCCCGCGTGCCGGCGATCCGTAGCTCGGCCGCCAGCGCGCCGCCCAGGCGCCAGCCCGGTGGCGCCAGCACCGACCAGGCGGCGATGTGCGGCAGCCGCGCGCGCACGCTGCCGGTCAGCGCGGCGTCCTGGGGCCAGGACCAGCGCGTGCGGCCGTCGGCGTCGGTGGTGGCGGCCAGCGTGCTGTGCAGCTCGCCGTCGGCGCGGCCGGCGCGCTCGCTGTCCCAGCGCAGCTCGGCCTGCAGCGCCGGCCCGTCGCCGCGCAGGCGCAGGCGTGCTTCGCGCAGGCCGGCGGCAACGCGCGACTGCACGCCGGTTTCGGCGTCGGTGGCCAGCACGGTGACGTCGCCGCGCACGCGCGCCAGCTCGGCCTGCAGGCGCAACTGGCGGCCCAGCGTGGCGCTCCAGCCGCCGTCGAACACGATGTCGCCGCTCAGTCCGGCGTCTCGCAGAGGGGTGCCGGCCAGGCGCTCAACCCATTGCAATGGCAGGCCGGACAGGCGGCCGCTGCTGCTCAGCTCGCCGTCCTGCCAACGCAGCGGGCCCCAGGTCAGCAGCGCCTGCGCCGTCGGCGCGGGGGAGCTGACGCTGAGTTCGCCGGCGCCGGCCTCGAAGCTGCCGCCGCGCGCCGGCGACCAGCTGAGCGGCAGCGCGCCGCGGCCGGCCAGTTGCCAGGTGCCCGCGCCCAGCGCCGGATCGCGCAGGCTGGCCTGCCATGGCTCCAGGCGCAGGCGCCAGCCGGAGGCGGCCAGCGGCGCCTCGGGCGTGCTGCGTCCGCCGCTGGCGCTGAGCGACAGCTGAACGCGCCGCTCGCCGTGGGAGATCTCGCCGCGCGCGCTCAGTCGCGCCTGGGCCAGCCGTCCATCGACCGTCAGCAGCACGTCGCGCAGTTGCAGCGGCGGGCTGCCGGCGCCGCGCCCGGCCAGCGTGGGCACGCTCAGACGGGCCTCGATCGCGGGGTCGCGCCAGCCGCCGCGCCAACGCGCCTGCAGGCTGGCGCGGCCCTGGGCCTGGATGTCGCCCAGCCAGCGTTGGCTGCCCGGTAGCTGGCGCGCCCAGCTCAGGGCGCGTGCGGCATCGTTCAAGTCGGCGCTCAGGCTGCCGCCGCCCCGGTTGGCGTGCAGCTCGCCCTGCGTGCGGGCGCGCAGGCCAGGGGCGGTCAGGCGCAGATCGGCCTGGCCGGCGGGGCGGTCGGCGCCCTGCAGGTGCAGCCGGGCGGTGCCGGCCAGCTCGGCATCGTCGGTGCGCAGGCGCAGCTCGTCCAGGCGCAACAGGCCGGCGTCCCAGCGCCCCTGGGCGCTGGCGCTGTGCAGGTGCAGTGCACGCAGCTCGCGGGCCCGCGCCTGGGCGGCCGATTCGCCGGCGCGCGGCGGTGGGGCGGCGCGGGTGAGGCGTGCCCGCAGCGCCACGTCGAAGTCGGTGGCGTTGCCGGCGCCGGCGAGGCGCGCCGTGCCGTCGACCGGCAAGGCTGCCAGTTGCTCGTGCAGCTGGGCAGGGTCGATGCCGTCGAGGCGGGCGTCCAGTTGCCAGGGCGGCGCGCCAGCGGCGGCCGCGCGGTGCCACTGGCCGGTGACTTGCAGCGTGCCGCCGCCGGTGCGCGCCTTGAGCGTGCGCACGGTGGCGGTGTCGTCCTGCCACAGGGCGTCGGCCTGCAATTCGTCCACCGGCAGCCGGCCCTGGTCCCACGGGCCAGGGGCGCGGTTGCTCAGCTCGGCCACCACGGCCCAGCCGCTGCCGGGCAGGGGCATGAGGTCGAGCGCGCCGCTCAGCAGCGTGCGCGGCGCCTCGGACCACAGGGCAGCCAGGTCGAGCGCGTGCACGCGGGCGTGCGCCTCGGCCAGCGGCTGCGCGGCCCAGGGGCTGAGGCGGGCGCTGGCACGGGCCTGTGGCCGCTCGCCAGCCGGGGGCTCGGCCGGCAGGGCGGGCGGCGACGCGCGCGCGGCAAAGCCGGCCAGCTGCGGCAGGGTCGGCAGTTCGGGCGCGGCGTCGGCGGTGGTGGCCTGCAGCTCGGCCTGCGCCTGCAGCTCGGTCAGGGGGCCGCGCAGCGTGGCCTGCACGCTCAGCGGCAGCGGCGCCGCGGCGCCGGGCACGGGGGCTGTGAGCGCGCCGGCCAGCGCCATGTCCAGCCGCAGCGGTGCATGGGCGGTGAGGGCGGCGAGCAGGCGGTAGCGGCCCTGGTCGAATTGGATGTGGTCCAGCGCCAGCTGGTGCTGGCCACCGTCGTAGGCGTAGTGACCGGCGACACCCGCCAGGCGCACGGTGGGTGGGCCCGCCCAGTGCAGCTCGTCCACGCGCAGGGCGGCCACGCGCACCTGCAGCGGCAGGGTCAGCGCCTCGGGCGGGCCAGCCGGCGGGGTGCTGGCGGGGCGCTGGTCGTCGATCAGGAGCCGACGCGCCGACAACTGCTCGATGCGCAGGGTGCGCGACAGCAGGGCGGCGGGGCGCCAGCGCAGCTCGGCCTCGTCGGCCTCTACCCGCAGGCCGTCCTGCGACCAGACCAGGCGCCGCACCGTGCCGCCGCCGCGCAGGGTGCCGGTCACGCCTTCGGCCTGCAGCGGCTGGCGCGCCCCGACCCAGGCCAGCGCGCTGGCCAGCGAGCCTTCGCTGCCGGCCCACAGCCAGGCGCCGCCTCCGGCCAGCGCGGCGGCCGCCAGCAGCCCGGCCAGCAGGCGCCGCGGCCAGCGCGCCAGGCTTGCGGCAGGCGCGGGTGAATCTGAATCAAATTGGCTGCTGGCGCCCGTCGGGTGAGCGCCAACAGCTACTGATTCAGGAGCATCCAGTGGGGTTGGTGCGGCCATCAGAAGACGAAGCCCACGGTCATGTGCAGGCGGATTTCCTTGGACTTCAGGCCGTAGGCGATGTCCAGCTGCATGGGCCCCACCGGGGTGATCAGGCGCAGGCCGGTGCCCACGCCCCAGTGCGGGCGCAGCGCGGTGGCCTGGTTGGCGACGCTGCCGACGTCGATGAACAGGGTGTGCTCCAGCAGGCCGGGCCAGCGCTGCCGCAGGATGGGGCGCTGCCATTCGACGCTGCCCAGCGCCATGTAGCGGCCCGGCCCGACCAGCCCGCTGCCCACCGGCACGCCGATGCGCCGCCAGCCGTAGCCGCGCACCGTGGTGTCGCCGCCGGTGCGAAACAGGTGGCTGCCCGGCAGGCGCGCGCGCCGGTCGGCGAAGACGGCGCCGCCTTCGACGCGCAGCGCCAGCCGGCTGTCGCCGCCGGCCAGGGGCACGATGCCCAGCCAGTGGCCGGTCAGGCGCGCGAAGGGGCGACGCGCGCCGGCGGTGGTGAGGCCGGCGCTGGCGTCCACGCCCAGGCCCCAGCCGCGCGTGGGCAGCGGCTGGCGGTCGAAGTAGCGGCCGGTCCAGGCGTAGCCGACGCTGACGGCGGCGCCGTCACCCAGCAGCGCGTCGGGCACGGCGCGCGTGGCCGAGCCGGTGACGGTGGCGTGCTCGACCTGCAGGTAGAGGTTGCGGTCGAACCGCGCTTCGGTCTGGGTGTGGCCGATGCGCAGCGTGCGCGAGAGGGTGTCGAGCACGCCGTCGTCCTGCCGCTGGTAGCGCGCCAGGCCGCCCCAGCGCCAGCCGTCGGCGTCGGGCAGCGAGGTGAGCTGCCACTCGGCCAGCGGCGCCTTGCGGTCCAGGTGCAGCCGGGTGTTGGCGCGCCAGGTGGTGCCGGCAAACAGGTTGTCGCGGTGCTCCAGCGACAGGCGCGGGCCGCCGTCGGTGCTGTAGCCCACGCCCAGTTGCAGCTTGTGGCGCCTGGCTTCGGTGACGGTGTAGCTGACCGGCACGGCGGCCGGATCGCCCTCGGGGTCGATGCTGATGTAGGCCGAGTCGTAGTAGCCGCTGCCGGTCAGGCGCTGCTGGGCGTCGATCAGCTGCTTCTGGTCATAGAGGTCGCCCGGGCGCAGCCAGGACAGGCGCTCGGCCAGCTCGGGCGGGTAGCGCTCGCTGCCCTGCACGCGGGCCGGGCCGAGGCGGAACAGCTGGCCCGAGTCCAGCCGCAGGTGCAGCCGCGCCCGGGCCTCGGCGGCGCTGACGTCGGCCAGGCTGTAGCTGATGCGCCCGCGCGGGTAGCGACGCGCCACCAGGGCGCGCAGCGCGTCGGTCTTGGCGTCGACCCAGCGTGCCTGGGTGAAGCGGCGCCCCTCGGGCAGGCCCCAGTCGGCCATGATGGCCTCGCGCTGCGCGGCGTCGGCCGGGTCGGCGCCGGGGGCGATGTCGCCCTCGAAGCCGATGGCCACGCTGGCCACCGTGGTCGGCGGGCCGGGCTCAATGGCGATCACCAGCAGCGGGCGGCCGTTGCCTGGGCGGCGATGCACGCGCACCTGGGGGTTGAAGTGCCCTTCGGTGGCCAGCAGGTTGCGCACGTCGCGCTCGGCCAGCACCATCAGCCGGGCGAACTCGGCGTCGTCCAGGTCGGCGATGCGGCGGTAGCGCTGCAAGTCGTTGTGGCGCTCCACCAGCGCGCGCAGCTCGTCGTCGGTGCATTCGACGCGGATGTCGAAGGCGCTGGCGGCGGCGGGCTGGCCAACGGCCTCGCCGGCACCGGCTTGCGCCGTGGCCGGCTGCCCGGTGCCGGCGTCCGGCAGCAGGGCGCAGCCGGGCAGCGCCAGCAGCAGCGCCCACCACAGGGCCAGCGGCCAGCCGCGCCGAAGAAAGTTGACCACGCCAAGCATCACCGCGCCGAGTTTAGTGGCCGCGCCACTGCCGCCGGCCCCGCGTGGCGTGCCCGCGGGTGGGGTCTTGCGACGGCAATCGGGTGGTCAGGCACGGGCGCGGGCGACAATGCCGCGATGGCCACTTCATCCGTCCAGTTGCCCGGTTTCAGCAGCCCGGCCGTGGGCTTCGAGCAGCCGTTCGAGATGCTCGAAGCCTGCCACCAGCGCGTGCAGCGCAGCCTGGGGCTGCTCGCGCGCATCGTCGGGCATGTCGAGCGCCAGGGGCATGACGCGTCCTCGCGCGGCGCCTGCGGTGACGTGCTGCGCTACTTCGACCTCGCCGGCCCGCACCACCACGAGGACGAGGAGCGCCACCTGTTCCCGCGGCTGCGCGATCACCCCGATGCGCGCGTGCGCGAGGCGGTGGCCACGCTGGCGCAGGATCACGCGCGCCTGCACGCGCTGTGGCAGCGCCTGCGCGCCGTGCTGCTGCGCTGGCGCGACGCCGACGCGCCGCCGCCCGTGGGCGAGGACGAGCGAGCGCTGGTGCGGCAGTTCAGCGACGGCTACACGCGCCACATCGCGCTGGAGGAGGCGCTGGCCTACCCGGCGGCGCGCCCCTTGTTCAGCCCCGACGATCTGCGGCGAATCGGTGGCGAAATGGCCGCCAGGCGGCGCGGATAGCTCGCAAGCTGCTCTTTTTTGTATGGCAATCTGGTGTGGTGGCGCAGGGATTCCGAGGGCAAGCGGGCGGCCGCGCCAGTCAGGTATTGCTCCAGTTCGCGATTCATAGAATCGGGCCATGCACACGAATTGCATCACCAGGGGCCGCGCCGCGGAGGCAACGACACACGGCAGCCTGACAACGTTCACATGGCGTGGCCTGTGTCTGGCGTTGAGCCTGGTGCTGCTGTCAGGCTGCTCATCGCTGCGCCCCTGGATCAACACGCCGATGGCGCCGGGGCAAATGCACGAGCCGCACGTCAATCGCGCGCGCGATCCCAGCTTGGTGATGGCAGTCACCATCTCGGGTGGTGGGGCGCGCGCGGCGGCCTTTGGCTACGGCGTGCTGCGGACACTGGACAGCGTGCATTTCGACTGGAACGGCAAGCACCTGACGCTGCTGGATTCGACCGACCTGATCAGTGGCGTGTCGGGCGGCTCCATCGTGTCGGCGTACTACGCGGCGTTCGGGCGCGAGGGCCTGCAGAACTTCGAGTCGGAATTCCTGAGGAAGAACTTCCAGCAGAATCTGTTTTCCCTGCTGACCAACCCGGGTATCCTGCACGACCTGAGCTCGCCCTGGTTTGGCCGCTCCAACCTGCTGCAGCGCCAGTTGGACGGCCTGTACCGCGGCATGACCTATGCCGACGTGGAGGCTCGTCCGCGCCACCCGCAGCTGATCGTCACTGCGACCGATCTGACGCGAGGCACCGGCTTCGAATTCACCTGGGATCAGTTCGCGCTGCTGTGCTCGGACCTGGGGCAGGTCCCGCTGTCGTTTGCCGTGGCGGCATCGTCGGCCGTGCCGATCGTGCTGAGTCCCCTGACGGTCAAGAACTTCGCCGACCAGTGCCCGCCCGAGGCCAGGCAACGGATGGGGCGCGCCGCTGGCGGTGCAGCGCGCGAAGCGGGCGACTACCGCCAGCGCCTGTACCGCGCACAGATCAACGAGTACCTGGACGCCAGCAAGCGCCCCTACATTCACTTGGTCGACGGCGGCCTGGCCGACAAACCTGGGCGTTCAGCGCCTGCTGGATCGGGCACTGATGGACCGCGGGGTGCGCGACGCATTCCGCGAGATGGCGGTGACCACGGGCAGCGTGCGCAAGGTGGTGCTGGTGGTGGTCAACGCCGAGCGCGACCCGACGCGCAACCTGGACCTGAGTGACAAGGTGCCGGGGATGCTGGATGTCGCCGACGCGCTGCTGTTTGGCACCGGCGCACGCGCCACCCACGAGACGCAGGAATACCTGCAGGACGTCGTGCGCGCCTTGCACCGGGAAGCGAAGAGCCGCGGCCAGTCCGGCGGGGCCGACGTGTTCGCGCCCGACGCCGAGATTCACCTGATCACCGTCAACCTGCGCGATGCGCCGATGGACCGACGCCCACGCCTGCTGCAGGTGGAGACCGCGTTCTCGATTCCCGATCAGGAGGTGAGCGATCTAATTGCCGCCGGCCGCGAAGTGCTGCTGGCCTCACCCGAGTTCGGGCGGCTGGTGCAGTCGCTGCGCGCGCGTGAATTGAGCTTGACTCTGACCGTTGAAGCCCATGCGTAAGCCTGTCTTCGACGGACCCTGAGGCACTTGCGCGCCACGGTTCGATTCATGCGGTTGCCACGGAAGAATCCCGCATCACGATCGTGCATGAGCCGGCATCAGAAATCCGGCACGTGCCATTCGTAGTCCATCGCCACGGTGTTGGCGGCACGCAGGCGTTCGCTGGCATCGCCATCAAGGGCCGACACGACGCGTCGGTTGAAGTCGACCATGATCGCCTTCGCGCGCTCGGCGAGGGCGGGCTCCACCGCCTGGTCTTCGTAGCGCATGACGTAGGCCTGCGCGGCCACGCTGATCACGAAGTACAACGCGGCGTTCTCTGGTTCGAGTTTCATCAGTTGCTGGGCGCCTCGGTAGAGAATCTTGAATTGATCGGTGCCCGAAGGCCCGCTGTCGAAGTTGTGCGCCAGTTCCTTGAAATTCATGGTTGCCCTTGCTCCGCTTGATTCGGTCAGTTGAAAGCCGGGGATATGCCAACCCCGCCGTGGGCCACGGACCAGGCCGCGGTGTCTTGCAGAAAATCCGTGAGTTCGTCCAGGCCACTGCGCGGCAGATCGCGGCGCTGGCCGGCTACCGCGAGGATATCTTGCCACGTGGCCAGCGCGTGCACCCGAACGCCCCGCGCGAGCAGCGCATCGCGCGCATTGAACGTGCCGTAGTCGAACACCACAAAGACGTCTTTCACGATCGCTCCCGCATCGGTCAGGGTCCGCAGAAAGCGGGCCTTGGATTGCCCGGCGGCCATGACGTCGTCCACCAGAAGCACCCGATCCCCGGGTTTGATGACCCCTTCGATCAGCGTGTGTCCGATGGCCTTCTTGCGCACGTATTGCAGCGGCAGCTCCAGTTCATGGGCCATCCAGGCCGCCAGGGCAATGCCGCTGGTCTCGGCGCCGGCAATGGAGGTGACGCCATCCAGCGCACCGGCCGACTGCAGGGTGCGCAATGCCAGCGCGACGACTGCCCGCCGGATCGTGGGGAAGGAAATCAGCCGCCGGCAGTCCATGTAGACCGGACTGGCCCAGCCCGAGGGCAGGCGAAACGGCTCGGCCGTTCGCGCCGAAACGCAACCGGCCTCCAGCAACCAGGCCGCAACGTCCCGGCTGGTGGGTTGATCTTCGAGGGGCATGGCTTTCTCCTGGTTCACGTGCGTTCGAGCAGTTGGCGCAGAACCCGGGCGCCGGCCCGACCCTTATAGGCAGTCTTCCACAGCCGGCTGACCAGGTTTTCATACATGTCGGTGGCCTCCCGCGAGGCGGTCACGGAGGCAATGCCGTTTTGCACGTTGGGCAGGTCGCCCAGGCGAAACGGGCTGACCACCAGCACACGATGCCGGTGCCCCACGTAGACTTGAAACGTGGACGCCGGCATGGCGTCGTCGACCAGGCCGATCTGCACGTTCAGGGGCTGGCTTTCCATCAGCTCGGCGACATGCAGCATTTCGTTGCGCGCGGCCCGGATGCGCTCGGCGCGCACCTTGGGAGGCAGATCGACACGGCCCACCAGGCCGGTCTGCACGAAGCGCTCGAGTTCGCGCAGACCGATCAGGCTGAGGATGTGCGGTTTGCGCCGTTCGAAGGCGGCCTTGCGCTCCTTCATGATCGCCAGCATGTGATCGACCTCGGCCAAGCGCGTTGCATTTTGCGCCGCGCGGGGCGAAGCCTCCAGCAGCATCAAGCGCAGATACTGGAGATAGGCGTCCGAAGTCAGCAGGATCGAGATCGGTTCGAAATGGGCCAGGATCCGATCGGTGTGCGTTTCGAGCTGCCGCATGCGCTCGAAGAACCCCAGTGCGCTCGCGTGGTATTCGACCTCGACGCCGAGCAGGGAGGCCAGCGAGGTGCCGAGCAGCCGGGCCAGCCGCTCCAGCGTCTCGATCTTGACGATGTTGCCCTTTTCCATGCGATACACCACCGCGCGCGACACCCCGAGCTGCTCGGCGACATCCTCGGCCTGCAGCGAGGCACCGATGCGGTAGGCCTTGAGCCGTTCGCCCAGTGCCTGGTAGTCGATCGGGGGGCCGGGGCGATGGCCAGGAGCACGAGGCGTCATTGCTTTTATTCAGGCGTCGAGTCGAGGAAGGAAAGATGGGTGAAGCCAGCGGGCGCGCGTTCGCCGTCGGATCACAGACGCGTCGGCCTGGGCGCCGCAAGACGTGCGCGCGGCCCGCAGCGGTTTTGGTGTGGCCAGGCAACGGGCGGCATTTTGCATGCGCGATGGGTCACTCGATGCGATCGATGGCGTCGCTCAGGACTTGTACACCGATCATGAAGTCGTCCAGATCCATCGCCTCGTGCGGGTTGTGTGAGCCGTGCTGGTTGCGGATGAACAGCATGCCGGTCGGGATACCGGCGTTGGCAAACAGGGAGGCGTCGTGCCCGGCCCCGCTGGGCAGCACCTCGTGCGCCACCTGGCGCCGGTCGCAGGCGCTGGAGAGCTGCTCGATGAGCTGCGAGTCCATGGTGGCCGGCTCGCTCAGGATGCGCCGATCGAACTGGAAGCGCACGCCACGTTCGCGGCTGATGGCGGCCACTTCGGCCTGCAGCAGCTGATAGAAGCCTTCCAGTGAATCCGTGCTCTTGCTGCGCGCTTCCAGGCTGAACGTGACGCGCCCCGGAATGCGCGAGATCGAGTGCTCGGCCGAGTCGGTCTGCATCACGCCGGCGGTTACCACCAGGTCGGTGCCGCGCTCGAGCAACTCGCGCCAGTGGGTGTCCAGCCGCATGATGAGGTCCGATACCGCGAATACCGCGTCGTGGCGCAGCCAGCGCGGGACCACGCCAGAATGCTGCGCGTCGCCCAGGCATTCGATGCGGTTGTGGCGCACGTTGCCACGGATGGCCGACACGACGGCCAGGGGCAGCTGCCGCGCGATCATCACCGGCCCCTGCTCGATGTGCAGTTCGAGGTATGCGCGGATGGCGCTTTTGTCGATCAGCACCTGCTGTGATCGAATGGCCTCAACATCCGCGCCCATGGCGCCCATGCACTCGGCCAGGGTCTCGCCGCTGCTGCGCTGTTTCAGCGCCAGATCGGCGTCGCTGAGTTTGCCGAACAGCGACCCAGAACCCACATAGGCCTTGCCGAACCAGGCACTTTCCTCACCGCGAAAGGCGATGGTGCGCAGTGGAGTCGTGGATCGATGCCCGGCGCGGCGACGTGCAATCAAGATCAGCAGGCCGGCCGCCACGCCGGCCAGGCCGTCGTAGTTGCCGCCTTGTGGTACCGAGTCGATGTGCGAGCCCGTCCATACCGCTGGCGCGCTGGCGTCGGCAGCCGGGTCGGAGAACAGCAGATTGGCGGCACGGTCGGCCTGCACCACCAGGCCTTCGGCGAGCGCAAGTTCACGCAGGTACTCCGCGGCCACGGATTCGCCGCGCCCGTAGCTTTCTCGGGTGATGCCGACACCATCGAAGGTGCGCTCCCGCACATCCGATAAGATCTGCTCTGCCAGGGTGCGGTACTCGAGCATGTTCATGGGCGCGATCCGATTCAGCCAGCGTGCGCAGGCGAGTCACCCGGACTGCTGGGCAAAACGCAGCCAGCGGTCGGACAGACGGCGGTCGAGCTTGATTTGCCCGATCAGATCGCGCACATCGGCAATGCCGGCGGCGTCGCAGTAGGCGTTCAGTTCGCCGATGATTTTCTGCATCACTCCTGGGTCACGGAACGACGCGGTACCCACCTGAACGGCCGATGCGCCCGCCAGCAGGAACTCGACCACATCGTCGCCACTGGCGATACCGCCGCAGCCGATGATCGGGATGCGCACGCTGCGGTAGCACTGATGCACCATGCGTACTGCGATGGGTTTGATGGCCGGGCCCGACAAGCCCCCCATCACGTTGCCCAGCTTGGGCTTGCGGGTGTGCACGTCGATTGCCATGCCCAGGACGGTGTTGCCCATCACCAGCGCGTCCGCGCCCGCTTCTTCGGCAGCCCGGGCGACGGCGGCGATCTGCGATGCGTTGGGGGTCAGCTTGGCCCAGATCGGATGGTCGGTGTTGCGGCGCATCGCGCTGACGGCCTGGTAGGTGGTTTCGGCGGTCATGGCGAAGGCCATGCCGTCCGCTTCGAGGTTGGGACACGAGATGTTGGCTTCGATGACCGCCACTTCAGGCAAGGACATTTCGGCGACTGCGGCCGCGAACTCGCTGGCGGTGTCGGCCGAAATGGAGACGATCACCGGTGTATCGAATCGCGTGTACGGCGGCAGCACCTGCTCACGGTAGTGCTTCAGCCCGGGGCTGGGGATGCCGATGGAATTGAGCATGCCGCCCCAGGTTTCGGCCACGCGAGGTGTCGGGTTTCCGGCTCGGGCTTTGGGGGAGACGCTCTTGATCACCAGGGCGCCCAGCTGGTTGAAGTCCAACGCTTCCTGGTATTCGATGGCGAAGCAGCCGGAGGCGGGCATCACCGGGTTGCGCAGCTCCAGATCACCGACGCGTACGTTCAGCTTAGCCAAAGCTCACCTCGCCGATGACATTGCGGATGGGAAATACTGGACCTTCGCGGCACACGCGCAGGAATTGCTTGTGCCCATTGTTTTCGAACAGCCGCACGCACGACAGGCAGACCCCCATGCCGCAGGCCATGCGCTGCTCCATGGCCACGTAGCCGCGCAACGGGTAGCTCTGCAGCAGCTGCTGCAGCAGCATCAGCACCCGATGCGAGCCGCAGGTATAGAGCGCATCGTGCGGCGCACCGTCGAGCAGGCTGCGCACCAGCTTTTCGAGCTGCTCGACCGAGGAGCTGTGATCGCTGTCGTACACGCAGTGCACCTGCGCATCCGCGCCACGCAGAAACTCGTCGCGCATGAGATCCCCGGGTGCGCGTGCCGACATCACGGCGGTGATCGCGATACCCCTGGCCGCTGCCTGCTGGAGCAGCGGCGCCAGGGTGGCCAGCCCCACCCCGCGCGCCACAACCAGGATGCGACGGTCTTCGGGCAGCAACTCGAAGGTGTTGCCCAGCGGGCCGATCACGTTCATTTCGTCACCGACCGTGAGCGACGCCAGCGTGCGCGTGCCCAGCCCCGTGACGTTGTAGAGGAATTCGAGGGTGCCGGGCTCTGGCCCGACGCCATAGACACTCATCGGCCGCAGCAGAAACGGCTGCTGGCTGTCGCTGGTTGGGCACTGAAGCTGGTAGAACTGCCCGGGCCGGGTGATGCCAGCCAGGTTGGCGTCGGGGCAACTCAGACGCAGGTACTTGTAGCGCGTGTTGACCCAGCGGTGTTCGGTCACTGCGCAGCGCCGCAAGGCTACATGTTCGGCATTGCGCTGAAATTCGGGCGCGGCGTCGCAACCGGCTGCGGGGCCTCGCGCTGGGTGGACGGTGGTGGTCACTGCAGCTCTTTGCCTTTGAGTTCAGGGATCAGGAACACGGTGGCAATCAGATCGATGACGTAGATGGTGGCCAGCAAGCCAATGGCAGCCTGGAATGAATAGGCCGACGCCAAGGCCCCGACCGTGACTGGCCCGAAACCGCCGACCGCGCGGCCGATGTTGAAGAGCACGTTCTGCGCGGTGGCCCGGGCCTCGGTGGGGTAGGCCTCCGACATCAGCGCGCCGTAGCCGCCCAGCATGCCGTTGACGAACATGCCCAGCACGGCGCCAGCCCACAGCATTTCCACGGGATCGGTCAGACGGGAGTACACCAGCACCATCACCACGGCGCCGATCTGGAACAGGATGAAGCTCGGCTTGCGCCCGATGCGATCGGCCAGGTGACCGAAGACCCAGATGCCTATCATCATGCCGACGACCGTGACGGCCGTCCACATGGAAGACTTGGTGAGCGTGAACCCCAGCTTGCTGGACAGGAAGCTGGGCATCCAGATCATGATGCCGTAGTAGCCAAAGTTCTGCACCGAGGTGAGGATGGCGATACCAGCGCTGACGCGTGTCGTGGCGGCATCTTTCACCAGCAGCTTGAAGGCGTTGCCCCGGGGTTTGTTGGAAGCGGCGTTCCTGACGAACACCTCGGGCTCGTGCAGCTTGTTGCGAATCACCCAGGCAATCAGCGCCGGCAGCATGCCGACCAGAAACATGCCGCGCCAGCCGATCGAGGGCAGGAGCAGCGGAGTGAGCAAAGCGGCCAGCAGCACGCCGGTCTGCCAGCCGAGCGCCACATACGAGGAAACCCGGGCGCGGTGTTTGGCCGGCCAGGCTTCTGCCGCCAGCGCCATGCCGATACCGAACTCACCGCCCAGCCCGAGGCCGGCGATCGTGCGGTAGATCAACAGATCCCAATAACCCTGGGCAAACGCGCACAGACCCGTGAAGACGGCGAACAGAACGATGGTCCAGGTCAGCACCCGAATGCGCCCGAAGCGGTCGCTGAGGGCGCCGAACAGGATTCCGCCAGCGACGGCGCCGACCAAGGTCCAGGTCACCAGCGACCCCGCCTGGCCGGGCGTGAGGCTCAGGTCTTTGGAGATGGCCGACAGCATGAAGCCGAGAATCAGCAGGTCAAAGCCGTCCATCGCATAACCGATGGCCGAGCCTGCCAGAGCTTTCCAGCCGTAACTGCTGACCTGGTCGGTGGACGGCGTCGTGCCGGAGGGAGGCAGGGTTGCCCCCGAGGTGTCGTTCATGTCGTGCTCCGCTGGAAAGTGGGTGACGTCGTTGCGTTTTCGATCTCGATGAAAAGCATCGGATCATTTTTGATACGAGAGTCATTATTAAGACTATTCGTTCATTTGATTACAGGGAAAACCCTTGTCGTTTCGGGTGGCATCTGAGGGTGGCCAACCAGATGCCACTCGGTCGGCGGGGAGCTGAGGGCGCGCGATGACGCCGAACGTCGGTGCCTGGCTGTTGGGCGAGAGGGTATTCAGGGCGCCCACTCGTGGGCTTTGCTGTGGTCACGGTGTATCCGTGACGCCGTGCCGACGTCGCTGGTAGTGCCGTGCCCTGGCGGCCCGGGGCGACTTGTGGCGGGGTGTCGACAAGGCCGGCGTGAGCAGGTTCACTCCAGCGCCCGATGACGCACCCGGCAGGCCGCGTCGGCGATGCTATTTGGACAGCATCCGCATCGCGTCTTCCAGCCCCTTGAGGGTGAGGGGGAACATGCGATGCCCCATCAACTGCTGGATGATGGCGATGCTCTGGCGGTATTGCCACACGCCCTGCGGCTCGGGGTTGATCCAGACGAACTTGGGAAAGGCGTGCGTCAGGCGCTGCAGCCATTCGGCGCCCGGCTCCTCGTTGTTGTATTCCACGCTGCCGCCGGGCTGCAGGATCTCGTAGGGGCTCATGGTCGCGTCGCCGACGAAGATCAGCTTGTAGTCCTTGTTGTACTTGCGGATGATGTCCCAGGTCGGGAACTTCTCGGCGAAGCGGCGGCGGTTGTTCTTCCACATGAAGTCGTAGACGCAGTTGTGGAAGTAGTAGAACTCCAGGTGCTTCAGCTCGGCCTTGACGGCGGAGAACAGCTCTTCGACGCGCTGGATGTGCTCGTCCATGGTGCCGCCCACGTCCATCAGCAGCAGCACCTTCACGGCGTTGTGGCGCTCGGGCACCATCTTGATGTCCAGCCAGCCGGCGTTGGCGGCGGTGCTCTTGATGGTGTCCGGCAGGTCCAGCTCCAGATCGCTGCCGGTGCGGGCGAACTTGCGCAGCCGGCGCAGCGCCACCTTGATGTTGCGCGTGCCCAGTTCCTGCTGGTCGTCGTAGTCGCGGTAGGCGCGCTGGTCCCACACCTTGACGGCGCTCTTGTTGCCGCCCTTGCCGCCGATGCGGATGCCCTGCGGGTTGTAGCCGCCGTGGCCGAAGGGGCTGGTGCCGCCGGTGCCGATCCACTTGCTGCCGCCTTCGTGGCGGCCCTTCTGTTCTTCCAGGCGCTTCTTCAGCGTCTCCATCAGCTCGTCCCAGCCCATCTTCTCGATGGCGGCCTTCTGCTCGGGCGTCAGCTCGCGCTCCAGCACCTTGCGCAGCCAGTCGGCCGGGATTTCCTTGGTGAAGTCGGTCAGCATCTCCACGCCCTTGAAGTAGGCGGCAAAGGCGCGGTCGAACTTGTCGAAGTGCTTCTCGTCCTTGACCAGGGCGGTGCGGGCCAGGTAGTAGAAGTCGTCGATCGAGCAGGCCTCGGGCTGACCGGGGCCGACCACGCCCGCCTGCAGGGCTTCGAGCAGGGTCAGGAATTCCTTGACCGACACCGGCAGCTTGGCGGCGCGCAGGGCGTAGAAGAAGTCGATCAGCATGAAACAGGTCTCCAGCGCTTACGTGGCCTGCGCGTGCAGCTGCAATAAATAGAGCAACTGGGCGCGTGCCTCGGGCCATTCGGCGGCCGTCATGCTGTACATCACGGTGTCGCGGATGGTGCCGTCGCGGCGCAGCGCGTGGCCGCGGATCACGCCGTCCTTCTTCGCACCCAGGCGCTCGATGGCGCGCTGGCTGGCGTAGTTGTAGTTGTCGGTGCGCCAGCCCACCACCGCGCAACCCAAGGTGTCGAAGGCGTGGCTCATCAACATCAGCTTGCAGGTGGTGTTGACGTGCGTGCGCTGCACGCTCCTGGCGTACCAGGTGTAGCCAATCTCCACGCGCCGCACGGCCGGCAGGATGTCGTGAAAGCTGGTGGAGCCCAGCACGCGTTCGCTGGCGGCGTCGATCACGGCAAAGGCAAAGCGCTGACCTTCGGCGCGGGCCTGCAGGGCGGCGTCGATGTAGGCCCTGGTTTGGTCGGGCTCGGGCACGCCGGTGACGCGGATGCGCCACAGCTGGCCGTCGGCCGCGGCGGCGCGCAGGTCGTCCTCATGCGACAGCGCCAGCGGCTCCAGGCGGACGCCGCGGTCCTGCAGCACGACGGGCTCGACGAAGGCCATGGCTTCGCCCTAGCGCTGGTCGCGCCCGGCCTGGCGCGCGCGGCGCCAGCGGCGCGCCGCGCCCAGCCCCATGCCGCCGCCCAGGCCGACGGCGGCAATGGCCAGCACGCTGGCGCCGTCATAGCCTTCGGCGAACGGGTCAAAGCCCAGCAGCCGCGCCAGCCAGAAGCCGGCCAGCGCGCCGCCGACGAAACCGACCGCGTCGGACAGGCCTTCGATCAGCAGCGGGTGCATGGTGCCGTCTCCCGAGGGTTCAGCGGTTGCGCTGGTTCATGAACACCAGCTTCTCGAACAGGGACACGTCCTGCTCGTTCTTCAGCAGCGCGCCCACCAGCGGCGGCACGGCGACCTTGTCGTCCTGGCTGTGCAGCGCCTCGGCCGGGATGTCCTCGGCCACCAGCAGCTTGAGCCAGTCGAGCAGCTCGCTGGTGGAGGGCTTCTTCTTCAGCCCCGGCAGGCCACGCACGTCGAAGAACACCTTCATGGCAGCGGCCAGCAGGTCTTTCTTCAGGTCGGGGAAGTGCACGTCGACGATCTGCTTCATCGTCTCGGCGTCGGGGAACTTGATGTAGTGGAAGAAGCACCGCCGCAGGAAGGCGTCGGGCAGCTCCTTCTCGTTGTTGGAGGTGATGAAGACCACCGGGCGGTGCCGGGCCTTGATGGTCTCGCGCGTCTCGTAGCAGTGGAACTCCATGCGGTCGAGCTCGCGCAGCAGGTCGTTGGGAAACTCGATGTCGGCCTTGTCGATCTCGTCGATCAGCAGCGCCACCGGCTGCTCGGCGGTGAAGGCTTGCCACAGCACGCCCTTGACGATGTAGTTGTGGATGTCCTTGACCCGGTCGTCGCCCAGCTGGCTGTCGCGCAGGCGGCTCACGGCGTCGTATTCGTACAGGCCCTGCTGCGCCTTGGTGGTGCTCTTGATGTGCCATTGCAGCAGGGGCAGGTTCAGCGCCTGCGCCACCTCCTCGGCCAGCATGGTCTTGCCGGTGCCGGGCTCGCCCTTGACCAGCAGCGGACGCTTGAGCGTGATGGAGGCGTTGACGGCCAGCATCAGGTCTTGCGTGGCGACGTAGGAATCGGTGCCTTGAAATTTCATGTCGGACAGCGGTGTGGAGAGCGGGGAAACCCAGGGGTCGACAGCGTGGACGGCGTGATTACAATCCGGCACTGATCTGGATCAAACAACATGGATTGTGCGCGCAAAATGAAACTCAGCCTGTCTCCGATGTTCGCAGCACTCGTCACCGCCGTCGCCGTGGCGTTGCCCGCGCAGGCCCAGGTGAAGGGGAACATCGCCGCCGGTGAGGGCAAGGTCGCCATGTGCATCGGCTGCCATGGCATTTCCGGCTACAAGGCGAGCTTTCCCGAGGTGTATCGCGTGCCCAAGATCGCCGGCCAGAGCGCCAGGTACATCGGCACCGTGCTGGAAGAATACCGCAAGGGCACGCGCAAGCACCCCAGCATGCGTGGCATCGCCGGCTCCATGACCGACCAGGACATCGCCGACGTGGCCGCCTATTACGAGGCCCTGGGCAAGATCGATGGCGCGCCCGAGCTGCCCGCGCCGCGCGAGCCGGGCGCCCAGGTGGCCCAGCTGCTGCAAAAGGGCGCCTGCGTGTCCTGCCACGGCGACAACTACTCCAAGCCGATCGACCCCAGCTATCCCAAGATCGCCGGCCAGTACGCCGACTACCTGTATGCCGCGCTGCGCGCCTACCGCGACGACAGCCACGCCACCTGGGGCCGCGGCAACCCGGTGATGGCCGGCATGGCCAAGCAGTTCTCCGACCCCGAGCTGAAGGCCATGGCGCGCTACATCGCCAGCCTGCCGGGCGAGGTGCGCACCGTGCCCCAGTCGCGCTTTCGCTGAGCGCGCGCCGCTTCGTCAGACAGCCCGCCGCGCGCGGGCTTCTTGATGTTTTTTCTGGCTCCAACGCCCGACTGGACAGCGCCAGAAGCTATCAAATCAATAGTATTTTATCCCCCGTCGCGGGTGGCGCGACGCTGCACGCAGGCCACGTAGCTGTCGCCGTCGGGCGCGGTGCGGCGGCTTTGCGCGTCGGCCAGCATCTGGCCCAGGCATTCCATGGCCTCATGGTGCGCGGCGTGCAGGTCGCCGCGGCGGTGCGTCAGCAGCTCCACCGCCTGGCGGATGCCGCGCGGCTGGTCGATGCTGCACTGCTCGCTGAGCGACAGGTGCATCGACAGGTGCAGGAACGGGTTGCCGCCCACCGCGCCGTCACCATAGTCGCGCGCCACGGCGGCCTCGGTATCGGCGAAGTCGGCGTGCCATTGCGGGTGCTCGGCGATCCAGCCGGCGGCCAGCTGCTCGATGGCGTCCATCGGCTGGCCGGCCCGGGACTTGGTCCAGGCGTGACAGAAGAAGCGGCGCACGTCGGCTTGGCTGGGGGCGAACATGCGGCATTGTCGCCGCCTTCAGGCGGGCGGCAGATCCAGGCTCTGGCCGCCGCCGAACAGCTGGCGCGACAGCGCGCGCTCGCGCTCGATGATGGTGTCCAGAAACACCCGCGCACTGTCCATGCTGCGAAAGGCGGTGAAGCCGCGCTCCAGGAACGACTGCAATTCGCCCAGGCCCGCCAGTTGGGCCGGGCCGCGCATCATCTTCAGCAGGCCGGCCAGACCGGGCTTGCGGGCCAGGCGGTCCAGCGTCTGGCCGGTGCCCAGGATCAGGTCGATCTGGTGCTGGCGGCCCGGCGCGTCGCCCACGGCGCGATACGCCGCCGCGTAGTCGGCGTCGGCCAGCGCGGCGTCCAGCCGCTGGCCCAGCGCGTTCACCATGGCGGCGTCGAACTGCTCGGACACGGCGTCCACTTCGGCCGCCAGCAGCAGCGCGCGCAGGCCGGACACGGGCAGGGTGTTGGTCATCAGCGGCAGCACGCGCTCGATCTCGGCATCGCGCGGGCCCAGGTCGCGGGGGCTGTATAGGTCGGTCAGGAAGAACTCGGCGGCGCGCCCATAGCGCGGGCTGTGACGCAGGTCGGCGTGGGTGCGCGCCAGCCGCGCCGCCTGGAAGGCGCGCAAGGCCTGCCGGCGCGCGGCGCGCACCGGCTCGCCGGTGGCGCGCTGGCGCAGGTGACGGGCCTCGGTGAGCCAGTGGGTCAGCGCGTGGGCGCAGGCCTGGCGTTCGCTGACCGTGTCGGACGCTTCAGTCATGTGGCAATTATCGGAAGGTGGATGGCCGGGGTTTAGAAGCGCCCGCCTAATGCACCCGACCCGGCGTGGCTAGACTGAACACGCTGAAAACAAGAGCAAGGGTGGATGCATGCTGTCGGCGGTGTTGCTGTGGGGGTTGGTGGTCGAGGTGCTGGCGCTGGGCGCGCTCGGCCGCGGCGTGCTGGGCTGGTCCTGGGGCGCCACGGTGGCGCTGGTGCTCGGCGCGATGCTGCTGGGCCGCGCGCTGACGATGGCCGTCACCTGGCTGATGGCCTGGCGCCACCCGTCGGTGGCGCCGCCGCTGCGCGCCGGTCAGTGGCTGGCGATGGTGCTGCGTGAATACGGGGCGTTCGTCCGGGGCTTCGTGCTCGTCCAGCCCTGGGTGTGGCTCGGCATGCCGGCCGATCGCCTGCGCGCCAGCGCGCAGCCCATGCTGCTGGTGCACGGCTATGGTTGCAACCGGGGCATCTGGTGGTGGCTGCGGCCGCGGCTGGAGGCGGCGGGGCACGTGGTGGCCACGATCAGCCTGGAGCCGCCCTGGGGCGGCATCGACGGCTTTGCCGAGCAGCTGCACGCGCGCATCGAGGCTGTGTGCGCCGCCACTGGCGCGCCGCGCGTGACGCTGGTGGCGCACAGCATGGGCGGGCTGGTGTCACGCGCTTACCTGGCGCGTCATGGCGACGCGCGCGTGGCGCGGCTGATCAGCATCGCCAGTCCGCACGGCGGCAGCCAGCTGGCGCGGCTGGGCCTGGGCACCTGCGCGCGGCAGATGACACCCGGCTCGCCCTGGCTCACGCGGCTGGCGGCGCAGCGCGTGACGGTGCCCTTCGTGTCGGTCCGCACGCCGCAGGACAATTTCGTCATGCCGCAGAACTTGCAGCGCCATCCGGATGCGCGGGATGAGCCGCTGCCCGGCGTCGGACACCTGGCGGCGCTGTGCGATGCGCGGGTCCTGCAGCTGGTGCTGGCCCACGCATCGCTTGAAAAACAATAGCTGCTTGCGCTTGCTAGGACTGCGCCAGGGCCCAGAACGACGCCGGGCCGGTTGAGGGCCCAAGGCCCTCGGAGCATCAGAAGTGGATGCCGCGCATCCAGTTTTGCAGCGCCAGCTGGTCGCGCGTCGGCTCGGTCTTCTCGCCCGACGCGGCGGCGCCGGACTCGCCGAACATGCGAAACGAGGTGTTCATCACCGCCTGCGCCACGCGGGGCATCAGCGCATGCAGCACCTCGCCGGTGATGCCCAGCCGCGTGGCCACGCGCGTGGGGCGGTGCACGATGGCCTCGCACACCATGTCCGCCGCCTCGTCGGGCGCCAGCGTGGGCACCTGGTCGTACAGCGAGGTGGGCGCGATCATCGGCGTTTTGACCAGCGGCATGTTGATAGTCGTGAAATGGATGCCGCGGTCGGCGAACTCCGAGGCCGCGCAGCGCGTCCACGCGTCCAGCGCCGCCTTGGAGGCAACGTAGGCCGAAAAGCGCGGCGCATTGGTCAGCACGCCGATGGAGGAGATGTTGATGATGTGGCCGTTGCGCTGCTGCGACATCGTGGGCAGCAGGTTCATGTTGAGCCGCAGGGCGCCGAAGTAGTTCAGCTGCATGGTGCGCTCGAAGTCGTGGAAGCGCTCGTAGGAGTTCTCGATCGCGCGGCGGATCGAGCGGCCGGCGTTGTTGATCAGGATCGCCACCGGGCCGTGGTCTTGCAGGATCTGCTGTGCCACCGCGTCCACCTGTTCCAGGTCGGCCAGGTCGGCCTCGTAGGTGTGCAGCTTCAGGCCCTGGGCCTCGAATTCGGCGGCGGCGGCCTCCAGCACCTCCTTGCGGCGCGCCATGGTGACCACGATGGCGCCGGCCTCGGCCAGCCGCAGCGCCACCGCCTTGCCGATGCCGGAGGAAGCGCCGGTGACCACCACCACCTGGCCCTTGACGCGCCCGCTCAGGCTGCGGTCGATGAACAGGTCGGGGTCGAGGTGGCGCTCCCAGTAGTCCCACAGGCGCCAGGCGTAGTCCTCCAGCGGCGGCACGGCGATGCGCGTGCCCTTGAGCGCGCGCTCGGTCTCGCGGCTGTCGAAGCGCGTGGGGTAGTTGACGAAGCTGAGGATGTCGTCGGGCAGGCCCAGCTCCTTCATCAGCACATTGCGCACGCGCCGCACCGGTGTCAGTGCCAGCAGCCCCTTGCGCATGTACTTGGGGATGAAGCCCAGCAGCGCCGCGTTGATGCGCACCGACATCTGCGGCGCATGGCCGGCGCGGGCAAAGATGTTGAGCACGTCGCCGACGCGGCGCGGTCGCGGGTCGACCAGGTGGAAGCAGCGGCCGTCCTCGCCCTTCAGGTGCGCGATGTGGTCCACCGCGTCGACGACGAAATCCACCGGCACCAGGTTGATGCGCCCACCCTCGATGCCGATGGCGGGCATCCAGGCCGGCAGCAGGCGACGCAGCTTCTGGATCAGCTTGAAGAAGTAGTACGGGCCGTCGATCTTGTCCATTTCGCCGGTGCGCGAATCGCCCACCACGATGGCCGGGCGGTACACGCGCCAGGGGATCTTGCATTCGCCGCGCACGATGCCCTCGGAGTCGTGCTTGGTCTTGAAGTAGGGGTGATCCAGCCCCTCGGCCTGCTCGAACATGTCCTCGCGGAACACCCCCTCGTACAGGCCGGCGGCGGCGATCGAGCTGAACAGGTGGAAGTGCTTGGCGCCGATGGCCTCGGCAAAGCGCACGGCCTGGCGCGTGCCCTCGACGTTGACCTTGAGCTGGCTTTCGGCGTCGGCACCCAGGTCGTAGACGGCGGCGGCATGAAAGAAGTGCGTGGTCTTCTTGCCCAGCTTGCGGCGGTCGGCCGCCGACACGCCCAGCAGGTCCTGCGTCAGATCGCCCACCACGGGCGTCACCTGGCTGTCGTCGCAGCCCCAGTAGTCGTACAGCGCCCGCAGGCGTTCGGGATCGTGTTGGCGCACCAGAAAGAAGATGCGCGCGTCGTCCCGCTCCAGCAGCTTGCCGACCAGGCGCTTGCCGATGAAGCCGGTGGCTCCGGTGATGAAGTACTGCATGCTTGTCTCCTGCGTGGTGGGGGTTGTTGGATGGTCGAATTCTAGGAGCGCCGCGCGGCGCCCGGACACCTCTGGGGCGGTCTGCTGGTGCTCGATGCGCGGCATGCCGCGAATAGTATGTTTGCTCTAACGGCTTGCCCTAGACTTCATCTCAGCGGGTTGGAAGAGGTCAATCCGCAGTCCACCACCACAAGGAAGGAGGCCAGCATGGCCAGCAAACTGAAGACCATCACCGACAACAACCAGCTCGCCAGCACCATCAAGGAGTCGACCCAGCAAATCTGGCTGGCCGGCCTGGGTGCCTTCGCCAAGGCGCAGGAAGAGGGCGGCAAGATGTTCGACGCCCTGGTCAAGGAAGGCGAGGCGATGCAGAAGAAGACCCGTGACGTCGCCGACGCCCGCATCGCCGCGGTGGCCGGTCGCGCCGCCGACACCTGGGACCGTCTGGAGCAGGTGTTCGAGGACCGCGTGGCACGCGCCCTGGGCAGCCTGGGCGTGCCGAGCAAGAAGGAAGTCGACGTGCTGTCCAAGCGCATCGCCGAGCTGACCGCCGCCGTGCAGGACCTGGCGCAGAGCAAGGGCAAGGCCGCCCCGCGCGCCCTGACGACGACCGCCAAGCCGGCCCCCGCCAAGCCGGCTGCCGCGCCGGCCAAGAAGGCTGCCCCGGCCAAGAAGGCGGCGCGCAAGAGCGCCTGAGTGCCGCGCGGACGTCGCGGGCCAGCCGGCCCGCGGCCGTCCGTCGCGCCGCCCGCGCCCACGCGGGCCTGAGACGGTGGCGCCACCGGCATGGGGCGCCACCGATGCGTTGGGCTGAGAGGAGGTAGGTGCTTTGTCCAAGATCGGCGTAGCCCTGGCCGGCGGTGGTCCGCTCGGCGGGATTTATGAAGTCGGCGCCTGCGTGGCGCTGGAAGAGGCCATTGACGGGCTGAGCTTGGTGGACGCCGACGTCTACGTGGGCGTCAGCGCCGGCAGCTTCGTGGCGGCGGCGCTGGCCAACGGCTTCGAGCCGCGGCAACTGGCGCGCATGTTGCTGGGTCGCGACGGCAGCCAGGTGTTCGAGCCCAGCCTGCTGCTGCGCCCGGCGTTTCGCGAATACCTGGCGCGGGCGCGCTCCGTGCCGCGACTGGCCGCGCGCGCCGTCATGGAGTACCTGGGCAGCCCCTGGCAGCACGGTCTGTTCGAGTCGTTCCAGCGCCTGTCGCGCGCCATTCCCACCGGCCTGTTCGACGGCGCGGGCCTGGATGCCGTGCTGCGCCGCATGTTTTCCGCGCCGGGCCACACCAACGATTTTCGTGACTTGAAGGCGCGGCTGTACGTGGTGGCGACCGACCTGGATTCCAGCCAGGCCGTGGCCTTCGGCGGTCCCGGGCGCGACGACGTGCCGATCTCCACCGCCGTGCAGGCCAGCGCGGCGCTGCCCGGCCTGTTTCCGCCGGTCGAGATCCAGGGCCGGCACTATGTGGACGGCGCCCTGATCAAGACCCTGCACGCCTCGGTGGCGCTGCGCGACGGGGTGGACCTGCTGCTGTGCATCAACCCGCTGGTGCCCTTCGACGCCCAGCTGGCCGAGCAGCATGGCGCCGGCCAGCGGCAACTCAGCGACGGCGGCCTGCCGGTGGTGCTGGCGCAGACCTTTCGCGCCATCATCCGCTCGCGCATGCGCGTGGGCATGGACCGCTACCAGCACCAGTTCAAGGACGCCGACGTGCTGCTGTTCGAGCCGGCGCAGGACGACGAGGCGATGTTCTTCGCCAACCTGTTCAGCTACCGCGACCGCGCCCGCCTGTGCGAGCACGCCTACCAGCGCACGCGCGAGAACCTGTATGCGCGCCGCGACGAGCTGGCGCCGGTGCTGGCGCGCCACGGGCTGTCGCTGAACCTGCAGGTGCTGGGCGATGCGCGGCGCACCCTGCTGGGCAGCGACCCGGCGTGGTCGCCGCCGCCCGGTTCGGCCTCGCTGGGGCTGTCGCAGACGCTGGATCGCCTGCAGGGCTGGCTGGACGCGCGCCGCGCGGCCTGAAACCGGCGATCGGGAGCACCCCCGCGGCGTGGTGAAATGGGGCCATGAACAAGCCCAAGCGTCGCACCCCCGAGCGGATCCTGGAGACCGCGCTGCGCCTGTTCAACGAGTTCGGCGAACCCAACGTCACCACCACGGTGATCGCCGACGAGATGAACATCAGCCCCGGCAACCTGTACTACCACTACCGCAACAAGGACGAGATCGTCAACGCGCTGTTCACGCGCTACGAGCGCGAGATCGACGGCCTGCTGACACTGCGCGACACCGCGCCGCGCGAGGTGGAGGACGTCTGGTTCTTCCTGCACCTGCTGTTCGAGACCATCTCGACGTACCGCTTCATCTACCGCGACATCAACGACTTGCTGACGCGCAACCGGCTGGTCGAGACGCATTTCCAGCGCATCCTGGCGCACAAGCAGCAGACCGCCGTGGCCCTGTGCAACGGCCTGGCGGCGGCCGGCGCGCTGGACGCCACGCCCGACGAGATCGCCGCGCTGGCGGTCAACATCGCCCTGGTCACCACCTTCTGGCTGTCGTTCGAGCACGCGCGCCATCCGCGCCGCCCGCCCGACATCGGCCGCGGTGCCCACCAGGTGCTGTCGCTGGCCGCGCCTTGGCTGCGCGAGCCGGCCCGCCAGCTGCTGGAAAAACTGTCCCACGCCTACGTCCATTCATCTTCACGAGGAGACACGCGATGAGCAAGACCGCCTGGAAAGCCTTTCCCCATCCCGACCCGGCCTACGCCTACGCCGGCACCGCGCTGAAGAAGCAGTGGGCCCGCCTGCACCAGGGCGATGCCGAGCCCTGGCCGGCCGACACCGGCGCGCAGGCGGCCTGGCGCGCCTACCACGCGGGCGAGTTCGCCAAGGCGGTGGAGCTGGGACTGAAGGCCGGCAACGCCAGCGGCACCAACGCCGCCAACAAGGCCGCCATGATCCATGGCGCCTCGGTCGAGGACGACGAGGCGCGCAAGCTGGCGTTGTTCCAGGAGATCGCGCGCCGCTGCGAGGCGCTGCAGGCCAGCGACCCGGACAACGCCAACGCCTGGTACTACCACGGCTATGCGCTGGGGCGCTACAGCCAGGGCATCTCGGTGGCCAAGGCGCTGGCCGAGGGCCTGGGCGGCAAGGTACGCGACAGCCTGCAAAAGGCCATCGCGCTGGAGCCCCGGCACGCCGACGCCCACATCGCGCTGGGCACCTGGCACGCCGAGATCATCAACAAGGTCGGCGCCATGGTGGGCGGTCTGACCTACGGCGCCAAGAAGGACGCGGCGGAAAAGCACTTCAAGACCGCGCTGCAGCTGAACCCCGACTCGCCCATCGCCATGACCGAATACGCCAACGGCCTGGCCATGATGTTCGGCAAGTCGCGCATGAAGGAGGCCGAGCAGCTCTACGCCCGTGCCGCCCAGTGCACGCCGGCCGACGCCATGGAGCGGCTGGACGTCGAGGCGGCGCGGGCCGAAGTGGGCGGCTGATCGCCCCGTCGGCGCCGCGCCGTGGTGGGTGGCCGCGCGCCGCCCACACGTGTTTTTAGCTTGAATGGCCTCTGGCGCTTGACTGACAAGCGCCAGCAGCTATCAATTGGGTAGCGTGTGGAGCGGAATGTCGTGCTGTGCGGCCAGCGCGTCGAGCTGTTTGCGCGTCTTGCCCAGCGCCCAGGTGGCGATGGCCTCGCGCGTTTGCGGGGCAAACGGCGTGCGCAGGTCGGGCGGCGGCAGGTCGGCGACGGCGAATAGCGCGCGCGCGAAGTGCGGCTCCAGCGCGGCGATGGCCACGCGCCCGTCCTTGCAGGGGTAGACACGGTAGCCCGCATGGGCGCCGCCCACGGCGCCGCTGGGCAGGGTCAGGCCCCAGGTGCGCGGCAGCGCCAGCCAGGCGGCGGCGTCCGACAGCGCGACCTGGCGGTGCACGCCGCGGCCGCTGGCGCGTGCCTGCGTCAGCGCGGTCAGGGCCGCCTCCACCGCCAGCAGCGCGCCGGCCATGTCGGCCAGCAGGGTGGGTGGCAGCTCGGTGCCGGTGACCAGGCCGGCCTCGGCCAGGTAGGTCAGGTCGTGGCCGGGTTCCTCGGCGCGCTCGCCGGGGGCGCCGACGATCTCCACCAGCGACAGCGCCGGGTACGTGCGGTGCAGCGCGCGCCAGCCCAAGCCCAGTTTGGCCAGCGCCGAGGGGCGAAACGAGGTCAGCAGCAGGTCGGCGCTGGCCAGCTCGGTGGCCAGACGGGCGCGGCCGCGCTCGCTCTTCAGGTCCATCTGCACGGTACGGATGCCCTGGTGCAGCACGCTGTAGGCGCCGATGTCGTACTGGCCCATCGGGTCGCCCGGGATCGCTCGCCCCGCCGCCGTGCGGCCGGGGCCGGGCGGCTCCACCTTCAGGCAGCGCGCGCCCAGCGCGTGCAGGCGCATCAGCGCCGCCGGGCCGGGCAGGTTGAGGGCGAGGCTGACGATGCGCGTGCCGCGCAGCGGTCGGATGGAGGCGGGGGTCGGCATGGCGTGGACTTCCAAAACAATAGCTGCTGGCGCACGACAGGTGTGCGCTGGCAGCCATTTTGCCTTGAAATTTCCGCAGCGCCGAACGTCGGCGACACCGCGCGGCGCATGCATGGCCGGCTTGCTGCCGACCGTCGGTGGTGTCTTGCTCCGGGCGGGCGTCAGTGCTGGCCGAAGTCCAGCGGCAGGCCGACGTAGTTCTCGGCGATGGTGCGCAGGCCGGCTTCGGAGTGGATCAGGTAGTCCAGCTCGGCGTGCTGGAACTTGGCGGTGATCTGCTCGTCGTGCGGGAAGCGGTGCATCAGCTGGGTGAACCACCAGGAGAAGCGCTCGGCGCGCCAGATGCGGGCCAGGGCCTTGGCCGAGTAGGCGTCCAGGCCGGCCTCGCTGCGATCACGGTAGTACTCGACCAGGCCGTCGTACAGGTACTTGACGTCGGTGGCCGCCAGGTTCAGGCCCTTGGCGCCGGTGGGCGGCACGATGTGGCCGGCGTCGCCCGCCAGGAACATGCGGCCGAAGCGCAGCGGCTCGGTGACGAAGCTGCGCAGCGGGGCGATGCTCTTTTCCAGGCTGGGGCCGGTGACCAGCCGCTCGCGCGCCTCGTCATCCAGGCGCAGCCTGAGTTCCTGCCAGAAGGCGTCGTCGCTCCAGTCCTCCACGTGGTGCGTCAGCGGCACCTGCAGGTAGTAGCGGCTGCGCGTCTTGCTGCGCTGGCTGCACAGGGCAAAGCCGCGCTCGGAGTTGACGTAGATCAGCTCGTCGCTGACCGGCGGCGTGTCCGCCAGCAGGCCCAGCCAGCCGAAGGGGTAGACCTTCTCGTACTCGCGGATCGCCGAGCGCGGCGCGCTGGCGCGGCACACGCCGTGAAAGCCGTCGCAGCCGGCGATGAAGTCGCAGTCGATGCGGTGCGTGACGCCGCCCTTGTCGTAGGTGACGTAGGGCCTGGCGCTGTCGAAGTCGTGCACCGCCGTGTTCTGGGCCTCATAGATGGTGGTCAGACCGGCGGCGGCGCGCGCGTCCATCAGGTCGCGCGTCAGCTCGGTCTGGCCGTACACCATCACGTTCTGGCCGCCGCTGTACTTGTTCAGGTCGACCCGGTGGCGGCGGCCGTCCCACAGCATCTCGATGCCGCCGTGCACCAGACCTTCGCGGTGCATGCGCTGGCCCACGCCGGCCTCGTCCATCAGGTCGATGCACACCTGCTCCAGGATGCCGGCGCGGATGCGGCCCAGCACGTAGTCGCCGCTGACGCGCTCGACGATCACGGCGTCGATGCCGGCCTTGTGCAGCAGCTGGCCGAGCAGCAGGCCCGAGGGGCCGGCGCCGACGATGGCAACCTGGGTGCGGGTGGTGGTCATGGAGGTCTCCTTGGTCGATGGGGGCAGGCAAGCCGCAAGCTTAGGCGCAGGCCGCATGGGCCACCAGTGGGGCGAGCCGTCATTGCGCGATCATCGCGCAATCTGTGCGATGATCGCGCAATGACCCTTGCCCACGCGGACACCATTGCCGGACTCGTCAAGGGGCTGGCGGTGCTGGAGAGCTTCGACACCGAACGCCAGCGCCTGAACGCCACCCAGGCGGCGCAGCGCGCCGGCCTGACGCGGGCGGCCGCGCGCCGCCACCTGCTGACGCTGGCGCACCTGGGCTACCTGGAGACCGACGGCAGCTTCTTCTGGCTGGGCGCGCGCGCGCTGCGGCTGGCGGGGGCCTACCTGGCGTCCTCGCGCCTGCCGCGGGTGATCCAGCCGGCGCTCAACCGGCTGGCGGCGGCCACGCAGGACGTGTATTCGGCCGTGGTGCTGGACGGCGACGAGGTGGTCATCATCGCCCGCAGTTCCGGCCTGGGCGCGGCCGGCACGCGGCTGCTGGCCTATGGCATGCACCTGGGTGCGCGCATGCCGGCGCACGCCACCTCCACCGGGCGGGTGCTGCTGGCGGCGCTGCCCGACGCCGAGCGGGCCGCCTGGCTGGCGCGCCACGAGGCGCTGCCGCGCCTGACGCCGCACACCACCACCGACACGCGCGCCTTCAAGGCCCTGCTGGCCGAGGTGGTGCGGCAGGACTGCGGCATCTCCAGCGAGGAGCACGAACTGGGCGTGCACGCCATCGCCGTGCCGCTGCGCAATGCCGAAGGCGCCACGGTGGCGGCGCTCAACGTCATCGTGCCGCCGGCGCGCTACAGCCCGGCCCTGTTGCAGGCCGAACTGCTGCCGCGCCTGCGCGAGACGGCGCGCGAGCTGCGGCCGATGCTGTGAGGCGGGCGGGCGTCAGGGAGCGTTCATTTTGGCTGCCATGGCAGACCCAGCATGCGCCAACAGCTATAAAAAAAGAAGCGATCAGGATCAGGCCGCGAACAGCGCCGCCAGCTGGCGGCGGTCGCGCCGGTCCTTCCAGTGGCCCACTTCGCGGCCTTCCAGCCCCAGTGGCCCCCAGGCCGCGATGGCGTGCCCGCCGCCGCAGCTCAGCAGGCGCAGGCGTGGCGGCTCGGTGGGCGCCTTGCGGAAGTTGCCGCCGGCCACCGCGGTGCGCAGGTTGGCGTCCAGCACCGGGCCGACCTCGGCCGCGGCGTCGGTCGGCACGATGAAGATCTGGCGATGGCTGTCGCTTTGCAGCCGCTCGTTGACCAGCGGCGCGCCCGCCTCGTCGGCCAGCAGTCCGGCCTGGGCCAGCCAGCCGGGCGTGCCGCCGCCAGTGGCCAGCAGCGGCGCGTCGCAGGCCAGCGTGGCGCCGCTGGCCAGCTGCATCACGCCGGTGTCGACGCCGGCGCAGCGGTCGTGCAGCACGGTGACGTTCAGGCTCTTCAGGCGCGCCAGCAGGCGCCGCTGCAGCGCCGCGCTGGAGGGCTCGGCCAGCAGCGGCGCCTGCCCCGCCACCAGCGTGACGCGGCTGCCGTGCGGCGCCGCCACCGCGTGCGCCGCGGCCATGGCCAGCTCGACCGCCGGCACGTCGTCGCCCACCACGGCCACCTGCAGGGCGCGTTGGGCGGCCAGCGCGCGCAGCTGCGGCCACAGCTGCACGAAGGCTTCCAGCGGGTGGGTGAACAGCGCATTGGCGCGCGCGCCGGGCATGGTCTGCTCGATGCGCTCGCGCTCCACCGCCGGCTCCAGGTTGATCGACAGCACGTCGTAGGGCAGGGCGTCGCCGCTGGACAGCTGCACGCGGCGGCCGTCGGGGTCGAGCGCGATGACATGCGCCGGCACGAAGACGGCGCCGCTGCGCTCGACCAGGCGGTCGATGGGGATGCGCAGCTCGTCCAGCGCGCAGTCGCCGGCCACGTAGGCGGACAGCAGGGCGCTTTCGATGTAGTAGGGATGCGGGGCCACCAGCGTGATGGCCAGGTTGCCGCTGCCCTGGCGCGCCAGCGAGCCCAGCACCTGCATGTGGGCCCGACCGGCGCCCAGCAGCACCAGGTGTTTGCGGGAGGGGTTCACGCTCATGCGCCCGAGTGTATCGACAGGGCGCGGCCTTGGCGGGGTAGGCCAAGGCGGCCTTGCAAACCGTTGCAGCCGGTTGCGGTGCTGAGAACGGAGCTTGGTCAAGACCTCTTGGGCGTGTTTGTCCAATGCCTGTGCGCATTTCTCCAAGAACGCATGCTTTGCATCCTCCACACTGCACCCATGGAGACAAGATTTTCAGACGCGCAACTGAAAGATCCGCTCATTGCGGAGGCGAATCCGATCATTCAGACCTGCCAGCGCTTCGGCTTCTGCACGGGCCCGTGCCCGACCTACGCGTTGACGCACGACGAGAACGAGTCCGAGCGCGGGCGGATCGCCCTCATCAAGGAGATGATGGAATCCGGCGGGCCGCCTTCGGCGAAGACCGTCATGCACATCGACAACTGTCTGTCCTGCATGGCGTGCACGACGACCTGCGCGGCCCACGTCGATTTCGTGCACTTGATGGATGCCGGGCGAGCGTACATCGAACAATACTACCGGCGGCCACTGGCGGACCGGTTGTTCAGAAGCATGCTCGGATATGTGCTGCCTCGCCCGCGCGTGTTCAGGCTGGCAGTCCAGGCTGGGCGTTTGGCGGCGCGCGTGCCGGCCTTGGTGCCGAAGTCGATGCGGCCCATGCTGGGCTTGCTTCCCGGTCCGGTCGGTGCCGATGCGACGGCTGGATTCGAGCGGCTCGAGCGGTATCCGGCGCAGGGCGAGCGCCGTTGGCGCGTCGCCGTGCTTGCGGGGTGCGTGCAGTCGGAGATGGCCCCTCAAATCCATGCCGCGACCGTTCGACTGTTGACACGGCTTGGGTGCGAAGTGGTGGTGCCCGCATCGGTGGGTTGTTGCGGATCGCTGAACCTGCACATGGGCAGGCACGACAGCGCGCTGGCGTTTGCGCGCGCCAACGTCGCCGGCTGGGCCCGGGAACTGGACGGGGACGGGCTCGACGCCATCATCGTCAACGCGTCGGGCTGCGGCACGACGGTCAAGGACTATGGCCATCTGCTGCGTGACGACACCCAGGCGGCAGCGAACGCGGCTCGGATCGCCTCGTTGACGAAGGACATCACCGAATGGCTGGACGAAATCGGAATGCCGGCGCCGGGCAGCCCGAAGCGCTTTCGAGTCGCCTACCACGATGCCTGTTCGATGAGGAATGCGCAAAAGGTCATCGAGCTGGACCAGGCCACGCGCATCGAGGTCGAACTCGCCGCGCACCTGCCGGCCGACCCGCAACAGGCTGCAGCCCTGGTGCGGCAGCGGTTGCATGACGGCGGCGAGGCCCTTCAACGCCGTATCGGCCACGCCTACCAAGGTATCGCGGATGCGTGGGGGCTGGGCATCGCCAAGATTCCCGCCGTGGTGGTCGATCGACGCTACGTGGTCTACGGCGAGCCCGACGTGTCACGCGCCGTCGCACGCATAAACGCCTACCGGAGCACGCAGCCATGAGCCTCCTGCTGGCACGCCGGCGCCTGCGCGCCACCGTCGCCTCGCTGCTGCTGAGCGCGGCCACGTCGACGTTCGCCTTGGACACCGCCACCATCGTCTCGTCGGCGCTGTCCCCCGACTGCCTCGAATACCGCGTGGTCGGAATCTGCTACTGGCTGTACTGCACGCCCTTCGGCTGCTCGGTGCGCACCTCCGTCAAGGTGCGCCACTACGTCCCCGATGCGGTGGTGTCGAGCTACTCGAACACCGGCGAAAACCCGTGGCTGGAAGTCAGGGCGATGAGCATGCCCAACCCGAGCGCCAAGGCTGGCGGTGACGGCACGACCAATCACGACAACGAGAACAACCTCGCCAAGTTCAAGAACGCCGATGTCATCGGCCATCCGGCCGGGATGGTGTTCAGCCAGTTCGCCAGCGCCTCCGGCTACACCTGCGAAGGCGCTGGCACGGCCTTCATGCCGTATCTGCTGAGCACGCTCGACACGATCGCCTGGCGCTACAACATCCCGGAAGCGTTCTACCCCGAAGCGCTCATCCCCGGCCGGCGCGAAATCGGTACGCGCACCGGCCTGAACCTCTGGGGCAACGTGTATCCCCGCGGTGGCTTCCTGCACCAGACCGACGACCACAAGAGCGGCGCCGTGGTCGCGCAGCGCGCGGGCGACATCGTGACGCGCCGCAACCAGATTCACGTTTACCAGCCCCTGCTGGCCAGCGCCCGCGACGGCTACTGGCCGGCCGGCGCGCTGATGGAGACCGACGCCTCGACGGGCAAGTGGCAGGAGCTGACGCCCACGCTCTCGAACAGTTGCGTGGTCTTCCCGCACAGCCGCACCCGCGTGCAGGCCCAGCAAGGCGACTACGCCTGGGCCTTGTGGCGGCCGTACTCCTGCTGCCGGCGCCGTGGCCAGGTCTTCCTCGGCAGCGTCGATTTCATGTGAGGAACCCACGATGAACGCCTCCCTCCCTGACTTCCTGCGCCGCGCGAAATCGCCCCTGCGGGCCACGCTGCTCGTGGCGGCCATCACGCTGGTCGTCGGCGTCGCCTGGGCGCAGACCCGCATCGACCCCAATGGCGTGAACGTCAGCGGCAGCGTGATCGGCGACGACGTGCTCTACAGCATCGGCGGCGGCCGGGCCGTGTCGATGGGGGGTGCCGGCAACATGCAGAGCATCGGCGTCGGCGTCGGCTGGAACAGCAACCTGATCTGCGGCGACATGAGCATCACCACGACGCTGCAGAACCAGCTCAACGGCATCACCAACGGCTTCCAGACGATCATGAGCAACGTGATCCAGAACGCCACCAGCGCAGTGGCCTCGCTGCCGGCGCTGATCATCCAGCGCGCCGACCCGGGCCTGTACAACCTGCTCACCAACGGCATCCTGCAGGCGCGCCTGGATTTCGACCGCTCGAAGATGACCTGCCGGGCCATCGCCAATCGCATGGCGGACATGGCCGGCGGCCAGGCCGGCTGGGACCAGCTCGCCGAGGGGATGGCGCTGCGGGATGCGGTCAGCAGCACCGATGCCGTCTCCGCCATCGAGCAGGCCGAGTCCAACAAAGGGAACAACGGCGTGCCATGGGTCGGCGGCGGCAACGCGGGCGGCTCCGGTCAGAGTTCGATCAAGGTGGTCGGCGATGTGACGCGCGCGGGCTACAACCTGCTCAACGGGCGCAGTGCGACCGATACCTCGTCGATCGCGCGCAGCGCCTGCGGCAACCGCCTGACCTGCCAAACCTGGTCCTCGCCCCAGGCGGCCGCGGACTGGGCGACCCGCGTGTTGGGCGAACGCGAGCAGCGCACCTGCGAAAACTGCACGAAGACCCAGACCACGCCTGGCGTCGGGCTGACGCCAATGATCCAGGAAGAGTACGAGACCAAGCTGCAGGCGCTGCAGGAACTGGTGACGGGCGCCCGGCCGACGACGCTGGCCAATCTCGACGCAGCCGGCAGCAGCTCGCTGCCAATCACCCGCGGCGTGATCGAGGCCCTGCGTGACGAACCCGACCAGGACGTGCTGGGCCGGCGCCTCGCGTCCGAGGCTGCGCTGTCCAGCGTGCTGGAGAAGGCCCTGCTGCTGCAACGCACGTTGCTGACCGGCAAGAAGGAGCCGAACGTCGCCGCCAACGAGCTGGCCGTGCGAGCGGTCGAGCAGGAGAACAGCGCGCTGGAGCAGGAGATCAACAACCTCAAGACCGAGCTGGAACTGCGCCGCACGCTGGCTGGTAACTCGGCGATGGCGATCATCCAGCGCCACAGCACCCGCGCGGCCGGTTCGCGTGGCGTCTTCGAGGGCGACACCACACGCGACCGTCTGCGGGAGGTTCAGAAGCCGCGGAGCGGTACGCCATGAGCCGGCTCGCCTGGCTGCGGCTGCCATGGCTGTTCAACCGCCGCGTCGGCGTGGCGCTGCTGTGGACCTTGCTGGTGGCCGCCGCCGCGGTGGCGGTGAACATCGCCGGCATCCACGTGGTCGGCGGCGTCGAGGGCTGGCACCACTGGCTGCAGGCGCACGCCGGCCACTTCTTCGTGTGGCGGCTGTGCCTCTACGGAGCGACGGCTTACGGCTGGTGGTGGATGCGTCGGCGCCTGTTGCGGCGGGAGCCGTCCCGCGAGACGCATCAGCGCCTGCTGCGCACGGAGATCGCGGCCGTGATCGCCGTGGTCGCGCTGGAAGTCAGCCAACTGTTGCGGCACGGCTGAGACCCGGAGGCAGGCATGACGCTCTACACCACGGACTACCTGGAGTATTACCTGACCCTGGTGGCTTGGGTGGTCAACAACGGCATCTGGAGCATTCTCGTGGCCATCGTGATCCAGGAGTGGCTCAAGGCCCGCAGCGAAGGTGCGGACGAAGGCAACAAGGGCGTGCTGTCGTCGATGCGCATCGAGAACCGGGTGTGGGTGGCGATCGTGGTCATCATGTTCGCCGGCATCCCGTTCATCCCGGTGGATCTCGCCACGATCAGGTTCGACACCACGCGCTCCGCGCAATGCCAGGTCAGTGTCCCGCTTCCCAACGACACAGGCTGGTCCAACGTCTACACGGCGCTCAACGACCAGAGCGCGCTGGTGCCGGTGTGGTGGTTCTTCATGCACGCGCTGTCGAAAGCCGTGACGGGCTCCGCGGTGGCGGCGATTCCCTGCGGCACGGACCTGCGTCAGATTCGCATGGATGTGGATGCCACGCGCATCGACGATCCGGTGCTGGCACAGGAGGTCGCCGACTTCACGCACGACTGCTACGGGCCGTCGCGCGCCAAGCTGTTCATGAACCGGCCGACGCTCTCCGACGAGCAGATGAACGACGTCACCTGGATCGGGTCGAGTTACTTCCTCGACACGCCCGGCTTCTATGACACCTATCGCGCCAAGACCCCACGCACGGCCTGGCCCTACGACGCGACCCGCGATGCGGGGCTGGCACAGGTGGACAGCGGCGGCGGCTATCCGTCCTGCCGGCAGTGGTGGGCCGATGGCGGCCAGGGACTGCGCAGCCGGCTGCTGGCACAGGTCGACCCGGACCTGCTGACCCGCATCGGGGGCTGGGTGGGCTTCCTGTCGCAGAGCGAGGTCAATGACTCGGTGATCCGCGCCGTCGTCTCACCGCGGCAGCAGAAAATGAACCAGGGCGCCGTCTACACCGACTACGGCGGCCAGATCGACAAGACGCTGCCGAACATCGTCACGCGCGGCGCGAGCGACCTGGGGCTGACCGTCGGCTCGCTGGGCTTCTTTCCGGCGATGGACGTGGTGCGCCAGGCGCTGCCGATGGTGCTGACGATGCTCAAGATGGCGCTCGTCATCTGCATCCCGCTGGTGCTGCTGATCGGCACCTACGACCTGAAGACGGTGGTGACGGTGAGCTGCGTCCAGTTCGCGCTGTTCTTCGTGGACTTCTGGTTCCAGCTCGCGCGCTGGATCGACAGCACGATCCTGGACGCGCTCTACGGCTGGGGGTTTGGCGCGGACAGGCCGCACACGAACTTCGATCCGTTGATCGGTTTGAACAACGCCTTTGGCGACATGCTCCTTAACTTCGTCATGGCGATGATGTTCATCGTGCTGCCGACGTTTTGGGTCATGGCATTGGCTTGGGCTGGCGTTCGCACGGGAAATATCGTGCAGGGGTTGTCCACCGCCACCTCGGATGCCAAGGGCGCCGGGGGGCGTGGCGCTGGTATGGCAATGAGCGCCATATCGAAGAAGTGACCTCCGTTCAGTCGTCGTCGGTCACATGCGGGTCGATGCGCCAGTCGCTCTTGTCATAAAGCCCGAAGCCGTTGGGGCCTTCCCTCCACTCGGGTTGCGGTTCCTCTTGATCAGGGTCGTCGTGCGGCACGAGCCATGCAGCTGTCACCGCAAAGGCAAGCAGCAGGACCAGCCAGAACGCGGAGTAGAGCAGCGCACCGAGCACGGCGAGCTTGACGATCCAGAGCACCGCCGTCGCCGCGCCCGCGGGCACCCCGCGCGTCACCAGCCAGCCGGCGACACGCTGCTCGCGGCGCAGGTATCCACGCCAGGCACGGCCAGCCCCCCGGCCCAGCCGGTGGCTCCAGCGCCCGTTGTGCGTGTTGGTGGTCATGCTCATATGCCTCGGCTTCAGTGGTGCCTCACCTCGCGGAGCGGCCGGTCGTGGCCTGCCCTCCAGCATAGACCGCGATCAGGAGGGCGGGTTGCGGCCGGCAGGGCCGGGTTGGCTCGGGTCCCAGGGCGATTAGATTCTGCGCGATAAATCAAACCTCATGCTACTTTCCATGCACGTTCTTGCAATGGCTCTAGGAGTCGATTGGATTCTGTGTTATTTTTATAACATGGATGGAAATTCTCGGCATCAGGTAATCAAGCGGCTGCAGGCGGGACTCCCCCGCGGGGCGCCGTTCGACCTTGCCACCCTGAGCCAGTTCGGGGTGTCGCCCCAGCTCGCCGCCCACTATGCCGACGGCGGGTGGCTCGTGCGCCTGGCCCATGGCGTCTATGCCTTCCCGAACGATGAGTTCGGGGTCTACGGTGCGCTGAAGTTCCTGCAACAGCGCGTGCCCGGCCTGCACGTCGGCGGCAAGAGCGCCCTGGCCCTACAGGGTGTGCGGCACAACCTGGGCAGCCGGGAGGCGCTGGTGCTGTGGGGCGACGGTCGTTTCGCGTTGCCGGCCTGGTTCACCTCGCGCTTTCCGGCCCGCTACGTCCACGCCCGCCTGTTCGACTGGCCGGACACGGCGCTGGCCAGCAAGACCCTGACCACGCCACCTGGCCTGCCCGAGGATCTGCGGGTGGCAGCCCCCGAGCGTGCCGTTCTGGAGCTGCTGTACGAAGCCGGCGTCAAGCAGAGCCTCGAAGAGGCCCGCAACATCTTCGATGGACTGCGTTCCCCCCGCAAGGACTTGCTCGGGCAACTGCTGTCCTGCTGCGCCAGCGTGAAGGCCGTGCGCCTGTTCCTCACCTGGGCGCGCGAGACCAGCCTCGTGGATGTCGATGCCTTGCTGGAGCAGTACCCGGTTCGCACCGGCAGCGACACGCGCTGGATGAGCCGGCTCGATGACGGCACCTTGCTGAGCCTGAGACCTCATGGATAAGACCTACGCGGACACCGTTCGCCTGCTGCTGGCCGTCGCGCCCGACGTGTTCGCCAACGACATCTTCGCCATGAAGGGCGGCACGGCCATCCGCTTCTGCTTGCCCGCCCAGTAGTAGCGGAAGTGCCAAGTCCTGCCCCCTGCAGCCGTGACGGCCAGGGAGAGGCCATCCAAGTCAGGGAGGGTGTATGCCTTGCCAGTTGCCTTGGCCTGTCGAACGACCAGGTCTGAGAGTGCCATGCTCTTGCTCCTGAACATGAGTCAGGAACCAGATGCTGGTCACGTCGACCTCGCCCCTCCATCAACAATCCGGAATCAGCCGCGCCCGCAAAAATGGACTTGTTTGTGGACTTAAAAGTCCTGGCTGTAGGCGGATCGCAGTGGACCGCGGCAGAACGTCAAAGAGAGGAAAAGTCCTTGTATGGCAACGACTTGCAGACTCTCTTGGACTTCTGCGGAAATCCGCAGAATGATGCGGTGGAGCGGGTGAAGGGAACTACTCTAAGCATCCAACCCATTGATTAACAACAGGTTTTTCGGGTTCAGTTGCCAAATTAGGGCCAGCAATTGTACCATTTGCCCGCCCTCGATGACATAGCAGCGTCTACTGTGGCCCACTGACAAGCACGGAAAGCCAGTGAGATGATTTCTTAAGCGGCTGACGGTCCATTCGCTCGCGCTGAGACCTTTTCGCTGTCATACCTATCCATTGCAGCACGGTAGCCGAGCAGACGTACGTCAGCTGACTCCCATCTTCAAGACCGAGCTGAACATGACGCCGGCCGCCTACATCGAATCGGTGCGCGTGGAGATGGCGCGCAACCGGCTGGAGACCACCGATGAGCCGCTCGACCGCATCGCCACGGCCTGCGGCTTCAACACCACCGACACGCTCAACCGCGCCATTCGCAGGAAGCTGAACACCACGCCGGCCGAATACCGCAGTAGGTTCCGCACCGCCTGCTGAGCCCGGGCACTTCGCCTGTGCGGCCGCTGGGGTTTGTGTGACGCGGGCGCACCATGCGTCAGCCAACAAGCCAGGAGAGACTAGCCTGCGGCAGTGGCTGCAATCTGTAGCGCTCTGCGCTCGAACCGCTCAGCCACCGGGTCTGCTCGTCCGCTGGGCCGCTGCAGGTGCGTCACGATTTCGTAGGGGCCGTCAGCAAGCGGTCGCATAGTGATCCCCCATCCATGACCATGTTCGATGCGCGATTGGGCGGATACCCCGACGCCGTAGCCTGCCGCAACCCATAGCGCCATCATCTCGAATGAAGTCACCCGCTGGATGTTCTCTTGGTCCAGAGGCATGAGGGAGGCCAACCTCTCATCCAGCAGGGGGCAAGTCTCGGCCTGCCAGCGATAAATGGGGTAATCCTGGAGATCGGCGATGGTGAGCTTCGCCTTGTCAAGTAAGTGGGACCGCGGCGGCATGGCAACGGCCATGTTCTCGGTCCACAAGGGTTGCGTTCTGAGGGTCGGATCGCTGAACCGCTGAAGCGAAATCCCTACGTCGTAGCAGCCTTCACGAAGTCCCTCAAGCAGATCGTCGCCTGCAACCTCAAAAAACGTGAGTGTGACGTCTGGTTCTTCCGCGCGTTGCCGTGCGAGAAGCGCCGAAAGTTGTGATGACGGTACGCCCGGCGCTACCGCAAGCCTGAGACGGGGAGGCGGGCTGGTGGCGTCGTGCATAAGAGCCCCCAAGAAGAGAATTTATCGTTTTCTGTTAAAAGCCGGAATGGCGAAGCACGTAAAGCCGCGCCAATCCTTGCTTTCGCTGATTTCCCAATTTCCGTTAAATCCCGGAATGGGGTCGAAATTTCCGTTAAAGCTGAACTGACCGGAGGGCCAGTTGGGTGGCTTACCTGGGCGCATCGCATCAGCTTTCACACCTCCAAGGGCTGGGCAACCCCTTCTCATCAAAGCGAAAATCCTAGCTCGTCACTCATCTGGCATCCCCGGCTCCTCACCTTCTCATTCCAGAATTCAACGGGCGATTCCGCCTTCAACGGGAAGATTCCGGTCTTTAACGGAAAACGACATTAGATCGGAAAGGTGAGCCAACATCATAAGTCAAGAGTGAACTTTAACGTGGTTAATCTTGATGGATTGAAGGACGCTTCTATTGATGCAGAAGCGTACTGTTCAACCCGGCCGACCTCCTGGCACGACTACCTATGAAGCCGAGCCGGCCTTGGCGTTCGGGCGGGCTGTGCGCGACGCACGCATGGCTCAAGGCATCGCTCAGGACGAGTTCGCGGCCATGGCGGATATCTCGCGCTCACATATGGGCAAGATCGAGCGTGGAGAGCATGTGCCCACGCTCCCCCTGATACTGAGAATTTCCGTGGCGCTCAGGCTCAGTGCGGCCGAACTGATGGCAGCAACAGAGCAAAACCTCCGTACTAAAATCGATACGTGAGCTGACCCTCCTGGAGGGCCTCAGCAGCAGTCGCCTGAGTGCGCGCGCAGGCGAACGATAAATCGCTCCAGCGACTCCGACAAGTCGTCGCTGTCGGGCCGAAGCAGGTAGGTGGTGATAACCGCTGAATCAACGGCCAAGGGACGGATTACCACGTCTGGACGCTGGCTGACCGCGATCCTGGCCGCTGTGGTGAAGCCGACACCATAGCCCGCGCCAACCAGGGTGAGCATCATGTCCAGCGAAGACACATGCTCGGCGACATTGGGCTCGCGCTCCAGCGGCCGCAACAGCCGGGCCAGTTCGCGGCAGTAGCCTTCGCATACCTGCGGGTCACATAGCACCAGAGGATGGCGCGCGAGTTCATGCAGAGGAACCTTCTTGTGTGACAACAGCGGGTGCCGGGGAGGCATGGCGACCACCAGTGGGTCCTGCCAGATCGGTTCGGACACTATGCCTTCGCCCACGTCGGCGGCGTGTGAGAATCCGATGGTGAAGTCGCCTGATCGCAGTCCGCGCACCTGCTCGGCCAACGGCACTTCAGACAGGCGTATCTCGATTTCTGGTTCTTCCTCGCGGCAACGGGCAAGGAACGCCGACAGCCGAGGATCAATCGCGCCGTCGGATACGGCGATGCGCAGTCTCCCTTGCGAGCCTGCTTCTACCGCTTTGACATTCTCCCGCGCTTGCTCCAAGACAGAGAACAATCTGCGAACGTCCTGCAGGAAGGCGACACCCGCGGAGGTCAGCAGGGTTCCTCTTCGATTTCGATCGAAGAGCACCACCCCCAATTCATCCTCAAGTTCTTTGATGGCTCGGGACAGCGGAGGCTGCTCGATATGCAGGCGCTCGGCGGCCCGCGTGAAATGCAACTCTTCCGCCAAGGCTACAAAGTAACGAAGGTGTCGCAATTCCATGGATCAATCCCTCTAAGTCGATTGCATGTATTGCTTATTCATTATTCTTTTCATTCCTGACAAGGAGATGATCAGAGGATTATTTTTTTGTCAGGATCATGTCTATGGTGCCTTTCGCAATCCTTGGCGCAGGTCCGCGACCAGATTCCTGACGGTAACGTACATGGTGTACTTAGGCGCGCCGCCATAGTCCGCGCGCCAGAGGATTGTTCCGTCCTTATCGAGCAGGATGAACGTGTGGCCGTCGTGGCTTTTGCCCATCATGCCGTAGCTGTTCGCGTCGTAGGCGCGCGACACGCTCAGATCGGGATCCGAAAGCACGGGAGTGGCCAACCGCTCGTTGCTTACCTTCTCCTTCAGGGCGTCGATCGGGTCGGTGCTGATGCTTACCAGAGAATCGACACCGAGAGCCCGGAATTCATCGATGTGCGACTCGATGTCCTTGAGCTGGTCCCAGCAGGGCTGGTGGCCAGTCGATTCAAGTGGGCGACACACACAGCCTCTACGCCTGGACGAGGTAGTTGCGCATCAGACCGGAGTCCTCATGCTCCAGCATGTGACAGTGGTAGAGGAACAGCCCCGGGTAGTCCCTGAAGCCGAGCAGAATGCGCACGCGCTCTCCGGGCATCACCAGCACCGTGTCTTTCCAGCCTTCGTCGAGCAGGCCGGCCTTGACCGTGCCTTGCTGGCGCGAGAACGCGGCGGCCACGGAGCGCCCGATCACCCGGAACTGCAGCCCGTGCACGTGCATCGCGTGCGCCATCGCCATGCCCATCATTCCAGTTTGCCCGTCATTGCGAAACTCCCAGATCTCGTGGGTGCCGAGCTTGACGGTCTCCAGCGGGCTCACGCCGAGCATGTCGAAGCTGTGGCCGTTGATGCCCCAGGTCATCATGCCCATGGTGAGGTTGAACACCTTGGGGTGGTTGAAGTTGACGGCAACGCGCGGCTCCGGCCGCGGCAACTGGGACAGACGCTGCGGCGGCAACGTCGGCTTGTCATTCCTGCCATGCTGGATCTGCAGCTTGAGAACAGGGAACGGTGCGCCATCGGGCAACGCCGATTCGTCCATCATGCCGCCCATCATTCCATTCATGGCCATCCCGCCCTCGAAGGCGAGACTCTGCAGCGTCAGTTCGGTGCCGGCCAGCCAGCGGCCGAAATCCACCCACAGGTCGACGCGCTCGGCCGGCGCCAGCATGACGTAGTCGCGCTGCAGCGGCGCGGCCAGCAAGCCGCCATCGGTCCCGATAACCGTCAGCGGCGAGCCGTCATGCCAGGCCAGTTTGTTGATGCGCGCGTTCGAGGCATTGAACAAGCGCAGGCGATAGGCGTCGCGCTCGACCGCCATGCTCGCATCGGGGCGGCCATTGACGAGGATCTGGTCTCCGAACACGCCCATCATGCGGGCCATCATTTGCCCCATGCCGCCCATCATGCCGCGGTCCGTCATGCCGCCCATGCCGCCGCCACCCATCATCCCGTGGTCTTGCGAGCTCTCCGCGGCCGCGCCGGCCGGGCTCTGCGACAGGTAGACAAATTGGTTGTCGTCGTCGAATGTCCGGTCCTGCAGGACCAGCGGGAGGTCATAAGAACCCGTGGGAAGTTCCAGGGCCGCTTCCTCGTCATCGCTGACCAGGAACAGGCCTGCCAGACCGAAGTAGACCTGCTTGCCCGTCCGGCCATGGGGGTGCGGGTGAAACCAGTAGCTGCCGGCCCGGTTCACGACCGTGAACTCGTAGACGTAGCGCGCGCCCGGCGCGATCGCGTAGCGCGGATGGCCATCCATGGGTTCCGGCACGTGCAGCCCGTGCCAATGAATGACGGTCGACTCCGGCAACTCGTTGATCAAGTCGATGCGCACGCGCTGACCCCGGTGCACGCGGATGATGGGTCCCAGGTAAGTGCCGGCCGATGCGTCAAGCGTGTTCGCATCGCCGCGCAGCAGCTTGCCCTGGTAACGCCACACCTGCGTCTGTGCCCCCGGGCGGATGGCGACACTGTCCTGCATCGCGTGCAGTTCGATGTGGACGTCGATGTTGGCCGTGGCGGGCTCCTCGCCGCCGGCTCTTGCGCTGACCTCTGGCAGGCCGAGCGCGGCGACAGCCACAGCTGTCGCGGAATGCATCAGGATGCGGCGTCTTTGTTGGTTCATGCGGGAAGTCTCCGATCGGGTTCAAGTGCGGCGACTGCGCCTACCAACCGCCCATCCGACCCATCATTCCACCCATCATGCCGAAATGCATCGCGGCCATGCCGATGACGCCCAGGATGGCAATGCCACCGATGACCGCGAGCACGATCACAACGATCTTAAGTACGCCGCCGCTCGAGTCACTCATGGGGCACTCCTTCCTTCGCGATCTGCGTCCAGGTGCGCCCTTGGTCCTTGCTGACAAAAACACTCCGCTTGAAGGTCGCGATGGCGACCTCGGCCCGTCGGGCAGGGTTCTGCGCGATGTATGCCACAGCATCCTCCATCAGTGCCGGGATCGTGACCTCTTCGGCTTTGGAGCCGGCCTTCAATGTGATCCTCGCCAGCGCCGCCTTGCCTGCATAGCTGCCAAACCACAGATGCTGCCCGTCCAGATCGAAGCTCGCGGCGAGTACCTGCTTGTCGCCGACCAACCGCTCGAAGCTCTCGGCCGAGTTCCGGGACAGATACAGCCCGTCGTCCATGCCGGCCGCAACGACTTTGGCGTCCGTGGGATGCACGGCCAGGCTGTTGAGCTTGGCCCCTAACCCCTTGGCAGCGGCGCGCGTCCACTTCAGGCCGTCGTTTAGCGTGTAGTAGATGCCCGCCTGACTCATGCGGGAGTTCGGCTGGTGGTTGAGCACGTACACCGCGTTGGTTGCATAGCTGGTCGCCAGCGTATGGAAATCCGACTCACCCGTAAGCCCAAGCTGCTGCCAAGTCTTTCCGCCGTCCCGGCTCTTGATCAGGCCAAAGGGATTGGTCAGTCCGGAACCTGGTGCCGGGTGCCCGCTGCTGTACAACGCGTCGCGCGTGGCAGAGTACCCCATGTAGTCGTGCGTCGGCCCCGCAGCCTTGGACCAGCGTCCATCCTCGAAGACGGCCAAGCCATGGTGACTGGGGATCAGAAGCTGTTTGCCGTCAGCGCTGTAGGACAGCCCGTGGACATGCATCAGTGTGACAGGCTCGCCAGCGTGGGCCGGGGCCGCTGCGAGGATGCCAAGTGCCAATGCGAGCATCCAGGCATGGAGAGATTTTTGTTTGTGGCGCATGGTTATCCTTCGTGATGATTGGGAAAGTGCATGAACGTACCCGCACCGCCAGCCGCAGCCGCGGCCGTGAGCCACAGGCGACGTTCGGGGTCTGGAAGGATTGTTGTGCGTGACATTTGCAGGCCTCGCCTGAATCCAGGGTGGGTGGAATGTGCTGCCGACCGCCAGTGAATGCGGCGTTCGTGCTTTGCTCGCTAAGCCTTGTCCGAATCGGTATTGCGGACCCCGGATTCCGCCTTGCTTTCGCCGGGCTTGGCGCTCTCATTCTTCTGGTTGCCATTCATGTCCTTCATCATGAAGAGCATCGCTACCGGGCAGATGAGCGCCACCAAGAAAGGGGCGCTGGCCAGAATGAACGCGTGGGCCGCTGGTATTGCGAAGTAGGCGACCGCCAAGCCAAGGCCTAGCCAGACAGCCATCTTCACCAATATTTTTGAATCGCATTTCATGTTGCTCTCCTTTGAAATTTGGGGTCTCGCAGAGGTATAGCTAGACCGACGGGTCCGGTAAAATTTCTGCTCCGGTACGAAGATGGAGTAACTTTTCCATGGGCATCACCGCCGCGATTCCTGCTCCAGGAACATCGGAACGAGCGGTCTCCATCAAGGCCTTGAGAAGCACCTCCACTTTCGATTCCTCCGTGAAGATCTCAATCTTGGTGTGTTCGCTGAGCCAGTCACTGGTAAAGAAATTCTTGTATTCGCCAAAGCCCTTGACTCTGGTCAGCGTGATACCTCCAACACCCATGCTCCTGAGTTGCCTTTCCAGGGACTCCACGGCCTCTGACGGGACAATTGCAACGACATACTTGAAGTTCATGATTTCCTCGCTGTCTTCCGTAGTTCGGCATTCGATAGATCAAATGACTGAAGGCTGAGGTCGCCATCATGGAAATTTGATGCATCGGCACGATGAACAGTTTCCCGTCGCGCAAGCCAACATAGGCAACCTGGAAAGACCAAGTACGACCAGACCGCAGAAAGCACTGGCGCGACTGGCTTCCGATCACTCAGGTCTTGGCACCGACTCCGCAAGCCGGGGCATCGTGCACGCGTTTGTCTCGACCACCGCGCCAGCAGCGCCTTGTGATTGGGCAAATCCACCTCGACCTTGGCACCTGGATCGGCTGAATTGAGGGCCGTGGTCACCGCGTTGACGCAGCGGCTGCAGGTCATAGGCCGAAGACCGAACGCCTTCATGATGGCGGCTCCTTGAAAGTAGGATCAACGCCTTCACTGTGAGGCCTCCAACCGTGGCAATGTCAAGCGATTCGAAGGATCCCCACTTTTAAATCATGGAATTTTGGTCGACACCTTTGACTTTTCCATCGTGACAAGGTGGAGACTGCAATCAACGCTGTGACGTGGTGGCGACTCCCTTGACGCCAAGAGCGGCCGCTGAGCTTGGTCGTCGCCAGAGCGGCCATGGCGTTCAGCAGTGTCAGCGTGGTCGTCAACGCCTTGACGCTACGCCTCAGGAAAGGAGACCGACCATGATGTACAACACCGCACCACGGCAAGAACAGGCTGCCGGCAAGTCGACGGGAGCCCGCCATCACCATATGCCCGCGCCGGTGATTGCGCAGCGGTTCAACATAGGACAGGCGGCCACACGCTCTGGCGTGACGGCCAAGATGATCCGTTACTACGAGTCCATGGGGTTGCTGCCCCCAGTGGCACGCACAGAGGCCGGCTACCGGCTGTACGGGGACAACGAAGTCCATACGCTGCGCTTCATTGGCCGTGCGCGGAACCTCGGCTTTGGCATGAATGAGATCACCGAGTTGCTCAAGCTCTGGCAGAACCGACACCGGGCGAACGCCGATGTCCGGCGCATCGCTCTAGCCCACATTGCCAACCTGGAGCATCGCGTGAGCCAGATGGTTTCGATGAAGCACACGATCGAGGTCTTGGCCGCGTCCTGTCATGGAAATGAACGGCCAGTTTGTCCGATCCTCGATGAGCTCGCCAAGTGAGCGAGCGCCATTCGGATGTGGGTCCACGACCGATAAAAAAGGCATCACCCGTGCCCGCCCATCCAAGGCAAGAAGCGTCCATCGGTCAAGCACAAGCTCAGGTAGAGCAGGCCAACGCATTGCACGCAGACCTGTGGCGCATTGCGCCTTCGGCGCTGAAAGAGGCTGATTCCGATCAGCCCTAACATCAAGGAGAATTTTTCATGGGATTGCTCCGCCGCCAATTTTTGTTGACCTCCGCTGCTGCCGCCACTGCGGTATTCGCCGGTTGTACATCCACATCTTTCAGTGATTCGAAAACAAGCTTCAACGGAAAGGTGAGTGGCACACCTCGCCGTCTTCTGGTCGAAAAGCGCTCGATTGAAGTTAACGGTCGTGCGGCCATGATGTTCCGACTTCAACAGCCAAACGGTACGCGCGGCCTCTTTCTCAATCCGGGAGAACGCTTCCTGGTCAATCTGGAGAACCGCATGGACGAAGCAACCATCGTCCACTGGCATGGGCAGACGCCCCCGCCCGACCAGGACGGTGTAAGTCAGTTCGGTATTCCGCTACTTCAGCCCGGCGAGCAGCGCGCCTATGATTTCGGCGCACGTCCTGGTACGTACTGGATGCATTCGCATCAAGGTTTTCAGCACCAGAAAATGTTGTCAGCTCCATTGGTAGTGCGCACAGCCGATGACGTGCGTGCTGACGCCCAAGAAGTAACGATATTTCTGGAAGATTTCTTGTTTCGTGACCCAGCCGAAATATTCACTGACTTGCAAGGCGGCAAATCAGAACATCACGATGCCATGGCAGGCATGGCAGGCATGGCAGGCATGGCAGGCATGGCAGGCATGATGCCGAGTAAAACTATGCCCAGCGCTCAAGAAATGCCAGGCATGAGTGGGATGAATGGCATGTCAGGCATGCAAATGGATTTGAATGATATCGAGTTCGACGCTTATCTCGCGAACGACCGCACGCTCGATGATCCAGAAATTATCCGAGTAGCCCAGGGTGGAAAAATCCGCTTGCGCGTTATCAATGGATCCGCTTCGACCAATTTCCATATTGATCTAGGGTCATTGCAAGGCACGATTGTGGCGGTCGACGGCGAGTTGGTCAAGCCATTGACGGGCCGTCGCTTCGGCTTGGCCATGGCCCAGCGGATCGACATTCTGGTCGACCTGCCGAAAAACGTTGGCGCTTGGCCAATCCTGGCGATGCGGGAAGGCGCCAGGCAGCAAACTGGCGTCATTCTTGCTACCGTCGGCGCAAACGTCGGCAAGCTGGCAAGCATAGCTGACACCATGGCCGGCCCCCTGACCTTCGACCTGGAAATGCAATTATCCGCGCTCACCCCATTGGAACTTCGTCCCGACACTACCCATTCCACGTTGAAGCTGACTGGTTCTATGGCGCTATATAGCTGGGGTATCAACGAAAAAGGCTGGAACAACCGGGATACCGTGAAGATCAGAAAAGGGCAACGCGTACTGATCACTTTTCAGAATACGACGATGATGGCACACCCCATGCACTTGCATGGTCACGCTTTCCAGGTTGTCGCGTTCAACGGCAAAGCATTTGCGGGAGCGATGCGCGATACGGTCCATGTACCGCCAATGGCAAAGGTAACTATCGCGTTTGATGCGGACAGCGCTGGCCAATGGTTATTGCATTGCCACAACACGTATCACATGGCGGCGGGCATGATTACTGAAGTAGCCTACGTCTAAAAATGTACGCTAGCTCAACCTGATAACGACAAGCATGGTGCTTCATGAGTGCGAATGAACGTTTATCTGAAGGCGTTGCCACGCCTGCGCCGTCGGCCCAGTATCTGGATGCCAAACGGACCATCCAGGAGATGGCAATGTCCAGCGGGCGCCACTTGCTGGATGCTCCCGTCATGCGCCTCTGCGTGATGGCTGTGTACGCTGGAATGCTGATCGCCGCCGGTGCATTGTTCTCTGTGCTGCTCTCCGCGGGGGTGGAGACGCAAGGTCCACGCCGGCTGCTCGAAGGTCTCGGCTTGACAGCCGGGTTCTGTTTCGTGATTCTGTCTCAGGCCGAGCTATTCACCGAAATCAATGTCGTCATGCCGGTGACCCTGCTTCACTACTCGAAATGGAGCCTTGTGGGGAAGGCGACGCGATTTTGGGCACTGGCTTTTGTCGGCAATCTTGTCGGCGCAATGGTGATTGGTTATCTCGTGGCTACTGTGCAGCACTATCCGCCGGAAATCGCTTCGCGCCTCGCGGAAATTGTCTCGACCAAGATGGCCTATCGCGAAATCGGTGGCGTCACCGGATGGCTTCAAGTCGTCCTGTCCGGAATGCTGGCGAACTGGCTGGTAGGCCTGGCAGCGTTCTTCGCCACCATGGGGTGCACCATCCTCGACAAGTTCATCCCGTTGTTCCTGGCGGTGTCACTCTTTGTCGCCGCGGGCTTTCAGCACAGTCCGGCGAACATGGCGTACTTTTCATTGGCTGCGGGGGCGGGTATGGGACCGACATGGAGCGCCGCACTGGGCTGGAGCATTGTCCCGGCGGCCATCGGAAATCTCCTCGGTGGCCTATTGTTTGTTGTCCTGCCGCTATGGATTGCTTTTGGCTCGAAACACAGCGCCATGATTGAAGGCGATAATTCTGGGGCCAAGTCATGAGCGCGGATGCCCACAAGCCACAAACCGTTGATGCAGTTGGAAGCGGCGTCAGGGAACGTAGACTGTTCAGGGCGAAGGTATCGCTGCGGCCCATTTGGAGCGCATTTTCGGCCACCTCTGCCGCGCCCAAGGCCAGCCCGGCGGAAACCAGGACCAACATCACATCAACGGTCGCCACGTACTGCGCGATCAGTGGCTCCTGCCCACACGTGCGAAGGAAGCGATCGATCTGGCACGCATGACCTTCGCAGATGGCGGGGTCGCCCAGCGTCAGGGGATAGCGCAGCACTTCCTTCGTCGGAACCTGCTTGAAGGCGAGCACGGGATGGCGGGCAGGCACCGCCATCATCAATTCATCCTCCCAAGCAGGAGTGACCACGATGCCATCGCCTGCATCTTCGGCCCTCGAAAACCCGGCGTCGTACAGGTCGTCGTGCAGTCCCTTGTCCAGTTCCTTGATGGTGCGGGACAGAAGCGACTGGTCGATGTGCAGCCGCTCGGCAATGCGGGCGAAGTGGAGTTCTTCGGCGACGGCCAGAAAACATCGGAGGTGACGCAATTCCATGAGTCAATGTCCTTATGAGACTCGATCGTGCTCGCTGTGGGGCCGCGGCAGCGCCAACCGCTGTTTCTTTCAAGTGGCGGCGTTCTCATGCACTGGCTCTGCAGTGACGTCCTCTTCTTGCTCATCTGGGCGATGAGCCAGCCGATACAGAATTGGCAACACGAGCAGCGTCAGTACGGTGGACGACAAGATGCCGCCGATAACCACGGTGGCCAGAGGCCGTTGGACTTCCGCGCCCGTTCCCGTGGCGATGGCCATCGGGATGAAGCCCAGCGACGCCACCAAGGCCGTCATCAACACGGGGCGCAAGCGGGTCAGCGCGCCCTCGCGGATGGCTGCGTCCAGCGGCGTTCCGCCCTCTCGCAGGCTGCGGATGTAGGAAATCATCACCAGGCCATTGAGCACGGCAACGCCCGATAGCGCGATGAAGCCCACGGCGGCCGAGATGGACATGGGAATGTCGCGCAGCCACAGCGCCAGGATGCCGCCGGTCAGTGCGAACGGAATGCCGGTAAAAACCAGCAAGCCATCCTTGACATTGCCGAACATGGCAAACAGCAGCACGAAGACCAGCAGCAGCGACACCGGAACGACGATCTGCAAGCGCTGGGTGGCGGATTGCAGGTTCTCGAAAGTGCCGCCCCAGCTCGTCCAGTAGCCTGTGGGAATCTTGACCTGCGCCAGCGCAGCCTCGGCGTCGGCCACGAAGGAGCCGACGTCGCGGCCACGCACGTTGGCGCTCACCACGATGCGGCGCTTGCCGTTTTCCCGGCTGACCTGGTTGGGGCCGGGTGCCAGCTCGAAGCTCGCCACCTCGGCCAGTTGGATGAAGTTGGTTCGTCCTTCGCCGCCACCTGTGCCGCGTGGCAACGGAATCGGCAGGCGCTTCATGCTTTCAAGGTCGTTGCGCAGGGACTCCGGCAGCCGAACCAGGATGTCAAATCGACGGTCCCCTTCAAACAGCGTACCGGCCTCGCGCCCGCCGATGGCCGTGGCCACTGCATCTTGGATGTCGGCCACGTTCAGCCCGTAGCGCGCGGACTTCTGACGATCAATGTTGACCGTGAGCATCGGCAATCCTGTGGTCTGTTCAACTTTGACCTCAGACGCACCGGGGATCTTCTGCAACATGGACGAGACTTCTTCGGCTGTCTTGTTCAATACGTCCATGTCGTCGCCGAAGATCTTCACCGCCACATCGCTGCGAACCCCTGATATGAGTTCGTTGAACCGCAGTTGGATCGGCTGGGAGAACTCGTAGTTGTTGCCCGGTATCTTGCCCACCACCTCCTGCACGGCGGCCAGCAATTCGTCGCGTGACTTGCGCGGCTCGGGCCATTCAGACATGGGCTTGAGCATGATGTAGCCGTCGGAAATGTTCGGTGGCATGGGGTCGGAGGCAATTTCTGCCGTTCCAGTACGAGCGAAGACACGGTCGATCTCGGGGAACTTGGCTTTCAGCGCCGCTTCCAGTTGCTGCTGCATCGCCACCGATTGGGACAAACTGGTGCCGGGAATGCGCAAGGCCTGGATGGCGAAGTCACCTTCGTTCAAACCTGGAATGAACTCACTGCCCATGCGGGTCGCGATCAAGCCGCACAACACCACCGCCACTGCGGCGACTGTCAGGACGACGGCCTTGGCCGCCATCACGCGGTCCAGCAGGGGGCCGTACCAGCGCTTGGCTTGAAGCATCAAGAAGTTTTCCTTCTCGCTGACCCGATGGCCGATGAACAGAGCGACCGCTGCCGGAATGAAAGTCACCGACAGGATCATGGCCCCCACGAGCGCGGCTACCACCGTGAACGCCATCGGGTGGAACATCTTCCCCTCGACGCCGGTCAGGGCGAAGATGGGCAGGTACACCACCATGATGATGAGCTGCCCGAACAGCAGCGCACGGCGTGATTCCTTGGATGCCAGGAACACCTCGTGAAAGCGCTCCGCCCGCGTCAAGGGCCTGCCCTGGTGCGCCTGCGCATGGGCCAGTCGGCGCACGCAGTTCTCGACGATCACCACCGCCCCGTCGATGATGATGCCGAAGTCCAGCGCCCCCAGACTCATCAGATTGGCGCTCACCTTGTAGAGCACCATGCCCGTGAAGGTGAACAGCATCGACAAGGGAATCACCGTCGCCGTGATGATGGCCGCTCGGATGTTGCCCAGGAACAGGAACAGGATCACGATCACCAGAATCGCGCCTTCCAACAAGTTCTTCTTGACCGTGCTGATGGCTTTGTCCACCAAAACAGTACGGTCGTAGACGGTCACCGCATGGACCCCCTCAGGCAGGCTGCGGTTGATCTCCACCATCTTCTTGTCGACGGCTTGCGAAACCGTTCGGCTGTTTTGGCCAATCAGCATGAAGACCGTGCCCAGCACCACTTCGCGGCCGTTGTCTGTGGCTGCGCCGGTGCGCAGTTCGCGCCCCAGCCCCACGTCAGCCACGTCGCGCACCCGGATTGGCACGCCGCCCGCGCTGCTGAGGATGACATTGCCAATGTCCTCCAGCGTCTTGACTTGCCCAGGTGCCCGGACCAGGTACTGTTCGCCGCGCTTTTCGATGTAACCCGCACCCACGTTGCCGTTGTTTCGATCCAGCGCCGTCACGATGTCCTGTAGGGTGACGCCCAGCGAGGCCAGTCGCTCGGGTATCGGCGAGATTTGGTATTCCTTGGCATAGCCGCCAATCGAGTTGATCTCCGTCACGCCGGGCACGTTGCGCAACTGCGGCTTGATGATCCAGTCCTGAATCTCGCGCAGGTCGGTGGCCGTGTAGGGCATGCCATCAGGTTTCTTGGCGCCGTCCTTGGCCTCGACCGTCCACAGGTAAATCTCGCCCAGGCCGGTGGAGATTGGCCCCAGCGCAGGCGTGATGCCGGAAGGCAGTTTTTCCCGCGCCTCCTGGATGCGTTCATTGACCAACTGGCGCGCGAAGTAGATGTCGGTGCCGTCCTTGAAGATCACGGTCACTTGCGACAGTCCATAGCGCGACAGGGAACGGGTCTGCTCCAGGTTGGGCAGGCCCGCCATCACGGTTTCAATCGGGTAGGTCACCCGTTGCTCGGTCTCCAGCGGTGAATATCCTGGCGCTTGGGTATTGATCTGTACCTGGACGTTGGTGATGTCCGGTACGGCATCGATGGGGAGCTTTTGGTAGTTGAACACGCCGACGGCAGCCATACCGATGACTGCCAGCAACACCAACCATCGGTGCTCGATGGCTGCGCGAATGAGTTTTTCAAACATGTGCGTTGCTCCGGCATCAATGGGTGTGTTCGGCAGAGGCTTTGCCAAGCTCTGACTTCACGACAAAACTGCCAGCCGACGCATACGGAGCCCCCGCCTTCAGCCCTTGAACCACCTCGACGCGCTTGCCATCACTACGGCCCAACTGCACGGGCTGGGCAATGAAGCCACCATTCACTTTCAAAAACACGACGGGCTTGTCGCCCACGGTCTGAATGGCATCACCGGCCACCGTCACGGGCACGTCGGCCTCAGATGAGGTCACTTCCACGTTGACAAACAGTCCGGGACGCCAAGCGCCTTGGGGGTTGGACAAGACCACGCGGGCCTTGGCCATGCGGGTTTGTTCGCCAATCAGCGCGCCAACAAAGGTGATGGTGCCTTGCGCGCTGGCATCGAATGCCGTTGCCTTGATGGTGACCTTTTCGCCGACCCTGACCAGTGGCAAGTCCTTGGCAGGTATGTTGATTTCAGCCCAGACCTGTCCCAGATCGGACACGGTGAACACGGCGGCGTCTTCCTTGACGGCCTCACCCAGGCTGAGATGCTTTTCAATCACCAGGCCATCGAACGGGGCGCGCAACTCAAAGCGATTCAGCCCTCCCGAAGATCCCGCGCTCAACCCCAAGGCCGACAGCTTCTGCTGAGCATTGGCCACAGCGACTTGCGCCTCGTTTAACGCCTGCCCTGCTTGTAGGTAGTCCTGCTCGGCGGAAATTTTCTGCTCCCAGAGCCGCTTTTCACGCTCGAACGTGGTCTTGGCCAAGGCCAGACGCTTTTGTGCTGTCTGCAACTCGCTGCGCTGCTCAGACGCAGCCGGGCTGGCAATGACTGCGAGAACCTGTCCCTTCTTGACTGCTTGACCCAGACTGGCCTGAACGCTCTCGACCACTCCTGCAATGCGTGGGACAACGTGCGAAGTCCGGTCTTCGTTCAAGCGAATTTCCCCGGGCAATTGCAAGGCTGACTTGATTCGTGCCGCGCCAGCCGTGTCGATGCTAATGGATGCCGCTTTGATTTGTGCATCACTGAGTTCGACTTTCCCCTCCTCTTGGTTGAGGACGAACATGAAGGGTTCGTTGGCTGTCTGGGCAACGATGCTGATCTCGAACGCGTGCGGCTCCGGCACGACCTCGCGGCTCAGCAGGCTGTCCTTGTCAGGCGCGAAGTTGAGCGCCTGCTTCTCGCCGGTCAAGCGCGTGACGGTGGCGCTGACCTTTGCAGTGTTGCTGGCAAGTGGTTTGCCCTTGTCATAGAGCCAGATTCGCAAACGAGGCTCACCGCCTTCCTCCGCGAGCAACGCCTCCAATCCGAAATCCCCTTCATTGAACAGTTTGCCGCCATGCACCCCCTTGCTCGGCCCTTCGTGGTGCTCACCGTCCGCATGGCCCTTGTCGTGGTCGTGCTGGTCACCACTTGCCTTGTCGTGATGCTCACCATCACTGTGCGCCTTGGACTCAACGTGGCTGCCGTGACCGTGGCCATCACCTTCGGCTGTCTTGGTTGCTTTGCCGCCGAGAATGGCGCTGCCCAGTACGATGCCCGTCGCAGCGATCACGGCGATGGCGATCAACTGCTTCTTGCTGACGCTCAGTTTGTTCGTGTCGATTTTCATGTTTATTCCTTGTTCGCTGGCGGGGTGGCACTTGCGGCGGATTCGCCGAGCACTCGGTCAATGTCCGCCGCTGCGCGATGCGCTTCAGCCAGTGCTTTGAGGTATTGGGATTGGGCGGCGAAGTAGGTGCGCTGTGCGTCCAGCACTTCCAGGAAGTTGAACTTGCCGTTTTCAAACCCGACGGTGGCCGCGTTGTAGGCGCTCTTGGCCCCAGGCAACACCTCCCGCTGCAACACGTCGATTTCTCCGCGAACCGACGCCAGCCGCTCGCGGGCTTGCAGAACCTCCGTGTCAAGGCGCACATTCAACGCTTGGAGTTCGTCCCGCGCCTTGTCTTCACGCTTCAACGCCTCCAGCAAGTTGCCCTGATTGCGATCAAACAAAGGCAGCGGCACGGAAACGCCGAGCATCAATTGATTGCGCTGAAGCTCGTTCGGGCGTTTCACGCCCAGGCTGACCGTGATGTCGGGGGTTTGCTTGCTGCGCTCCACATCGACCAGCGACCTACGGCGTTCGACCTCCAACCGCGCCCGGCGCAGTGCCGACGAGGCCGACAGGCGCTGCTGAATGTCATCCAAAAAAGGGATGACCGGAAGCTCGTCCACGCTGCCTGCCACCTGGGTAAATCGCGGCGGGTTGGCCCCCAACAAACTGGCCAGACGCGCCCGCGCACTGCGTTGCTCGCTCTGAGCCTGCGTCAGTTCAACCCGTACTCCCGCCTCGGCCACCCGAGCCTTGGTTTCTTCGACTGGAGAAACCTTGCCCGCCGCCACGCGTTTGGCAACAGCATCGGTGGCTCGTCTTGCCAGATCGGCGCTGGCTTGGGCCAGTGCTGCGCGCTCCTGTGCCGCCAAAGTCTCGAAGAAGGCCGCGATCACGGCGGCGCGAACTTCGACGCGGCGTACGTTCAGTTCTTCGGCTGCAATGTCGCGTCCTCGCTCTGCCGCCGTGATACGGGCAGCGCGCTTGCCACCCATTTCGATGGGCAGATTGATCTGCACGCTTTGTGTGCGGGTCTGCGCCCGCTGGTCTTCCAGTAAGTACGCCAGTTCTGGATTTGGGCGAGCTTGCCCCTGGATCACCTGGCCTTGCGTTGCCTCGATTTCCCGCCTCGCGACAGCCAGATCTAGATTGCCATCCAGGGCTAGCGCGATGGCCTTTTGCAGCGTCAGGAGTGTCGCCGCCTCGGCTTGCAAGCCGCTGTTGACGGTGTCTTGTGCTGCTGGCAGCGCCTGAGCGAAAGCCGCCCCTGCGGAGAGCGCAATGAGCAAGCCCGTCGCAGCCGCAACTTTTGAGGCGCAGTGGACAGCGACGGACCCCCGTCGTTTGTGATTGTGATAATCCTTCAACATCCGATTCTCCAGTGATATTCAAATACACGAGGGAATCGGCGGAGAGCGATCGAAACGATCGCCTGCTACGTCGTCACGTCAACCGCACGAAGTCGGCTGGATACGGTCACGCGCCATGCATGACCGTATTGGTGGCGACGAAGGGAAAGGAACGCGCTCCCCGCCGATCAGGCGAGGGCACGCCATCGAGGGCGGTCGAGGCGTTCGAAAGGGGGCGATGTGAGATGCGTCCCGTGATCTGCTGTATGCAGAGACGAGTCGGCCAGCGACGCAACCGTGACTACCCCAGGCAAGGCCGACAAGCATCCGGCGTGGCAGGAGGCGCAATCAGGATCGCCGCCAATGGTCTTGGCTGGATCGGAGGATGCGTCCTTGCCGTCCGCAGTTTTATGCTGATGGTCATGGTGACCGATGTGCTTGGCTGCGGCACCGGTTTCGTGTCGGCAATAGCCTGCTACCGCCGCCCAGCTGAGCTGCAGCGGCATGAACACCAACAGAAAAATTACCAGCCATTTACGCACAGGGCAAACAGTGTAGCAGCTACGGGCTTTAATCTGTCACTCCTTCACCACTCGGGTTTGTCTCAGAGCCCTGTGCGCGTAGCGTGCCTCCACACGGGTTCATCCGGAATCAAATCAGGGCCGCTTCTGTATTCGACGAGGTGTGGCCGCTTTGACGAACCGAGGCGGCACGGGGGGCACAGGCAGCGCAGGGTACTGGCGGCAGCAGTGTCAACCGCCGGAATACAGTTCCAGTCGCGCACGCCGTGCTTCCGGTGCTTCGCTACGCATCTCATCGACAACCTGCTGGCGCGTCTTCGGCGCTTCGGAACTCTTGATGGGCACCGGCAGTCCAAGCTGCATCAACGCAAGCGTACCGTCCTTGCGAGCTGTCTCGACCTCGGCCATCACCTGTTCGCGGGTCTTGGTGCTCTTGAAGTGATCGGGGTGGTACGTGAAGCCCTGTTCCGTGGGTGCGGCATGCCAGAGCGAATTGGCCTGGGCCGCCATCGGCAGGGCCGTGGCCAGGACGACAATCTTCAGGGCGACAAGATGGGTCAGTTTCATTGCATAGTCCTTTCCAGTGTGATCTGCAAAAAATCGATATGCCCGAAGGCATGAGCACAATGTAAGAACCGGCACCGAACAGGAGTAAAACGTGCAGATGACAATTTGGACAGGTTGCGAGAGGCCGTGGAAGGAACGGCACGCATGAAGCTGCTGATCGTGGAAGACGAAGCCAAGATCGCGGACTATCTTCGCAAGGGGCTCGCTGAAGAAGGTTATGTGATCGACGTGGCGGCCAATGGCATCGATGGCCTCCACATGGCCTCGCACGGCCATTACGACCTAATCGTGCTCGACGCCATGCTGCCGGGCATCGATGGCTTCGGCTTGCTGGCTGCGCTGCGGCAGAGCAAGCAGACGCCGGTGATCATGTTGACGGCCCGCCACCGCATCGAAGACCGGGTGCGCGGACTGAAGACGGGAGCGGACGATTACCTCGTCAAGCCATTTGCCTTTTCCGAGCTGGTGGCCCGCATCGAGGTGCTGCTGCGCCGCGCTGCTGGTACTGCACCCGCACCCGATGCGCTGGTGCTGGGTCTGGGGGACTTGCAATTGGACCTGGCGAGGCGGCGCGCCACTCGGGCTGGCCAGCGCATCGACCTGTCGGCCAAGGAGTTCCAGTTGCTGACGCTGCTTCTGCGTCGCAAGGGTGAGGTTCTGTCGCGCACCGAGATCGCCGAGCAGGTGTGGGACGTGAACTTCGACCACGGCACAAACGTGATCGACGTCGCTGTGCGTCGGCTGCGGAACAAGCTCGACCTGCCCTTCGAGCGTCCGCTGCTGCACACGGTCCGTGGCATGGGCTACGTGCTCGAAGAGCGTCAGCCGTGAGACCGAGGCTTGCCGGATCGCTGGGACTGCGGCTGGCCCGCTGGCTCGCCCTTCTCACGCTCGTGGGGCTCGCCTTGACCTGCCTGGGGGTCTATACCGTCACCGCGCTGAACTTCAAGGACCGGCAGATGGACACGTTGCGGCAGAAGCAGATCCAGGTGAACCATCTCATTACCGAGTCGGGAGAACTGGACGGCGGCACGCTTGGACACAAGCTCGACGACAGCGTGGTCGGCCGGCAGGGCATGAAGGTGATCCTGACCAGCGCCGACGGCAACATTCTCTATGCCAGTTCGGCAATTCCAATTGATTCCCGCACGATCAACCTGCGATTCGAGGCCACGACCGGCACCACCCCCGTCCAGGCGGTGCTGAGCCTTGACGTCAGCGAGGACGATCGTGTGCTGGAACGCTTGGCCCGCACTCTGGTCGCGGCTGCGCTTGCCGGAGCGGTGGTGATTGCTGCTGGCGGATTCACGCTGGTGCAAATCGGGCTGCGTCCCGTACGCGATCTCTCGGCACAAATCCAGGCACTGGAGGCCGATACCCTGCATCGGCTTTTGGATGGCTCCGCCCAACCCGACGAACTGGTTCCGCTGGTGGCCCATGTCAACGAGCTGCTGAAGCGTCTGCACAAAGCTTATGAACAACTGGAAGCATTCAATGCCGATGTTGCGCACGAACTGTTCACGCCGTTGGCGACCCTGATGGGGAGCACCGAGGTCGCTTTGCGCAAGGCACGCGATGCCGACGCGCTACGGGATGTGTTGGGTTCGCATCTCGAAGATCTCCAGCGCATGTCGATGATCGTGCAGGACATGCTCTTCCTGTCGCAAGCCGACCGTGGAGCTGAAGCCCGCCGCGAGCACGTCGGCAGCCTGGCCGGCGTTGCGCGCGCAGTGGTAGATCTGCACGAGGCGGCCATCGAGGAAGCCGGTCTTCAGGTCCGTATCGACGGCGATGCCACATGCACGGCCGACGTGCGCTTGCTACAGCGCGCGCTATCCAACCTGATCGGCAACGCAACCCGGCACGCGCATCTGCACAGCACCGTCTTCGTGCAGATCGACCGGCTGGACGGCGAGGTAGCCCTGCGGGTGATGAACCAAGGCCACACCATTGCTGCCGAACATCTGCCCCATCTGTTCAACCGCTTCTACCGGGCGGATGCAGCGCGGTCGGACGCCGTCCGCAATCATGGACTGGGCTTGGCCATCGTGGCCGCCATCGCCCGCATGCACGGAGGGCGGACCATGGCCGAGTCGAGCGATGGCGTCACGTCCATCGGGCTCGCGGTGCCTGACTCCCACACACAATAGTTACAACTGATTGAGCACCACCAACAGGCTGGCCTCCACTAACCAATTGCTTCCTCCAGCAGGAGAAGCGCCAGAAAGCCGGCAAAGAACATCGCCGTCACCCATGGGCGATCTGGCGTCTCGTGCGCTTCAACCAACAATTCTTCGGTCACGAGGTAGAGCAGCGCAATCAGACCAAAGGCGAAGAAACCGGTCACGACGGGGCTGGGTAACAAGGCCACCGGCGCTCCGAGCAAAGCCCCGATTGGCAGCACAAGCACGAGGGCGGCCGTGATCCCAACGACCTTGGCACGGGAGCGAACGCTCTCGCCGAGTTCCGTCGCCACCGTCAAGCCAAGGAACAGCACTTCGATGGTCAGGGCGATGGTCAGTAGCAGGCCGACTTTCGGGCCAGCCGCAAACCCGATACCGAGCACCAAGCCATCAATCAGGATGTCGATGCCGATCACTGTCAAGAAACCGGTCGGACCTTTCGCCAACGCCTCCAAATGCTTCACCAGCAGCATGGTGGCGACACCGATCGCACCGCCGATCAGCGTTGCCCAAGGCGAACCCCGGTGCATGATGTCGGGCAGGATTTCGCCGGCCGCCGCTGCGAACACGACGCCAGCGGCAAAGTGCTGAATCGCGCTGACCAGCGTTGCCCCTGGGCGCGCGTTCACCGCGACCGTGGCGCCGATGATGGCGGCCGCTGCCGGGATCAAGGTGTAAATCCAGGCCGAAATCGCTATGACTCAGATCACCGCGTTGCCACACTGAACACAGAATTTCGCACCGGCCTGAACGACGCTACCGCACTTCGTGCACGATGCCGGCACCAGCGATGCTGCGCACTGGCTGCAAAAACGAGAGCCCTGCGGATTGATCGCTTTGCATTGCGAGCATGGGATGCCGCTGACCGAAGGCGCTGGATTGCGTCCCCAGTCGTGACCGCTCGGACTGCCGTGGCCGTGGCTATTTCCATGCCCGTGAGAGCTGCCATGCCCCCCGCCGTGATCGCCGCCATGCCCGCCAAGAATTCGATCCCAGATTCCCATTTTCAATACTCCAGACTTCGGTTTACTGGTCCGCCCGCTTCCCGAGCAGCCGCAACCCGTTGAACACCACCAGCAAACTCGCCCCCATGTCGGCGAACACGGCCATCCACATAGTGGCATCATCGAAGATGGCCAGCAGCAGGAATACCAGCTTGATGCCCAGCGCGAGACTGATGTTTTGCCAAAGTACGGCGTGGGTGCGCTTGGAGAGCCGTATCGTTTCCGGCAGACGACGCAGGTCATCGTTCATGACGACGACATCGGCGGCCTCCATCGCAATGTGGGTCCCTGCAGCGCCCATGGCAAACCCAATGTCAGCCCTGGCAAGAGCGGGCGCGTCATTGATGCCGTCGCCAGTCATCGCCGTGATGCCCACGCGCTGCTGAAGTTCGCCGATGGCCTGCAACTTGTCTTCGGGTAGCAGGTTGCCGCGCACCTCGGCTATGCCCGCCTGGGAGCCAACCGTGCGCGCGGTTGCGACGTTGTCCCCTGTCAGCATGACTGGTATCACGCCCAGCGACTTCAGGTCGGAAACGGCCTGCGCGGAGGATGGCTTGATGGTGTCCGCCACCGCACAGATCGCCATGACACGCTCGCTGTTAGCAAGAAGCGTGACGGTGCGGCCAGCTTGTTCATGCACTGCGAGGCGGGCTTCGAGTTCAGCTGAGCATTGCCCCCGCTCTTCGATCCAACGGTGGTTGGCCAGCGCGTAGGGGTGATCGCCGATCACCCCTTGCACGCCGCGCCCTGCAACGGCTTGAAACTCTCCCACCTCTTGATCGGCGGTTGACAGCCCCTCTGCGATGGCTTTGGAAACCGGGTGATCCGACCGACTTGCAAGACTTTTCGCAAGCCCCTCTAGAGCCCGTTGATCGAGACTTGAGTCCACGGGCTCGAAGGCCACCAGTTTTGGCTTGCCTTCGGTGATGGTGCCGGTCTTGTCCAATGCCACAGCTTTGATCTTGCGCGCATCCTCCAGGTAAACGCCGCCTTTGATCAAGATCCCCCGCCTTGCCCCAGCCGCCAAGCCGCTGACGACCGTGACAGGTGTGGAAATGACCAAGGCGCAGGGGCAGGCAATGACCAGCAGCACCAAGGCCTTGTAGATGGCCTGCATCCAGGTCAAGTCCGCGATCCACGGCGCTAACAACGCGACGGCGACAGCCAAAATGAAAACTGCGGGTGTGTAGATGGCGGCGAACCGATCCACGAAACGCTGGGTTGGCGCACGGGATGACTGCGCCTGCTCGACGGCGTGGATGATGCGCGCCAGGGTGCTGTCCGAAGCGGGCGCGGTGACTCGGATTTCCAGTGCTGCAGACTGGTTGATGGTGCCTGCGTAGACTTCGTCGCCCGGGGCCTTGTCTACCGGCAGGCTTTCCCCTGTCACAGCAGACTGGTCGATGGCACTCTGGCCGAGCGCCACGATGCCATCTAGAGGAACGCGCTCTCCTGGGCGGATGCGCACTATCGCGTCGACAGCGACCGCTTTGACGCCGACGCGCATCCAGCTGCCATCCCCTTGGCGCACCTCGGCTTGCTCCGGTGCGAGAGCCAGCAAGCTCTTGATGGCGTTACGCGCCCGATCTACAGCCCGTGCCTCGATGGCTTCTGCGATGGCATACAAGGCCATCACCATGGCGGCTTCTGGCCACTGGCCTATCAAGAAGGCGCCTGTCACGGCCACAGTCATCAGGGCATTGATGTTCAAGCGGCCCTGCCGCAGCGCGGAAAGACCTTTGCCGTAGACCGAGAAGCCCGCCAGTGCGATGGCCACTGCGGCCAGCGCCATCCCCAGCGCTCTTGCTGGCCAACTATCCGGAAAGGCGAATGCCAAGCTTTCAGCCGCCAATGCCAAGCCTAAGGCACCAATCAATTTGCCCCATGCAATCCAGAAGCCTGTTGGCGAGGCAGCGGCAGCTCCCGCCGATTTATCTTCCACGCCGAGTGGCTCCGGTTTGAAGCCCGCCTTGCGAATCGTATCCAGTGCCTGCAGCAAAGCGCGGTCATCGGCTGCGATGGCCAACTCGCGATCTCCCAAGTTGAACTGCAAGCCACGAATGCCTGCCAGGCCGTCCAGCGCTTGACGGATTTCTGACTCTTCCGAAGCGCAGTCCATGTTCGCGATCCGAAATCGCTGTGGCGCGGCAGTCGTCGCACTAGACGCCGCCGGCTCACTCACGACTGGCGGTGCAGCGCAGCCACTTCCACAGCCGCAGGCAGTGTCAACTTCTTGGTGTTGGCGAGCAGGGTTCATGATCTTCTCCTTGTCGGATGGATTAAAAACCCTGTAGCCACTACAGTGTCAAGTGCCTACAATAGCTAGGAAATAACCAGCCACCGCTAAAGGTGAAGATATGAAAATCGGCGAACTGGCCAAGGCCACTCACACCCAGGTCGAGACGATCCGGTATTACGAACGCGAAGGATTTTTGCCAGAAACGCCACGTACAGAAGGTAATTACCGCGTGTACGGCAGCGAACATGTTGAGCGGCTGTCCTTCATTCGGCACTGCCGAGGGCTGGACATGACGCTGGACGAAATCCGGGTGCTGCTGCGCTTCAAGGATTCCCCTCACGAGAACTGTGCACAGGTGAACGACCTGCTCGACGAGCACATCGGCCATGTGGCCGCCCGCATCAAGGAGTTGAAGGCGCTGGAGCGACAGCTCAAAACCTTGCGGGAAAACTGCCGTGAATCCCAGCAGGCCAGCCAATGCGGCATCCTGACCGAGTTATCCACGGCGTCGCGCCATGCTCACGGGTCAACGGCTCGAAGCGGCCATGTTCATGGGGCGCACAGCCTCAAGTAACTACCCCAAAGAAACCCCAGGCTGACGCCCGACTTCCCATGATGCAGTTCCGCCGCGCATCGTGGCGGCAAGCTGCTGCCCCAGCCGCTGCTCGATCACCGGCTTCCACTGCACCAAGCTGAAGCCCATCCCGTCATCGAGGATCGCATAGCGCCCGCTGGCTAGCATGACGCTACGGCGGTAGATAAGGATGGTCAAGTTAGCGCGGCCTGCGCATCAACACATAAGCAGCGGGAATCACGAACAGCGACAGTAGTGGCGCTGTCACCATGCCCCCGAGCATCGGCGCAGCGATGCGGCTCATGACCTCCGAACCCGTGCCACTGCTCCAGACGATGGGCACCAAGCCGGCCAGGATGACCGCTACCGTCATCGCCTTGGGCCGCACGCGCAGCACGGCGCCTTCCCGTATCGCATCCAGCAGCTCTTCCAGCGTCGGCCTTCGGCCATCAGGGCAGCGCTCACCCAGGGCCTGCTTCAGGTAGATGAGCATGACCACGCCGAACTCTGCCGCAACGCCCGCCAAGGCGATGAAGCCCACGCCTGTGGCGATGGAGAGGTTGTAGTTCATCAGGTACAGGAACCAGATACCGCCCGTGAGGGCGAACGGCAGGGTGGCCATGATCAGGCCGGCCTCGTCGACGCGCCCAAAGGTCAGGTACAGCAGTACAAAGATGATCAACAGGGTCGCCGGCACCACGACCTTCAGCCGTGCATTGGCCCGCTCCATGTACTCAAACTGCCCAGAGTAGGCAATGCTCACCCCCGGCTCCAGTTTCACCTGACGGCTGATCGCATCGCGCAGCTCGTTAGCCACCGAGGCCAGGTCGCGCCCGCGCA
>Ga0209794_1000167_pt1 | contig 150565 bp, 128 predicted proteins | sample EBPBio232013_DNA_FD_185869 | JGI IMG/M metagenome (GOLD analysis project Ga0209794, IMG submission 185869) | Wastewater treatment Type I Accumulibacter community from EBPR Bioreactor in Madison, WI, USA - Reactor 1_5/23/2013_ DNA (SPAdes)... | ecosystem: Engineered > Bioreactor > EBPR >...
TGGCGTCACACACGGTTTGGCGAGAAGTACGTGACCGTGATCATCGACCTCACCCCCGCGAGGAACAAGACCGGCCCGGCCAGGCTGCTGGACATGGTCGAGGGCCGCTCGAAGCAGGTGTTCAAGCAGTGGCTCGCCGCCCGGCCTGCGGACTGGTCGAGCCGGATCGAGGTGGTCGCGATGGACGGGTTCTCCGGGTTCAAGACCGCCGCGGCCGAAGAGCTCCCCGACGCGGTCCCGGTGATGGACCCGTTCCACGTCGTCCGTCTCGCCGGCGACGCCCTGGACCGGACCCGGCAGCGGGTTCAGCAAGACACGCTCGGGCACCGCGGTCACGCCGGCGACCCGCTCTACGGGGTCCGCCGCACCCTCCACACCGGCGCGAGCTTCCTCACCGAGAAGCAGACCGCGCGGCTCGACGCGGTGTTCGCCGCCGAGGAGCACGTCGAGGTCGAAGCGACCTGGGGCATCTATCAGCGCATCGTCGCGGCCTACCGCGAACCCGACAAGAACAAGGCGAAGGAGATGATGCGGGCGGTGATCGACTCTGTCAGCAGCGGCGTCCCCGCGCTGCTCAAAGAGGTCCGTCGCCTCGGCCGCACGCTGAAGCAGCGCGCCGCGGACATCCTCGCGTTCTTCGACCGCCCCGGAACGAGCAACGGCCCAACGGAGGCCATCAACGGCCGGCTCGAGCACCTTCGCGGTTCCGCCCTCGGCTTCCGGAACCTCACGCACTACGTCGCCAGATCGCTCCTCGAAGCCGGCGGATTCAGACCGCTCCTACACTCTCATTCGCGATGAGCCTCCAAAGACCCGCTCGGCGTATCCAGGCTCAGTCGTTGCGACGGTCTGTGGATGACCCGGAGCCGAGGCGTCGCCCGGTCCATGCACGTTCAGCAGACGTGCGCCTTGCTGGCTGCATCCACAGAGCAGTACAGCAGCGAGTGCGACCGTGGCGAAGGTGATGGAAGCAACGCCGCCAGCGGTGACCGCACCGATGCCGACACATGCACCCGCACGCGGCTGCGGAGCGCGCGTCTCCAGCACATATCGCGGTACGATCGACATCGGGACCCTCCCCACCCTCTCGGCTCATCCGGGCACGTCGAGCTGAGCCCCTGTTCAGGAGCAATGCAGTGGAGCGTGCCCGCCCCGAATGAAAAACGCGTGCTCACCGCGCCCCGTCCGGCCTCGGTGGGCTCGCCTCAGGGCACTACGACGATCTTTCCGGCGGCATGTCCGGTTTCGACTGCGGCAATCGCCTGGCCTGCTTCATCCAGGCCGAACTGGGCGTCCACGTGCGGATCGACGAGCCCGTATTGGATCACCTCGGCGATCTTCCCCATAGCCTCATTCGTGCGTGCCAGGGCCAGGCCGCCTAGCTCGGCGGCGGTGTCCGGATCAGCCGCTGAGATGATCCGGGTCCGGTCGGGCACCAGGTCCGCGACGGCGCGCAGCGCGTCCCCACCGACGAGGTCGACAATCAGATCTGCCCCGTCGGGGGCGATCTCGCGCACCCGTTCGGGCAGGTTCGGACCGGATTCGACGAAGATGGCACCGGTGGACTGGACCAGGCCCCGCTTGGCTGCGCTGGCCACACCGATGACCCTGAACTCGTGCACCCGGCCGATCTGTGCGGCCATCAGTCCCACCCCACCGCCAGCGCCCAATATCAGCAGGGTCTGGCCCGCTTCGAGTTCGATCTGGTGGGTGGCGTCATAGGCCGTGGCCGCGGCTACCGGGATGGTGGCGGCGTCGGTGAAGGAGATCTCCTCGGGCTTGGCCACGGTCGTGGACGCGCGCAACACTGTGTGCTCGGCCAGCCCACCGTGCCCGGGTGCCACCAGCCCGAGCACTTCGTCGCCCACGGCGAAGTCATCGATCCCGTCGCCGAGCTGGGTGACCACGCCGGCGGCCTCACGTCCCATCGGCGCCGGCAGGCTCCAGTGATGGCCCAGCTGGCCCTCGCGGATCTTCCAGTCGGCGGGGTTCACTCCGGCGGCCCGTACCTCGATGGCCAGCTCTGCGGTCCCGGGCACTGGAACAGACCGGTCGATCAGCTCCTGGGTCTCGGGCCCGCCGTAGTCGTTGAACACGTAGACCTTGGACATGGGATGGACTCTCTCTCAGTGGTTGGATTTGGCGTCGCAGTGGGTTCGCCAGGACGGTGTTGTTCAGTGCCGCGGTGGTTCGTCTCGGCCGGCGGCCTCGGCAGCGTCGGCTTCGCCCTTTGTGGCGAAGGCGACACCGATAGCGTGTTCCGGCGGGCTGTAAACGGTGTAGAGCACCAGCGACTCCTCGCCGGTGTTGCGGAAGTTGTGCTGGGCGCCGGCAGGAACCGCGCACTGGTCGCCTGCCTCGATGGGGTGGGTGTGGCCGTTGAGGTCCGCCTCGCCGGTACCGGAGACAAAGGTCAGGATCTGGTCGGTGTGTTCGTGGACCTCGTCCCCGATCTCGCCACCGGGCGGGATGGTCATGACGACGATCTGGGCGTGTTCGCCGGTCCACAGCACCTTCCGGAAGTCCGGGTTGTCCCTCTCTGCTTCCTGTATGGCTGTCTCTATGTCGCTGTCTGAGTTTTCGTGCTTATCGCGTCCTCGGGATGACCCGGAGGCGTGCGGGCCCCAGGGCCCCGGTGCGGATTTGGATGTCAGGCGGTTACCTGCTGTGCCCCTTTCTCCGTGGTCCTCTCGGCCGGTGGCGTCATGGTCGAACCGCGGGTCTTCCGTAGCAGTCGCATTGCGTTGATGATGACGACCAGTACGGAGGCTTCGTGGACGAGCATGCCGACGGACATGGTCACCCCGCCGGCGAAAACACCGGCCAGCAGCAGCACCACGGTGATCAGGGCGATCGCGATGTTCTGCCGCATCACGGCCACGGTCCGCTTGGCCAGGCCGATGGCCTCCGGCAGCTTGAGCAGGTTGTCACCCATCAGGGCGATGTCCGCGGTCTCCACGGCCACGGCCGAACCGGCCGCACCCATCGCCACGCCGATGTTCGCGGTGGCCAGCGCCGGGGCGTCGTTGACGCCGTCCCCGACCATGGCCATCACATGGCCCTGGCGCTGCATCTGCGCGACCACGTCCAGCTTGTCTTCTGGGAGCAGGGAGGCGTGGATCTCGTCGATTCCGGTGGCCTTCCCGACGGCCTCGGCCACCAGTCGGGTGTCACCGGTGAGCATGACCACCTTCTCGACACCGGCTCGATGGAGCCGGGCGACCATCTCGGGGGCATCCTGGCGGATTTGGTCGGCGACGGCGACGACGCCGATCACCTGGTCGTCGACGGCCACGATCATCGGCGTCTTGCCTTCGGAGGCCAGCGCTTCCGCCGCCCGAGCGGCGCTGCCGTCGTCGGGAACGCCGTACTGGTCCAGCAGCGGCGGGTTGCCGATGAGCACCCGCTGGCCGGCAACGTCGGACACGATGCCCTTACCGGGGACCGGGGTGACGGTGCCGGGGACCCCGTCGGGGGCCACCCCCTCATCGCGCGCCGTCTGAAGAATGGGACGGGCCAGCGGGTGCTCCGACCCGGCCTCGGCGGCCGCGGCCCAGCGCAGCACGTCGGCACGGTCCCGTGCGGAATCCAGGACCACGACATCGGTGAGGACAGGTTGGCCCTCGGTGAGGGTGCCGGTCTTGTCCACGGCGACCGCCGAGATCTTGGCCGAGGTCTCCAGGAACTCGCCGCCCTTGATCAGGATGCCATTACGGGCGGCCCGGCCGATGCCTGCCACGATCGCGACCGGAATGGAGATCACCAGGGCGCCGGGGCAGCCGATGACCAGCAGGGTCAACGCCAGGACCACATCACCAGCGATCAGTCCGGCCGCCAGTGCCAGCGCCATGACGGCGGGGGTGTACCAGCGGGAGAAGCGGTCCATGAAGGCCTGGGTGCGGGCCTTGGCGTCCTGGGCCTCCTCCACCCGGTGAATGATGCGGGCCAGGGTGGTATCCGCGCCGATGCCGGTGGCCAGCACTTGCAGGAAGCCGCCGCGGGAGACAGTGCCGGCGAACACCTGGTCACCTTTGGATTTCTCCACCGGGATCGATTCGCCGGTGATGGAGGCCTCATCGATGGCGCCGGAGCCGGAGACGACCTGGCCGTCCACGGGGACCTTCGAGCCGTTCTTGACCAGGACGATCTCGCCCATTCTCACCTGTCCGGCAGGGATCTCCTGTTGTTCACCATCGCGCACAACGACGGCGGAATCCGGGGCGACGGCGACCAGCTCGGCCAGGGCCGAGCGGGTCTTGTTCAGGGTCGCCGCTTCCAGAGCGTGTCCGATGGCGAATAGGAACGTGACCGCCGCGGCCTCCCAGAAGTTGCCGATGATGACCGCGCCGATGGCCGCCACCGACACCAGCAGGTCGATGCCGATGACCTTGGCGATCAGCGCGCGAACCGCCTTGATCACGATCCCGTAGCCGGCGACCACGGCGGCGGCGACCATGAAGGCATCCGCGAGGGTGAAGACCGCGGTGGCATGGGTGGCGTGGGCGCCGGCATCGAGCCACCACTGGGGGCTGATGGTGAGGTTGGCCGCACCCTCGGCCAGCCGTTGAACGGCGAAGGAGATGATGATGAGTACGCCGGACACGACGGGGACCGACCAGTTCCCATAGACCCATTTCTGGAGCCTGTTCACTTTCGGGTACGACCCTTCTGCGATGAGTGCCAGCGGACCGGCAGATCGGGTATGAGCGAAAAATGTGCGACCCCACAGGGGCCCGCGTGCCTCAGAAGGCTGAAGGAGTGGCCTTATAGCCGGCCTTCGCCACGGCAGTCACGAGGTCATCCACGGAGACGCGCTCGGCGTCGTGGTCGATCTCGATGCGGGATGAGGCGAAATGGACCTTCACGTTCTCGACACCCTTGAGGCGGCCGACCTGCTTTTCGATCTTCGCCACGCAGGACGGGCAGGAGAATCCCTCGGCCCTCAAAAGGGTGTGGGTGGCGGTGGAGGTAGTCATTGTGAGAATCCCTTTCTTGGTGGTGTTCCGTATTGACACCTTCACGATAGGTTCGCGCCACTGCGAACTCCTTGACCCAGGTCAAGTCCGGACGGCACCGTACGAGGCGCCCCCTGGGGCATCTGGGACGGTGGCGCCCGCGCCGATTCCGGTAGGCTTGAGGCATGTCTGAGGATGACCTGTGCGTAGCTCGCGTACCGATCTTCCAAGGACTGACGCGCCAGGAGCAGCTGCACGTCGCCGACTTCGTTCGCCCGGTGTGCGTCCACAAGGGGGATATTGTTTGTTCCCCCGGACAGTCGGTGTCGCGTCTGCTGGTGATACACAGCGGACAGCTCAAGGTCAGCCACACGGCGGCCAATGGTCAGGAACAGATTCTGCGAACGGTGACAGACGGTGATGTCGTGGGAGAACGGGCCTTCCTGACGGGCCACCGCCCGGTCGACCTCGTCGTCGCGCTAGAAGACAGTCGGATGTGCGTCTTCGACCACGCCGACCTCTCGGCCCTGCTCCGCGACTACCCCGACATCAGTCAGCGGATGCTGCGGACACTCTCCGACCGGCTCTCCTCAGTCGAGCGACTGCTGGGCGCCGTCACCTCCAGCGACGTCAACGCCCGCGTGGCGGCCTACCTGCTAGATCTGCCCGGCAGCATGCGAGCAGGCGTACCCACGGTGAGGCTGCCGATGGCGAAAAAGGACATCGCCGCCTACCTCGGAACCACGCCCGAAACCCTGAGCCGACGCCTCGCCGCGCTCTCCACCTCCGGCATCATCGAACTCCACGGACGCCGAGACGTCTCCATCCTCGACATTGATGCACTCGAACACGTCGCCACACCCCGATAGCCCGGTACCGTCAGGATGCATCCGAGACGCGTCGATACGCCGATCACGGGTCGCGCCAGGAGGATCGGATTCCGACGGCTAAAGGTACGGGTGGTCGCGGTCGCCGTCATTGAACCTGGATCCGCCGGCCGGATCGGGCTGAGGGGCGGGTCGTGAGAGCCGAATGCTCCTGTGACCAGCAAGAATGGACTTGCTGAGAGTCCCAGACCGCTGAGTTACAGGAGCATCGGTAGTGCGAGTTTCCCACAGCTTCTCCGCTGAGTTCGATGATGACAATCTGATCGCTGCCGGTGGGCTGGTGCCGGTGATGCTGCTGGCCGAGTCGGCGGGGCTGTCGGACCTGGTCGATGCGCACATCACCCTGGCCGGCAGCGCCGGTGCGAACGCGCAGGTGAAGGTCGGTGCGCTGGTCGGCGGGATGGTGGCCGGGGCCGACAGCATCAGCGACATGGACCTGGTCCGCCACGGCGGGATGGGCCGGGCGTTCAGCGAGTTGCGGGCTCCCACGACGCTGGGCACGCACCTGCGCGGCTATAAGTTCGGGCACGTTCGCCAACTGGACGCGATCGCTTCTCGGCTGCTGGCCGCGCTGGCCGCTCGGGTGCCTGCGCTGGTGTCCGGCGTCGATGAGATGGCCTACGTCGATCTCGACGACACGATCCGCGAGACTCACGGCTACGCCAAGCAGGGCGCGGGATACGGCTACAGCGGCGTCAAGGGCCTCAACGCGCTGGTGGCCACGTTGTCGACGCCCACGGCGGCGCCGGTGATCGCCGGCATCCGGCTGCGCAAGGGCTCGGTGAAGTCACCGCGCGGGGCGGGCAAGATGATCGCCGAGGCCCTGGCCGCGGCTCGCAGGGCAGGGCCGGGGGCATGGTCACGGTGCGCGCCGACAGCGCCTTCTACCAACACGATGTCGTAGCCGCGGTCCGCCGCGGTGGCGCGCACTTCTCCATCACCGCGCGCATGGACGCGGCCGTGGTCGCCGCCATCTCCCGCATCCCCGAGGAGGCGTGGGTGGGAATCAAGTACCCCGAGGCCATCTGGGACGAGGACGAGCAGCGCTGGGTCTCCGACGCCGACGTGGCCGAGATCCACTACACCGCCTTCACCTCTCGTAAGAAGGACGACCACACCAGCGCCCGGCTGATCGTGCGCCGCGTCAAGCGACTCAACCCGCGGTCGGTGCCCCAGGGCCAGGGCGAGATGTTCAACGTCTACCGTCATCACGCCGTGTTCACCGACTCCCCGCTGTCGATGCTCCAGGCAGAGGCCGCTCACCGTGACCACGCCATCATCGAGCAGGTCATCGCCGACCTGAAGAACGGTCCGCTGGCCCACATGCCCTCGGCAGTGTTCACCGCCAACAGCGCCTGGACCGTCCTGGCAGCGATCGCCTTCAACCTCACCCGCGCAGCCGGGGTGCTGGCCTCGCGCTTCCACGCCAAAGCCCGCATGGCCACCATCCGCGCTCAGCTCATCGCCGTCCCAGCCCGCATCGCCAACCGTGCCCGCACCTGGCTGCTGCACCTACCGCGCAACTGGCCCTGGCAGCAGGCCTGGGATGAGCTCTTCGAGACCGCCAGCGGCCAACTGACAGCCGCCACCTGACCAGCAAGCCCTGTCCCGACGAGAAGGGACCGAAAGTGGAAAAGCCGGGCAGACCGGCAGGTACCGCGCGCCCCCCGTCAGCACCGACAGTCAGGCCATCCACGAGCACCGCTCAATCCGCTCCAGAAACCGGCTCGGTGGATCCAGGCTGAGGCCCCGCCCCGACCTTCACGCCGACCTCTGCCAGCGTCAACCCGCTGAGGTAGAGGTCGGCTGCTTCGTGGATGCGGGAAGGATCGAACCGTCCACGGCGGATCGTCACCTCCCGCCGGGTGAGGTGGGTGGCGACCGTGCGGCGGTTCACTCCGAACAGGGACGCCAGCTCCACGAGCGTCGCGCCCTCGCGGTACTGCGCCACCAGGTCGTCGACCTGCTCGGGCCGTAGCAGGGTTTGAGCCATCTCAAGTGATCGCACCACTCGACCCCTGGAGTCGAAGACTGTAGGCTCCGATGAGCGCTGGTCATGGTCGTACAAGCCCCGTGACCTGCGCAAAGACAAGGTTTTCAGGTGTGGGCAGGGGTTCTCAAACTCTCTACGGAGGTCCACATTGCTTGAGAGCCCGGGCCGCAGGCCCGGGCTCTCAAGCAATTATGGGTATGTGACTCGAACCCTTTAGGTGGGCCCACGCCGTTCCGGGCGCGCAGCGTCCCGGACGGTGGGGATCGAGTCCCCTCAGCTCCACCAAAGTATCCGTATGAGAACCCTTGACCTGGCCAATGCCGGACTGAGGGTCGGCTCCGCCCCCCGGCTTGTCCTGGGGGCGTTGTCTTTGTTGTGTACGTCGTCGTCACGGTCCTTCCGGCCGCCGCGGCTGGGATGACTCAGGTCATGATGGACCTGAGCTGGGACGAGCCGTGCGAGCAGGTAGTCGAAGGGCGGGTTGTAGTCGACCCGAACGGTGCGCTGAAGGCAAGCGGCGTAATCAGGCGCCTCCCCGTGCCTCACCCCTCTCGGTGCGCGCCTGCCTCAGCTGAGCAAGTGCATCCGCCGCGGTAATGTCGCCAGCGACGATCTGGTCGAGAAGCCTGTGACGCTGGCCGTGGAAGCGGCCATACCAGACGCGCTCGTCGACGTCCTGCGGCGTGAGACCCGCTCTCTGGCACTCTGCGGCGACGTCCGCGGTGATGGCGGCATCGTATTCCAGCCATAGGGCGGCCTCGGCGTGTTCAAAGCAGGCCATCGCCCATGTCTTCGACAACTGCGCGGCCCGTTCGACCTCCCCGACCGTCGGCGGGAAGTCACGCTTACTCAGCGGGCGCTCACGTAGGACGACCGTGTCCAGGAGGAGCTTCGTGTACGGGGCAATAGCTCCCCTGTGGTAGCGCTGGCGTGGATTCCTCTCCCGCGCCATTCTCTGTGCTGCAACTGTGAACAGATCGGTGTCATCACGGCCGCGCCGCTGGGCCACGACTGCTGAAGGTCGAGTTGGCGCGATCGCTGGACGCGGGCCCGATGGGCTCTGAGTCGACAAGCCTCCCGTGGCATGTTGCGCGTGCAGGGCGCGAACGGTGGCGGGCTCGACGACTGATGAGGCGGAGCGGACGAACTCCCCTCGCGATTTGAGGTGGGCGAGCAGAGTCCGGGTGTCCATGCCGAGGTCACGGGCGAGCTCGTACACACGCTGCTTGGTCAAGGTCCTCCTTGAAGTGGGCGGAGATCGGCGCCGCCGCCGTTGCGCGATTGTGACAGCGTCGAGGGCTCGGCGAGGCTAACCAATCTGTAGCATCACTTGCCGACAAGGCTGATGGACTTGTCGTCGTCGGCGTGTCGCGCAGCGAACTCCAAGGTTGATGGGGTACGTAGCGGGCGGGTGGAGCCCCGTCTCTCAGCGGTTTGGCACGCCTACGTCTGCATCCACTGCGACAACGGCAGGTGGCAGGACCCCGTGTCATTGGCATGGCGCTTCTTGGCGCGGAGGGCATCATCCAGACGCACGCGGTTGTCTAGGATGAGGAACACGTCGGCGCCGTCCATGGTCATGAAGGGCGTGCCCCGGTTGTATGCCTCAATGAAGGTGCTGGTAAAGCCCTGGATGCTGACGAAGAGGCCGAGGGCGTTCTTGCCCTTGTTGCCCACCTTCACCTTGAAGACGTCGCCGTGTTCCCGGCCGGTTGGTTCGGCTCGCCAGCGAGCCTCCACGATGTAATCGTCGGTGTCGAAGGTCAAGGAACCATCGATCTGATCGAGCTCCGTGTTGTAGGCGAGTCGCGGCTCGAGATCGTAGAGCAGCAGCAGATCCGTGAGCAGCACCTCAAAGGCGCGGCCGCGGGCCTGGTGGTCGGTTGCCGCGTGGAGCTCCAGGAAGCGCAATTTGATGGCCGCCAGTTCATCTTCGAACTGCCGAAGGGCTTGGGCTTGAGCCTCGCAAGCGCGTTGCGCAGCCTCGATCCGTTCGCGTTCCTCGATGTCGTCACTGAAGGCGGTCGTGACTGCCTGCAAACGAGCGACAGCTTCCATGGCCGCTGCTACACGTTCGGTCCGGTCCGGCTCGGTGAGCCGCGCGATGTCCGGAAAGGTCGTCATCGACGCGATCTCCAGCATGAGCCCAAGCGTGGCCTCCTGGTACCGGCTCTCTTGACGCACGAGCTGGCCGACAAGCTGATCGGCCACCGCCCGTTTCGTGTCCGAGAAGTTAAGCCCAGCCAGAAGCTCCGGATGGTCGCGGAGGGCCGTCCGCAGGAGCGACTCATAGTTGCGCTTGTACCAGGTGACGGCGGGCAGGGCTTCACGCAGTGCTTGGTAGGCGTCAGTGGAGATGCGTTTCACAATTGCAGTATACCGCCCTGCCGTTATTAAAATGCGTCTGATCGGCTGAACAATTCTTACGCTGGCGTTCGTATCAGCTGCGGACCGTGAGAGATCTGAATGAAGCGCAAGACCTCGTTTGATGCAAATTCAACCTCTGAAGGGTCGATTTGTGTTATGCGCCAGCATGCTGAGGCATCGATCATGGACTTCCTGTCCTGCTGGACAGTCGCACCCGTGGAATGGGGTTAAGTCGTGCTCTCTGTGATAGGGGCGATGTACAATAGAGGCATGGTAGCTCGGCAACACGATCCAGCGGTCTCTCCGGAAGGGTGCACGCCGACATGACCACACGCGGGCCGGGAGCGCGATGGGTCAAGGCGGCGCTTCAAGTCGATCCTTTCGGATGCGTCGGACGGGGCGCACCATCTACGTCGTTTTCTGATGCCGACAGTTACAACAGGGCGATACTAGAAGAGTGCGTCACCCAACAAATAGAGATGATAGCCGTCACGGATCTATATCTATAGCTGCAAGAGAATCCTTAAGTGATGCTCTTCTAACGCTTGAAGGAGCTTCATGCTGTATGCGCGCAGTTCGTTGACGGGCTTCCTCAGTGGAGGTGCCTAGAAAGTCTGAAAACTCGCTGGCTGGCATCGGGGGACATCAGCTTGAGACAAAGAGCAGTTCCGCAACTAGGGCGTTGCGAGCGCAAAGTCGCAATGACAGCATCTTCTGAAGAAGCTCCCTTGAGATGGGCTGTTGCATCATTGAAATCGCAAAGCGCTTGAATAGCTGAGGACCAGTTTTGCGCGACCCCGGGAGTGGCTCGCCCCTTGGCTGCAATGAAGACGTTTTCAAGATCATAAGGGTAGTCCTCATCGAATTCCGCCTCTGCGGCAAGGTATTGGCCGAGGGCTTCCCCGCTATCCGTGAGTGTCCAGTCATCCTGGCGTTGTCCCCAGAGGGCATTATATGCCTCCATTTCGAGCCTGATGGCGCGCATCTTCTCCGTTGCAGGCATGTCGCCGTACAAGTGGCTCTCCCTTGGTCGATCTTCACCGGAACTCATACGCCTGTATTCTATAGATCCAAAATCGTGCAGTTCAATAGCCGATGAAACGAATTCAATCAACTCGATTCAGCTCGTGTTGCCGGTCGTTCTTGCCTCTAGCCCGAGAAAGGCGACGGATTGCTTCGTCCGTGAGGAGAGAGAGAAAGACACTCGCCTCCAGGCCGCCCCGGGATTTCCTAAATACCGCCCCCTGGCAGGCCACGACCAGCCCCTGATCAAGCAATTCACGAAGGTCAAGTGAGCGTGCAGCCTGCGGGGCACTCAGTGCGCCGACCACGGCGCCTTGGATGAGGACGTCAACAGTCGGTTCACCCGCGTATTTGCCGGATGGTACGACGCCCGGAGACAGGGTGCACCAGACGGATGTGCGCTGGTTGGGGCCGGTGGGGGCAAACGGTGTGAGGGCCGCCTGGTGATTCTTCTCGTCGATAAGCGCGCACTCGCGGGCTGGGTCGACGAAGTACGCCGAGGCGGGTGGGTCATTGGCGAATATGAGCTCGCCAGCCTGGCCAAGGTGCAGATACACCTGGATGTGATTGTGTCCGGCGACTATCCGTCCGTCGATCTGGGCGTAGCGATTACGGGCGGCCAAGGTGCGGCAATCAGCGCCGTAGCGCAGGGCAGCCTCCCGAGGCAGGTAGCCAACCGTGGCCCGCCCAGTTGGTGTGTCGACGTCGACGCGGATGGCGTTCCCGTCATGCGGGTTCTTTGGTTCGGGGACCAGGTAGGCGACCACTGGCAGCGCGTTGTCCCAGTCACCCGCCTGAGGGGCCACCCGTGACGCTATTGCTGCCGTGATGCCACCGGGGTGGTATTGCTCACCGACCACCGACTGGCGTCCGCGGCCGCTGACCCGGATCGGCTCGCCAGGCGGCAACGACGGAGAGTCGCCCGCCGGCGGAGCCAGCGGCTTCGGCCGTACTGTTGTTGCAGGCGGGGTAGCTGGTGTGACGAAGGGCGCTGGTGCTGGCAGCTGAGCAACTGGCGGGCTTGTGGTCGTGCCCGGAAGGACTGTCGGGGCTTGCATCTGTGTCTGCGCGGCACTGCGAACCGCCTCCTGCAGCTGCCGCAGCGCGGCCGCAGCCTGCACTGCCGATTCCACAGTCGAGGTTTGGATATCCCAGCGCAGTCCGGTTGCTCCGGCTATTCGCAGCGTTCCGTAGCGAACGATGGGAAGAAGCGGATTGGACTTGTAGCGTCCGTCAGGTCCGCCTTTGACGTTGACGTATTGCCAGGTCTGCCCGACGGCGGTGGCGTCGCTAGGGACTTGGCCCGGTTGCTCGATGAAGTTCGTTGAACCGGCCTCGATTTCCAGGGTGCTGTAGTGATGGTCGCTGAACGTACGGCCGTCACGAACCAGCAGCCTGTCCGGAAGAAGGCACAACGAGACCTTTCCTGCCGTCAGAGTCGGCACATCGACGTTGGTCCGCAGCGGTGCGGTGGGCTGGACGACCGCAGCCACGGGCAGACGCGCCACGAGTGATGATGCGCCCGCATTGGTCTTGTGCTGTCGGACGGTATTCACGGCGCCAGACTGGACGACGCGCCAGCGCTTGTCACATGCCGCCAAGGAAGTCCACGCGGCCAACAGTCCGTGAAAGGACTGGGCCGGCTGATCGGCTACGTCGTAGAACAAGACGACCGAGCGCCGGGCGGTGTCTCGCTGGGCAAGCCACCAACAAATTGGCAGTCCCAGGAGCCAAAGCATGATGCCGTAGGGGAGCGTCAGCAGGCCTACGAACGCGACGACGGCAGCTACTGGCCAGGCCGATCGCTTGTGGCTTGCGGCATCGTTCAGCTGCGCGACGAGATCAGCATCCACAGTCGGGGTCAGTTCGGCCACGCTCGCCCCCGTGGTATCCGCCAGGTCCGGCTCGTCGGGAGGTGGTTGAGGTGCGGTCACATGAGCGCCGCGGGGACGGTTGCTTGGGCCGACCGTGGTTCGGTAGGCCACGCCGCCTCCGCTTAGCGTGACGTAGTTCCCGCGCGGTCCCGCGGTCGCCCGGAAGCCTGGGACGCCGACGCTGGTGCTGATACCTGAACGGCTGGCTGTCAGGCGGAAGGGGCCAGCTTTCACGGTCTTCCTGAAGCTTAGACTCATTGCTTCATCGCCTCCCCAGAGCGTGAATTGGGCACTCGCACAGTCGGTATCGCTCCACCCTGCCACGTCTGGAGAGACAGACGGAATATGCAGGACCCGTGGATCGTCTGCTGTAGCCCCTGGTGCCCGGCCTGGGTCGGGATGGCGCACCTGGTTACTGACGTCAGCGAAGGAGAGGCCGAGGTGGCACCGGTCATCTCGAAATCGACGTTGACCTCAGATTCAAGCTGGCCGACAACGAGGACGTGCTTCACTTCGGGCGCCCATGACTGTCGCGAGTGGGGATACCGCGTCGGCGCAGGCAGTGCATGACGGTGGAGGCATCGAAGCCGGTCCGTCGTCCCACCTTCTCCAATGACAGGCCCTGGGTGTAGAGCTGGATCATCTCGTCGACCTGCTGGTCGGTGGGGGACTGGCCACGAAGCTCAACGCCTGCCTGCTTGAGGCGAAGGGCCACGGTGGACCGATGGACCCCGAACTCCTTGGCCAGCTGGTAAACGGTGGCGCCGGCACAGTAACGCTCGGTCAGACGGGCCAGCTCAGACTGGTTGAGCTGTTTAGCCCGCTTGGGCTCCGTGCGACGCGCCCTCTGCTCCTCTGCCGGGCGTTTCCGCAGGTCAAGCCTATGATACGCCTCGATTGCCCGGTATAATGGGGTGGAGGTCGAGTTCGACAGCTGCCGGACGAGGACCACATTGCTTGAGAGCCCGGGCCGCAGGCCCGGGCTCTCAAGCATTTCTTGGGTATGTGACTGGAACCCCTTGGGTGGGCCCCCGTCGCGAAATGCCGGAGGTGCCGGAGTGGCGCCCTTCGGCAACGGCTGCGGCACGTGTCACAATCCACGCGTGGCGCCCAGACCCCCCGACAGCCCGCCGCCGCCGGATTCCTGGCCAGGTGCGGGCGGCAAGCGTTCCGTGGCACCGGACGTGCCGAGCTGGCCAGGGGCTGCGCCGCGCTCCGAAACCGGAGGGTCGTGGCCCGGTGCGAACCGGTCGGATTCCTGGCCGGGGGCCCAGCGACGGAGCCCGGGATTGCCCTCGGACGACGACGACGCGGATCGCGCCGGTGGCGTGGCCGGGATCCTGTTCCCGGCGGTGAGCGTGGTGTTGGTGCTGGCCATCGTGGGCCTGTGGGTGTTCCTGGACGCGGATCACCGGGAGCAGCAGATGATCGTCCTGGGTGTGGTCGTCGTCGTCGCCCTGGCCGCCCTCGGCGTGAGCGCCTTCCGGCACCGAAGTCGCGTGTGACCTAGGGGCTCCGCGCGCCCGCGGGGCTCAGCTGGCGCTCAGATCCAGGACGGGAACCACATGTGCCACTGCCACTGCTGGTAGGGGATCACCTGCGCGGCCAGGACCGGCCACCAGAACACGAACAGGGCCATCGTGACCACGACGTACCCGCCCGTGATCCAGATCCCGCGGCGACGCCGCGAGGCGGGTGCGTCCACAGGCCCGAGGATCAGTCCCAGCACATAGGTGACGGCCAGCACCACCCAGGGCACGAACGCCACCGCGTAGAACGTGTAGATCGTGCGCTCCTGGTAGAGGAACCACGGGAACCAACCCGCGAACAGCCCCGCCAGGACCGCACCGGCACGCCAATCCCGGCGCAGTAGCCAGCAGAACAGCAGCACCGGGATGGCCAGGGCGGCGCCCCACCAGATCGAGATCGTGCCGATGTTGGTGATGGCCCGGCTGCAGGCCTCGACCGAGCAGCCCTGTTCGCCCAGCTTGGGGCTCTCGTAGAAGAAGCTCGTCGGGCGCCCCATCACGATCCAGGACCAGGGGTTCGCGGCGTACGGATGCCCGGACGTCAGCCCCACGTGGAACTGCCAGACCTGCCGCTCGTATTCGATCAGCGAGCGCATCGCCCCCGGCAGGTGTTCGGCGAGGAACCCCTGGGGGGGATTGCTGTCGGCCCAGTGTCGACCCCAGCCCGTGTCGCTGCGGAACCAGCCGATCCAGCTCGCCAGGTAGGTCACCAGCGCGATCGCCACCATGGACAGGCCGGCCGGGATCGCGTCCTTGACGAGGGTGCCCAGGATCCACCGGCGGGTGCGGACCGTACGCCGTGCGCCGAGGTCCCACGCCACACTCATCAGCCCGAATACGGCCAGGAACCACAGCCCCGACCACTTGGTGCCGATGCACAGCCCCAGGCTGACCGCGGCGACCCACCGCCAGGGGCGCGGCCCGATCCACGGCCCGAGCCCGTCCAGCCGCGCCCCCGCGGCGACCCGCCGCGCCAATCGCTCCCGGGCCTGGTCGCGGTCGATGAGCAGAGCGCAGAATCCGCCGAGCGCGAAGAACATCACGATGAGGTCGAGCAGGCCGGTGCGGCTGTGCGTGAAGTGGTGCCCGTCGAAGGCCAGCAGCAGCGCCGCGCAGGTGCCCAGGTAGCTGGACGCGAACAGCCGGCGGGCCGCCCGGCCCAGCATCAGGATCGACAGGGTCCCGAGCACCGCGACGGAGAACCGCCAGCCGACCGCGTTGTCGATGCCGAACAGCTGTTGACCAGCGGCGATGACCCACTTGCCGACCGGGGGATGCACGACGAAATCGGCCTCGCCGGTGAAGATCTGGCCGGGGTCGAAGGTGCCCGCATTCCAGGCGACGTTGTCCTTGTTGACCAGCTCGTTGTTCCGGATCTCGACGCCGTAGAGCAGCATCGAGTAGCCCTGCTTCACGTAATAGGTCTCGTCGAAGATCAGCGTGCGGATGTCGCCGAGCTGCCAAAACCGCAGGAAGCCGCCCACCATGGCGGCGAACAGCGGCCCCAGCCAGCCGAGCAGCCGATCCGAGGGGACGACACCGAGCAGCCGGTCCCGCCACAGCGCCACCGCCGCCCCGTCGGGCGCCGACGCGTCGTCACGGACCAGCCCCGCGGAGCGTCGCAGCAGGGGTCGGGCGGGAAGCGCCGTCATGTCCGTCATGGTAAGCGCGGCGACCGACAACCCTCGCACCTGGCAGGATGCGCCCATGAGCGGTGTCGGCCTGCTGATCCTCGCGGCCAGCCCCATCGGCGATCCGCGGGACGCCTCGGCGCGGCTGGCCCAGGCGTTGGCCGACAGCGACGTGGTGGCGGCCGAGGACACCCGCCGCCTGCACCGGCTGTGCGCGGACCTCCAGGTCCGCCCGAGCGGTCGGGTCCTGTCCTATCACGAGCACAACGAGGCCACCCGTGCGGCGGACCTGCTGGCCGCACTGCGCGCCGGGGCCACGGTGCTGGTGGTCACCGACGCCGGGATGCCCAGCGTCTCGGATCCCGGGTATCGCCTGGTCGCTGCTGCGGTGGCGCACGACGTACCGGTCACCTGCCTGCCCGGCCCCAGCGCGGTCCTGGCGGCGCTCGCGGTGTCCGGCCTGCCCGTCGCGCGGTTCTGCTTCGAGGGCTTCCTGCCACGCAAGCCGGGGGAGCGGGCCCGGGCGCTGGCGGCCCTCGCCGCGGAACCCCGCACGATGGTCTTCTTCGAGGCGCCGCACCGGCTCGCGGCGACGCTGGCCGCGATGGCCGAGGCGTTCGGGGACGACCGGGCGGCGGCGGTCTGCCGGGAGCTCACGAAGACCTACGAGGAGGTACGCCGCGGGTCGCTCGCCGAGCTGATCGCCTGGGCGCAGGGTGAGGTGCGGGGCGAGATCACCGTTGTCGTCACCGGTGCCACGGCAGGTCGCAGCGACCCCGCCGAGGCGCTGGCGGCGGTTCGGGCGCGGGTGGCCGCGGGGGAGCGGCTCAAGGACGCCTGCAAGGCCGTGAGCGCCGCCACCGGGGTGCCGAGCAAGGAGCTGTACGCCGCAGCGACCGAACCGCCCCGGCCGAGGTGAACACCACACTGTGCGCCGCACCGCAATTGGCGCAGTTCGCCTGACGCCGTAGGGCCGCATTCCTACTCTCGAAGGCAGCGGTTCGACGACCTGTCGAAGGCAGTGGTTCGACCACCGCGTACCGGCCTGACCAGACCGGCTCACCCACAGAGTCACCGGAGGTCGCAGTGAAGATCGGGATCCCGAAGGAAGTCAAGAACAACGAGTTCCGCGTCGGCGTCACGCCCGTGGGGGTCCGCGAGATGGTCGACCACGGTCACACCGTGCTGATCGAGCGGGGTGCGGGGGTCGGCTCGTCCATCCGCGACGAGGAGTACGTCGCCGAGGGCGCGACGATCCTGGCCACCGCCGACGAGGTCTGGGGCGAGGCCGAGATGGTGATGAAGGTCAAGGAGCCGGTCGAGGAGGAATACCACCGGCTGCGCGAGGACCTGCTGCTGTTCACTTTCCTGCACCTGGCCGCCGACCGCCCGCAGACCGATGCGCTGCTGGGGGCGGGGATCACGGCCATCGCCTACGAGACGGTCCAGCTGCCGACCGGGGCGCTGCCACTGCTCTACCCGATGTCCGAGGTGGCGGGCTGCCTGGCCCCGCAGGTCGGCGCGCACACCATGATGAAGGCGCAGGGCGGCCGGGGGATGCTCATGGGCGGCGTGGGTGGCGTGGCCAACGCCAAGGTCGTCGTGCTCGGCGGCGGGGTCGCCGGCCAGAACGCCGCCAACATCGCCCTGGGCATGGGCGCGGACGTGACGATCCTCGACACCGACCTCGACAAGCTGCGGATGAGCTTCTGGCGCTACCACAACCGGGTGCACGGCCTCGCGTCCTCGGCGTTGGTGCTGCGCCAGCAGGTGCTCTCGGCGGACCTGGTGATCGGTGCGGTGCTCATCCCCGGCGCCAAGGCGCCCCGGCTCGTCAGCAACGAGCTGGTCGCCGAGATGAAGCCGGGCAGCGTCCTGGTGGACATCTCGATCGACCAGGGCGGTTGCTTCGAGGACAGCCGGCCCACCACGCACGCGGACCCGACGTTCCCGGTGCACGGCTCGGTCTTCTACTGCGTGGCGAATATGCCCGGTGCCGTGCCGAACACCTCGACCTGGGCGCTGACGAACGCGACCCTGCCCTACGCGCTGCGGCTGGCGGGCCGGGGCTGGCGCAAGGCCTGCCAGGACGACCCCGCCCTCGCGCTGGGCCTGAACACCTGCGCCGGCGAGATCGTCTGCCCGGGCGTCGCCGACGCGTTCGACCTGCCGTTGACGCCAGTGGCCAAGGTGCTGGCCTGATCGGTTCGTCCTGGGCCGCCGCCGCGGCCCAGGACCTTCGGCACGAACGTCGCGACCAGGGGCGACAAACCGGGGTGCGGGCCCGCCGACGAACTAGGATCAGCCGCGGCGGACCGTCGCGACCGAGCCTACGGCGATGTGAGATGGATGCCTTTTCGGTCACGGGGGGCACCAAATCCTCAATCCCCCACTAGGACAGGGCAGACTTCGCTCGTGGCTACTTCGACTCTGACCCCGACTCGGCCGAGTCCCTCGCGCTCATCTATTGGGCTGAAGATCGTGATGGCGATCTCGGGACTGTACTTCGTGTTCTTCGTGCTGTTCCACATGTACGGGAACCTGAAGATCCTGATCAGTGGCGTCGCCGGATTCGACGACTACGCCCACCACCTGCGCGAGATGTTCGTGCCGATCCTGCCCTACTCGGGCTTCCTGTGGCTTTTCCGCCTGTCGCTGATCCTCGCCGTCGTGCTGCACGTCTGGTCGGCGAGCACGCTGTGGGCTCGGGCCAACGGGGCGCGGCGGACGAAGTACTCGGTGAAGTCGACCGTGCAGCGCACCCTGTCCAGCCAGGCGATGCGCTGGGGCGGCATCACGCTGCTCCTGTTCATCCTGTTCCACCTGGCCCAGTTCACGGTGGTCAAGTTCACCGGCGACGGCCGGGGCGGTGGCGACTTCATCCGGGACGGCGTGCAGAGCCCCGGCCTGCTGCTCATCGCGAGCTTCCAGATCTGGTGGGTCTTCGTGATCTACCTGCTCGCCATGATCGCCCTCGGGCTGCACCTGCACCACGGCACGTGGAGCGCCTTCCAGACCCTCGGGCTGACCAACACCGCCAAGGCTCGCGCCACGGCGAAGGGTCTGGGGCTGGCCGTCGCGGCCGTCGTCGTGCTCGGTTTCCTCGTGCCGCCGTTCCTCATCCTCGTCGGCGTCATCAAGTAAGGGCTGATTCGACTCATGACTGATCTCATCAACGGCCTCTACCGCGAGGGTGAGCCGATCCAGGACACCAAGGCCCCGGGCGGCCCGATCGAGCAGCGCTGGACCAAGCGCCGCTTCGAGGCGAAGCTGGTCAACCCGGCCAACCGCCGCAAGCTGACCGTCATCGTCGTCGGCACCGGCCTGGCCGGCGGGGCCGCGTGCGCCACGCTGGGCGAGGCGGGCTACAACGTCAAGGCGTTCTGCTATCAGGACAGCCCGCGGCGGGCGCACTCGATCGCCGCGCAGGGTGGCATCAACGCGGCCAAGAACTACAAGGAGGACGGCGACTCCGTCTACCGGCTGTTCTACGACACCGTCAAGGGCGGCGACTACCGCGCCCGCGAGAACAACGTCTACCGCCTCGCGGAGATCAGCCCCAACATCATCGACCAGTGCGTCGCCCAGGGTGTTCCGTTCGCCCGCGAGTATGGCGGCCTGCTGGACAACCGCTCCTTCGGTGGCGTGCAGGTGTCCCGCACGTTCTACGCCCGCGGCCAGACCGGACAGCAGCTGCTGATAGGCGCCTACCAGGCGCTGGAGCGTCAGGTGAAGGGCCCGGACAATCCGGCGGGCACCGTGGAGATGTTCGCCCGGCACGAGATGGTCGAGCTGGTCATCGTCGATGGCCGCGCTCGCGGCATCATCGCCCGCGACATGAGCACCGGAGAGATCCAGACCCACCTGGCGGACGCGGTCGTGCTCGCCTCCGGCGGCTACGGCAACGTCTTCTTCCTGTCCACCAACGCGATGGGCTGCAACACCACCGCGACCTGGCGGGCGCACCGCAAGGGCGCCTACTTCGGCAACCCCTGCTACACCCAGATCCACCCGACCTGCATCCCGGTGGCCGGAGACCAGCAGAGCAAGCTCACGCTGATGTCCGAGTCCCTGCGCAACGACGGCCGCATCTGGGTCCCGAAGCGGGCCGAGGACTGCACCAAGGATCCGCGGCAGATCCCCGAGGAGGACCGCGACTACTACCTGGAGCGGATCTACCCGAGCTTCGGGAACCTGGTCCCGCGGGACATCGCCTCGCGCCAGGCCAAGAACATGTGCGACGAGGGTCGCGGGGTCGGCAACGAGCTGCTGGAGGTCGGCCCCGACGGCACCGAGCGCCGGGTCCGCCGCGGCGTCTACCTCGACTTCGTCGAGGCCATCCAGCGGATGGGCAAGGCGGCGGTGGAGGCCAAATACGGCAACCTCTTCGACATGTACGCCGAGATCACCGGCGAGGACCCTTACCAGACGCCGATGCGCATCTACCCGGCCGTGCACTACACGATGGGTGGCCTGTGGGTCGACTACGACCTGGAGTCCTCGATCCCCGGCCTGTTCGTCTCGGGCGAGGCCAACTTCTCCGACCACGGCGCCAACCGGCTCGGCGCTTCGGCGCTGATGCAGGGCCTCTCGGACGGTTACTTCGTGCTGCCGAACACGATCCGCGACTACCTGGCCTCGGGCCCGTACCCCGCGGTCGACAGCCACCACCCGGCGGTCGTGGAGGCGCAGGAAAACGTCAAGGCCCGGATCAACCATTTCCTCTCCACCGGAGGCACCCGCTCGGCCGACAGCTACCACAAGGAGCTCGGCCAGATCATGTGGGAATACTGCGGGATGGAGCGCACCGAGCCCGGCCTGAAGACCGCGATCGCCAAGATCCGCGACCTGCGCAAGGACTTCTGGTCCAACGTGCGGGTGCTCGGCAAGGCCGACGAGCTCAACCAGTCCCTCGAGAAGGCCGGCCGTGTCGCCGACTTCCTCGAGCTGGGCGAGCTCATGTGCATCGACGCGCTGCACCGCCGGGAGTCCTGCGGCGGGCACTTCCGCGCGGAGAGCCAGACGGAGGACGGCGAGGCGCTGCGGCACGACGACGAGTTCTGCTACGTCGCGGCGTGGGAGTGGGGCGGCGAGAACGAAGCTCCGATCCTGCACAAGGAACCCCTGGTGTACGAATTCATCGAGCTGAAGCAGCGGAGCTACAAGTGAGAATCACTCTGAAGATCTGGCGGCAGGCGGGGCCCAACACGTCGGGCTCCATGCACACCTACCAGCTGGACCACGTGTCTCCGGACGAGTCCTTCCTCGAGATGCTCGACATGCTCAACGAGGATCTCAACAGCAAGGGCGAGGAGCCGATCGCCTTCGACTCCGACTGTCGCGAGGGCATCTGCGGCATGTGTGGCCTGGTCATCAACGGGCGCCCGCACGGCAAGAAGGGCGTCACCACCTGCCAGTTGCATATGCGCAACTTCAAGGACGGCGATGAGATCACGGTCGAGCCGTGGCGCGCCACCGCCTTCCCGGTCATCAAGGACCTGGTGGTCAACCGCAGCGCCTTCGACCGAATCATCGGCGCCGGCGGCTTCATCTCGGCCAACACCGGCTCGGCCCCCGAGGCCCACTCGGTGCCGGTGGAGAAGAAGAAGGCGGACAAGGCCTTCGAGGCGGCGGCCTGCATCGGCTGCGGCGCGTGCGTGGCGGCCTGCCCGAACGCGTCGGGCATGCTCTTCATGGGCGCCAAGGTCACCCACCTCGGCCTGCTGCCGCAGGGCCAGCCGGAGCGCTGGACCCGGATCAGGGCGATGGTGAGCCGGCACGACGCCGAGGGCTTCGGCGGCTGCACTAACGTCGGTGCCTGCAGCGATGCCTGCCCCAAGGAGATCCCGCAGGAGATGATCTCGTTCCTCAACAACGACAAGCGCAACTCCGCTCGGCACTGAGTCGCTCGTCGCCGCTGGGCGTGCGCCGCGTACGGCGTACGACTGCACTGGTTTAGCTACACCACGGCCCGCCTCGATCCTTCGGGGCGGGCCGTTTGGCGTGCCTGGTGGTACGCCGTCGGCCCGAATCTCCTGTTGGGACCTTCGTCCCTACTTTGCTCGAAGATAAGCGCGGCGGTCTTCCCTGCTCAGGCTCTTCGGGTGACAATCGACCAGGTCAGAGGGGTAACGGTGGGGTGGGATGGTACGTCGTGAACATCAGTTCTGCCAGTGTGATGTATGACAATGACAGTACTCATCTAAACCTTCCCCAAAGTCACCCCTGCACCCCTAATATGAGCGTGTTAACCCTTGAGCAACGAGGAGCGCCATGTCCGCTACCACGTCGCCTGACCGGGCCCCGGCCAAGCACCCGGTCGACGAGATCCCACCGCTGACCCGCTTGTTCCCGCTCGGCCTGCAGCACGTGTTGGCGCTCTACGCGGGCGCCGTCGCCGTCCCGCTCATCGTCGGCAACGCCCTGAAGTACTCGCCGCAGGAGATCGCGTACCTGATCAGCGCGGACCTGTTTGTCGCGGGTATCGCCTCTGCCCTGCAGGCCATCGGCTTCTGGCGGTTCGGCGTGCGCCTACCGATCATGCAGGGCGTCACGTTCGCCGCGGTCGGCCCGATGTTGGCGATCGGCAAGGAGTACGGGATCACCACGATCTTCGGCTCCGTCATTGCCTGCGGCATCTTCATGACCCTGTTGGCGCCGTTCTTCGCCAAGATCCTGCGATTCTTCCCGCCACTGGTCACCGGCACGGTGATCCTCATCATCGGTCTGTCGCTGATGCGGGTGGCCGCCGGCTGGATCACCGGCCCGGTGCCCAGTACCGGCCCGAAGGCCGGTATTCTGCCCGCCGCCGATCCACAGAAGGTGGCGTTCGCGGCCGGCACGCTGCTGCTGATCCTGCTCATCGAGAAGTTCGCCCCCGCAGCGATAGCCCGGGTCTCGGTGCTCGTCGGCCTGATCCTCGGCACGATCGTCGCCATCCCGTTCGGCCTGGCCAACTGGGACAAGGTGGGCAACGCTTCCTGGTTCGCCGTGCCCACGCCGTTCCACTTCGGCCTGCCCGCGTTCAACGTGTGGGCGATCATCTCGATGTGCATCGTCGGTCTGGTGATCATGACCGAGACCACCGGTGACATGATCGCCGTCGGTGAGATCTGCGACAGTAAGGTCGACCCGCCGCGGTTGGCCGATGGTCTGCGCGCCGATGGTCTGTCCACGATCCTGGGTGGCATCTTCAACACCTTCCCCTACACCGCGTTCGCCCAGAACGTCGGCCTGGTCAGCCTCACCCGGGTTCGGTCCCGCTACGTCTGCGCGATGGCCGGTGCCATCCTGCTGGTGATGGGCCTGATTCCGAAGATCGCCGCGATCGTGGAGGGCGTGCCTCAGTCCGTCCTCGGTGGCGCCGGCGTCGCCCTGTTCGGCATGGTCACCGCCTCCGGTGTGCGCTCGCTGAGCAAGGTCCAGTTCAACGAGAAGAACGTGCTCGTCGTGGCGATCTCCGTGGGGATCGCGCTGATCCCGACGGTGAACACCAACTTCTACGCGAACTTCCCCGAGGCGTTCAAGCTGCTGTTCGACTCCGGCATTAGCGCCGGCGCGATCGCGGCGATCCTGCTCAACATGATCTTCAACGCCGACCAACTGCGCGGCGTGTCCCCCGGCCCCGCCGGTCCGGCCCACGTTCCAGGCACGGCGTACGACGGCCTGCGCGGCCCGTCTAACGCCGCCGTGGTCTACACGGACGACGACGGCAACGAGGTCGTCGAGACCGTCGACCGCGCCCGGGCCCGGCAGTTCGTCTACGACTGCCAGCACCCGGACCACCAGTAGCATCCCGTTCGGCACGCCGCCGGCCCGTCCCGAGTGCTCGGGGCGGGCCGGCGGCGTGTGCGGGTGGTAACCGTGCGGCGTGTGCGGGTAGCAACCCGACGGCGGTCGGCGAGACTAGGCCGCATGGACATCACCGTCGTCGGGCACGCCCGGGCCAGCGTGAAGCCCGAGCGCGCCACCCTGCACCTGGTCGCCGGCATCGAGTCGGGCGACAAGGGTGACGCGTTGACCCGGACGACCGCGCTGGTGGGCAAACTCCAGGCGCACATCCAGGCCATGGAGGGCGCCGGGATGTCGCCGATCACCTGGTACGCGGTGCTGCCGGTGCAGACCCGCTCGTTCCGGCCCTATTCGGACAAGGGGGCGGTGCTGCCGCAGCGGCACGTGGCCGAGTCCGTCGTCAAGATCAAGTTCCGTGATTTCGAGGCGCTCAGCCAGTTCGCGACGCAGGTGGGCGGCACGGCGGGGGTGAGCCTGCGGTACGTCGAGTGGGCGCTGACCGAGGCGTCCCGGACCCATCTGGCCGGGCAGGTGCTCAAGATGGCCGTGGCCGATGCCAAGTCCCGTGCCACGGCCATCGCGACGGCCGCCGGGGCGAACGGCGTCAGCCCACTGGAGATCGCCGACCCGGGCCTGCTGTCCGGAGTGAGTGGGGCTGGCGCCAGCGGGCCCAGGCAGGTCATGTCCGCGCGGGCGGGCGGAGCCGGCGCCAGCGGCAAGTCGGCCGACGAGCAGGGCATCGACCTGGCTCCCGAGGACGTCGTGATCACCGCCGAGGTGCACGCTCGCTACACGACGACCTGACCCGCTCAGGTCTGGTTCTCGCGGGTCACGACGTACCCGACGGCCACCTCGGGCAGCCCGCGGATCGCGAGGTCCGTCACGAGACCAGAACCGGTGGCTGTCGCGGTGATGTCGATGCTGTCGCTGGCCAGCTCCGGGGTACACGTCGCCAGGGACTTGCGCACTGCGATCCCGGTGACGATGAACGTCATCTCGACGCTGCCGCGGCCCGCGCAGTAGACGGTGAGCCGGTAGCGTCCAGGGCTCACCGCGCCGTCGTCGCTGTTCCGCCGGGTAGCGGTCCCGCGAATCAGCGAGGCATCCGTGGCGCTGCGCCGGCGCTCTCGGGGGACTGCAGCGATCGCCGTGCTGACGCGCTCGAGCAGGACCTCGGTTGGGGTGGCCGACGGCTCCGTTGTCGCCGCGCTCGTCGCCCTCGATCCGGTCTCGGTCGCAGGTGTGGCGGCCAAGGGCGCGGTCGGTGGCTGATTCGCCGCTTCGGCGGTGCACGAGGTCAGCAGGCACAGTGCCGAGAGCCCACCGACGACGGGACCGACTCGGTCGGTTACACGAGGCATCTCCGATCCCCTTGCTGCAGGTGTCGATCCGGCCACCATCGTCGCCCAGGTCCGCCGCTCGCAGCCGCCGCGTCCGGTGTGGGTTCGGGCACGCCGCCGTGGAGCCTCGAGCCTCGGTCGCGCTCCCGGCCGCGGCCCCCCGGGGTCCTGCCGCGCCATCTCGACTGGGTGCGCTCGGGCCGAGGCCCGAAAGACCCGCGGTCGGTCAACGACGGCATGCCCACCGGAGCGCGTCGAGGACCGGATCCACGGCGACCGGGAGGCCACCCCCGGATTTGTCGTCACCTCGGCCCAGGAACAGGTGACTGCGGTTGAGCCCGTTGATCTTGACGCCGGAGAGGTTGACCGACGCCATGGTTCGCGTATCGATCAGCGTGATCCGCCCGCTACCCTCCGTCCCGGTCCTGGCCGCTGCGCTGGTCGATAGCTCGTCGACCACCACCGTCTCGGTGTTGCTGCGGACGGCGCGCTCCATGCCGGTCGCGAATCGGGCCGTCGTTAGCGGTTCGGGGCTGTGCGGTCCCGAGCGGTAGAGCACGTCGCCGGAAAGGAACCAGAGGTCGGAACCGGTGGCCGAAGCGGCCCCCGAGGAGATCCGGACCGGGTACCCGTCCGCGCCCGGCCACGGCTCGTAAATGCCGCGGTCGGGGCGGCGGCCGTCCCAGGCGCGCATCACCCAATCGGGCGACCCCGGGCGCGGCAAGCCGAGCCACACCACCGACGCGGATGAGCCGATCGGCCGCCAGCTGCCCTCGGCGAGCACGGTGAGGACTTGGGTGGCCGGGTCATAGGACACGAGGCGCCTGGGCGCGTCGGCCACGGGACCGCCGCGATCCTGCCACTCGGACCACACCACGGACAGCGCCCCGGAGGAGTTCTCGACCAGCACGGGCCCCGAGGCCGGGCCCCAACCGGCCGAATCGAGGCTGTCGATGAGGGTGCGCCTGTTCGTTGCGGCGTCGTAGAGCCACACCTCGTCGTAGCCCTCGAGGCGTTGACCGGGGCGAACGGAGTAGGCGGCGAGCCGGCCGTCCCAGACGCCGGTCACGACGCGCTCCCGGCCCAGGTCCTGGATCGGTGCGATCACCGCACGGGTGCCGGCGTCCACGAGCGAGAGCCGGGCCTCCAAGGCGGCGTCCTCAGCGGCACTCGCGACGGTGGTTCCCGTCGCGCCGCGAACCGCGGTGAGCGACATCCGGGGAGCTCCAAGCTGTGGGATGGGATCGAGTGATCTGCGGGTCTCGATCGGGAGGGCGCCGCAATCCCGGCCGCCGGCGTCGTAGACGGTGTCCGTCTTCTGGGTGGGTGCGCCCAAGACGGCCGGCGCCGAGGTGACGGCCGAGGTGCCGGTCGCGGTCGGGACCGGGCCGCTCGTCGCCGGGGTGAGGTTCGGCGGAGCGGCCCGCAGTGGGCCGAAGGTCAGCGACGCGGCGGCCACGGCGGCGACGGCTGTCGCGCCGAGGGCGCCGTACGCGAGCCGGCGCCGGCGTACCCGCGTCTGCCCGGCGGCCTCGATGCCGGCCAGGTCGAAGCGCATCGGCGGGGCGCCCGCCTCCAGGACGCGGGTGATCGCCGGATCGTCGGGGCCGCCGAGTCCGTTGTGACGCTCGCCGTATTCATTCGGGGTCATCTCATGCCGTGACATGGCCGTCTCCTAGGGCAATTCGCAGCTTGCGCAGGCCGTCGGAGCCGGAGGACTTCACGGCCCCGACGGAGATGCCGAGCAGGTCGGCGACGGTACGTTCGGGCAGGTCAGCCAGGTGGCGCAGCACGACGACTTACCGTTCGCGGGCTCCGAGCCCGGCCAGGGCGCGGACGATGTCGACGTGTTCGGCCGCCACCGTCCGAGCCGGCCGGTCCGGCGGATCGGCCGCGACCTCCTCCCGCCGCCGGCGGCGCCATTCGTCGGTGTGCAGGTTGACCAGGACCCGATGCGCATAGCCGCCGGGGTCGCCGCCGTTGCGGCTGATCCGCGGCCACACGACGTACAGCCTGGTCAGGGTCTCCTGCACGAGGTCTTCGGCGCGGGTCGGATCGCCGGCCAGGTACCACGCCGTCCGCAACAAGCGAGGCCCCGAGGAGATGGCGAACTCCTCGAAGGATTCCCGCTGGTCCGCGCGCATCGCCGTGGTCCTCCCCCCCCTGGGTAGGTGACCCCGACCCGTACGTCCATTCCACGCCACGTCGCCCCGAAAGGTTGCCCGCAGACCTCCCGTATGACCAGCGTGTCGGCTGCGGACGTACAGTAGCCCGTCGGAGGGCCTCGCTTTTGGCGTTTCCGCAGGTCGCAGCAAGACATAACCGCCGCAGCGGCGAGTACTGTACGTCCGCAGCCGACCAGCACCGGCGCCGAAACGCCCCGAAGGGGCCCGTCGGCCCGCCGATAGACTCGCCCCTATGACCAAGGTGCTCTCCGCTGTCGCGTGGCCGTATGCCAACGGCCCCCGCCACATCGGGCACGTCGCAGGATTCGGCGTGCCCTCCGACGTGTTCAGCCGCTACATGCGCATGGCCGGGCACGACGTCTTGATGGTCAGCGGCACCGACGAGCACGGCACCCCGATCCTGGTGGCCGCCGACCAGGCCGGCGTGACGCCCCGCGAGCTGGCCGACACCAACAACCGGATCATCGTGGAGGACCTGGTCAACCTCGGGCTCTCCTACGACCTGTTCACCCGGACCACCACCCGCAACCACTATGCCGTCGTCCAGGAGCTGTTCCGCGGGGTCTACCGCAACGGCTACATGATCGAGCAGACCACCTTCGGCGCGATCAGCCCGTCGACCGGCCGGACGCTGCCCGACCGCTACATCGAGGGCACCTGCCCGATCTGCGGGGCGACCGACGCCCGTGGCGACCAGTGCGACACCTGTGGCAACCAGCTCGACCCGACCGACCTGATCGACCCGCGCAGCAAAATCGACGGGGAGAAGCCGGAGTTCGTCGAGAGCCAGCACTTCTTCCTCGACCTGCCGGCGCTCGCGCAGGCCCTGGCGGAGTTCCTGGACGCCCGCGAGGAGACCGGTCTGTGGCGCACCAATGTCATCCGGTTCTCCCAAGGCCTGCTCAAGGACATGCGGCCCCGCGCGATGACCCGCGACATCGACTGGGGCATCCCGATCCCGCTGGACGGCTGGCGCGACCAGCCCGGCAAGCGGCTCTACGTGTGGTTCGACGCGGTCATCGGCTACCTGTCGGCGTCCATCGAGTGGGCCCGCCGCACCGGCGACCCGGACCGCTGGCGCGAGTGGTGGAACAACCCCGAGGCCGTCTCGTACTACTTCCAGGGCAAGGACAACATCACCTTCCACTCCCAGATCTGGCCCGCCGAGCTGCTCGGCTACAGGGGCAAGGGCGACAAGGGCGGGGAGCCGGGGGAGTACGGCGAGCTGACCCTGCCGACCGAGGTCGTGGCGAGCGAGTTCATGACCATGGAGGGCAAGCAGTTCTCCAGCTCCCGCGGCGTGGTGATCTACGTGCGCGACATGCTTTCGCGCTACCAGCCGGACGCGCTGCGCTACTTCATCTCCGCCGCCGGCCCCGAGACCAGCGACTCCGATTTCACCTGGGCGGAGTTCGTGCAGCGCACCAACTCCGAGCTGGTCGCCGGCTGGGGCAATCTCGTCAACCGGACCGCCAGCATGATCGCCAAGAGTTTCGGAGAGATCCCGGCGTGCGGTCCGCTGGAGGCCGGTGACGAGGAGGTGCTTGCAGCAGTTCGCACCGGGTTTGCAGGAGTCGGCGAGGCCATCGCCCACCACCGCCAGCGGGCCGCGCTCGCCGAGGCGATGCGGCTGGTCGGCGAGGTCAACGCCTACGTCTCGCGCACCGAGCCGTTCAAGCTCAAGGGCGAGGACCAGCGCGAGCGGCTCGGCACGATCCTGCACGTGTTGGCCCAATGCGTCAGCGATCTGAACCTGCTGCTCAGCCCCTTCCTGCCGCACTCCTCGAACGCGGTCCACCGGGTGCTGGGCGGGGACGGCACGCTCACCCCGATGCCGCGCATCGAGGAGGTCGAGGACTTCCCCGACATGGTCGAGGGGCTGCCCGACGCAGTCGGCCCCGCGCTGCACCGCTACCCGGTCATCACCGGCACCTACACCGGCCCAGCCGGGTTCCGCCCCTGGCAGTCCACGCCCATCGTGCCCGGTACGCCGATCGCCAAGCCGTCGCCGATCTTCACCAAGCTCGACCCGAGCGTCGTCGACGACGAACTGGGCCGGTTGCATGGGGAGAGCGAGGGGGAGGGCGCAGTGCCGGAGGGCGCGGCGCAGTGAGCCCGTCGTACCCGGCCGTGGCCCCCGGTACCCGCTCCGACGGCGGCGCCCAGCCGGCCGACCCGCTGCCGCTGCCCGTCGTCGACAACCACTGCCACCTGGACATGAGCCGCGCCGGCGAGGAGCCGCCGGATCTGGACAGCGTGCTGCGTGCGGCGGCGGCGGTCGGGGTCGACCGGGTCGTGCACATCGGCTGCGACCTGCCTGCGGCCCGCCGGGCACCCGAGCTGGCCGCCGCCCACCCCGGGCTGGTCGCCGGCGTCGCCTTGCACCCCAACGAGATTCCTGCACTAGCGGCCGCCGGCGAGCTCGACGACGCGCTCGCCGAGATCGAGCGGATCGCCGCCGATCCCGGCGTGCGGGTGGTGGGCGAGACCGGGCTGGACTACTACCGGACCGAGCCGTCCGGGCGCGGCGTGCAGGCGGAGGCCTTTCGTGAGCACATCGCCATCGCCAAGCGCCTGGCCAAGCCGCTGCAGATTCACGACCGGGAGGCGCACGGCGACGTGCTGGCGATCCTGCAGACCGTCGGCGCGCCGGATCAGACGGTGCTGCACTGCTTCTCCGGCGACATCGCGATGGCGCGGGAGTGCATGGACCGCGGCTATTACCTGAGCTTCGCCGGGCCGATCACCTTCAAGAGCGCCCGCGACCTGCGCGACGCCCTGTCCATCGTCCCGCTGGACCGCGTGCTGGTGGAGACCGACGCGCCCTATCTGGCGCCGACCCCGCACCGCGGCCGCACCAACGCGCCGGCGCTGATCCCGTTCACGGTGCGGGCGATGGCGGGGGTGCTCTCGGTCGACGTGCCGACCCTGTGTCGGGCGCTGTCGGACAACGCGGAGCGGCTCTACGGCCCCTGGCGCTCGGGATCGCCACGAACCGCTTGACAGGACATATGCACAAGCGGTCGACTTAGGGCATGACGGCAACGGCGCGGGTGGGACTGCTGGGCATCGGGCGCATCGGCGTGGGGCACGCCCGGGCCTTGCGCGACCTGCCTCGCGTGGGCGAGCTCGTCCTGGCGGACGTCGCGCCCGGCCGGGCGGCGCAGGTCGCCGCGGAACTCGGCATCTCCCACGGCAGCGTCGACGACGTCTTCGACACCAGCCGCGTCGACGCCCTGGTGATCGCCACCGGCACCGACACCCACGCCGACCTGCTGGTCCGCGCCGCGCAGGCCGGGATGCCGGTGTTCTGCGAGAAACCCGTCGCGATGGACATCGCTAGCGCCCGCCGTGCGATCGAGGCCTTGGAGCGCGCCGGGAACCTCAACCACATCGGCTTCCACCGCCGCTTCGACGCCGGCTACACCGAGGCCAAGCGCCGCCTGCAGGCCGGTGAGCTGGGCGACCTGCGCCGCGTGCACATGGTGACCTGCGACATGGACACCCCCGATCCCAGCTTCATCCCGACCTCGGGCGGCATCTTCCGGGACTGCCTGATCCACGATTTCGACATTCTGCGCTGGCTGACCGGCCAGCGGATCGAGACGGTCTATGCGCTCGGCACCGCCAAGGGCGACCCCGTCTTCGCCGCGAGCGGCGACGCCTCCGACGCGGTCCTGGTGCTGCAGTTGGAGGGCGGGGTACTCGGCACCGCGCAGACGTCGCGCTATAACGGCGCCGGTCACGACGTACGGATGGAGCTCTCCGGCACCCACGGCGGCGCCGTCGTCGGCCTGGAGGACCGCGCGGCCCTGCGCTCCGCCGAACCCGGGCACACCGACCTGCCCGGTCCGGTCTGGGTGAACTTCCTGGAGCGCTTCGAGCCGTGCTACGCCGCCGAACTGGGCGCGTTCGTCGATGCGGTGTGCGACGGTACGCCGAGTCCGTGCACCGCCGCTGACGCCCTCGAGGCGCTCTATGTGGCGATGGCCGCGACCCTGTCCTACCAGCAGGGACGGCCCGTGGCCGTCGCGGAGATCCGCGCCTCCTGACCAGACCCGCAGCAACCCCGCCACTACCCCCCGTCGAAGGAGAAACTCATGCTGAAGGTCGCCGTGATCGGCGCCGGCCGAATCGGCACCGTCCACGCAGCGGCGGTGGCCGCCAACCCGGCCACCGAGCTCGCCCTGGTCGCCGACCCGTTCGGGGAGGGGGCCCGGCGATTGGCGACGACGTACGGCGCGCGAGCCACGCTCGACATCGAGGACGTGTGGGCCGATGACGGGGTGGACGCCGTCATCATCGGATCGCCGACGCCGCTGCACGTCGAGCACATCCTCGCGGCGGATCGCGCCGGCAAGAAGATCCTCTGCGAGAAGCCCGTCGACCTCGACATGGCGCGGGTGCAGGAGTGTGTGTTGGCGCTGGGCGATCGTGCCGAGCAGGTGATGATCGGGTTCAACCGCCGGTTCGACCCGGGTTTCGCCGAGATCCAGGCCCGCGCGGCCGCCGGCGAGATCGGCGCGATCGAGCAGCTCACGATCATCAGCCGCGACCCGGCCGCCCCGCCCGCGAGCTATGTCGCCCAGTCCGGTGGGATCTTCCGGGACATGACCATCCACGACTTCGACATGGCCCGCTTCCTGCTCGGCGACATCGTCGAGGTCAGCGCCGTCGGACAGCACCTGGACGCCGAGATCAAGGCCGCGGGCGACTTCGACGCGGCGGTCGTCACGCTGACGGCGGCCTCGGGAGCGGTCGCCACGATCATCAACAACCGGCACTGCGCCTCCGGCTACGACCAGCGCCTGGAGGTCTCGGGCGCGACCGGCATGCTCGAGGCGGGCAATCATCGCGGGACGCTGGTGCGCTACTCGGGCGCGTCGTACACCGAGGCCGCCGGCCCCTATCTCAACTTCTTCCTGGAGCGCTACACCGCCGCCTACGCCGCGGAGTTGGCCGCCTTCGTCGCAGCGGCCGAAGCCGATGCGCCGGTCACCCCGAACGTGCTGGACGGCCGGGCGGCGCTCGCACTGGCCGACGCCGCCACGCGCAGCGCGCGCACGGGCGAGCGGGTGCGGATCGGCTGAGCGGTCCGGGTCGTCGCGGGGCGGCGGCCGGCCGGAGGCGCCCCGTTAGGCTGGCGGGCATGTCCGCCGCCCCCCGCGCCGAGCCGGGACCGGAGCGAAGCGTCGAGTTGCTCGGCGCCACGCGCATCCGGGAGATCGCCGCGCGGCTCGGTCTGCGGCCGACCAAACAGTGGGGCCAGAACTTCGTCGTCGACGCCAACACGGTGCGCCGGATCGTCCGGCTGGCCGAGGTCGGTCAGGACGACGCGGTGCTCGAGATCGGCCCTGGGCTCGGCTCGCTGACCCTGGCGCTGCTGGAGCGGGCCGGGCACGTCACCGCGGTCGAGATCGACCCGGTGTTGGCGGCGCAACTCGCCACCACGGTCGCTGACCTCGCCGGTCCCGCCGCGGACCGGCTCAGCGTCCTGGCCGCGGACGCGATGACGGTCACCGAGCTGCCCGGTCCGCCACCGACGGCGCTGGTGGCGAACCTGCCCTACAACGTGTCGGTGCCCGTCCTGCTCACCGTCCTGGAGCGGTTCGACAGCCTGCGCCGGGCGCTCGTCATGGTGCAGTGGGAGGTCGCCGAGCGGCTGGCCGCGCGGCCGGGATCCAAGGTCTACGGGGTGCCGAGCGTGAAGGCCGCCTGGTACGGCGACGTGCGCCTCGCCGGCACGGTGCCGCGCGGTGTGTTCTGGCCGGTGCCGAACGTGGACTCGGGGCTGGTGCAGCTGATTCGCCGGAAGCCACCGGCCCTCGACGTACCGCGTGCCGCCGTCTTCGCCTGCGTCGACGCGGCGTTCGCGCAGCGCCGCAAGACGCTGCGCGCAGCCCTGGCGGGCTGGGCCGGCGGCGCCGCAAGCGCCGAGCAAGCGCTGGTCGCCGCGGGAATCGATCCGTCGCTGCGCGGTGAGCAATTGGGCGTGGCCGAGTTCACCGCCATCGCCAGGGCCCGCCTCGCGGCGTCGTAGGGTGTGGGCATGACCGCACCCCGAGGCCCGTTGACCGTGCGGGTTCCGGCCAAGATCAACCTGGAACTGGTCGTCGGGCCGCGCCGCCCCGACGGATACCACGACCTGGCCACGATCTTCCATGCGGTGAGCCTGTACGACGAGATCACGGTCACCCCCGCCCCGGACTGGGCCGTCACGGTGAGTGGTGCGCAGTCCCACCTGGTCCCGCTCGACGAGAGCAACCTGGTGCTGCGCGCGGCCCGGCTCTACGCCGACCAGGTCGGTGTCGACGAGGACGAGCCGCACTGCCACTTCCACATCACCAAGGAGATCCCCGTCGCCGGCGGGCTGGCGGGCGGGTCGGCCGACGCGGCCGCGGCGCTCCTGGCGATGGACACCTTCTTCGGGATGAACGGCGACCGCGACACGATCGAGTTCCTCGCCGCCGAACTCGGCAGCGACATCAACTTCGCGCTGGTGGGCGGCACGGCGATCGGGTCCGGCCGGGGCGAGCAGGTCGCGCCGGTGCTCGGCCGGGGGCGTTATCACTGGGTGCTGGTGCCCAGCGAGGAGGGCCTGTCGACGCCGCGGGTCTTCGCCGAGCTCGACCGGCTGCGCGGCGAGGCGCCGGTGCCGGCTCCCGCACCGAGCCCGGCCATGATGCAGGCCCTGCGCTCCGGCGACCTCGACGCGCTCGGCGGGGCGCTGCACAACGACCTGCAGGAGGCGGCCTGCTCGTTGCAGCCGCGGCTGCGCGAGGTGCTGGCGGCGGGGTTGGAATACGGCGCGAAGGGCGGCATCGTCTCCGGGTCCGGGCCGACGGTCGCGTTTCTGGTCGACGGGCCCGAGGGCCAGCTGGACCTCGCCGTGGCGCTGACCGCTTCGGGCGTGGCGGACGACGTGCGGCGCGCGACCGGACCAGTGCACGGCGCCCACTTCGTGCCCGCCCCCCGACGATGACCCGCGGTCCGGTCGGCCCATGGCCAATCTGATCTCCGTCGAGAAGGCGGACCTGTCGCTCGGCACCACACACCTGCTCGACGAGGTGTCGCTCGGCCTGCTGACCGGCGACCGGATCGGCGTCGTCGGCCGCAACGGCGGGGGCAAGTCGACGCTGCTGCGGGTCCTGGCCGGCCGCCAGGACATCGACACGGGCCGGATCGCTCGGACCACCGGGCTCAGCCTGCGGATGCTCGGGCAGGACGACGAGCTGGATCCCGCGGCCACCGTCGCTCAGGTCGTGCTCGGCGACCGCCCCGAGCATGAGTGGGCCGCCGATCCGCGGATCCGCACCGTGCTCGACGGGTTGCTCGGCGACGTACCGCTGCACGCCGTCGTCGGGCCGATGTCCGGCGGCGAACGGCGCCGGGTCGCGCTGGCCGCGCTCTTGGTCGCCGACCCCGACGTCCTGCTCCTGGACGAGCCCACTAACCACCTGGACGTGGAGGGGGTGGCGTGGCTCGCGGGGTACCTGACCGGGCCCCGCGCCCGCACCGACGCCGCGCTCGTCGTGGTGACCCACGACCGCTGGTTCCTCGATGCGGTCGCGACCCAGACCTGGGAGGTCGGAGCGGGGCGGGTGGAGTCCTATGAGGGTGGTTACGCGGCCTATGTGCTCGCCAAGGCCGAGCGCTCGCGGATCGCGGCGGTGACCGCCGAACGCCGCGACAACCTGCTGCGCAAGGAGCTGGCCTGGTTGCGCCGGGGGGCGCCGGCGCGCACGAGCAAGCCGAAGTTCCGGCTCGACGCCGCCAGCGCCCTCATCGCCGATGAGCCCCCGCCGCGGGACGAGGTGGCGCTGACGACGTTCGCGACGCGCCGACTCGGCAAGGACGTCATCGACCTGCTCGACGCCACGGTGCGGCTCGGCGAACGGACGCTGCTGGACCGGGTGACGTGGCGGCTCGCCCCCGGCGACCGGGTCGGCATCGTCGGCGTCAACGGCGCCGGCAAGTCGACCTTGCTGCGCGCGTTCCTCGGCGACGTGCCGCTTGCTGCCGGCAAGCGCAAGGTCGGCACGACGGTGCTGACGGCGTACCTGTCCCAGGAGGTCGATGAGCTAGGGCGGCTTGCCGACGTCAAGGTCGTCGACGCCATCAGCGAGGTCCGCAGTCATATCGCGCTCGGCAAGGGGGAGATCAGCGCGAGCCAGTTGGCCCAACGCCTGGGTTTCTCCGGGTTGCGGCAGCAGAGCCGGGTCCGTGAGCTGTCCGGCGGGGAGCGGCGCCGGCTGCAGTTCGTGCGGCTGATGATGACCGAGCCGAACGTGTTGATCCTCGACGAGCCGACCAACGACCTGGACATCGAGACGCTGACCGCGATGGAGGACGTGCTCGACGGCTGGGCCGGGACGCTGCTGGTGGTGAGCCACGACCGGTACCTCCTCGAGCGCATCTGCGACCGTCAGGTGGCCCTGCTGGGCGACGGTCGGGTGCGGGACCTGCCGGGCGGGGTGACGCAATACCTGGAGCTGCGCGCGATGGTCACCGAGGGCGCGGCGCGCGGTGCCGGAAGCGGATCGGGGGGTGGCTCGGGGTCGGGCGCAAGGTCGGGTTCGGGCTCGCCGGGGGCGGTCGGTACGCCGCAGCCCGGCGCCGACCCGGCGTACTCCCCGGCGCAGATCCGTGAGGCGCGCAAGGAACTGAACCGGATCGACCGGCAGCTGGCGAAGCTGGCCAGCGCCGAGGAGCGGCTGCACGCCCAGATGGTGGCCAAGGCGACCGATCACGCGGCGGTGCTGGCGCTGAACGATCAGCTGCGCACCCTCGTGGACGAGCGCGAGGAGCTGGAGCTGGCCTGGCTGGCGGCCGCGGAGATCGCCGACCCCTGAGCGACCCCCGAGCGACCCCTGCGCGACTCCTGAGCGACCCCCCGCCGACCCCCGACTGGGGCGGCCGCGACGATCCTCAGCTCTCGAAGCGCACCATGAGCCGCGTGAGCAGGTCGGCGAGCTGGCGGCGCTCGGCGTCGTCGAGTCCCTCGAGCAACCCGCGCTCGCGCTCCAGCAGAGCGGCCAGGGCATCCGCCGAGAGTTGCCGCCCGGCCGCGGTCAGCCGCACCCGCACCCCCCGGCGGTCCTCCGGATCGGGCAGCCGGTCGACGAGGCCCCGCCTGACCAGCCGGTCGACGCGGTTGGTCATCGTGCCGCTCGTCGAGAGCGTGCGCTTGACGAGGTCGCCGGGGGAGAGCTCGTACGGCGTCCCGGCGCGGCGCAGTGCCGCGATGACGTCGAACTCCCACACCTCCAGGCCGTGCTCGGCGAACGCCGTGCGGCGGGCGCGGTCGAGGTGGCGTGCCAGCCGGGTGAGCCGGGACAGCACCAGCAGCGGCTCGACGTCCAGGTGGGGGACCTCGCGCCGCCAGGCGGCGACGATGTGGTCGACCTCGTCCCGGGCGTCGGTGGGGATCCCGCGCGCGGCCATTCCCCAAGAGTAACCACGGATCTCTCGACATCGAGGCTTCTGCGCTGCAGCCGCGCGATCCGACAGCGCGCGAGGTGCCCACGGACCGGGCCAGGAGCACACCCTGCCGCGCGCGGACTACCCTGGGGGCAGTGGCGGGCCTGGCTCGCCGCGCCGTCCCCGGTTGGTCTGCTGGCAGGGCCCGCCTGACTTTGAATCAGGATTAGCGACGATGGTTCGATTCCATCCCGGGGAGCTTGCGTCGGCCGCAGGATGACGGTCGCTGCGTCACCGAAATGGCGTCACCGAAATGGCGTCATCGAGCCGGCGTCATCGAGCCAGCGTCATCGAGCCAGCGTCACCGCGCTGGCCAGCCGCTCGGCGGCTTTGGCCAGATGATCGCCCAGCGCCGGCGCGGTCCCCGACAGTGCGTACTGCTGGCGCCCGCCGATCCAGATCCGCATCCCGGGATATTCCGCCCGCAAGCGCGCCACGAGACGCTCGGTGGGGAGGATGTCCGCCAACCGGGTCGCCGTGAGCACCACGTCGCCAGGAGTGGTGGCGGCGAGCACCAGGTTCCACTGCTCGTCCGGCTTGTCCCCGCCCAGGCACCGGGTCGCCCGGCCGCGTCGAGCGGTCAGCGCCGCGAACGCCCAGGCGCCGATGTCGTGAGTGACCCCGGCGGCGTTGCCGACCACCACGACGGGGACCGCAAGGTCAGGCTCTTGGAGCGCCAGCTCCAGGTCCCGCTCCAGCGCGCCGCGGATCTCCAGGGAGACCATGTGCTCCGCTGCGACGCTGAGTTCACCCGCCTCCCAGGCGGATCCGGCGGCGCGCAGGGTCGGCATCACCCATTGGTCGGCGACCGCGTCGGGGCCGAACAGCCGCCAGGCCTCGCGGACCGTGTCGCGCACCCCGGCCTTGCTGCGGGACTCAGCCCGGGCCAGGACCGCCTGGGTCAGGGGGTGCGGCGGGCTGCCGAGCGACCGGCCGGGGGTCGCGGCAGCCGGGTCGAACAGGCTCACCCCGCGGCGCAGCCGGCTCTTGACCTCGGCCACCGCCTCGTCCGAGCTGTGGCCCAGCTCCACCAGGCTGGCCACGGCGGCGACCAGCCGCACCTGGGCGTCGGTGTAGCGCCGGGGGCCGGTCCCGGCCGGCCGCTGCGGGGCCAGGCCGTAGCGCTTCTCCCAGATCTGGATGGTCTCGACGGGGACGCCGGTGATCTGGCTGACGGCGGCGAGCGCGTACATCCGAACACCTCGTGATCCGGCGTCGCCGGGTGGCCGTCGGGGCGGGCGCCGAGCCCGGCCCGTCCGACTCAGCACCGCGGACGCTGCGTCGATGATTCCCGTCAGTATGCTGGTCGCGGCTTCGGCCGCGGCAATCTCTCATGGATATCATGGCGGCCCTCGGGGGCGGGTCCAACACGACCGTCAAAACGCTCGCGAAAGGGGGATGCCGTGACCACGGCGCCGCAACCCACCCAGCCCGCCACCCGGCTCAATGCCGAGGCCGGCGATCACGTCGTCACCGCCGATCCGGCCGCGCTAGCCGCCGGAGCGGCGGCTGTCGAGCGTACCTATCAGGCTTTCCCTTATTACCAGCTCCGGTACGGCGAGCGCGGGCGGGCGTTCAGCGCCAGCGACAGCGGCTGGCTGATGACGGTCGCTGACCTGGACGACGCGGCGGCGCTGTCGGAGATCCAGTGGCTGACCAGGGTCTTGGCCGCCCGCGGCATGCCGAGCCTGCTCATGGAGGTGCACCTGCGCCACCTGGCCCAGGAACTGGACGCGCTGGTCGCCGCCGGCCAACCGCAGTGGGGCGACCGGGCCGAGCGGTTCCGCCGGATCGCGGACCAACTCCAGGGCGCTCGCCGGCTGGTGATGCCCGCCGAAGAGGCCGACGCGCTGGTGTCGGCCTTCGTCGCGGCGGCGCCGGCGCCCGAGGCGGCGCGGCTGCCGCACACCGGGGAGTTGCTGGCCGCCGCGCTCGCCGACGAGCGGGACGGCGTGCGCCAGGCCGTCCCGAGCGTGCTGAGCTGGCTCGCCGATGCCGAGCGCTTCCCGCCCGCATGGCTGGCCGCGGTGCACGCGCTGGTGGCCGCAGGGCAAGCCCGGCCGGAGCCGGCCCCCGACGGCCCCGCCCGGTGACGCGCGGGCGCCGGTAGCATGTCCTGCGGCCGGTTGTCCGGCCCCGTCGCGGCAGCGTCGCCCGGCTTCCGACGTCGACCTCGCCTCGCGGCGCCCGGCCGACCCGTCCCACGTGTTTTCGTCGCCGACCCCCGGAGCGCCTCGTGACCCGTCCCGCAGCCGTCATCATCCTCGCCGCGGGCGAGGGCACCCGGATGAAGTCGGCGACGCCCAAGGTGCTGCACGCGATCGGGGGTCGGTCCCTGCTCGGGCATGCCATCGCGGCGGCTCGCGGCCTGCGCCCCGAGCACCTTGCCGTCGTGGTCCGACACGAGCGGGATCGCGTCGCCGCGCACATCACCGCCATCGCTCCCGACGCGGTGATCGCCGACCAGGACGACGTCAAGGGCACCGGGCGCGCCTGCGAGTGCGGGCTCGACGCGCTCCCGCCGCTGACCGGAACGGTCCTGGTCACCTATGGTGACGTGCCGCTCCTGGGCACCGAGACGCTGGCCGACATGGTGGCCGCCCACGAGGCCGGCGGGTGCGCCGCCACGGTCATCACCGCGCATGTGCCCGACCCCACCGGTTACGGCCGGATCCTGCGCGACGCGGACGGTGCGGTCGCGGGCATCGTCGAGCAGCGCGACGCCACGCCGCAGCAACGTCGGATCACCGAGATCAACTCGGGCATCTACGCCTTCGACGGGGTGGTGCTGCGCGAGGCCCTGGCCGCCGTCGGCACCGACAACGCCCAGGGCGAGAAATACCTCACCGACGTTCTCGGCATCGCCCGGGCGAAGGGCCTGAGCGTGCGCGCCCACCTGATCGAGGACCTCTGGCAGACGGAGGGGGTCAACGACCGGGTGCAGCTCGCCAGACTCGGCGCGGAACTGAACCGGCGCGTCGTCGAGGCTCACATGCGGGCCGGCGTGACCGTCGTGGACCCGGCCACGACCTGGATCGACACCGACGTCACCATCGGCCCGGACACCGTGCTCCAGCCCAACTGCCAGTTGCTCGGCGCGACCACGGTGGGTGCCAACGCCCAGATCGGACCGGACTGCACGATCGAATCCTGCGAGATCGGGGAGGGAGCCACGGTACGCCGCAGCGAGGCTCACCACAGCGTCGTCGGCGCCGGGGCCGCGGTCGGTCCGTTCAGCTATCTGCGCCCGGGCACCGTGCTCGGCGCGAAGGGCAAGATCGGCGCCTTCGTCGAGACGAAGAACGCCCGGATCGGGGCCGGCGCCAAGGTGCCGCACCTGACCTATTGCGGCGACGCCGAGATCGGCGCGGGCGCCAACATCGGAGCGGGCACCATTTTCGCTAACTACGACGGGATCGAGAAGCACCCGACGTACGTCGGTGAGCACTCCTTCGTCGGCAGCCACACCGTCCTGGTGGCGCCGGTGAGCGTGGCCGATGGGGCGTACGTCGCGGCCGGGTCGACGATCGTCGACCCGGTCCCACCCGGCCAGCTCGGGCTCGCCCGCGCGCGGCATGTCAACCTCGACGGATGGGTCGAGCGGCGCCGCGGCGGTACGTCGACCGCGACCGCCGCCCAGGCCGCCCAGGAGCGCGACCAGTGACCAGCCTCAAGCGCACCACCGAGAAGAACCTGATGATCATGTCGGGGCGGGCCCACCCGGCGCTGGCCGACGAGGTCGCCACCTGCCTGGGGATTCATCCGGTGCCGACGACGGCGTACGAATTCGCCAACTCCGAGATCTACGTGCGCTTCGACGAATCGATCCGGGGCAGCGACGCGTTCCTGATCCAGAGCCACACGGCGCCGATCAACGAATGGATCATGGAGCACCTGATCATGACCGACGCCGCCAAGCGGGCCTCGGCCAAGCGGATCACGGTGGTGCTGCCGTTCTACGGGTACGCACGGCAGGACAAGAAGCATCGCGGGCGCGAGCCCATCTCGGCCCGGCTGATGGCCGACCTGTTCAAGGCGGCCGGGGCCGACCGGTTGATCTGCGTGGACCTGCACACGGCCCAGATTCAGGGCTTCTTCGACGGGCCGGTGGACCACCTGCAGGCCCTGCCGATCCTGTCCGACTACGTGGCGAACAAATACGGCGACGAGCAACTCGCGGTGGTCTCCCCGGATGCCGGCCGGATCAAGGTGGCCGAGCAGTGGAGCAAGCGACTGGGTGGGGCGCCGCTGGCGTTCGTGCACAAGACCCGCGACATCAGTCGGCCGAACCACTCCGTGGCCAATCGCCTCGTCGGTGACGTGGCGGGCCGCTGCTGCATCCTCGTCGACGACATGATCGACTCCGGCGGCACGATCTGCCAGGCGGCCGAGGCGCTGCGGGAGGCGGGCGCCCGTGAGGTCGTCGTCGCCGCGACGCACGCGCTGTTCTCCGATCCCGCCACCCAGCGCCTGCGCGACTCCTGCATTCGGGAGGTCATCGTCACCAACACGCTGCCGATCGCGCCGGAGAACCACTTCGACAAGCTCCAGGTGCTCTCGATCGCCCCGCTCATCAGCCAGGCGATCCAGGAGGTGTTCGAGGACGGCTCGGTGACGAGCCTGTTCGACACGCCGGCCTGAGTCGGCCTGAGTCGGCCTGAGTTGGTCTGAACCGGCCTGAACCGGCCTGAACCGGCCTGAACCGGCCTGAACCGGCATGAGTTCGGGCCGGCCGGGCGCTGCTGGCGTGCGGGATATCCAGCTTCAGGCGGGCGCGTAGCGCGGTGCCGGGCTCACCATGGGCCGGGCCACCCGGGTCGGCCGCGTCTCGCCGATCCAGGCACTCGGCCCGGCGGGAGCCCCGTCGGCCGGCAACGCCTCTGGCGCCACGGCTCGCACGCCATCCTCGACGTGCGCCACGCGCGCCTCGGGGGTGCCGCTCACGTCGCGCAGCAACCGACCGAGCACTCGACCGAGCATCACGTCGAGCAGGCCGGGATCGCGCAGGTCCAGGCCGTCGGCCTCGGTGTAGCGCCGGACCGCGGCGCCACCCTCGCGCAGCCGCGCCAGGGCCTGCTCACCGCGGAGAGCCGCGAACCGGGCGGCGTGCCGGGCATCGCCATAGACGTCCACCGCGGCGCCCCGCGCGGTGGCGGCCTCCAGCAACGGCTGCGGGGTGGCCAGCGCGCGGGTGCGCCCCAGCCGCAGCACGGCCGCATAGGGCAGGTGCGCGACCAGCCAGGGGTGCAGGCCGGCCGCGGCCCCCGGGTCGCTGCTCCAGTCGTCCTGCGCCACGGAGACCACCCGCACGACCGGCACCCGACCCGCGGTGGCCAGGGCCACCCAGGCCCCCGCCCCATAACCGGCGATCGCGGGCCGGCGGCCCGTGCGTGCCGCCAGCCATTCCACGGCGCTGACATGCTCCGCCAGGCTGGTGCCGGAAATCATGGCCGAGGCGGCGTAGCCCGGCAGGCCCGCCTCACCGGCGCCGGACCGGTCGAAACGCAGCGTGGCGACACCTTCTCGGGCGGCCGCGCGGGCCAGTCGCACCCAACCGTCGCCACCGGGCCCGCCGCGGTGCTGGTCCTCGTCGCCGATCACCAGCAGCGCGTGTCGGCTCGGCCCGACAGGACTGGTCAGCACCCCGGGCAGCCCGCCGACCTCGACGTACTCCTCCACGATCGCCTCCCCCACGACCGTCCGGCGCGCGGCCGGTGGGGTCGGCACCGGGGTCGCGCAGCGCGTCGGCAGCGCCAGCCACTGGGTGACGACCGCCCAGGTGTCCACGGGGATGACGGGATCGGTGGCGGTCACGTCGAGCGCGTCGAGGTCGATGGCGTCCAGGCGATCGGCGCCGACCCGCAGGGCGTAATCCTCGACGTCCTGTTCCGCGGGCGCCTCCTCGCGGCTGACCAGCAGGATCCGGGTGCCGGCCGCGCTGGCCGGGCGCGCCGCCGGCAGCCGCAGCCACGGGTCGTGGCCGGCGGCCGGGTCGAGCAGGACGAGGCTGCGATACGGCGTGGCGCCATGGGCATCCGGGCGCGGCCCGCGCGGGTCACCGAGCGCGAGGGCGGCCAACGTGGCGCCCAGGCCCGCCCCGACCAGAGTGAGGTCGCGTTGACCGAGGGTGTCCTGGCAGTACGCCGCGAGGGCCGCCACGTCGCCGAGCCGGCGCGCCATCGGCGGCACCGCGCCGTCGTCGTGCAGGGGCGCCGCGGATTCCACGGTGCCGGACCAATCCGGCCGGACCACGACGCAGTCGTGCCGGGCCAGCCGGTCGGCCAGCGCTCGCAGGCCCGGGCGCAGGGTCGTCTCGGCGCGGCCCGTCGGGGGGAGCAGGATGACCGCGCCGCGGCACTGCGGTCCGTACGGCAGATGCACGCTCGCCGCCAGGGCGCCCTGCGGGGTGGGCACCCAGGTGGGGACCACGGTGCCGGGCTGCGGCGCGACCGCGGGGACCGCCGCCGGGGCCGGGTGGACCGGTGCCGTGACCGTCATCGAACCCTCCCCCTGTCCGTGCCTGCCGCGCGGCCGTCCAGCCTGCGATTTCGGGTATCGCCGCAGGTGAGACTTCCGTTCTGGACGTCCGTCCAGCCGGGCTGCGGGCACGAGTCTATGACATCCGAGCGCGGGTCAGCGTGCGTCGACCGACGCCGCCGGTCGCCCCGGCGTGGCGGCCTGGGGTCGATGTGCGCGGGGCCCGCCAGCACCCGCGGGGCTCGGCCGCGCGAGCCCGCGGGAACCGGGTGATCGGGAGCGCCGAGTGCCGCGATTCGGGGCTGCGCCCCCGGCGCGGCTACGATGGCCCCGAAGCCTCGGCGAGGGACGCCGTACGGGCGCGCCAGCGCACCGGAGTCCGTGATCGACGCGGGCCGGCCGGGATGGTGGACCACAGGTCCGCAGATCCGCCGGACGTCCGCGCGACGTCCCGCGCCGAGGGCACCGTCAACGGGCCCCCGGGCCCCCGCCGTCAGGAGCAGACCATGGCCGACACCGTGCAGATCACTGCCGAACAGCGCACCGAGTTCGGCAAGGGCGCCGCCCGCCGGATCCGGCGGGCCCGCAAGATTCCCGCCGTGCTCTACGGGCATGGCAGCGACCCGATCCACCTCACCCTGCCGGGCCACGAGACGATGATGGCGGTCAAGACCGCCAATGCCGTCCTCGGCCTGCGCATCGACGGCAAGGAGCAGCTCGCCCTCGTCAAGGACGTGCAGCGGGACATGCTCAAGCCCGTCATCGAGCACATCGATCTCGTGCTCATCCGCCGCGGCGAGAAGGTCGTGGTCGACGTGGCCGTGAGCACCACCGGTCAGGCGGCGCCCGACACGCTGGTCAACATGGAATCCCAGACGATCCAGGTCCAGGCCGAAGCCACCCACATCCCGACGGGCTTCGAGGTCTCGGTCGAGGGACTGCCGGCCGGAACGCAGATCCTGGCCGCCCAGATCGAGCTGCCGGACGGGGTCGAACTCGTCACCGAGCCGGAGACCCTCATTGTGAACATCAGCGCGGCCATCTCCGCCGAGGCCCTCGAGGCCGATCTCGCCGAGGCCGAGGCCGACGCGGGTGGCGCGGGTGGCGCGGGGGCGACCGCTGAGGCGCCCGCCGGTGACGGTGAGGCGAAGGAGGGCGCCGAAGCCTGAGGGCAGCGAGGCTAGGCTGCCCGGGTGCCCCCGGAATCGTCCCTGGTCCTGGACCCGGCGCTGGTCGTCGGGCTGGGCAATCCGGGGGTGGAGTATGCCCGTCACCGGCACAACGTCGGCGCGATGGTGCTGGACGAACTGGCCCGGCGCTGCGGGGTCACCCTCAACCGGCACAAGGCCCGGGCGCTGGTCGCCGATGTCCGCCTCGGCATTCAGCCGGGGGGCGCCCCCGGGCCGCGGGCCGTGCTGGCGCGCCCCACGACGTACATGAACGAGTCCGGCGGTCCGGTGGCGGCGCTGGCCTCGTTCTATTCGATCGTCCCGGCAGCGGTCGTCGCGGTCCACGACGACCTCGAGCTCGACTTCGGTGCGGTCCGGGTCAAGCGGGGTGGCGGCGAGGGTGGCCACAATGGGCTGCGGGCGCTGAGCTCGGCGTTGAAGACCCGCGATTATGTGCGGATCCGGGTGGGCATCGGCCGTCCGCCGGGCCGGCAGTCTCCGGGCGATTTCGTCTTGCGCGAATTCAGTGCGGTCGAGCGCAAGGAGCTGGCCCTGGTCCTGTCCGACGCCGCCGACCTGGTCGAAGAGCTTGTGGTCGGGGGTTCGCCTGACCCTGCTGCGCGGTGATCGGGCCGGCCCGGCTGACTTGGCAGGATGCGCGCAGCCCCCTCGAGAGGGCATAGTGGTCGACGCGCCCCCGGTGTGATGAGCAACCGCACGATCCGAGCCGAGGGTACAGTTGGACCCATGTCCATCATGGACGCACGATCGTTTTGGGGGTTCGTCGCGACGGGGGTCCGCAACCGGGAGAGGCTTCGGGAAGTCTCTCCCCATCGGCAACGAAGCCGAGGAATATTGCCGCGTAACGCTGCTGGGGATCCCGGCGATTTCGCCGGGGGTGGCTGCGCGCGGTGCGCGATCGCCCAACTGGGAGGGGTTGGCAGTGTCGATTCATGAACGCGATGTTGCGCGGAGGCGCGATCGCGTCAAGCACCGCACCGAGCGCAGGGGGTCGCCGGTGGAGCGCCTGGAGGTGCCGGTCAGCAGCAGCGAGTTGTTCGCGCCGAGCCTGGGGGCTTCGGTCGAGCGGACCTCCACGCGCAACTGCTGGTCACGTGCCTACCTGCGGCGCATCGTCATGCTCGATGTCATCGTCGGAGTGCTGTGCAGCGTCGCTGCGGCGATGATCCGGTTCAGCGACGGTTTCATCGAGACGCAGTACTACTGGACCGTGCCGCTCGTCGGTCTGGTCTGGCCGGGCGCGCTGGCGATGGCCAATGCGTTCGAACAGCGCTATCTCGGGGTTTCCTCCGAGGAATACCGCGCGGTGGGCCGGGCGGTCCTCGGCATGCTGGCGCTGCTGGCCGTCTGGTCGTTCCTGACCACCGCCCAACTCGCCCGGGTCTATGTGCTCGTGCTCATGCCGCTGCTCTTCGTCGGTGGCCTGGTCACACGTCGCTACATGCGGCACTGGCTGGCCTCCAAGCGCAGTCAAGGTCAGCTCATGCAGCGCACCGTCGTCGTCGGCCGCGCCGACGCCGCCGCCTCGCTGGTGCGCAGCATCAAGCACGAGCCGCAGCAGGGCCTGCTTCCGGTCGCGGTCTGCACCTCCGGCATGGACACCGACTGGGATGCCACGTCCTCCATCGAGGGGGTCCCGGTGATGGGTTCGCCACGGGACGCCATCGCGGCAGCCGACCTGTACGACGCCGAAGTGGTGGCCGTCGCCTCGCACCCCGACCTGGCCGGGAAGGCGCTCCGGCGGCTCGCCTGGGCCCTGGAAGAGCGGGGTGTCGAACTGATCGTGGCGCCGGGCCTGCTCGATGTCGCCGGTCCGCGGATGTCGATCCGGCCCTCGAACAACCTCTCGCTGCTGCACGTCGAGCGTCCCTCGCACGCGACCCGGTCGGTGTTCCTGAAGGACATCATGGACCGTTCGCTGGCGTTCCTGCTGCTGCTGGCCCTGTCGCCGCTGCTCATCACCGTCGCCTTCCTGATCCGGTTCACCGACCCGGGTCCGGTCTTCTTCAAGCAGAAGCGGGTCGGCGTCCGGGGCGAGATCTTCTACATCTACAAGTTCCGCACGATGTGCGTGGACGCGGAGAAGCGCCTGGAGGCCCTGCGCGCCAAGAGCGAGGGCAACGGCGTCCTGTTCAAGATGAAGGACGACCCGCGGGTGACCAAGGTCGGCAAGTATCTGCGGCGCTACTCCATCGATGAGCTGCCGCAGCTGCTCAACGTGCTGTTCGGCGACATGTCGCTGGTCGGCCCGCGGCCGCCGCTGCCCGCGGAGGTCGAGCAGTACGAGCCCGACGCGCTGCGTCGCCTGCACGTGCGCCCGGGGATGACAGGCCTCTGGCAGGTCTCCGGCCGCAGCGACCTGAGCTGGGAGGAGTCCCTGCGGCTCGACCTGCGCTATGTGGACAACTGGTCGCCGATCGGGGACCTGCACATCCTGTTCCGCACGTTCCGGGCCGTCACGCACAGCTCCGGCGCCTACTGAGCACTCGGGACGGGGACCTCCGCCGCTTAGGCTGAGCCGGGATGCTGCCGCCCCGGCGTGATCCCGTCCGGTGTCCCGGATGTCGTCCTCGGCGAGGAGCCCCATGAGTCTGGACCGTCTCGCGACGGCGCTGTCCACCGACCCCGCGGTCCGCCGGGCCCTGCAGCTGGCCACCGCCGGCCAGGCACAGGTGGACGTCGGGATCGCGGCCGGGGCGCGGCCCGTCTTCGTCGCGGCGCTCGCGGGCGCGGGAGCCGCGGGGGGCGGTGGCCCGGACGAGGCAGGACCAGAGGGTACGCCGGGGGCGGTGGACGCCCCGCTGCTCGTGGTGGCGGCGACCGGCCGTGAGGCCGAAGACCTGGCCACCGCCCTGCGCACGTTCCTGCCCGCTGACTCGGTCGCCCATCTGCCGAGCTGGGAGACCCTGCCCCACGAGCGGCTCAGCCCGCGCAGCGACACGGTCGGCCGCCGACTGGCCGTGTTGCGGCGACTGTCGCATCCGGACCCCCACGACCCGGCGTACGGTCCGCTGCGCGTCGTGGTGGCTCCCGTGCGGGCCCTGCTCCAGCCGCTGGCGCGCGGACTGGGTGAGCTGGTTCCGGTGGCGCTGCACGTGGACGACGAACGCCCGCTCGGGGACGTCGTGACGGCGCTGGCGAACGCCGCCTACGCCCGGACGGACCTGGTCGAACGGCGTGGCGAATTCGCCGTCCGGGGAGGCATCCTCGACGTCTTCCCGCCGACCGAGGACCATCCGGTGCGGGTGGAGTTCTTCGGCGACAGCGTGACCGACATCCGGGTCTTCCGGGTTGCCGACCAACGCTCGCTGGACGCCGCGCCGCATGGTCTATGGGCGCCGCCCTGCCGGGAGATCCTGCTCACCGACGCCGTCCGAGAGCGGGCCGCGGAGCTCGTGGGCACGCTGCCGGGCGTGGCGGACCTGCTCACCAAGATCGCCGCCGGTGTCGCCGTCGAGGGCATGGAGTCGCTGGGACCGGTCCTGCTGGTCGACGGCATGGAGTCACTGCTCGACGTGCTGCCGCAGGGGTCGCGGGTGCTGGTCTCGGATCCCGAGCGGGTCCGGGCGCGGGCCCACGACCTGGTCGCCACCAGCGAGGAGTTCCTGGCGGCGAGCTGGTCGGGTGCCGCGGCCGGCGCCGCCGTACCGATCGACCTGCAGCACGTGCTGCGCGAGGGATCGTTCTGGACCGTCGCGCGGGCGCGGGAGCATGCGCTGGAGCTGGGCCTGCCCTGGTGGACGATGACGCCCTTCGCCGCCGACGCCTCCCTGGCCGCGTTCACCGACGGCGCCGACGAGGCGCTCGCGGTGACGGTGACCAGCCAGGACGTCGCGGGCTACCGGGGCGACGGGGAGGCGATCCGCGAGGCGCTGCGGCGCTGGGCGCTCGAGGAGGGCCGTCGGGTCGCCGTGGTGACCGAGGGATCCGGGCTGGGCAAGCGCCTGGCCGAGGTGCTCGCCGAGCAGGGCGTGCCGTGTCGGCTCGAACCGGCGGGGCTCGGGGCGGACTTCCTCGGCGACGGCGGCGTCGTCCACGTCACCACGGGATGCCTGACCCGCGGGTTCACCGCGCCGGGGGCGAACCTCGTGGTCGTCACCGAGACCGACCTCATCGGGCAGGGCGCCGCGGGGGGTGCCGGATCGACGCGGGACATGCGCAAGATGCCGTCCCGGCGCCGCAATCAGGTCGACCCGTTGCAGCTGCGGCCCGGCGATTTCGTGGTGCACGAGCAGCACGGGGTGGGTCGGTTCGTCGAGATGACCCAGCGGACGGTGCAGGGGGCGACGCGCGAATACCTGGTGCTGGAATACGCCGCGAGCAAGCGGGGCCAACCCGGCGACCGTCTCTTCGTGCCGACGGATCAGCTGGACCAGGTCACGCGCTATGTCGGGGGCGAGGCGCCGACCCTGAACAAGCTTGGCGGATCCGACTGGGCCAAGACGAAGTCCCGGGCCAAGCGGCACGTCAAGCAGATCGCCGGCGAGCTGATCCGGCTGTATTCGGCGCGGATGGCCACCCGCGGGCACGCCTTCGCTCCCGACAGCCCGTGGCAGCGGGAGCTGGAGGATGCGTTCGCCTACGTCGAGACCCCCGACCAGCTGTCCTCGATCGACGAGGTCAAGGTCGACATGGAGAAGGAGGTGCCGATGGACCGCCTGATCTGCGGCGACGTCGGCTATGGCAAGACCGAGATCGCGGTCCGGGCGGCGTTCAAGGCGATCCAGGACGGCAAGCAGGTCGCCGTGCTGGTGCCGACGACGCTGCTCGTCCAGCAGCACTATGTGACGTTCTCCGAGCGATATGCCCAGTTCCCGGTCCGGGTCAAGGCGCTGTCGCGGTTCCAGAGTGATGCCGAGGCCAAGGCCGTCGTCGAGGGGCTGCGGGACGGTTCGGTGGACCTCGTCATCGGCACGCACCGCTTGCTGTCCGCGGAGGTGAAGTTCAAGGATCTCGGGCTGGTCGTGATCGACGAGGAGCAGCGCTTCGGGGTCGAGCACAAGGAACAGCTCAAGGCGCTGCGCACCAACGTCGACGTGCTGGCCATGTCCGCGACCCCGATCCCGCGGACCCTGGAGATGGCGGTCACCGGCATCCGGGAGATGTCGACGCTGGCCACCCCGCCGGAAGAGCGGCACCCGGTGCTGACCTTCGTGGGCGGCTACGACGAGAAGCAGGTGGTCGCCGCCATCCGGCGTGAGCTGCTGCGTGAGGGACAGGTGTTCTTCGTGCACAACCGTGTGCAGTCCATCGAGAAGACCGCGGCCCGACTGCGCGAGCTGGTGCCCGAGGCGCGGATCGCCACCGCGCACGGGCAGATGGGCGAGGCGCGGCTCGAGCAGGTCGTGGTGGACTTCTGGGAGAAGCGGGCCGACGTGCTGGTGTGCACCACCATCGTGGAGACAGGCCTGGACGTCTCCAACGCCAACACCCTGATCGTGGACCGCTCCGACGTCCTGGGCCTGTCTCAGCTGCACCAGCTGCGCGGGCGGGTCGGCCGAGGTCGGGAGCGGGCCTATGCCTACTTCCTCTACCCGGCCGGGCAGCCGCTGACCGAGACCGCGCACGACCGGCTCGCGACGATCGCCTCGCACACCGACCTCGGCGCCGGCATGGCCGTGGCGATGAAGGACCTGGAGATCCGCGGGGCCGGAAACCTCCTCGGCGGCGAACAGTCCGGTCACATCGCGGGGGTGGGCTTCGACCTCTACGTGCGGCTCGTCGGTGAGGCCGTGGCCGACTTCCGCGACCCCGACCGGGCCGAGGCGCCGGTGGAGATCAAGATCGAGCTGCCGGTGGACGCGCATCTGCCGCATGAGTACGTGCCGGGGGAGCGGCTGCGGTTGGAGGCGTACAAGAAGCTCGCCCAGGTGGTCGACGAGGCCGAGCTGGACGAGATCGTGGCCGAGCTGGTGGACCGATACGGGACGCTGCCGCCGGCGGCCGAGAACCTGGTCGAGGTGGCGCGGCTTCGTACGGTTGCGCGCGCCGCCGGGATCGCCGACATCGGGGTGCAGGGTGCGTCGGTGCGGTTCGGGCCGGTGGAGCTCCCGGAGAGCCGGTCGATGCGGCTGCAGCGGCTCTACAAGGGGACCGTGGTCAAGCCGGCGATCCGGCAGATCCTGGTGCCGATGCCCAAGACGGCACCGGTCGGCGGGCGACCGCTGCGGGACAAGGCCGTGCTCGACTGGGCGGCGCAGCTGATCCGCGAGGTGATGCTGATGGAGCTGACCCGCACGGGTGCGCCGGCGGACGCCGTACGGCGTTAGCTGTTTCCCGGGACCTTTTTGCGACCGGGGGACACCTTTGTCGGGGCGGGATCACGTGGTGTGGTGTCCGCAAGACCCACTGGGTGACCCGGGCACTCGAAACGTGCGCCCGGGATCCCGGTCAGGCCTGGAGAACGGCCCGTTCTTCGTCGGTGAACAGGCGGGATCGGGTCAGGAAACGCATCCCCTCCGGCCCCTCCAGCGAAAAGCCGGCGCCGCGCCCGGGCACGGCATCGATCGTCAGCCGGGTGTGCTTCCACGCCTGCCATTGCAGCCGGCCGATCCACACCTCGATGGGGTCCAAGCCCGGTACGTCGAGCGTGCCCAGCAGCACGTCCGCATCGCCGGTCAGGAAGTCGCCGACCGGATAGCACATCGGCGAGCTGCCATCGCAGCACCCGCCGGACTGGTGGAACATGACCGGCCCATGCCGCCCGACCACGACGCCCAGCAGTTCGGCCGCGGCGGGTGTGACCGCCACCCGACTAGGCCCGTCGGTCGGCAGCTCCGCAATCGCAGTCGCCGTGAAGCGGCACGCCTCATCCTCGGGCGATAGACGACTGTCTTCGCTGTCTTCCGGGACGGACACGACGACCTCCTTGAGTCGGTGAGCGGGCTACGTGGCGAGGCGCCTCACCATGCGTCGTTGGCGAGGCGCCTCCCCTCACGTCGTGAGAACTCCCGTGCAGACGGGAGTCCTCTCCCCGTGAAGAGAGGCGCCTCACCGTGGGTAAGAGAGGCGCCTCACCGTGGGTAAGAGAGGCGCCTCACCGTGGGTAAGAGAGGCGCCTCACCGTGGGTAAGAGAGGCGCCTCACCGTGGGTAAGAGCGGCGCCTCACCGTAGAGCGGGCGGTGCGGGTCGCGGCGCCGTACGACGAGTGCTGCCGGCGGCGCCGTACGGTTTAGAAGAAGCCCAACTTATCGGGGGAGTAGCTGACCAGCAGGTTCTTGGTCTGCTGGTAGTGCTCCAGCATCATCTTGTGGTTCTCCCGACCGATGCCCGACTGCTTGTACCCGCCAAACGCCGCGTGTGCCGGGTAGTGGTGGTAGCAGTTGGTCCAGACCCGGCCGGCCTTGATGGCGCGGCCCATCGCGTACGCCCGGTGCACATGCCGCGACCACACGCCGGCGCCCAGCCCGTAGAGGGTGTCGTTCGCGATAGCCAACGCCTCGGCATCGTCGGCGAACCGCGTCACCGAGACGACCGGACCGAAGATCTCCTCCTGGAAGATCCGCATCTCGTTGCGGCCCTCGAAGACCGTCGGCTGCACGTAGTACCCCCCGGACAGGTCCCCACCGAGGTCGATCCGCTCCCCGCCGGTCAGCACCGTGGCGCCCTCCTGGCGGCCGATGTCGATGTAGCTCAGGATCTTCTCGAACTGATCGTTGCTGGCCTGGGCGCCCATCATCGTGGTGTCGTCCAGCGGATCGCCCTGCTTGACGGCGCGCACCCGCTCGATGCCGTCCGCCAGGAAGCCGTCGTAGATCGAGGCCTGGATCAGCCCGCGGGAGGGGCAGGTGCAGACCTCACCGGAGTTCAGCGCGAAGAACGCGAAGCCCTCCAACGCCTTGTCGTAGAAGGCGTCCTTGGACTCGGCGATGTCCTCGAAGAAGATGTTGGGGCTCTTGCCGCCCAACTCCAGGGTCACCGGGATGATGTTCTGCGACGCGTACTGCATGATCAGCCGCCCGGTCGTGGTCTCGCCGGTGAACGCGATCTTGGCGATCCGCGGCGAGGACGCCAACGGCTTGCCGGCCTCCACGCCGAACCCGTTGACGATGTTGACGACCCCGGCCGGCAACAGGTCCCCGATGATCTCGAAGAGCTTCAGGATCGACCAGGGCGTCTGCTCGGCCGGCTTGAGCACCACACAGTTGCCTGCGGCCAGGGCCGGGGCCAGCTTCCACACCGCCATCAGGATCGGGAAGTTCCACGGGATGATCTGGCCGACCACACCCAACGGCTCGTGGAAGTGATAAGCCACCGTCGTCTCGTCGATCTGGCTGATGCCGCCCTCCTGGGCGCGGATGCAGCCGGCGAAATATCGGAAGTGGTCGATGGCCAGCGGGATGTCGGCGTTGAGGGTCTCCCGGACCGCCTTGCCGTTGTCCCAGGTCTCCGCAACCGCGATGTCGGTCAGGTTGGCCTGGATGCGGTCGGCGATGGCCAGCAGGATGTTGGACCGCTCCGTGGCAGAGGTTTTGCCCCAGGCGTCGGCCGCGCGGTGCGCCGCGTCCAGGGCCGCGTCGATGTCCTCGGCCGTGCCGCGGGCGATGCGGGTGAAGACCTGCCCCGTGACCGGAGTGATGTTCTCGAAGTAGTCGCCCTTGACCGGGGCCACCCATTCGCCCGCGATGTAGTGCTCGTAGCGGTCCTTGACCTCGATCGAGCTGTCCGCGGAACCAGGGCGGGCGTAAACCGTCATGTGCTTCTCCGTTCGACGTTGAACGCGATAGTGATCTGGGTCTCTTTCCATCGTCACGCTAACCGCAGCGCCGGTCCACGGCCACAGCAGGGAGCGCCGTGCGGTCGCGGCACCGCACGGCCTCGATGCTTGGTCGGCCGCCGAAGCGGACGGGCGGCGGCGATCCGCGGAAGGTCGCGCCCCGAGCGGCATGTCGGCCGGGGGTAGGCTCGCCCCTGGAGACGTTCGTGCTGGAAAGGACCCACCGTGAAGCCTCGTCTGACCCACTTCGGGGTGGCGGCTACCCTCGGACTCGCCGCCACCGGGCTCGTCGGCTGCGGCAGCGCCGATCCTGCGGCGGCGGCCGTGGTGGACGGCCACGTGATCAAGGACGCCGACGTGTGGGCGGTCGTCAACGACCTGGCCAAGCTGCCGCGAAACCGCGACGTCACGGTGGGCGACGTCCTGCCGGCGCTGATCATGGCCCAGATCGTGCAGGACCATGCCGTGGAGCTGCGGGTCCCCACGGTCTCCCCCGAGGCGGCCATCCAACAGCTGGAGGCCGGCGTCCCGCAGGGGGAGCTGCCCCCCGAATGGAACGCCGCGACGGTCAAGGCATTCCAGGACGTGACCGCGCTCAGCGTGGTGATGAACGGCCAGACGCAGCCGAAGGCCGTCGAGCTGATCCAGAAGTCGACCGTGACCGTGAACCCGAAGTACGGCACCTTCGACCGTCGCGGTCTCACGCTCGCCGCGCCGAGCCCGAACTGGATGGTCCCCACCCCGACGCCGGCCCCGGCCCAGGAAGGGCCCTCGACGCCGCAGCCCACCGGCAACCCCACGACGCTGCCCGAGGGCCCCGCACCTGCACCCGCGACCCCGTCCCCCGCGACACCGGCAGCACCGGCTCCCGCACCGGCCACGACGACTCCGGCAGCGCCCGCAGCGCCCGCACCCTCGACATCGCCGTGAGCCTGGCGTGAGCGCCCGACCGCCGCGTCCGGACCTGGCCGGCGTCGCGGAGCTCGTCGAGGTCATGGACGTCTTGCGGTCGCCCGGCGGGTGCCCGTGGGACGCCGAACAGACGCACGCCTCCCTCGCGCCGTACGCCGTCGAAGAGGCCTTCGAACTGGCCGAGGCGATCGAGACCGGTGACCGCGACCACGTGCGCGAGGAGCTCGGCGACCTGCTGCTGCAGGTGGTGTTCCATGCCCGGGTGGCTCAGGAGGCCGGGGCCGAGGGGTTCGACCTCGACGACATCGCCCGGGGTATCGCGGCCAAGTTGCGCCGACGCCACCCGCACGTCTTCGCCGATGGCGACGCGCGGACGGCGGCGCAGGTCGAGGCCCGCTGGGAGGAGCTCAAAGCGGCCGAGAAGCCGGATCGCACCAGCGTCTTCGACGGCATCCCGCGCGGCATGGCGGGTCTGGAGCGAGCCGCCAAGGTGGTGGCGCGGCTGGAGCGGGCCGGCCGGCTCGACATCGCCCACCAGGCCGCCGCCGGGGAAGACGTCGGAGCGCAGGCGCTCGCCCTGGTCCTGGCCGCTCGCGCGGCGGGCGTCGACCCGGCGACCGCGCTGCGTGGCACCCTGGCCCGGATCGAAACCAGCGGCCTGTGACTCGACGCGGGTGGTCCGGCTTCTCGTGTTGCACGAACCGCCGGCTGTAGCTCGCCGGTAGCGCGCCGGTGTCGTGTGCTCAGGGGCACGTCGTACGGCGACACGACGTACTGCACGACCGCCTCCGGGGCGGGCGCGCTCGCATCGGGCACCATGATGTGGTCGGCGGCGCTCGCGGGCACCACCACCGGCGCACGCACCGGTCTGACCGATGCGTCGGTGGCTTCGCCCGGGACGTCACCGACGCGATCGAGCAACGACGAGACGAAGGGGAAACGCGACGGGACGGATCAGGTGAATTCCGGTCGACGGGCCGGCCAACCGGCAGGCCGGCGGGGCATCCCCAGCGGCCACCCGGCGACCAGGCCGCGCGAGGCTTCGCCCCGGCGCCGCAAGGACGGCCCGGCTTGTAGGCTCGCACCGTACCCAACCCGATTCCGTCGCAAGGAGATTTTCGTGGCAAGCATCGAGGCAATTGGCGCGCGTGAGATCCTCGACTCGCGGGGCAACCCGACCGTCGAGGTCGAGGTCGTGCTCGAAGACGGGACGATGGCCCGCGCGGCCGTCCCGAGCGGCGCCTCCACCGGTGCCTTCGAGGCCGTCGAGCTGCGCGATGGGGACAAGGGCCGCTACCTGGGCAAGGGCGTCGAGAAGGCCGTCGAGCACGTGGTCGAGGACCTGCAGCCGCGGCTGCTCGGCTTCGACGCGGCCGACCAGCGCCTCATCGACAGCGAGATGCTGGCGATCGACGGCACCGACAACAAGGGGTCGATGGGCGCGAACGCGATCCTCGGCGTCTCCCTCGCGGTGGCTCGCGCGGCGGCCGACTCTGCCGGTCTGCCCCTCTACCGCTACGTCGGTGGCCCGAACGCGCACGTGCTGCCCGTGCCGATGATGAACATCCTCAACGGTGGGTCGCACGCCGACTCCAACGTCGACATCCAGGAGTTCATGATCGCCCCGATCGGCGCCGAGAGCTTCCGCGAGGCGCTGCGCATGGGCACCGAGGTCTACCACTCGCTCAAGAAGGTGCTGCACGACAAGGGCCTGGCCACCGGTCTTGGCGACGAGGGTGGCTTCGCGCCCAACCTGGACAGCAACCGCGCCGCGCTCGACCTGATCGGCGAGGCCATCGCGGCCGCCGGCTACGAGTTCGGCAAGGACGTCGCCGTCGCCCTGGACGTCGCGGCCTCCGAGTTCTACGAGGACGGCGGCTACACCTTCGAGGGCGGCAAGAAGAGCGCCGGCGAGATGATCGACTACTACGCCGAGCTGGTCGCGGCGTACCCGCTGGTCTCCATCGAAGACCCGCTGAACGAGGACGACTGGGAGGGCTGGAAGGCCATCACCGAGCGCCTCGGCGACAAGGTGCAGCTGGTCGGCGACGACCTGTTCGTCACGAACCCCGAGCGGCTCAAGCGGGGCATCGACACCAACACCGCCAACGCGCTGCTGGTCAAGGTCAACCAGATCGGCTCGCTCACCGAGACGCTGGACGCCGTGACGATGGCCCAGATCGCCGGCTACAAGTGCATGATGAGCCACCGCTCCGGCGAGACCGAGGACACCACCATCGCCGACCTGGCCGTCGCCACGAACTGCGGCCAGATCAAGACCGGTGCCCCGGCCCGCTCCGAGCGTGTCGCCAAGTACAACCAGCTGCTGCGCATCGAGGAAGACCTCGACGACGCGGCGGTCTACGCCGGCGCCTCGGCCTTCCCGCGCTTCAAGGGCGCGCAGGGCTGACATGACGGCAGGCAATCGTCGCCCCGGGGGCTCGTCGGGTCGTACCCGGCGGGCCCCCGGGGGGCGTCCGCCGCGGACCGGTACGCCGGGCCGGGTGGGCGAGGCGGTTCGCCCCACCGCAGGTCGCAGCGAGGCACCCGGCCGGCGCGCCGACGGCTCCTCGCGCCGGCTCCCCGACCCGCTGACCAGGCTGACCGGCCCGACCCGGCGGCTGGCCATTCTCGGCGCCGTCGTCGTCCTGCTGGCGTTGATGCTGGTGCCGACCGTGCGGGCCTGGTATGAGCAGCGTCGCGAGTTGGCCGAGTTGCGCAGCACGGTCGCCCAGCAGGAGCAGACCGTGCAGGCCCTGACCGAGGACAAGGCCCGCTGGTCCGACCCGGCGTACGTCGAGCAACAGGCTCGACAACGCCTGAAGTTCGTCAAGCCCGGCGAGGTCGCGTTCACCGTCATCGGCGCCGACAAGCTCGCGGACACCCGCGCCGGTCAGGTGCGCGGCCAGATGGTCGCGCCGACGAATGAGGACCAGATGAGCTGGTACACCCAGCTGTGGACCTCCGTCGAGCTCACCGACGGCATCGGGCGCGGCACCACGCGACTGGACGGGAACACCGTGCCGACCCCGACCGACGCGCCCACCACGACGCCCACCCAGACGCCGTCGGCCGCGCAGTCGGTGCCCGGCGCGGGCGGTGACCCGGTCGCGCCGCCAGGTTCGACGCGGTCCCCGGGCGCCAACACCACGACCACCACGGCGCCGGAGTCCCCGACGGATCCGGGTTCCGGACGGTGAGCGCGCCGGGTCCGCACCGGCGCCCGACGTACCCCCCGGCGAGCACCGCCGACCTGGCGGCGACGACGGCGCAGTTGGGCCGCGAGGTCCGCGGCGTCGCCGGTGTGGCCCACCGCTGCGGCTGCGGGCTGCCGGACGTGCTGGCGACGCAGCCCCGGCTGGCCGACGGGACCCCGTTCCCCACCACCTTCTATGCCACCTGTCCCCGCCTGACCGGCGCGATCTCGACGCTGGAGACGACGGGGCTGATGCGCGAGATGACCGAGCGACTGGCTGCCGACCCGGAGTTGGCGGGGCGCTACGCGAGGGCTCACGAGGACTATCTGGCGCGGCGCGCCGTGCTGGGCGAGGTGCCCGAGATCGCCGGGGTCTCCGCCGGGGGCATGCCCACCCGGGTGAAGTGTCTGCACGTGCTGGTGGCGCATGCGCTGGCCGCCGGGCCCGGGGTGAACCCGTTCGGGGACGAGGCGCTGGCGATGCTGACCGACTGGGCCGCGGCGGGGCCGTGTGTGCCGGGTGCTGGCGGGTCGGGCGCGGCGCAGGGTGGTACGTCGTGAGGGTCGCGGCGATCGACTGCGGCACCAACTCGCTGCGCCTGCTGGTGGCCGAGACCGATAACGGGGGGCTGCGCGACGTGGTGCGCCGCACGGAGGTGGTCCGGCTCGGCGAGGGCGTCGATGCGACCGGGGCCATCGGGCCCGCGGCGATGACCCGGGCGCTTGATCTGACCAGGGAATACGCCGGGATCTGCGCCGAACTCGGCGTCGCCCGGGCGCGGTTCGTGGCGACCTCGGCGTCCCGGGACGCCCGCACCCCCGCCCACTTCGTGGCGGGGGTGCGGGCGGCCTTCGCGCCGTACGACTGGGGCCGTGACCTCGCGCCCGAGGTGATCGGGGGACGGCAGGAGGCCGCGCTGTCCTACCGCGGTGCGACCGCCGCAGTGGCCGGGGCCGGGCACCCCGGCGACTATCTGGTGGTGGACCACGGCGGGGGATCCACCGAGTTCGCGCGCGGCGCGATGGGGTTGGACCGGGCGGTGTCCCTGGATCTGGGGTGCGTGCGGCTGACCGAGCGGCATCGGCCCGCCGACCCGCCCACCGCCGCGGACGTAGCGGCGCTGCGAGCCGAGGCGGATGCCGCAGTGGACGCCGCGGAGCGGGCCATCGGGCTGGGCGAGGTCGCCACCCTGGTGGGGCTGGCCGGCACGGTGACGACGGTGACGGCCCATGCGCTGCGGCTCACGGCGTACGAGCACCACCGCGTCCACCTCGCCGCCCTCACCGTGCCGGAGACCCTGGCCGCGTGCGCGGAGCTGGTGGCGATGTCGCGGGAGCAGCGGGCGGCGCTGCCCTCCATGCATCCCGGCCGCGTCGACGTCATCGGCGCGGGCGCGCTGGTGTGGGCGGCGATCATCGAGCGGGTGCACGAGCAATCGGGCGGCGCCGCGGTGGTGACCAGCGTCCACGACATCCTCGACGGGATCGCGCTGGGCCTGGCGAGCGATGCCTGAGCTGGGCGTACCGCTCCTGCCGCACCCGCTGGTGGGCGGCGCGTTCGCCTCACCCGTGCGGCCCGGTACGGGCTGGCCGGGGGACCCGTCGGGTCCCGCGACGCCCGTGTGCCGCACGCCCGAAGAGGTCGCCGCTCGGGCTGCCGGGGCCGCCGATCTGGCCGAACTGGGGGCCCTGGTCGCGGTATGCGCGGCCTGTCCGCGGCTGGTGGGGTGGCGCGAGGAGGTGGCCGTGGGCAAGCGGGCGGCGTACGCGGACCAGCCGTATTGGGGCCGGCCCGTGCCGTCGTACGGCGACCCTGTCCCGCGCCTGCTCGTCGTCGGGCTGGCACCAGCCGCGCACGGCGCCAACCGCACCGGTCGGATGTTCACCGGCGACCGCAGCGGGGACTGGCTCTATGCCGCGCTGCACCGGGCCGGGCTGGCTACCCAGTCGACCAGCGTCGCCGCTGGGGACGGTCAGGAGCTGGTGGGCGCGCGGATCGCGGCGCCGGTGCACTGCGCGCCCCCCGCGAACAAGCCGACGCCGGCCGAGCGGGCGGCCTGCGCGCCGTGGCTGGACCGGGAGCTGGCACTGGTCGGCGGGTCGCTGGTCGGGATCCTGGCCCTCGGCAAGATCGGCTGGGACGCGACGCTGGGTGTGCTGCGCCGGGCGGGCTGGGCGACGCCGCGACCCGCCGTACCGTTCACACACGGCGCCCTTGCCGCCGTCGCCACCCCGGACGGGCGGGCCGTTCGGCTGGTCGGCAGCTATCACGTCAGCCAGCAGAACACCTTCACCGGCAAACTCACGCAACCCATGCTCGACGCCGCGATCGCCGCCGCCCTGGGCGGCTGAAGTCGGGGCTGCGGCTCGGTGTGGCAGGCGTCGCGACAGGGTTGCTGCCGTGTGCGCAGCAGCAATGGTGTCGCGAGGGCTGTCGTGGGGAGTGGGGTTCGCCGAGTTGTCCACAGCTCGCCAGGGCACACGTGGGCATCGGGCGGTTGTCCACACGCTCGCCACGGCGCCCGACGGCGCCGGCGCGTTCCGGAGTTCACTGGCGCGATGCGGCCCCCACAGCTCGCGGACGTCCTGCGCCGCCAGTGCGACCTGTTCACCCGGGCGCAGGCGCGGGAGGCCGGGCTGACCGACGCGGCGATCCGCTGGGGGTTGGCTCGGCACTGGCACAGCGTGTTGCCCGGTGTCATCCATGTCGTCCGGGTGCCGCTGACCAGGGAACAGCGGTTGATCGCCGGGCTGCTGTACGCCGGGCCGGGTGCCGTCGTGACCGGGGCCAGCGCGGCGGCGTGGTACGGGCTCGAGCATGCCGACCAGCGCGGGCCCATCCGCCTGCTGGTGCCGAGGAACCGCAGCTCGCGCGACGTACGCTGGGCGTCCATCCGGCGGACCATGGTCCCCTACGACGTCTTCGAGAGCGGGCGCTTGGCGCTGGTGGGCCACGACCGCGCCGTCGTGGAGGCGGCCCGCGAGGCTCCTGGCCGGGAACGTGCCGAGGCCATCGTCATCGAGGCACTGCAGCGTCGCCTGGTGCGGCTGGCCGACCTCGCCGCGATGAACGATCGGCTCGCTTCGGCCGGTCGCGCTCGCGCCGAGCGGGCCATCGCCACCGCCGCCGAAGGGGTCTGGTCGGTGCCGGAGTCGGGGCTGTTTAGCCTGGTCGAGCGCAGTGCGCGGCTGCCCGAGATGTGGTGCAATCCCGACCTCTTCAGCGCGTCCGACCGCCGTCTGCTCACCCCGGACGGGTGGTTCGACGATGTGGGGCTCGCGGTGATGGTGCATTCGCGGCGCTGGCACGACGGGGCGCGGTGGGTGCCCACGGTTGAGCGGGACGGGGATCTCGTGGCGCACGGCGTACGCGTCCTGCCCCTGGCGCCCTCCTCGATCCGGGACGATCCGGCGCGCGTGCTCGCCCGCGTGGAACAGGCGTACGGCGCCGCACGTCGCGCCGGGGGTAGACCAGACGTCCGGGCCCAGCGCTGGCGGGCGTGGTGACGCCGACGAAGTCTGACGGTGTCCTGTCACGCAGCAGTTCGTGTGGGCCGGTGGCCCGCGCCGCGCCGGGCCGCCGAACCGGGGTCGGATAGCCTGATCGGGCCCCCGTGGCCCAACTGGCAGAGGCGCGCCACTTAAAATGGCTGTGGTGCGGGTTCGAATCCCGTCGGGGGCACTCACCTGCGCTTCTCGGATCGTGGACGGTTCGGGAACGAGGTGAGGTTCACCTGCGTTGCACCGATGCCTGCGCGACCCGCGCGCGACAACCACGGAGGAACCGTCTCCATGAGCAACCCCGTCTTCAACCGGATCGACAAAGAGGCCAAGCAGGGCAGCTATGCCGGCTTCGGTCCCGGTCAGGCGTCGTTCCCGCAGGGGTACGGCCAGGGCCAGGGCCAGGGTTACGGCCAGCAGGGCCAGGGCGGCTACGGACAGCCGGGCTACGGCCAGCCCGGCCAGGTGCAGGACAGCCCGAATTACGCTCAGCAGGGCCGCTACGGCCAGATGAGCCCCGACCAGCTCAACCAGATGTACCAGCAGCCGTCGGCGGGCCCCGTGCAGATGGGCCGCGTCACCATCGACGACGTGCTGATGAAGTCCCTGACGCTGTTCAGCATCCTGCTGGTGACCACCGTCTTCAGCTGGTTCACGATGTCCACCAACCAGGGCCTCGGCATGACGCTGTGGATGGTCGGCATGTTCGGCGGCCTGGCCGTCGGCCTGGCCATCGCCTTCATGAAGAAGATCAGCGTGCCGCTGATCATCGCGTACGCCGCCCTGGAGGGCCTGTTCGTCGGGTCCATCAGCCGGGTCTTCGAGGCCCGCTGGCCGGGTCTGGTCGGCACCGCCGTCCTGGCGACGTTGTGTGTGTTCGTCGCGATGTTCGTCGGCTGGAAGACCGGCTTCATCAAGGTGACCGCCAAGGCGCGCCGCATCGTCGGCATGGCGATCATCGGCTACCTGATCTTCAGCCTGGTCAGCCTCGGCTTCGCGATGTTCGCCGGCACCAACAACGGCTGGGGCCTGTTCCCGTTCGGCACGCCGCTCGGCATCGGCCTGTCGCTGTTCGTCGTCGGGCTCGCGGCGTACACCCTCGCGATGGACTTCGACTCCATCGACCAGGCGGTCCGCCAGCAGATGCCGGAGAAGTACTCCTGGCTGCTCGCCCACGGCCTCATCGTGTCCGTGGTCTGGCTCTACCTGGAGATCCTGCGCCTCATCGCGCAGTTCCGCGACTGACGCCTCGACGTCGCGTCACTATCGCGGGCGGGATCGCCATGACCCCCTCGGCCGCGCCGCATCCGGTTCCGGATGCGGCGCGCGCCGAACTCGAGCGCCTGGGTGCGCGGTGGCACACGCTGCCGCTGCCCCGGGCGCTCGAGCATGCTCCGGCGCTGCGTGCGCTCGCCCAGGAGTTCGCCGACGAATGCTCCGGTACGCCGGGTGCCGCGCAGATCCCGGATCTCGGCCCGGCTGCGGCGTACGACCAGCTGGTCACCCTCACGTACGACGTCGCCCAACACCGCGCCCCGCAACCGAACGCCCGGGAGGCCCTGGCAGAGCGTCTGGCGCAGCTGCGCCAGGCGCTCTGATCCGAACGGTCCCGCAGTCAGGGTCAGCGCACCGCTGCCCTCGCATCGACCGTGCCCGACGCCCTCAGTCATCGTCGATGGCATCCTGCGCCATGACTCGGGCCGAGTCCGGGACCAGCCGAAGCCGCCGCCGGAGCATCGCCCACCGGCCTCCGGGTCCGCGCTCGCGACCCCCCACGTCGGCTCCGCTGACCTCGCTGCCCGGCATCCGTACGGCGCGGGTCGCCGCGTCCGCCACGCTGGTCACTCCCTCGCCGCGCAGCCGGTCCGGGTCGGGTTCCTCGGGGTCGACCGGCCACAGCCCGAGCGCAGTCGCCACGCTCGGCAGCAGCGCCGCCGCCGCCTGCGCGTAGCCCGCCGGCGAGGGATGGAACCGGTCCGCGCTGAACATCTCCTCCGGCATCGCCACGAAGTGCGGCCCGAGCAGGTCGCCCAGCGAGACGGTCCGGCCGCCGGCCTCCACCACCGCCACGGTCTGCGCGGCGGCCATGTCCCGGGCCCAGCGCCGCACCAGCAGCCGCAGCGGCTGCGCCAACGGCTCGATGGTGCCCAGGTCGGGGCAGGTACCGACGACGACTTCGGCCCCGGTCTGCCGCAACCGTCGTACGGCGTGCTCCAGGTGACGCACCGACACCGCCCGGTCGATGCGGTGGGTGACGTCGTTGCCGCCGATCGAGATCACCGCGCAGTGCGGGGCCGGTACCTCGGCGAGGGCCCGGCTGACCTGCTCCTCAAGCCAGGACGCTTCGGCACCGCTGGCCGCGACGTTGGTGAGTCGGACGGGCCGCCCGGCCAGGGCCGCGATCCCCACGGCGAGGATCCCGCCGATGGTCTCGTAGCGACTCTGACTGCCTACGCCGGCCGCCAGGCTGTCGCCCAGCACCACCAGGTCGATGGGGTCGCCAACCCCCACGCCGTACCGGTCGCTGGCGTCGGGGAAGGTCTCGAACGGCTTGCCGATTCGCCGCCGGGCGTGCCGGGCCTCGGCCTTGATCGTCCAATAGCCCACCAGGCCCGCGGCGCCGACACCGGCGAAGCCCAGGCCCCCACCGTAGGCCGCGGCGGCGGCGATCCTGCGCGCGCGTCGGGCGCGTCCCATGAGCTCCTCCGAGTCGTGCGCTCCGGCCGTCCGGCGGGCGCGGGTAGGCGGGGCGAAACCACGCTATCTCAGCCCGGATCTGCACCGCGGATCGCTCAGGTCGGCGGCTCTCCTGCCGATCAGGACGACGTACTGGAGAAGTCTCGCCGGCCATCGCGTGCCGCCCGAGTCGATGCGCAACCTCCGGCAGGGCCCTTCCGTTCCCCGGTACGGCTATCGGACAGCTCTGGGCCCAGCGGGCCCACACTCACGGATGAGACGGCCATGGCGCACGGGAGCTTCTCGCTCGACCCCATCGGGACCCACCGGGTCACGCCGGTGCTTGCCGCGACCTCGGCGACCCGGGTGGGTGCCCGCCAAGAGGGGCGCGCCGGCGGTGGCGGGAGCGTGCCGAGCGCCACCCCGACCGTGACCCAGGCCAAGGTCGAACTACCGCCGCTCTCCGCGACCTCCCTGCGGGCCCAGGCCGTCAGCGGCCTGCTCGCGGCCCGCCGCAGCGACCTGGTCGGTGCCGAGCGGGCGGTCGCCGAACCCGGCGACGCCGCACGACGGAGCCTGGCGGACGTGTGGCCGGAGGCGGAGCGCGACCGCCCGGACGCGCGCGCCGCCCAAGACGTCAGCCTGACGAACCGCGACGACGAGTCCGAGCAGCGATCCGCCAGGTCTCGGCGCGAGGCTGCCATCCGAGCCGATCTGATCACCGCTGCGGCGCAGGCCGAGGCGGCCCGCGCGGCCGCCGCGCTGGCCGAGGCCCAGGGCGACCGAGCCGGCGCCGCCACTCGAAACGCCGCCGCCCGAAGCGATGCTGCGGCCCGTGATGACGCCGCGGCCCGAGCCGACGCCGCCGCTCGTGCCGACGCTGTCGAGGGTGCCCCGAGGCAGCCCGAGCGCGATCGCGAGCCCGACCCGGACGCCGCCCGCGACGCCGATGCCGTCCGGGCGAGTCTCGCGCGCGCCGCGGAGGACGTCCGCCGGCTGCGGCAGGCGGTCAACGACTACGCCGCCGTCGTGCGCGACGGGATCGCCCGTGCGGTGGGCGACGTGAACGATTCCTCGGCCCGGGTGGCCGACCTCAACAGCCGCATCGGCGCCGCCGTCGAGAGCGGCCGACCGATCCCCGACACCCTGGCCCGCCAGCGCGAACAACTCGTCGTGTCGCTGGCCAGGTTGACCGGGGCCACGGCCACGTCGGCGACCCCCGCCGGGCTCGACGTCGCGGTCGCGGGCCGACCGCTGGTCAGTGGCGGGCAGGCCTACCCCCTGGAGGCCGGCACGGGCATCGACGGCGCGGCGCAGATCGCCTTCGCCGACGGTCGTCCGCTGGCGCCCTCCTCCGGCGTACTGGCGAGCCGCCTCGGCACCTACAACGGCATCCTGGCGGGGCTCAGCGGGACCGGTACGGCGGTCCTGAGCCTGCTCGCCGAGCAGGCCGGCGACCCGGCGGGCCCGACGGTACCCGGCGGCCCGGCCACCTCGGCGGCGCTGGGCGGCATGCTGCGCGAGCTGGCCCACGCCGCCGCGAGCAGCGCGGCGTACGCCCAGGTCGCCGCGGGCGTCGAGAACATCGTCTCCCGGCTCACGCAGGGCGATGTGCCCTCGGCGGTGCGCGGGTCGGACCTGCTGCTCGGCGCCATCGAGACCAGCGCGGTCGCCCCACCGCGGCCCTCCCCGGAGACCACCGTCGGCCCGCTGCGGGCGGCTCTCGCCGACCTCGGGACGGTGACTGCGGCGGCCACGGTGCCCGGAGCGACCGCCCCGGCGACGAGCGTGGTCTCGGGGGCGCCCGGCATCGCCACCCCGCATGTGAGCGGGGACGCACCGGCCGGTCTGGCCACCGTCCGCGTGCTCGCCGTCGCCGCCGGCGGGGTCGTGGCCACGGCCCAGTCGTTCCACCCGGACAGCCCGCTGGGCGATGGCCGCGAGACCACGATCGGGATCGTGGAACGCCTCGGGACGGCGGCGGAGCTCACCACCGTGATCGACGTCGGTCGCTATCCCACGCCCGCCGACCTGGTCAGCTACATCAACCAGTCCAGCGCCGGGGTGCGTGCCTCGCTCAACCAGCTCACCGGCGGCACCGTGCAACTGCGCCTGGAGTCCCTCGCGAGCGGCCGCGGCGAGAACATCACGATCACCAATGGTCTGCAGCCACCGACCGCATCGTCCGTGCTGGGCCGCGCCGTGGCGCTCACCGCGGCGCACGACACGATGGTGGAGGTCCGGCAGCAGGGCCGCACCGCCGCCGTTCGCCAGTCGGCCACGAATGTTGTCGCCGACGTGCTGCCCGGGGTGACCCTCGAGGTGCACCGCGCCGATCCCGGCCGGGCCTTCGACATCGGCGTACGCCGCCGCAATGGTGCCGCGGTCGACCTGGCCGCCCGGCTGGTGGACCGCTCCAGGGCCGTCATCGAAACGGCCACCGCCGCGGGCGCAACCGGCACGGCGGACAGCGTCCGGATCGCGCTGGGCCTCGGGCCGGCCGCGGGGCTGCCCGGCGCCGGTGCCGCCGGAGCTCCCGGTTCGGTCCCGGGCGAACCGGCCGAGGACGACGGGACGCGGCCCGGCGGACCTAGGACCCTGCCCGGACTGCACCTGGACCGCCGCGACCAGCCCGCGCTCGACCGGCGCGAACTGGCCGCCGCGTTCGACGCCGACGTCGAGGGCACGACGGGTCGCCTGACCGCGACCGCCCGGGCGCTGTCGGGCGTGGCCGCGAACACCGACGGGGCGACCTGGGAGGCCTATGCGGCAGCCCGTGCCGCCCAGGGGCCCGACCCGCTGGGCACCTACACCCCGGACGCCCGCAAGACCGGCCGCGACGAGGCGGCGACCGCAGACCTCACCCGCCGGGAGAAGGCCCTGTTGTCGGTGCTGACCAAGCTCCAGGATCAGGGCGATTGGCTGGGACGACAGGTGGCTTCGTCGCCCTCCTGAGCCGACCGCGGCCGGCGCGCCGATCGGGGTGCCCGACGCCGCTGGAATGACCCTGCGACACAGCAGTTCTCGTCACTGCCGGTCGAGCGCTGGCGAGTAGGATCGCAGCGGCAGGGGGGGCAGTGACAGGGGATGTGGTCATGATGCGGGGCTCGCGTCGCGGTGCGCGCCAACGGGGCGATGCCCGGCTCTCGTCGGTGGTTCTTTCTCCAGCGCGGCTCCCTTCAGCGTGGCTCTCCTCAGCGCGGCGGCCGACGGTGCTGGTGGCCGGGACGTTGGTGGCCGCGGGGCTGTGCGCGTCGGCCGGCGGCAGCGGGACGACGACACCCGGTCGGGACGCCCCGGCCGTGGCCTCGGCGAGCACCGCGCCATCTGCGCCGGACCAGCCGGCCGGGCCGGTCGCGACCGCGTCGCCGGCCACGCCGCTGGCGGGCCCGATCAGCACGGCGGGTGAGTCTCCGGTGGCCCCGACGTACCCTGCTGCGCCGGCGCCGCGGGGCCCGGCTCCCGCGACGTACCGCGCCGCGCGCCCCACCGCGACGGCCCCCCGACCCGAGCCGCCGACCTCACCTGGGACGACGTCGACCACCCGGATCCCGGCTCCGACCGGTGACGGGGGCGTCGGCGCCGCCTGCGCGGTGCGCCTGCCGGGCAGCGGGCGCGTGGTCGAAATCGACCGTGCCCGGACCGACCTGACCTGCGAGCAGGCCCGGCGGGTGCTGGAGACCTATCTCGCGATGCCGCTCGACGACGCGCACGGCAACGCCAACGTGCGCGAGGTCCTCGGCTGGACGTGTGCCATGCCGACCGCGGCGGCGGCGCAGCAGAGCGACACCTCGGTGCGGTGCGAGTCGGAGGGCCTGCGGATCACTGTGCGCCGCTGATACGCGTCCCTGGTGGAGGCCGGGGCCGGGCTCAGGCGGGTGGGTCGAGGTCCATCTGCGCCGGGACGCCATCCGCACTGGTCACTCCGACCGGGCAGGTCAGCCCGTTGGGCCCGTGCAGGCAATAGCCACCGGGGTTCTTCTCGAGGTATTGCTGGTGGTAGTCCTCGGCGAAGTAGAACGGCCCGGCGACCCCCTCGTCGCGACGCCGGTCGCCGCCGGCGGGCAGCAGTTCCGTGGTGATCGGGCGCGGGACGCCGGCCTCGCGCAGGACGGTGCCGAACGCGTCGTACGTCGTGCGGGCCGCGCGCTCCTGACCCGCGGTCGTCCAGTAGATCGCCGAACGATACTGCGTGCCGACGTCGTTGCCCTGGCGCATCCCCTGGGTCGGGTCATGGTTTTCCCAGAACGTCTTGAGCATCAGTTCGGCGCTGGTCGCGGCGGGGTCGTAAGCCACCAAGACGGTCTCGGTGTGCCCGGTGCAACCCGTGCAGACCTCGGTGTAAGAGGGATTCGGGGTGTAGCCGCCCATGTAGCCCGCGGCCGTGGAGACCACGCCGGGAAGCCGCCACATGATCCGTTCGGCGCCCCAGAAGCAGCCGAACGCCAGGTAGATCACCTCGGTGCCCGGGCGGAACTCGTGCATCGACGTCCCCAGGACGATATTGCGCTCGGGGATTCCGGGCAGCGGCCCCGGACGTCCCGGGATCGCACCCCGGGCATCCACCATCGTCGTCTTGGTGCGCTCCTCGACCATGACGCCAGTGAAGCATGCGCGAGGTCCGCGGGATAGCCTGCGCTGCATGGCCGACCTCGCCCCGCTCCCGGTGCGCGACCGGCCGATTCGCCGGCTCACCCAGCTCATGGTCGGTCTGGTGTTCTTCGGCGTGGGCGAGGCGCTGATGATGGCGGCCGGGTTGGGCGTGCTGCCGTGGGACGTGCTCTCCCAGGGGCTGGTCAACCACCTCGGCCTCACCGTCGGCGCGTGGTCCATCATCATCGGTGCGACGGTGCTGCTCGCGTGGATCCCCCTGCGGGAACGACCCGGCCTCGGCACCATCGCGAACGTGCTGGTGATCGGCCTCGTGCTGGACGGCTGCCTGGCGGTGCTGCCCCGCCCGCAACTCCTGCCCGCGCAGCTTCTGTTTCTTCTGGCGGGGGTGCTGATCAACGGGATCGCCTCCGGCGCCTATATCGGGGCCCGGCTCGGCCCCGGCCCGCGCGACGGGCTGATGACCGGGCTGGTGCGGATCACCGGTCGCTCGGTTCGCCTGATCCGCACCAGCATCGAGGTTGCCGTGGTGATCGTCGGCTACCTACTCGGAGGCAACCTCGGTGTGGGCACGCTGCTCTATGCGCTGGCCATCGGCCCGATCATCCACGCCACGCTGCGCCATCTGCGGGTCAAGCCCTCCACCGCCCCGACCGGCGGCGTCCCGGCCCGGTTCAGGCGGTGTAGGGCTTGGCGTCGAGAATCTTGACCGTGATCTCTTTGCCGTTCGGCGCGGTGTAGGTCGCGATTTCGCCGGACTTCTTGCCCATGATCGCCTCGCCCAGCGGTGACTTCTCGGAGTAGACGTCCAAGCCTTCCTCGGTGATCTCCCGGCTGCCGAGCAGGAATCGCTCCTTGTCGCCGAACATCTCCACGGTGACGAGCATCCCGGGCTCGACGATGCCGTCGTCGGGGGGCGTCTCACCGACGATCGCCGTGCTGAGCAGCTGCTGCAGCTGGCGGATCCGGGCCTCCATCTTGCCCTGCTCCTCCTTGGCCGCGTGGTAGCCGCCGTTCTCACGCAGGTCGCCCTCTTCGCGCGCCGACTCGATCCGTCGGGAGATCTCGGTGCGTCCCTCGCCGCTCAGGTGATCGAGCTCGGCCTTCAGTCGGTCGAAGGCGTCCTGGGTCAGGTAGCTGGCCTGGGGCGTCGTGGTGTCGGACACGGATCTCACTCCTCCATCTATCGGGGCGCGTCTGGGGTGACGGGGCATCCGCGCCCGGGCCCGAGCCGGCTGCCCGTCGCGGTGCCGCCTGGTGACCGGTCGCGGGAATTCCGCAGTGGTGCAACCCCTGACGCGAGCGCACCCGGCGGCGGGCGCCGGGTGCGTACAAGTCATCAACTATAGCCGCGGGTGTCCAGTTCGTCAGCCTGGCAGCCTGGCCGTGGCTCAGCGGTGTCGTGGTTCAGGGGTGTCGTGGGGCCGCCGTGGGGGCCGCCGGTGCGGCCGGGCGGGGTGCTCACCCGGCGTCGATCTCCCGGCAGTTGCGCAGCTTGCCGGCGATCGCCGGGGCGGTCGTGCGCAGCACCGTCCGATAGGTGCGCTCGCGATCCGGCTGCGGACCGATCGTCACCTCCCGGGAGCCCACCAGGGCATGGTCGGCGCCGGAGGCCTCCACGACGCACTGCACGGTCATCTCCGCGGGCTTGCTCACCTGGTACGTCACCTCGATCTCGCGGTCGGAGCGGATATCCCAGGTGATCGTGGTCCAGTTCGGCTTGGTCAGGGTGGCGGCCAGCCCCCACCAGATCGCCACGGCGGTCGCGCCGAGCAGCAGCACCGTGGCCAGCACCCAGATCTTGCCCCGGCCCGGGGCCGGTCGAGGGATACGCACCCGGCCAGCGTAATCCGGGCCGGTGGCCAGCAGGCTCGGACGGATCGCGTCTGCGAGACTGGGACCACCGGTCGGGCCCACACGCCGACCGGTCGGCGAATTGCGCCGACCGGTCCGCGCTCGGCCCTATGCTCGACGACGGGCGGCGTGCCGCCCGGTGACTTCGCGAAATCCGACGGACGCAAGGGGGAGTGATGTGACGCAGTCGGCGCAGTGGCGGCTCATGGCGGTGCACGCGCACCCCGACGACGAGTCCAGCAAGGGGGCGGCGACGTCCGCGATGTACGTCGCGGCCGGCGCGCGCGTCCTGGTCGTGTCCTGCACCGGCGGCGAGCGCGGCGACGTGCTCAACCCCCGGTTGAAGAACGACGCCGACCTGCTGCGCGACCTGCCCGAGTTCCGCCGGCACGAGATGGCCAAGGCCCAGGCCGTGCTCGGGGTCGAACACACCTGGCTGGGTTTCGTCGACTCGGGTCTGCCCGAGGGAGACCCGCTGCCGCCGCTGCCGCACGGCTGCTTCGCGCTGGAACCGATCGAGGTGACCACCGAAGCGCTGGTGCGGGTGATCCGCGAGTTCCGGCCGCACGTGCTCACGACGTACGACGAGCGGGGCGGCTATCCGCACCCGGACCACGTGATGACTCACGTGGTGAGCCTGTCGGCGTTCCGGGCGGCGGGCGACGCCGCGGCGTATCCCCATGCCGGGCCGGCCTGGCAGCCCCTCAAGCTCTACTACAACCAGACGATTGCGCAGGATCGGATGCTGGCCCTGCATGCTGCGCTCGTGGCGGCCAAGCTGCCCTCGCCGTACGAGGAGTGGATCGAGCGGCGGCGCGCCATGCCCCAGCGGGTGGCGACCACCCGGGTGCCCTGCGCGGAGCACTTCGAGCAGCGCAACGCGGCGCTCCTGGCGCATGCCACCCAGATCGACCCCGACGGGTGGTGGTTCGCGGCGCCGCTGGAGATCGAGAAGCGGGTCTGGCCGCACGAAGACTTCGAGGCCGCGCTGAGCTACGTGCCCATCGCCGAAGGCGAGGACGACCTCTTCGCCGGGCTGGGCGATCCGGCCAGCGCTGACGAACTGTCCCGCCGCGTCCTCGCGGCAGGATCCAGACCCGTGTACGACGTCGTAAAGGAGGCATGATGGGCGGCGCCAACCAGGCCGTCTCCGGCGGCATCGGTGGTTTTCTGGCGTTCTTTCTCTTGGCATGCGCGCTGTGGCTGTTGATGCGCAACATGAACAAGCGGCTGCGCAACATCAAGTACGACGAGGAGCTGGAGCAGCAGCGCCATCTCGCCGAGGCGAGTCAGGACACCCTGACTCGACCCCGGCGTCCGGGGCAGCGCGGCACCGGCACCGAGCCTGCGGGTCCTGGCGGTGACACTGGCGGCCGGGGAGCTGGCCGCCGTGACGTCGGCAGCAGGGGAATGGACCCCGGAGCCGGCCCGATCGATCCGGGAACCGGGACGCTGCACAGGGCGTCCGCGGGCTACTGATCTGCTGAGCGCTACTGATCGCTACTGATTCCTGGGGGTGCGGGCGGTGGGTCTGGGCGACCTGATCTACGGGGCGTACGCGCGACGGCTCGCGGCCGGCCTGCCCCCGGAGCGGGTGCCCCGCCACGTCGGGGTCATGCTCGACGGAAATCGGCGCTGGGCTCGGGAGAAGGGCGCCGGCACGGCGGCGGGTCATCAGGCCGGTGCAGACAACATCGTCCCGTTCCTGGAGTGGAGCGAGGAGGCGGGCGTCGAGATCGTCACCCTGTGGCTGTTGTCGACCGACAACCTGCGCCGCGGCGAGGACGAGCTGGCCCCCCTGCTCAAGATCATCGAGAAGGTGGTCGCCGACCTCGCCGAGGCGCGACGCTGGCGGGTCAACATCGTCGGGGCGGTGCGGCTGCTCCCGGCGCAGACCGCGCAGCGCCTGGTGGAGTGCGCGGCGACCACCGCGGACGTCGCGGGACTGGTCGTCAATATCGCGGTCGGCTACGGCGGGCGACGCGAGATCGCCGACGCCGTCCGGTCGTTGCTGCGGGAGGCCCAGGCCCAAGGCCGTACGCTGGCGGAGGTCGCGGACACCCTCGAGGTGACCGACATCGCCGACCACCTGTACACGAAGGGACAACCCGATCCGGATCTCGTGATCCGCACCTCGGGCGAGCAGCGGATCGGGGGATTCCTGCTGTGGCAGAGCACCCACAGCGAGTTCTACTTCTGCGAGGCCTACTGGCCGGACTTCCGCAGGGTGGACTACCTTCGGGCGCTGCGGTCGTTCGCCGACCGCGAGCGGCGCTACGGCAGTTGAGCTGCGCGGCCGACCCGGGGGCAGCCGTGGAACGAAGGAGCAGCACGTGAGCGAGAGCGGCAGGACGGTGCCGCCGCGGCGTCCGCCGCGCCTGCCTCGGCCGAACCTGCCCATCGCGCTGGCGTTCCTGCGCGCCGATCTCGTCCAGGCCTGGGCGATGCCGCTCGTCCGCCGCGGGCTGCTGGCCACCGCGCTGATCGCCCTGGGCTCGCCGACCCCGGCCTTCCTGCCGGTCGACAGCCGCGGTTCCACCTATGGCGCGCCGATCGTGCAGCAATTGCACCTGCAGTGGCTGCAGGACGGCTTCGGCCGCTTCACCGCCACCGTGGTGCTCTCCGCCGGGGTGATCCTGCTGCTCGACACCTGGTTGCGGCTGCGGCCGATCGCCTCGGCGAGCACCGCGCCCCCGGTCACCTGGGCGATCTGGGCGCTGCCGCTGTTGCTGTGCCCCCCGCTGTTCAGCCGGGACGCCTACAGCTATGCCGCCCAGGGCATGATCGTGATGCGCGGCATGGACCCCTACCAGAGCGGTCCGATGGCGCTGCCGGGCAGCGAATACGCCGACCAGGTCGATCTGATGTGGTTCTGGACCCCTGCGCCGTACGGCCCGTTGGCCCTGCAGGTGCAGCACCTCATCGTCTGGCTCACCGAGGGCAATGCCTACCTCGGCGCGCTCGCGATGCGGGTGCCGGCGTTGGCGTCGATGGCGCTGATCGCCTACGCGCTGCCGCGCCTGGCGGGCCGGGTCGGGGTGAGTCGGCAGCAGGCCGTCTGGTTGGGCGTGCTGAACCCGCTCGCCGTCATGCACATCGTCGGCGGCATGCACAACGACGCCATGATGATCGCGCTGACCGTGTTCGCGCTGCTGCTGGCCAGCCGCGGGCATCTGTTGCTCGGCTGCATGGCCCTGGCCGGCGCCGCGAGCGTGAAGCAGACCGCGGTGATGGCGATCATCGGGGTGGTGGCGCTCGGGATCCGCTATCGGACGGGGTCGGTGCAGCGGCGGCCCTACCTGCTGGGACTGGCGGCCGGTACGGCGGTCTGGCTGGTCACCTTCCAGGCCATCACGATGGCCACCGGACTGGGCTGGGGGTGGATCCCGAACCTGTCGGTGCCCGCCTCGATCCGCTCGCTGCTGGCACCGACGACGTTGGTGGGCAGCATCTTCGAGGGGATCTTCTACCTGCTGGGGTTGCCGCGCAGCGTGCAGATGGTGCCGGTGCCGCTGATGAACAGCATCGGCATGGTGACCTTCGCCGGCCTGGCCCTGTGGTTGACATTCAGCCTGGCGCCGCGGCGGCCGGTGATGGCCAGCTCGCTGGCCCTGATCGGGTTCTGCCTGTGCGGTCCGGTGATCCACCCCTGGTACATGCTGTGGGGTGGCATGCTGCTGGCCTCGACGAAGATGGATCGCCGGACCTTCCGGGCCGCGGTCTACGTCTCCCTCTTCCTGTGCACCTATTCGATGATCGACGCCGCCGTGAGCAACGGCCTGTCGGCGCTGATCGTCTCGACGCTGGCCCTGATCGCCTGGAGCGTCCAGGGGCTGTTCCGGCGGACTCCCGTCGCGAACACCCCGGGCGGCCTGCTCGGCGCCAACCCCTGGGCGGTCGGCGCCCCGCAGGAGCTCCCGTCGGCCGGCGCGCGACCTCCCGAGCCGACGGCCCCGGAGCCGCGCCGGCGCTGAGACAGCGCGGGTGCTGAGGTGGCGCGGCGCGGCGCGGCGCGGGCGCTGAGGCGGCGCAGGCGCTGGGCGCAAGGTGCCCGGCCGGTTTCCCGGAGGTGAACAGTTGCCCGCTCCCACGCCCGGCGGCGGTGTGCCGCCGGGCGCGACCGGCGCACCGCCCGTAGCGTGGAAACGTCAGCGCCGGCGCGGGTGGGCTCGTCCCGCCAGGGTCGGTGTCGTCACCGCCGAGAGGTTCGTTGCATGACCGCACCCCGCCCGCCCCGCAGCACCGAACACCAGCCCGCCACGGGGAGCGGCGGGGGCAGTGCCGGGAGCCGGGCCGGGGGCACGGACACCCTGACCTACGTGCTCGATACCTCGGTGCTGTTGTCCGACCCGCGCGCGATGCTGCGCTTCGCCGAACACGACGTCGTCCTGCCGGTGGCGGTCATCACCGAGCTGGAGGCCAAGCGGCATCACCCGGAGCTGGGCTACTTCGCCCGATCGGCGCTGCGCCTGCTGGACGACCTGCGGATCGCGCACGGGCACCTCGACCAGCCGGTGCCGGTGGGCGAGTCGGGCGGCAGCCTGCACGTGGAGCTGAACCACCAGGACCAGACCCACCTGCCCGCGGGTTTCCGCCTCGGCGACAACGACACCCGGATCCTGGCGGTCGCCAAGAACCTGTCGGTCGGGGGCCGGCAGGTCGTGGTGGTCAGCAAGGACCTGCCGATGCGGATCAAGGCCTCGGCGATGGGGCTGGACGCCCAGGAGTACCGGGCCGAACTCGCCGTCGACTCCGGTTGGACGGGGATGGCCGAGCTGGAGGTCGGGGCGCAGGAGATCGATGAGCTCTACGAGCACGGCCGGGTGCTCCTGGAGGGCGCGCAGGAGTTGCCGGTGCACACGGGGCTGGTGCTGGTCTCCCCGCGGGGCCACGCGCTGGGCCGGGTGGCGCCGGACGGGGCGGTGCGGCTGGTCCGCGGCGACCGGGACGCGTTCGGCCTGCACGGCCGCAGCGCCGAGCAGCGCATCGCCCTCGATCTGCTGCTGGATCCGGACGTGGGGATCGTCAGCCTCGGCGGCCGCGCGGGAACCGGCAAGAGCGCCCTGGCGATGTGCGCCGGTCTGGAGGCGGTCCTGGAACGTCGGCAGCACCGGCGGGTGCTGATCTTCCGGCCGATGTACGCCGTGGGCGGCCAGGACCTCGGCTACCTGCCGGGCACCGAGGCGGAGAAGATGAACCCCTGGGCGCAGGCGGTGTTCGACACGCTGTCGGCGGTGGTGAGCAGCGAGGTGGTCGACGAGGTGCTCGACCGGGGGATGCTCGAGGTTTTGCCGCTGACGCACATCCGGGGAAGGTCCCTGCATGACGCGTTCGTCATCGTCGACGAGGCCCAGTCGCTGGAACGCAATGTGCTGCTGACCGTGCTGTCCCGAATCGGGCAGAACTCGCGGGTGGTGTTGACGCACGACGTCGCGCAGCGTGACAACCTGCGGGTCGGCCGGCACGACGGGGTCGCGGCGGTGATCGAGACGCTCAAGGGCAACCCGTTGTTCGCGCACGTCACGCTGACCCGCAGTGAGCGCAGCCCGATCGCGGCGCTGGTGACCGAGCTGCTGGAGGGCGGCGAACCCTGACCCGCCCGGCCGCCCCGTCGGTGCCCCGCGACCAGCGAATTGGACGAACGTCCGACTTTGCTGCAAAGCTGGCCCAGGTCTCGAACCGGTAACGGCGAGCGCAACGGTGGTGGGGGCCGCCGAGCGCGGGGCGCAGATGATCGCCGTCGGTCGGCTCGGACGTCCCCGACGACGGAGGTCAGCAGTGTCCCAGCCTCGTGGTGCCCATCGCGCCGCGTCCACTCCCGAGGTGTCCGCGTCCCCCTGGTCGCGCCTGCGCGCCGCGGTCGGCGCCCGGTGGCAGGGTCGCCCGCGCGGCCGGCACGCCGCTCCCCGCCGGTACGCGGTGCGCCGCGGGGGCACGTACGCCGTCGCCGGGCTGACCACCCTGGGCCTTGCCGGGGCGTTGGCCTGGAACGGCGAGCTGCCCGCGACCGCCCAGGTCGCCGCGCTGATCCCGCAGGTCACCGCGTCGGCTCAGGGGGCCGGGGGCGACTCGGACGGGCGGGCCGACGCCTCGCGGCCGCCGAGTGTCCCCGTCGGTAGCTGGCTCGCCGCCCGCGCCCGCGAGGTCCAGCAGGCCGAGCGCTCGGCAGCGCAGGCCAAGGCGGCCGCTGCGGCCGAGGCCGCCGCCAAGGCGCTCGCCGCCGCGCAGGCCGATCCGCGCGGCACGGCGCGCCAGCTGGCCGCCGACCGCGGCTGGACCGGTGCCGAATTCGGCTGTCTGGAGACGCTGTGGACCAAGGAGAGCCACTGGAGCCACACGGCTACGAATCCCAGCTCGGGCGCTTACGGGATCCCGCAATCGCTGCCGGCCGAGAAGATGGCCACGGCCGGGGCGGACTGGAAGGTCAACCCGGCCACCCAGATCACGTGGGGGCTGGGGTACATCAAGGCGGCGTACGGCACGCCCTGCCGGGCCCTGAACTTCCACCTCGGCCACAACTGGTACTGATCCGGCCCGCTGCCTCGACCCGACCTACCCCGCACGCGCCGTGCACCCGGCGCCCTGAAACTCGGCGGCTCCGTGGACATCCCTCCGTTCCACGGGGCCGCCGGCCGCCCGCCCACCGCCCTCGCTCGGCGCGCCCCCGCTCATACCACGGTATGGAGTGGGCTGCGCCGAGCGGTCGGTGTCGGCGTGCCCATGCCGCTGGGCGCGCCCCCGCTCATACCACGGTATGGAGTGGGCCGCGCCGAGCGGTCGGTCAGAGCTTGCGCAGCCGGACGTTCTGCACGCTGTGGTCGGCGCCCTTGGTCAGCACCAGCGTTGCGCGGGCCCGAGTCAGTTGGACGTTCTGGCGCAGGTTGGGCTCGTTGATCGACTCCCAGATGGTCGCCGCCGTCGCGACGGCCTCCTCGTCCGAGAGCGAGGCGTAGCGGTGGAAGTAGCTGCCCGGGTCGGCGAACGCCGTACGGCGCAGCTTGAGGAACCGCTCGACGTACCACTTCTTGATGTGTTCGACCCGCGCATCGACATAGACGGAGAAGTCGAAGAAGTCCGACACGGCCAGCCCGTACCGGCCGTCCGGGCGCAGCCGCGGGCCCTGCAGCACGTTGAGACCCTCGACGATCAGCACGTCGGGGCGGTGCACCTCGATCTTGGCGCCCGGGATGATGTCGTAGACCAGGTGACTGTAGACCGGCGCCGTGACCCGCTCCGCGCCGGCCTTGACCTCGGCGACGAAGCGCAGCAGCGCCCGCTGGTCATAGCTCTCCGGGAAACCCTTGCGGGCCAAAATGCCGCGCCGTTCCAGTTCGGCGTTCGGATAGAGGAATCCGTCGGTGGTCACCAATTCGACGTGCGGAGTGCTCGGCCAGCGGGCCAGCATCTCGCGCAGCAGCCGCGCCGTCGTCGACTTGCCCACGGCCACCGACCCGGCGACGCCCAGCACGAACGGCGTACGCTCCGGCCGTTCCCCGAGGAAGTTGCTGGTCACCGTGTGCAGCGAGCTGACGCCCTCGACATAGAAACTGAGCAGTCGCGACAACGGCAGGTAGACGTCCTCCACCTCGCGCAGGTCGATCTGCTCGCCGAGGCCGGCGAGCCGGGCGACGTCGTCGTCGGTGAGCTGCAGCGGGCGGGTTTCCCGCAGGCGGGCCCAGTCGGACCGATCCAGTGCGACATAGGGCGACGGGATCGCGTCATGGGAGTGCGACACGCGGGCATTCTTCCGTACCGGCACCGCGCAGCGGGCCGGAACGCCCGCGTCGGGAAAGGGCCCGTGCCCTGCGCCGGTTAGAGTCGGGGGCATGTGCGGAATCGTCGGTTACGTAGGGTCCGGGGCAGATCAGCGCGCTTTGGACGTCATCATGGAGGGCCTGGCTCGACTGGAATACCGGGGCTACGATTCGGCGGGCGTCGCGCTGGTCACCGGCGACGGCATCGCCTCGGCGAAGAAGTCCGGCAAGCTCGCGAACCTGCGCGCCGACATCGAGGCGCACCCCCTGCCGGCGGCGGGCACCGGCATCGGCCACACCCGCTGGGCCACCCACGGCGGACCCACCGACGCCAACGCCCACCCCCACCGGGGCGGCATCGACGACAAGCTCGCCCTCATCCACAACGGGATCATCGAGAACTTCCACGCGTTGAAGTCCGAGCTGCTCGGGCAGGGGGTCACCTTCCGCTCGGAGACGGACACCGAGGTGGCGGCGCAGTTGCTGGCTGCCGCGTACGCCGAGCAGGGCGACCTCACCGCGGCCATGCGCGTCGTGGTCAATCGGCTGGAGGGGGCGTTCACGCTGCTGGCCGTGCACGCCGACACCCCGGGCACCGTCGTGGCCGCGCGACGCAACTCCCCGCTGGTCATCGGGCTCGGCGAGGGGGAGAACTTCCTCGGTAGCGACGTGGCCGCGTTCATCGGGCACACCAAGTCGGCGATGGAGGTCGACCAGGACCAGATCGTGACGATCACCAAGGACTCGGTCGAGGTCATCGGCTTCGACGGGGCGCCCGCCCAGGGCAAGCGGTTCGAGGTGACCTGGGACGCCGCGCAGGCCGAGAAGGGCGGGCACAGCTCGTTCATGGTCAAGGAGATCCTGGAGCAGCCGCACGCGATCGGCGACACCCTGCTCGGGCGCACGAACGAGGCCGGCGAGTTGGTCCTGGACGAGATGCGGATCGACCCGCAGCGGCTGCGCGCGGTCGACAAGATCGTGGTGGTGGCCTGCGGTACGGCGTTCTACAGCGGGCTCACGGCGAAATACGCGATCGAGCACTGGACCCGGATCCCCGTCGAGGTCGAGCTGGCCCACGAGTTCCGCTACCGCGACCCGGTCATCGACGCCGCCACGCTGGTCGTCTCCATCAGCCAGTCCGGCGAGACGATGGACACCCTGATGGCGGTCAAGCATGCCCGCGAGCTGGGCGCGTTGACGGTCTCCATCTGCAACACCCACGGCGCGACGATCCCGCGCGAGTCGGACGCGGCCCTCTACACGCACGCCGGTCCCGAGATCGCGGTCGCCTCGACCAAGGCGTTCACCGCGCAGATCACGGCGTGCTATCTGCTCGGCCTCTACCTGGCGCAGCTGCGCGGTGGCAGCCACGCCGACCAGGCGCAGGCCGTCATGCGGGAGCTGGCCGGGATTCCGGCCAAGGTCGAGACGCTGCTCGGCCAGATGGATCGGGTGCGCGAGATCGCCCGCTTCATGGCCGACACCCGCTCGGTGTTGTTCTTGGGGCGGCACGTGGGCTACCCGATCGCGCTGGAGGGCGCGCTCAAGCTCAAGGAGATCGCCTACATCCACGCCGAGGGGTTCGCGGCGGGGGAGCTCAAGCACGGGCCGATCGCGCTGATCGAGCCGGGGCAGCCGGTGTTCATCGTGGTGCCCTCGCCCAGCACGCCGTACCACCTGCACGACAAGGTCGTCTCCAACATTCAGGAGATCCGCGCCCGCGGCGCCCGCACGCTGGTGATCGCCGAGGAGGGCGACGAGGCGGTGGTGCCGTTCGCGGACGAGGTGATCCGGGTGCCCGCGACCAGCCCGCTGCTGGCGCCGCTGCTGACGATCGTCCCGCTGCAGGTGTTCGCGTGTGAGCTGGCCGAGGCGAAGGGTCTCGATGTGGATCAGCCGCGCAACCTCGCGAAGTCCGTGACCGTGGAGTGAGCTGCGGGTGATCGTCGGCATAGGCGTGGATGTCTGCGACATCGCGCGGATGGCGCGCTCGCTGGAGCGTACGCCGCGGCTGCGCGAGCGGCTGTTCAGCCCGGCGGAGGCCGACCTGCCGGTGGAGTCGCTGGCGGCCCGGTTCGCCGCGAAGGAAGCCGTGGCCAAGGCGTTGACCACCCGCGGGGGCCTGGGCTGGCGCGATGTCGAGATCCGCCGTGGCGAGCATGGTCAGCCGATCCTGCACGTCAGCGGTACCGTGGCGGCCAGGGCGGCTGAGCTGGGCGTCACCAGGTGGCAGGTCTCGCTGTCGCACGATGCGGGCGTGGCCCTGGCGTTCGTCGTCGCGGAGGGAGGGTCGTAGTGCTGCAGGCGTGGTCGGTGAGCGACGTACGGGCGGCCGAGGCCGTCGCGATGGCGGCCCTGCCGGACGGTGCGCTGATGCAGCGGGCGGCCCGGGGCCTGGCCGCGGTGGCCCGGGCCCGACTGCGGGACCGGGCAGGTCAGCGGCGCGTGGTCGGCCTGGTCGGGTCTGGCGGCAACGGCGGCGACACCCTCTATGCGCTGGCCCGGCTCGCCCGCAAGGGGCCCACGGCCGGCGTGACGGCGGTGTTGGTCTCGCAGCGTGGGGTGCATTCGGGGGGGCTGCGGGCGGCCCGGCGGCACGGCGTACGGATCATCGACACCGCCACCACCCCCCACGTCGAGGCGACCACGGCGATCGCCGACGCCGACCTGCTGCTGGACGGCCTGACCGGGATCGGCGGCCGAGCCGGGTGGGCGCCGGGACTGGCGGAGCGGATCGAGGAGCTGCTCGGCGCCGTCCGCGACGACTGTTATGTGCTGGCCGTCGACCTGCCCAGCGGTGCCGATCCCGCCGGGGAGGTCGTGGCCTCGCCGGGCGTATGGGCCGATGAGACGGTCACGTTCGGGGTGCCGAAGCCGGTGCATGTGCTCGGGACCGAGCCGCGGTGTGGGGCCCTGACGGTCCTGGACATCGGGCTGGTGATGACCACCGGGCCGGTCGCGGAGCGGCTCGACCATGATGACGTTCGCCGATTGTGGCCGGTGCCGGGGCCGCTGGACGACAAGTACCGCCGTGGCGTGCTCGGCGTGGTCGCCGGCGGGGAGGGCTACCCGGGGGCGGCGGTGCTCGCGGTGACCGCGGCGGTGTGCGCCGGGGCGGGGATGGTGCGGTACGTCGGGCCGCCGACCCCGACCGGGCTGGTCCGCACCCTGGTGCCCGAGGCGGTGTCCGGGATGCCGGGGGAGGGGCAGCGGGTTCAGGCGTGGCTGGTCGGACCGGGGCTGGACCCGCAGGACGACTCTGCCGCCGGCCGGGAGCAGCTGGCGCAAGCCCGCGAGGCGCTGGATTCGGGGCTGCCGTGCGTCGTGGACGCCGGCGGGCTCGCGCTCCTCGACGGGCCGCGGGCCGGCGCGGGGGCGCGGACGCTGCTCACCCCGCACGCCGGGGAGCTGGCGCGGTTGCTCGCGCGGCTGGAGGGCGCGGAGGTCACGCGCGACGAGGTGGTCGCCGACCCCGTCGGGCACGCCCGCCGAGCGGCCGCGGCGCTGCATGCGACGGTGCTGCTCAAGGGCCACACGACGTACATCGTGCCGCCCCCGGCGAGTGGCCTGCCCGTGCGGGCACAGGCGGACGCGCCGGCGTGGCTCGGTACGGCGGGTTCGGGGGACGTCCTGGCCGGTCTGGCGGGGACCCTGCTCGCGGCGGGCCTGGACCCGCTGGAGGCCGGTTCGCTGGCGGCGTTGGTGCACGGCGTCGCGGGGGAGGCGGCCAATCCGGGCGGCCCGGTGCGGGCGTGGGACGTGGCGCACGCCCTGGGCCCGGCCGTGGCGGCGCTGCTGCGTCGCTGAGCGGAGCGCTTTCCCGGTTAACTGTGGCGAAAGGCGGCGCCGGCACCGCCCTTCGCCGCAGTGACGTCGCCGGGTCCGCTCGGCCGACCGGCAGCGGCCCACGAGGGAGGGTCGAACGACCGGATGCTGGTCGTGCGTGCTGAATCACGTGCGGGAGGTTGGGCCTGGTGTCGCCGTAGATCCCTGTGCTGGGCCAGACTGGGGAGGTGACCGATCGGTTTGTGACGGCTGTGGCGCCGACCCGCGCCACCGACGTCATCCGCGCCGCCCGTGAGCCCGGTGGCTCCACCCGGGTCGGTCCCGCGCGCCTGATCATCGATCTCGACGCCATCCGGGCCAACACCGCCGAGCTGTGCCGCCGGGCGGGCCGCGCCCAGGTGATGGCCGTCGTCAAGGCCGACGGCTACGGTCATGGCCTCGTGCCCAGTGCTCGGGCCGCGTTGGCCGGCGGGGCCACCTGGCTCGGAACGGCTCTGCTCGGTGAGGCCCTGGAGCTGCGCCGGCAGGGCGTCGGCGGCCGGATCCTGTCCTGGCTGCACACGCCCGGGGAGCCGTTCGCGGACGCCGTACGCGCCGACGTCGACCTCGCCGCCGCCGCACCCTGGGCCCTGGATGAGATCGCCGCGGCCGCCCAACAGGCGGCGACCACTGCGCGGGTGCACCTCAAGTTCGACACGGGGCTGGGGCGCAACGGCGCCTATGGTCCGGGCGCCGAGCAGCTGATTCGCCGCGCCGCGGAGCTCGACTCGGCCGGCATCCTGTCGATTGTCGGGGTGATGAGCCATTTCGCGTACGCCGATGCGCCCGGCCATCCGACGGTGCGGGCGCAGCGGGAGACCTTCGAGAGATACGTCGAGACCTGCGAGCGCGCCGGCCTCGACGTCCAGGTCCGCTCGCTGGCCAATTCGGCCGCCACGCTCACCGACCCCAGCTGCGCCTTCGACCTGGTCCGACCCGGCCTGGCGGTCTACGGCCTGTCCCCGGTGCCCCAGCTGGGCGGTCCCCAGGAGTTCGGGCTGCGCCCGGCCATGACCTGCTCGGCCGACCTCGCGCTGGTCAAGGACATCCCGGCGGGGCAGGGCCTGTCCTACGGGCACGACTACGTCCCGGCCCAGGACACCCGGATCGGGATCGTGCCGATGGGTTATGCGGACGGGGTGCCCCGCGGGGCCGGCAACGTCGGTCCTGTCGCCGTTCGCCAGCGGGACGGCGACCTGCGCCGAGTCACGGTGTCCGGTCGGGTGTGCATGGATCAGGTCGTGCTCGACCTCGGCGCCGCGACGCGGGCGCGGGAGGGCGACGAGGTGGTCCTTTTCGGCGACCCCGCAACCGGCGTACCATCCGCCCAGGACTGGGCCGAGGCGACAAACACGATCAGCTACGAAATCATCACTCGAATGAGCACCCGACTTCCGCGGGTGTTTCACGGAGAGGGGGACGCGTGAGCACGGCCGGTTCATCGGGGGGCTCCCCAGTCGGCGCGATCCGCGCGCTGACCGGGCTGGGCCTCGGGCTAGCGGCGGCGGGCCTGACGGCTGCCGCCGGGGCAGCGGCCGACCGCCTCAGTCGTGACCGACGGGTTGCGCTGGCGCTCGACGCGGAGGCCGGGGTCACCCGGCGCTCGACGTACTTCGAAGCCCCCGACCACGAACAGATCGTGTACTCCAGCGACGGCGTACCGCTGCACGTCGTGATCGACGAGCCGCGCGGCCCCGAACTGAACGAGGAGAACGGCGCCGTCAAGCCGACCGTCGTCTTCAGCCACGGCTACTGCCTGTCGCTGGACTGCTGGGTCTTCCAGCGGCGGGCGCTGCGCGAGGCCGGCTATCGCGTCGTGCTCTGGGACCAGCGCGGACACGGTCTGTCCGGCACCGGCGAGACGGACAGCTACCACATCGATCAGTTGGGTCGGGACCTGAAATACGTGCTCGACGCCGTCGTTCCCGAGGGGCCCATCATCTTGATCGGGCACTCCATGGGCGGGATGACGATCATGGCGCTCGGGCTGGACTTCCCGGCCTACACCAAGGAGCGCGTCGTCGGGGCGGCCTTCGTCGCCACCAGCACCGGTGGTCTGTCCTCGGTGTCCTACGGCCTGGGCGCCGCGGCCGGCAAGGCCGTGCACGCGTTCGGCCCGGCGGCTGCCGGCCGGTTGGCCCGCTTCCAGGAGGCCGTCGACGGCACCGTGCGGGCCAGCAAGGACGTCGTCAACTTCATCGTGGACTGGGGTTCGTTCGGCTCGCCGGTGCCGATGAGCATCGCCGAACTCACCGCCGAGATGATCTTCTCGACCCGCATGGAGGTCATCTCCGCGCTGATGCCGCACTTCGACCGGCACGACAAGCGCGAGGCGCTGAACTCCTTCCGCGGCATCGAGACCCTCGTCTTCAACGGCGCGGCGGACAAGCTCACCCCGCCCGCGCACAGCGACGCGATCGTCCGGCTGTTGCCGGGTGCCGAGCACGTGGTGATCGAGGAGGCCGGGCACGTCATCATGCTCGAACACCCGGTCATCCTCAACGAGCAGCTGCTCGCGCTCGGCCAGCGGGCCTGTCGGGCTGCGGCGGTCGGGCACGCGTCCGAGGAGACGCGGGCCCCGGTGCACTACCTGGACGTGGGTCGGCGGCAGAACGCCAAGCGGATCGCCCGCCGGCTGCGGCAGGCCTGAGCGCGGCGGCCGGCTGGTAGGGCGTCGGCTGGCGGCTGGCTGGTACGCCGACCGCCGGGGCGCGTCGACATCCGGCGTACGGTGGCCCGGTGAGCATCGAGCTGGCCCCGCCCACGGAATTGCCCGGCGCGGACGATACGCGCGCCTGGGGGCAGGCGCTCGCGGCGCGATTGCGGGCGGGTGATGTCGTCGTCCTGACCGGGGAGCTCGGCGCCGGCAAGACCACGCTCACCCAGGGCCTGGCCGATGGCCTGGGGGTGCGCGGGCCGATCACCAGCCCCACGTTCGTCATCGCCCGGGTGCATCCGTCGCTGGTGGGCGGTCCGGCGCTGGTCCACGTGGACGCCTATCGGCTCGGCGGTGCCCCGGAGCTGGACGACCTGGACCTGGACGCCTCGACGCAGGACAGCGTGACGGTGGTCGAGTGGGGTCACGGGTTGGCCGAGGCGCTGGCCGACAGCTGGTTGGAGGTCGAGTTGACCCGCGCGCTGGCCGACGATCCGCGGCCGGGTAACCCGCACCTGCAGGTTCCGAGCCCTGAGGACTCGAACCACCTGAACCACCCGAACCACTTGGAGGACCCGAGCCCGGAGGACCCTCGCGTGGTTCGGCTCGTGGGTCACGGTCCGCGCTGGGAGTCGTGAAGGTCCTGAGAGCTTCGACCTGTCGGGCGAGGACGTACAGTACTCGATTCGCGACCCGCCACGAGATCGCGCGACCTGCGGTTTTGTCGAGTCGGAGGGGCTCTGCGGGCGACTACTGTACGTCCGCAGCCGACAGGGCGACCGGCCCGGGCGGCGCCGTGGATTAGCCTGGGCGGGTGCTCCTGCTGGCCATCGACACCGCCACCAGCGCCATTACCGTTGCCCTGCACGACGGGGCGCGCGTGCTGGCGCAGGAGTCCGTCGTCGACCCGCGGGCCCACGGCGAACAGCTCGCCCCCGCCGTGCAGCGGGCGCTGAGCGCCGGCGGCGTGACCCCCGCCGACGTCACACACGTCGTGGCGGGCATCGGGCCGGGCCCCTTCACCGGCCTGCGGGTCGGGCTGGTCACGGCTCGAGCGTTCGCCTGGGCGCGGGGCCTGCCGGCCTACGGCGTCTGCAGCCTGGACGCCCTGGCCCAGGCAGCATATGAGCCTCGTCCGGACGGCGACCCCGTCCCGCCCGGCGCAACCGGCACGCACCCCCTGTTGGTCGCCACCGACGCACGACGCCGCGAAATCTATTGGGCGCGTTATGAACTGGCGTCCGATCGGCGGCTCGTCCGGACGGCCGGCCCCGCGGTCGGGCGCGCCGCCGACCTGCCGGAGGAGGTGCGGGCGCTGCCGTGCGCCGGCCGCGGACCCCTGCTCTACCCCGACGCGCTCACGAACCCGCACGGGCCGCTCGACGTGGCGGCGGGGGCGCTGGCGGATCTTGCCGTGGCCCGCCTGGCCGCCGGGGAGAACCTCGACCCCCCGGAGCCGCTCTACCTGCGCCGTCCCGACGCCGTCCCCACGCCCGCCAAGCCGGTCTCGGCGTCGGAGCCGGCGCCCGCCGGACGGCCGACCCGGTGAGTGTCGCCGTGGCGGTCACCCTGCGCGCGGCGGCCTGGACCGACATCGCGGCCCTGGCGGCGCTCGACGCGGCCCTGTTCGGTGCCGATGGCTGGTCGGAGGCGACCTGGTGGGCGGAGTTCGCCGGGCGACCGCGCCGAACCTACGCCGTGCTGGTGGCCGACCCCGACGAGATCATCGGCTACGCCGGGGCGGACTTGGCCGGCGACGTCGCCGACGTCATGACCATCGCGGTGACGCCGGGTCGGCGCGGCGGGGGCCACGGCCGTCGGTTGCTGAGCTGGCTGGAGGAGGTCGCCCGCGACTCCGGTGCCCAGCACCTCATGCTGGAGGTCCGCGCGGACAACGCCGCGGCGCTGGCCCTCTACGAGCAGGCCGGCTTCGCCACGATCTCGCGTCGCCGCCGCTACTACCAACCCGGCGACATCGACGCCGTCATCATGCGAAAGGACCTGCGATCGTGACCGATGGCCCCTTGGTTCTGGGCATCGAGACCAGCTGCGACGAGACCGGCGTCGGGATCATCCGGGGCGAGACGCTGCTGGTCGACGCGGTGGCCAGCAGCGTGCAGGAACACGCCCGGTTCGGCGGGGTGGTGCCCGAGGTGGCCAGCCGGGCGCACCTGGAGGCCATGGTGCCGACCCTGGAGCGGGCCTGCCGGGAGGCCGGCGTACGGCTGGACGATCTCGACGCGATCGCCGTCACCGCCGGTCCCGGGCTGGCCGGCGCCCTGCTCGTGGGCGCCGCGGCCGCGAAGGGGTTGGCCGTGGCGTTGGGCAAACCGCTGTACGGGGTGAACCACCTCGCCGGCCACGTCGCTGTCGACGTCGTGGAGCACGGCCCGCTGCCCGAGCCCACGATGGCCCTGCTCGTGTCCGGGGGCCACTCCTCGCTGCTGCTCGTCCCCGACGTCACCGCCGATATCACCAGCCTCGGCGCCACCATCGACGATGCCGCCGGCGAGGCGTTCGACAAGGTCGCCCGCGTCCTCGGCCTGCCGTTCCCGGGCGGGCCGTGGGTGGACAAGGCGGCCCGGGGCGCCGAGGGGGTGCCGGGGGTCGATCCGGCGGCCGGCCCGGGCGACACGGCGTACGTCACCTTCCCCCGAGGCCTCACCAGCGGCCGTGACATGGAGCGACACCGGTTCGACTTCAGCTTCTCGGGCCTGAAGACCGCGGTCGCGCGCTGGGTGGAGGCGCGCCAACGGGCCGGCGAGGACGTCCCGGTCGCGCACGTCGCGGCGAGCTTCCAGGAGGCCGTCACCGATGTCCTGACCCGCAAGGCGATCCTGGCCTGCCGGGAGCACGGGGTCGAGGACCTGCTGATCGGGGGTGGGGTCGCGGCGAACTCGCGGCTGCGGGCGATGGCGGCGCAGCGCTGCGCGGACGCCGGGATCCGGCTACGGGTGCCGCGGCCGGGCCTGTGCACCGACAACGGCGCGATGATCGCGGCCCTCGGGGCGCTGTGCGTGGCCCGCGGCCGGGCTCCCTCCGACCTGGCCCTGCCCGCCGACTCCTCGATGCCGGTCACCCTGGTGCAGGCATGAGCCGCGGGCCGGCCGGAAGGGCCGCGGCGTGAGTGGCCGGGTCGTCGTCGCGGGCGGCGTCGGGGTGGAGCGGATCGTGCGGTACGACGTCGTCGGCGCGGGCGGTGCTCTGCGCCTCGCGGAGACGTTGGCGGTGTCGGTGGCCGGTACGGCCGCGTGGGCCTCGGTCGCCGCGGCGGCTGCCGGGGCTCGACCTCGATGCGTCGCGCGGGTGGGCACCGATCCGGCGGGCCGGGCGCTCCGGCAGGGCCTGGCCAGGGCCGATGTCGATGTCACCATGATCCGCCCGGTGCCCGGCGAATCGGCGCGGTTGCTGCGGTCGCTGGGCGGCGAGGGTGTTGTCGGCGAGGAGACGCTGGTGATCCCCGGCGCCGCATGGGGCCCGGGCGAGGGGCCGGCTGACGGGCCGGGCGAGGGGCCGGGAGGGGGACCAGGTGAGGGTCAGGATGCTCTGGCCGGCTGTCAGCCCGGCGACGTCCTGCTCCTGGACTGGACCGCGCTGGCCGACGGCCGTGCGCTGATCGAGGCCGCGTACGCCCGGGACCTGCAGATCCTCGCCCTGCTCGCGCCGTACCCGCGAACCCTCACCGATTCCGCCACCGATCTGGTCGACGTCGTCGTCGCCGACCAGGCGGGCGCCGCGGCCCTCGCCGACGCCGGCGTCCTGCCGCCGTCGCTGTGCGTGGTCGTCGGCGCGGTCGGCCTCTCCTGGGACGGCGCGACGACCCTCGTGCCGGGGGGCGCGGCGCCGGTCGCGATGCCCGGTCCGGCCGGCGCCGTCGCGGCGAGGCTGCCGGACCGCGCGTACGCCGTGCTGGCCGGCACCCTGGCCGCCCGGCTCGCGCTCGGCGACGACCGGCCGGAGGCCGCGCAGGCTGCCCTGTCGGCTGCGATCAGCGTGCTGCCCCGGGCGATTCCCTATCCGGACCTGCGCCTGGCCGAGGAGGATCTCGGGTGAACCCGTCGACCGCGCTGGCGGCAGTCCTGGTCGATGAGCTGGTCCGGCTCGGGTGCCGGCACGCGGTGCTCTGTCCGGGATCGCGCTCGGCGCCCCTGGCCTACGCGCTCGCCGAGGCCGACGCCGCGGGCCGCCTGCGGTTGCACGTGCGGGTCGACGAGCGATCAGCCGCGTTCCTTGCGCTCGGGCTGGCCAAGGCGGGCGGGGTTCCGGTGCCGGTGGTCACGACGTCCGGTACGGCGGTCGCCGAGTTGCACCCGGCCGTTCTGGAGGCGAGCCACGGCCGGGTGCCGCTGCTCCTGATCACGGCGGACCGGCCGCCGGAGCTGCGCGGTACCGAGGCCAACCAGACCACCGACCAGGTGCAGATCTTCGGCGGCGCGGTGCGCTGGCAGCACGACCTCGGCGCGCCGGATCAGCGCAGTGGCCAACCGGCGTCATGGCGGACCGCGGCCGACCGGGCCTGGGCGGCCGCGCTCGGCGAACTGCGCGGGGAGCCCGGTCCGGCGCACCTGAACGTGCCGCTGCGCGAGCCGCTCGTGCCGGACCTGGCCGGGGCGGCTGGCGCGGCCGGGGCGGCTGGTGCGGCCGGGGCGGCTGCCCGCGCCGAGGATCCGCCGTGGGTGCAGGAGCTCGGCGGCCGCCCCGACGGCGGCCCCTGGACCCGGACCGGCGCCAGCTCCCGGGCGCCCTGGTGGTCGGCCCGGGCTGGGACCGGGGTGGAGGCGGTCGCCGACATCCCGCGCACGCTGCTCGTCCTGGGCGATCTCGACGCGCCGGCCGCGACCCGGCAGGTGCTCCGGCTGGCCCAGGCGCACGGCTGGCCGGTGCTGGCCGAGCCGTTCGGCTGCCGCGACGCCGGGTCGGCCATCCCGCACGCCCCGCTGGTGGCCGGGCTGCCCGGCCTGCTCGCGGCGTTCGCGCCGCAGCGGATCCTCGTCGTCGGGCGTCTCTCGTTGACCCGCGCGCTGGCCGGCCTGCTGCGTGAGCAGGCCGCCCGCGGCGGGTCGGTGGAACTGGTCACGCGGCGGGCGTCGTGGCCGGATCCCGGGCACGTCGTCGACCGGGTGCACCCCTATGCGGCCCTGACCGTGCGCGACAACCTCGGGCGGCAGCAGGTTCGCTCCGAAAGCGACGAGGCCTGGTACGCCGCCTGGGGACGCCTCGGCGCAGCCGTGGCTGCGGGGGTTGCGCGGGGGCTGACCTGGTCCGATCCGGGACAGCCGAGCGGGCCCGCGCTCGCGGCGGCCGTGCTGGGCGCGCTGCCGGACGGGGCGCGCCTGTTCCTCGGTTCCTCGAACGCGGCCCGCGACGTCGACATGGCCCGGACGCGGGACCGACTGGAGGTGGTGGCCAATAGGGGTCTCGCCGGGATCGACGGCTGTGTCTCGACGGCCGCCGGGATGGCGCTGGCGGACGGCGTACCCAGCTATGCCCTCGTCGGTGACCTGACCTTCCTGCACGACGCGAACGCGCTGCTGGTGGGCCCGGCCGAGCCTCGCCCGAATCTGACGATCGTGGTGGCCAACGACGATGGTGGCGGCATCTTCGGGACGCTGGAATACGGCGAACCGGGCCGGGAGGCGCAATTCGAGCGGATCTTCGGCACGCCGACGGCCACCGATCTGGCGGCGCTGGCCGCCGCGCACGGCGTACCGCATCTGCGGGTGACCACCCGCGACCAGCTGGCCCAGGCGCTGCGCGAGCCGCCCGCTGGGTTGCGCGTCGTGGAAGTGCCGATCGCGCGGGGGACGCACCGGGCGACGTACGCCGCGCTGCGGCAGGCCGCCGCGGCGGCCGCCCGGCTGCCAGAGGAGGGGCTGCCAGAGGCGGTGCGGGGCGCTTAGGGGGTGGGTCCGCCGTCGCCCCGGTGCGCCACGAAGTCGCGATAGGGCGGCGGGTCCGCGGGCAGCCGGCGGGTGCGGGCGAGGTCGGCGTACCAGCGGGCTGACCGCTTCGGGGTCCGATGACCGGTGCCGAAGTCGACGTGGACGAGCCCGAACCGGGGCCGGTAGCCGCAGGCCCACTCGAAGTTGTCCAGCAGCGACCAGGCGCAATAGGCCTGCACCGGGATTCCGTCCGCGCCCGCCAGCGCCACCTCGGCGAGGTGGTCGTGCAGGTAGCGGACGCGGTCGACGTCGTCGAGCTGCCTCGCGGGATCGAGCACGGCGGGCGGCTCGTTGGTCGCCGTGCCGTTTTCGGTGACGACCAGGGGCAAGCCGGTGCGCTCGTGGGCGGTACGCAGCAGCCGGCCCAGCCCTCGCGGCTCCACCCACCAGCCCATCTCCGTGCGCGGCGCGTCGGTCGGCGAGGCTACCTCGTCGCCCGCGATGTCCTGCCAGCGACCGGCCAGCGAGGGCGAGTCGGGGCCGCGTGGCGCGAGCAACCGCGGGAAGTAGTAGTTGATCCCGGTGAAGTCGAGCGGCGTGGCGGCAATCTCCGTGTCGCCGGGGCGGACCCAGTCCCAGGCCCCCGAACTGGGGCGGGCCAGTTCGATGAGTTCCTCGGAGTAGCGGCCGTCGACGAGCGGCCCCAGCCAGATCTCGTTGTGAACCAGGTCGGCGAGGCGGGCCGCCTCGCGGTGCGCGCGCGTGTCCTGCGCGGGAAGGTTGACCTGGAGGTTCAGGGCGGTACCGATCCGGCGCGCGCCCTTGTCGCGCAGCCGCTGCACCGCCAGCCCGTGCGCGAGATTCAGGTGGTGGGCCACCCGCAGCGCCGCCCGGGTGTCCCGCAGGCCGGGGGCGTGCAGGCCGGTGTCGTGGCCGAGCCAGGCGATGCAGGCCGGCTCGTTGATGGGGATCCACGCGTCGACCAGGTCGCCCAGCCGCTCGACCGCCAGACTGACGTACCGGGCGAAGGCCTCCACGGTGCTTCGGTTGCGCCAGCCGCCCTCGTCTTCGAGGTCTTGGGGCAGGTCCCAGTGGTAGAGGGTGACGTACGTGGAGATGCCCGCCTCGCGCAGCGCCGTGAGCAGGTTGCGGTAGAACACCACGCCCTCGGCGTTGAGCTCGCCGCGGCCCCGGGGGAGCAGCCGCGGCCAGGACAGCGACAGCCGGTAACAGTGCAGCCCCAGCGAGGCCATCAGCTGCACGTCTTCGCGGTAGCGGGCCACATGCTCGCAGGCCACGTCCCCGGTCTCCCCGCGCTCGACCCGGCCCGGCAGGCGCGCGAAGGAGTCCCAGATGTTCTGGCCGCGGCCGACCCGGGCGCCCTCGATCTGATGGCTGGAGGTCGCCGTGCCGAACTCGAAGCCGGCCGGGAAGGCGGGGATCGACGTGCCGGTGCGAGGGGGCGGGGGCAGCGGGTCGTAGGGAGCGGGGAGCGGGACCATGGGTGCCACTCTGCCGTGCCTCCTCACGAGCGCCAACTGCCGCGCCGGTGGCGTTCGTTGGCTCCGTCGGACGCGGACGGGATGTGTTTGAGTGGCCGAGTGGACGCCTCCCGATCGCAGCCGCTCATTCGACTCGCCCACCACGGCGACCTCGGCGATCTGTCGGCCGTCGAGGCCTCCGCCGATGCGCAGTTCCGGTCGGTGGGCATGGCCATGGTGGCCGATGCCGAGCCGCCGGGCCCGGCGGTCCACGCCCCGGCCGCCGCGGCGGGTCGCCTGTGGGTCGCCGAGGTGACCGATGACGCCGGGGTGACCGATGACGGGGTCGCCGAGGTCGTGGGTTTCATCCGGGTCGAGATCGTCGACGGCGTGCCGCACGTCGAGCAGCTCAGCGTCATCCCTCGTCACCAGCGACACGGCATCGGGTCAGCGCTCCTCGCCGCGGCAACGATCTGGGCGCGCGCTGCTGGCTTTGCGCGAATGACGCTGCGGACGTTCCGGGACGTCCCCTTCAACGGCCCTTTCTACGCGCGCCGCGGCTGGCGGGCCATCTCCGGGCCGATGCGGACACCGGCCCGGAGATGGCCGCCTTGCGTAGCACCGAAGAGCGGCTCGGCCTGCTCGTCTGGCCCCGCCAGACGATGGTCAAGGCCGTGTGACCAGCCAGGCGTCACCAGAGGCGGTCCCGACGCGTCGGGGACGGGGGTGCTGAGCGGATGACGCGACACTCGGCCGGCGTGCCCAAACCGATATCGCAATGGCTCGAGCGTGGACCGCGACCAGGCCTTTTGCCGGCAGGGGACGCCAATGCGATATCGGTTTGGGTCGGCCCGCCGAACCTGGGAGGAGGCCGACGAGCCGTCGGCGCCATGAGCGACCGCCATGTCCGACTGACGCCCCGTCACCTCGACTGGCGCCCCGGTACCCCGACTGACGCCCCGTCACCTCGACTGGCGCCTGTTCGTCCCACTGGCGCCCTGTTCGTCCCACTGGCGCCCCGCTTGAAGAAGGGCGCCAGTGGGGGAAAGAGGGCGGCAGTGCGAGAAGGAGGGCGGCAGTGCGGAAATGGGGCATCAGCTGGGCAGGACGTCAGTGCGGGAAAGGGGGCGCCAGTGCGGGGATAGATGCCGCGGCGTCAGGGTGCCAGCGGGCCCGCGGCCAGGGCGGAGCGCATCGGCACCAGTTTGGCGGCCGATTCGGCCAGTTCGGACGCCGGGTCCGAGCCCGCCACGATCCCGCACCCAGCGAACAGCCGAACCCGGCGCGGATCGGTGGCGTCCAGCTCGCCGCACCGCAGCGCGATGCCCCACTCCCCGTCGCCAGCCGCGTCGACCCAGCCCACCGGCCCGGCATAGCGGCGCCGGTCCATCCCCTCCAGCTCATCGATCAACGCCGAAGCCCGATCGCGGGGCGTGCCGCACACCGCCGCCGACGGGTGCAGCGCTGCCGCCAGCGAGATCGAGGTGGCTCCGTTGGTCAGTCGGCCGGTCACGTCGGTGGCCAGGTGCATCACGTTCGGCAGGTGCAGCACGAACGGCGACTCGGGGGTGTTCATCGAGGTGCAATGCGGGGCCAAGGCATCGGCGACGGAGCGTACCGCGTACTCGTGTTCCTCCAGGTCCTTGCTGCTGCGCGCCAGCGAGGCGGCCAGCGCCAGATCGCGCTCGTCGTCCCCGCTGCGTCGGATCGTGCCGGCCAGCACCCGGGACGTGACCAGCCCGCGCTCCAAGCGGCACAGCATCTCCGGCGTCGCGCCGACCAGCCCATCGACAGCGAAGACCCAGGTGCTCTCGTACTCCGCCGCCAGCCGCCGCAGCAGCCAGCGCGGCTCGACGGGCGCGGCGGCCTCCGCATACAGGTCGCGGGCCAGGACCACCTTGTCGAGTTCGCCGGCGCCGATCCGCGCCACCGCGGTCGCCACCGCGGACTGCCACGCCGGCCCGGACCGGGCTCCGTCCGAGAACGCCACCTCGCCCGGCGCCTGCGGCAGCGGGAGCTCCGGCTCCGACCCCGTAGCGGGCTCGCCCGTCGAAATGGGGGCGGTCGCCCAGTACGCCGCGTGGGCCGCGTCGAGTTCCGCGGGATCGCCCGGCTCGGCCAGCGTGCCCAGGTCGACCACGGTCGTCACGCTGGCCGTGGCGCCGCAGCGTCGCACCGTGATCGCCGGCACCCGCAACACACCCCCAGCGGGGGAGTGCGCGGCGAACGCGAACGACCCGAACGCCACCAGGCCGTCCACGCCCTCGAGCGCGCCGGCCACGGCCACGACCTGCCGCCACCAGGACTCGGCCTGGGCAAATCGTTGCGGCCCGGCCGTGTGGACCTGCGCCGCGCAGCCCCAGCCGACCCGGCCCTCGCCGCGCCGCACCCAGGCGGCCAGCACGTCGCGGGAGGTTTCGGCGGGCAATACCGACAGCAGCTCCGGTACCTCGGCAAGCGGGCGCGTGCGCACCGACAACTCCGGGACCACCGCGGCGGACCCGGCGTCGGGCGCGGGGAGGGCGTCGGGGGCGGCAAGGAACCCGCTGGTGGCGGGCGTCGACGGGGCGGATGCGGCAGCGTGCATGTCGGAGAAAGCGTACGGCGTGCGCCGGCCCCCTGCCCGCCCAGGGCGGCGAGCCGCCCCGCCCAGGGCGGCGAGCCGCGACGCGACCGGGCCGGGACCGCCCCGACGCCAGCCCTACGCCACCCCGAGACCGCCCTGAGACCGCCCCGACGCCACCCCAAGACCACCCCGACACGACCCCACCAGCGCGTCTGCAAGGATGGCCGACGTGATCCGCGCCGGCCTGGACAAGCAGCCCCGTGACGTGGCGACGATGTTCGACGGCGTCGCGCGCCGGTACGACCTGATGAACACCCTGATGACCGCCGGGATCGACCGCCGCTGGCGGGCGGGCATGGTGGCCGCGGTCGAGGCCCGGCCCGGGCAGACGGTTCTCGACATCGCGGCCGGCACCGGTGTGTCGTCGCTACCCTTCCACCGGGCCGGCGTGCACGTGGTCGCCGCCGACTTCTCGCTCGGAATGCTGCGCACGGGGGCCTCCAAGAACCCGCAGCTGCCCTTCGTCGCGGCGGACGCGACCCGGTTGCCGTTCGCCGATGCCTGCTTCGACGCCGTGACGATGTCCTACGGGCTGCGCAACGTCCGCGACTACCCGGCTGCGCTCGCCGAGTTCGCCCGCGTCACCAAGCCGGGCGGCACCCTCGTGGTCAACGAGTTCTCCCAGCCGGTGAATGCGGCCCTGCGCCGCGGCTACGTGGAGTATCTGATGGCGGCCATCCCCGCCCTGGCGCGGCGCTTCAGCTCCAACCCCGACTCCTACGTCTATCTGGCCGAGTCCATCCAGGCTTGGCCGGATCAGCGCGACCTGGCCCGCGCCATCCGCGATGCCGGGTGGGTCGAGGTGCAGTGGCGCAACCTCGCGGGCGGGATCGTCGCGCTGCACCGTGCGCGGCGCCCCTGACGAACGGCAGCGCACCAACGGGTCGGGTAGGGTCGGATCGTTTGGCCGTCCGGCGCCCACCCCCACCGCCGTAGCTCCCAAGGACCAGCCCAGCACGGTCCCCAAAATCCAGACCAGCCCAGCCAGCCCAGCCCAGCACGGAAGGACGACGTGTCCCAGCCCACGTCCCCGCAGGAGGCCCCCCCACCCGGGGACCACCCGAACCGGGAGTACGCCGACGTCATCGTCGTCGGTGCCGGCCCCGGCGGCTCCGCCACGGCGGCCTATCTGGCGATGGCCGGGCTCGACGTCGTCCTGTTGGAAAAGGCCCGGTTCCCCCGAGACAAGATCTGTGGCGACGGCCTGACGCCGCGCGCGGTGCGCGAGCTGGCCCAGCTCGGCGTACCCACCCCCGAGCAAGACGGGTGGACCCGCACCAAGGGGCTGCGGATCGTCGGCGGGGGACACCGCTTCCAACTCGACTGGCCGGAGACCGACCACTTCCCGCCGTACGGCCTGGTCCGCAAGCGCGTCGAGCTCGATGAGATCCTCGCCCGGTACGCCGTGGCCAAGGGCGCCCGGCTCGTCGAGGGCGCCAACGTCACGGGGGCGCTGCGCGCCGAGGGCACCGGCCGCATCACCGGCGTCACCGTCAAGCGGATGGGTGCGGACGGCAAGGCCACCGGCGCGAGCGCGAGCTACCACGCCCCCGTCGTCGTCGCCGCCGATGGCGTGTCCTCCCGGCTGGCCACCGCGATGGGGCGGCAGAAGCGCGCCGACCGCCCGATGGGCGTGGCCGTGCGCACCTATTACGAATCCAGCGTGCGCAGCGCCGACGACTACATGGAGTCCTGGCTGGAGCTGTGGGTCCCCGCGGACCCGCAGGCCGACCCGGGCGATCCCTCCGCGCGGAAGATCCTGCTGCCGGGCTACGGCTGGCTGTTCGCCTGCGGCGACGGTACGGCGAACGTGGGTCTGGGCATGCTGGACACCTCGCCGGCGTTCGGGCAGGTCGACTACCGCGACGTGATGCGCCGCTGGGTCGCGACGCTGCCGCCGGACTGGACGCTGACGCCCGACACGATGACCGCGCCGATCCGGGGCGCGGCGCTGCCGATGGCGTTCAACCGCCAGCCCCTCTATGCCGACGGTTTGATGCTGGTCGGCGACGCCGGCGGGATGGTGAACCCGTTCAACGGCGAGGGCATCGACTACGCGTTGGAGGCCGGGCGCACCGCGGCCGAGATCATCGTCCAGGCCAAGGCGCGCACCGACGGCGCCGGCCAGGAGCGGGTGCTCACGTCGTACAACGCGGTGATGAAGGAACACCTGGGCGGCTACTACACGCTGGGGCGAGGGTTCGCGAGCCTGATCGGCAAGCCGGAGGTGATGCGGCTGTGCGTCAAGTACGGCCTGCCGATCACCCCGCTGATGAGGGTGCTGCTCAAGACGATGGCCAACCTGGCGCAGCCCCGCGGCGGACGGATCGACGACCGCCTCATCACCGCCCTGTCCCGGCTGGCGCCTTCGGCCTAATGACCCATGGGATTCATTAGGATGACGACGGGCGACGGCCCCGGTGCGCCTGCACCACGGGGCATCCGGCCCGCGAGAGACTCCAGCGAGACCGCCGACGTGACGCAGCCGAGCACGCACCGCCGCACGAGCCACCGAAAGGGGAGCGCGTCGAAATGACCAGCCCCTATCTGCCGATCCTGTTCTTCTTCGCGTGTGGTGTCGGGTTCGCCGCCGCGTCGGTCCTGGCGTTCGCCTTCGTCGGGCCCCGGCGCTACAACAAGGTGAAGCTGGACGCCTACGAGTGTGGGATCCAGCCGTCGCCCCAGGCGGAGGCGGGCGGCCGCATCCCGGTGAAGTACTACACGACGGCGATGCTCTTCATCATCTTCGACGTCGAGTCGATCTTCCTCTTCCCGTTCGCGGTCGGGTTCGACCGCCTGGGGCTGTTCGCCCTGGTGGAGATGGTGCTCTTCGTGCTGACGGTGTTCATCGCCTACGCCTACGTGTGGCGTCGCGGCGGATTGGAGTGGGACTGACATGGTCGACATCGAGAAGTACCCCTCGGGGGTCTACACCACCAAGATCAGCGAGGCCATCGGCTTCCTGCTCAAGACGTCGATCTGGCCCGCGACGTTCGGCCTGGCCTGCTGCGCGATCGAGATGATGGCCTCGGGCACGCCCGACTACGACATCGCCCGGTTCGGCTCGGAGCGGTTCGCGGCCACGCCGCGGCAGGCGGACTGCATGATCGTCGCCGGCCGGGTGAGCCAGAAATTCGCGCCGGTCGTGCGCCAGGTCTACGACCAGATGACCGAGCCCAAGTGGGTCATCTCGATGGGCGTCTGCGCCTCCAGCGGCGGGATGTTCAACAACTACGCGATCGTGCAGGGCGTCGACCACATCGTGCCGGTCGATGTCTACCTGCCCGGCTGTCCGCCGCGCCCCGAGATGCTGCTCAACGCGCTGATCACACTGCACCACCAGATGATGAACACGCCCTACACCCCGGGCAAGCGCAAGGAGTGGACGCGGGCCGCCGAGGAGGCGGCGCTCAATGCCACCCCGCTGATCGACCAGAAGGGCCTGCTGGCATGACGGAACACACGGGCAAGCCGGCGACCCAGGCCGCCCAGGAGACCGGCGGGGGCGGCAACCTGCCGACCCAGGCCACCACCCCGGAGGTGCGGGGCGAGCGCCGCGGCATGTTCGGCGCGACGAGGGGGTCCGACACCACCGGGTACGGCGGGTTGGTGGCGCCGATTCTGTTCCCGGGGGCCGCCGAGCGTCCTTACGGCGGATACTTCGACGTCGTCGCGGACGAGCTGGGCAAGGCGCTGGCCGGTGGCGATGCGACGTACGAGCAGGCGATCGAGAAGGTGGTCATCGACCGCGGGGAGATGACGGTCTTCGTCCGCCGCGAGCACCTGCCGACCGTGGCCCGCGCCCTGCGGGACGAGCCGGGCCTGCGCTTCGAGATCTGCTCCGGCGTCTCCGGGGTGCACTACCCGGCCGACGCGGGCCGCGAGCTGCACGCCGTCTATCACTTCCTCTCGATCACGCACGGCTCTCGCCGGCTGCGCATCGAGGTGACCTGCCCCGACGCGGATCCGCACATCCCCAGCATCGTCGAGACCTACCCGAGCAACACCTGGCACGAGCGGGAGACCTGGGACTTCTTCGGGATCGTCTTCGACGATCACCCGGCCCTGACCCGGATCCTCATGCCGGACGACTGGCCCGGGCACCCCCAGCGCAAGGACTACCCCCTCGGCGGCATTCCCGTGGAGTTCAAGGGCGCCACCATTCCCGCCCCCGACCAGCGGAGGTCGTACAACTGATGGCTACGGCGAGCGAGAAGGTTCACGCGACGCGGGGCGCGGGCACCGACGAGGGTCCGCGGGACCACTACCTGCAGGCCGAGGGCGGCGACTGGGACGCGCTGGCGGCGGAGGCCATCGAGCACTCCGACGAGCGCATCGTGGTCAACATGGGCCCGCAGCACCCGTCCACGCACGGCGTACTGCGGCTCATCCTGGAGCTCGACGGCGAGACCGTCACCGAGGCGCGGGTGGGCATCGGCTACCTGCACACCGGCATCGAGAAGACGATGGAGTTCCGCACGTTCACCCAGGGCGTCACGCTGTGCACCCGGATGGACTATCTGACCCCGATGTTCCAGGAGACGGCCTACTGCCTGGCCATCGAGCGGCTGCTGGGCATCGAGGACCAGATCCCCGAGCGGGCCACCCTGATCCGGGTGCTGATGATGGAGTGCACCCGGATCTCCAGCCACCTGGTCTGCCTCGGCACCGGCGGCATGGAGCTGGGCGCGACCACGGTGATGACCATCGGCTTCCGGGAGCGCGAGCGGCTGTTCCGCCTGATCGAGGCGACCACCGGCCTGCGGATGAACAACGGCTACATCCGCCCCGGCGGGGTCAGCAACGACCTGCCGAGCAACTGGAAGGCGATCATCGACGACCAGTGGCCGCTGCTGCGCCAGGGCATCAAGGAGCTGGAGGAGCTCACCCTGGAGAACCCGATCGTCAAGGGCCGGATGATGGACGTCGGCTACCTCGACCTGACCGGCTGCATGGCGCTCGGGGTGACCGGGCCGATGCTCAAGGCCGCGGGCATGCCCTACGACCTGCGCAAGAGCGCCCCCTACTGCGGTTACGAGCGATTCGATTTCGAGGTGCCCACCTGGGACTCCGCCGACTCCTACGGCCGCATGCGGGTCCGCTTCCTGGAGATGTGGGAGAGCCTGAAGATCATCGACCAGGTGATCGAGCGGCTGGAGGCGTGCGAGGGCGAACCGGTGATGGTGGCCGACAAGAAGATCGCCTGGCCTGCGCAGTTGTCCGTGGGCGCCGACGGTCAGGGCAACAGCCTGGAGCACATCAGGGAGATCATGGGCACCTCGATGGAGGCCCTGATCCACCACTTCAAGCTCGTCACCGAGGGTTTCCGGGTGCCGGCGGGCCAGGCGTACGTCGCGGTCGAGTCGCCGAAGGGCGAACTGGGCTGCCATCTGGTCAGCGACGGCGGGACACGGCCCTACCGGGCGCATTTCCGCGATCCGGCCTTCAACAACCTGCAGGCGGCTGCAGCCCTGATCGAGGGCGGCGCCGTCGCCGACACTGTCGTGGCCCTGGCCTCGATCGACCCCGTCCTGGGAGGTGTGGACCGCTGATGGCGCACGGTCACCAGCCGAACTACGGCAGCCAGCCGATCGTCCTGTCCGAGCCGTACCCCGAGGACACCCTCGTCGGGTTGACGATCGACGCCGCCGAGGTCGTCGCCCGCTATCCCGACAAGCGGTCCGCCCTGCTGCCGCTGCTGCACCTGGTGCAGAGCGTCGACGGTTATGTGAGCACCCGGGGCATCGAGTTCTGCGCGCAGACCACCGGCCTCACCCCGGCCGAGGTCAGCGGCGTCGCGACCTTCTACACCCAATACAAGCGGCACCCCAACGGCGAATACACCGTCGGCGTCTGCACCAACACGCTGTGCGCGATCATGGGCGGCGACGCCATCTGGGATCGGGTCAGCGCCCACCTGGGCATCGGGCACGACGAGACGACGGCCGACGGCAAGATCACGCTGGAGCGGGTCGAGTGCAACGCGGGCTGCGACTACGCCCCGGTCGTGATGGCGAACTGGGAGTTCTTCGACAACCAGACCCCCGAATCCGTCACCGCCCTGGTCGATTCGTTGCGCGCGGGCTACTCGGTCAGCCCCACCCGCGGCGCCGACACGGTCGCGACGTTCAAGGAGGTCAGCCGTGTGCTGGCCGGCTTCCACGACGGCCGTGCGATCGAGGGCCAGACGGCGGGACCGGCCACGGTGGTGGGCCTGAAGCTCGCCAAGGAGCGCGGTTGGGCCGCCCCGCCCGCGCACCACTCCGGCGCGGCACCCGGCAGCGGCGGCAGCACGCCGAGCCAGGCCCAGGCCACCCCGGCGGCCACGCCCGAGAAGACGGTGGGCAGCCAGGACACCCCCTCGAACGCCCCCCACGACAAGCCCGGCACCGGCGAGGTCCGCTCGGCCGGCGAGACGAAGGCGGACTGATGACGCAGCTGACGCCGATCCTGTCGAAGTTCTGGGACGAGCCGCAGTCCTATTCGCTGGCGACCTATGAGCGGTTCGAGGGCTACCGGGCGCTGCGCACCGCGTTGACGATCGACCGCAAGGACCTCGTCCAGCAGGCCAAGGACTCCGGGCTGCGCGGCCGTGGCGGCGCCGGCTTCCCCACCGGGATGAAGTGGGGCTTCCTGCCTCCGGACGACGGCAACCCCCGCTACCTGGTGGTCAACGCCGATGAGTCCGAGCCAGGCACGTGCAAGGACGTGCCGATGATGTTCAACGCCCCGCACATGTTGCTCGAGGGAATGATCATCACGAGCTACGCCATCCGCTGCAATCACGCGTTCATCTACCTGCGCGGCGAGGTCGTCCACGTCTATCGCCGCCTCATGCACGCGGTGGCGGAGGCCTACAACGCCGGCTATCTCGGCACGAACATCCTGGGCTCGGGCTTCGACCTCGACATCACCGTGCACGCCGGCGCCGGCGCCTACATCTGCGGCGAAGAGACGGCCCTGCTGGACAGCCTGGAGGGGCGCCGCGGCCAACCGCGGTTGAAGCCACCGTTCCCGGCGGTCGCCGGCCTGTACGCCCGGCCCACCGTGGTCAACAACGTGGAGACGATCGCGCAGGTCGCCCCGATCTTCCTGAACGGCTCGGACTGGTTCGCCTCGATGGGCACCGAGCGGTCCAAGGGGGTCGGCCTGTTCAGCCTGTCCGGGCACGTGCAGCGGCCCGGGCAGTACGAGGCGCCGTACGGCATCACGATGCGCGAGCTCCTCGACATGGCGGGCGGCGTCCGAGCCGGCCACCGGTTGAAGTTCTGGACCCCCGGCGGGTCCAGCACCCCGATCTTCACCGAGGAACACCTCGACGTGCCGCTGGACTACGAGTCGGTCGCGGCCGCCGGGTCGATGCTCGGCACCCGCGCGCTGCAGGTGTTCGACGAGACCGTCTCGGTGGTCCGGGCCGTGTCGCGCTGGATCGAGTTCTATGCGCACGAGTCCTGCGGCAAGTGCACCCCGTGCCGCGAGGGCAACTGGTGGATGCGCCAGGTGCTGCAGCGCCTCGTCGACGGCCAGGGCGAGGAGGGCGATGTCGACAAGCTGCTCGACGTGGCCGGCCAGATCCTCGGCCGGTCGTTCTGCGCCCTCGGCGATGCGGCGGCGACTCCGGTCCAGTCGGGCATCAAGTACTTCCGGGACGAGTTCGAGAAGGGCTATCACACGCCCGCCGCCGAGCTCTTCCCGCCGGAGGCGTCGGTCCTGTTCGCGAAGGAGAGCGTGTCCCGATGACCGTTCAGAACAGCCCGGCCTCGGGCGCCAACAGCGTCGACGACGGCGGCACCGCCGAGATGCCGCCGCCCGTCGAGATGGTGACGCTGACGATCGACGGCGTCCCGGTCTCGGTGCCGAAGGGTTCGCTGGTGATCCGCGCGGCGGAGCGGCTCGGCGTCGAGATCCCCCGGTTCTGCGACCACCCGCTGCTGGACCCGGTCGGCGCCTGCCGGCAGTGCCTGGTGGACATCGCCACCCCCGGCCCCGACGGCTCGCTGCGCAAGATGCCCAAGCCGCAGGCCGCCTGCACCACGACGGTCTCGGCCGGGATGGCGGTGGAGACCCAGCACACCTCCGAGGTCGCCGACCAGGCGCAGAAGGGCGTGCTGGAGTTCCTGCTCATCAACCACCCCCTGGACTGCCCGGTCTGCGACAAGGGCGGGGAGTGCCCGCTGCAGAACCAGGCCCTCTCGCACGGGCGGCCGACCAGCCGCTTCGACGACGTCAAGCGCACCTTCGCCAAGCCGGTCAACGTCTCCAGCCAGGTGCTGCTGGACCGCGAACGGTGTGTGCTGTGCCAGCGCTGCACCCGGTTCTCCGACCAGATCGCCGGCGACCCGTTCATCGCCCTGGTCGAGCGCGGGGCGATGCAGCAGATCGGCGTCTACCAGGAGGAGCCGTTCGAGAGCTACTTCTCCGGAAACACGGTGCAGATCTGTCCGGTGGGTGCGCTCACCGGCGCGGCGTACCGGTTCCGGTCGCGCCCGTTCGACCTCATCAGTACGTCGAGTGCGTGCGAGCACTGCGCCAGCGGCTGCGCCCTGCGCGTCGACCACCGGCGGGGCACCGTGCTGCGGCGCATGGCCATCGACAACCCGGCGGTCAACGAGGAGTGGAACTGCGACAAGGGCCGGTGGGCGTTCCCCTATGCCACCCAGCCGGACCGCATCCCCACCCCGATGATTCGCGAGGACGGCGAACTGCGGCCCGCGAGCTGGCCCGAGGCCCTGGCGGCGGCCGCCGACGGCCTGGCCCGGGCGCGGTCCGAGGGCGGGGTGGGGGTCCTCACCGGTGGCCGGTTGGCCGCCGAGGACGCCTACGCCTACGCCAAGTTCGCCCGTCTGGTGCTGGGCACCAACGACATCGACTTCCGGGCCCGCCCGCACTCGGCGGAGGAGGCCCAGTTCCTGGGCTCCCTCGTCGCGGGCACCGGTCCCGGCGACGGGGTCAGCTACGCCGACCTGGAGTCGGCGGCGGCGGTCTTCCTGGTGGGCCTGGAGCCCGAGGAGGAGTCGCCGATGGTGTTCCTGCGGCTTCGCAAGGCGTGGCGCAAGAACAAGACGGCGGTCTATGCGATCGCGCCGTACGCCTCCCGCGGCCTGACCAAGCTCGGCGGGGCCCTGATCCAAGCGGCCCCCGGCACCGAGACCGAGGTGCTGCACGCGCTGCGCGAACGGCGCGCCGAGCTGGAGGGCCCGGCCGCGGCGATCGTCGAGGGCACCATCTTCCTGGTCGGGGAGCGGCTGGGCGCCGTGCCCGGCGCGCTGTCCGCGGTGGCGATGCTCGCCAAGACCAACGGCGGGCGGATCGCCTGGATCCCCCGGCGGGCCGGTGAGCGCGGCGCGCTGGAGGCGGGCTGCCTGCCCGACCTCCTCCCGGGCGGACGCCCCGCGCGCGACCCGCAGGCCCGGGCCGAGCTGCAGGGCCTCTGGGACGCCGAGCACCTCCCCGCCCCCGGTGGTCGGGACGGTCACGACATCGTCCGGGCTGCCGCTGGTGGTCAGCTCGCCGGCCTGTTGATCGGCGGCGTCGAAGTCAGCGACCTGCCCGACCAGGATCTGGTGAAGCAGGCCCTGGATCGCGCATTCGTGGTCAGCCTGGAACTACGCGACAGCATCGCGACCGCCGCCGCCGACGTGGTGCTGCCCGTGGCGCCGGTCGCGGAGAAGTCGGGCGCGTTCCTGAACTGGGAGGGTCGGGTCGTCCCGTTCACGGTGGCGCTGGCCACTCCCGCGATGGGCGATCACCGCGTGCTCGATCTCCTCGCGGCCGAGCTGGATGTCTTCCTCGGCACCCAGTCCGTCGACGGGATCCGGGCCGAGCTGTCCCGCCTGCGGCCGTGGACCGGACGCAAGCTGGCGACCCCGACCGCGGACTCCCGGCCGGTGCCCAGCCTGGCCCCCGGCCAGGCGGTGCTGGCCACCTGGCATCAGCTCCTGGACGCGGGCCGGATGCAGGACGGCGAGCCCTATCTGGCGGGCACGGCGCCGTTGGCCGTGGTCCGGCTGTCCGAGGCCACGGCGGGACTGCTCGACGTCGTCGACGGGATGGCCGTGACGGTCTCCACGGCGCGCGGGTCGATCACGCTCCCGGCGCAGATCACGCCGATGGTGGACCACGTGGTGTGGCTGCCGACGAACTCCGCGGGCTCGCGGGTGCGCGCCACGCTCGGCGTCGACGCCGGTGACGTGGTCACGGTCACGAAGGGTGGTGCGTCATGATCCTGGCCTCGGTGGTCCCGGCGAACGCGATGCCGGCGGGTCTGGCGTCGGCATCGGCGGTCATGGTGCCGGCCAACATCGAGTTGCCCGACTTCAGCGACACGCCCTGGTGGCTGTCGCTGATCAAGGCGGTCGGCATCTTCGTCTACCTGATGCTGCAGGTCGTGGTCGTGATCTGGTTCGAACGCCGGGTCATCGGCCGGATGCAGCAGCGACCCGGTCCCAACCGGTTCGGCCCGTGGGGCATCCTGCAGGAGGTCGCGGATGCCTTCAAGCTGATCTGGAAGGAACTGTTCATCCCGCGCCAGGCGGACAAGGTCATGTATCTGGTGGCGCCGATCCTGTCCGGGGCCATCGCCTTCATCAGCTTCGCGATCATCCCGCTCGGCGGCATGGTCTACATGTTCGGACACCACACTCCGCTGCAGCTCACCGAGACGCCGGTGTCGGTCCTGCTCGTGCTGGCCGCGGCGGGCATCGGTGCCTACGGGATCCTGTTGGCCGGGTGGTCGTCGGGCTCGACGTACCCGCTGCTCGGTGGGCTGCGTTCCACCGCGCAGGTGATCAGCTACGAAATCGCGATGGGGCTGTCCCTGGTCGCGGTCTTCCTGTACGCCGGGTCGATGCGCACCAGCGACATCGTCGCCGCCCAGGACCGGGTGTGGTACATGTTCCCGCTGGTGGTGAGCTTCGTCGTCTACGTCATCACGATGGTCGGCGAGACCAACCGGCTCCCGTTCGACCTGGCCGAGGGTGAGGGCGAGCTGGTCGCCGGATTCCACACCGAATACTCCGGGATGCGGTTCGGCATGTTCTTCCTGGGGGAGTACGTCAACATGTTCACGGTCGCGGCGCTGGCCTCGACGCTGTTCATGGGCGGCTACCAGGCGCCGTTCGGCCTGCACTACCTCTGGGACGGTCGCCTCTCGGCCGGCTGGCTGGGCCTGTTGTGGTTCACCGCCAAGCTGTGGGTCTTCATGTGGTTCTTCGTCTGGCTGCGGGGCACGCTGCCGCGGACCCGCTACGACCAGTTCATGAAGTTCGGCTGGAAGTTCCTCATCCCGGTCACGCTGTTCTGGGTGATGGCCGCCGCGTTCATCAAGGGCGCGCAGAGCGGCCTGTTCGGCACCGCCGCGTGGGGTCCGTTCAACCTGGTCCTGATCCCGATCCTGCTGGTCGTCATGCTGATCGCCTGGGCGGCCATCACGGCCTGGGATCGTGCGATGCAGGATCGGGACGTGATGACGGTGGTGCCGAGCGAGGTGGACCCGTTCGCCGGCGGCTACCCCGTACCACCGTTGCCCGGCCAGAGCCTGCGCGAGCCCGACGCCGCCGACCGGATGACGGCCCGCCTGGCTGGCTCGCGCGCCGCGGCCGTGCCGGGCGAGCAGACCGCCGGCGTCCTCACGCAGGAGGCGGTCCGCCCATCCGTTGCCAGCCCCGATACCGAGGAGACCGACAAGTGATCGCCGATCACGACCGCGAGGTGAGGTCATGAGCGAAGAGAACAAGGATCCGCAGGAGAAGCCGCGGGGTTTCTTCGCCGACCTGTTCGCCCCGGTGGCGGGCTTCGGGGTCTCCTTCAAGACCCAGTTCCGTAAGGTCGCGACGGTCGAATACCCCGAGGTCAAGGCCCCGACAGCGCCGCGCTATCACGGCCGCCACCAGCTCAACCGGCATCCGGATGGACTGGAGAAGTGCGTTGGCTGTGAGCTGTGTGCCTGGGCCTGCCCCGCGGACGCGATCTACGTCGAGGGGGCGGACAACGACGACACGCCGGTGGAGCAGGGCGGCGTCGGACGGTTCTCCCCGGGCGAGCGCTACGGGCGCGTCTACCAGATCAACTACCTGCGCTGCATCTTCTGCGGGTTGTGCATCGAGGCCTGCCCGACCCGGGCCCTGACGATGACCAACTTCTACGAGTTGGCCGACCACACCCGCGCCGACCTGATCTTCGAGAAGCACCAACTGCTCGCCCCGCTCGGCGAGGGGATGGTGCAGCCGCCGCACCCGATGGTCGACGGCATGGAGGAGCGGGACTACTACCAGGGCAAGGTCGCCAAGGGCACGCTCGAGCAGCGCAAATATGTCGAGCACCTGGCGTCCCGAGCCGACGCGGCCGGCGATCACGCCGACGATCAGGCAACCCCGCGCGCGGGCGGGCCCACTGTCGAAGGCGGTGACGCGAAGTGACCGACGCAGGGATGCTCTCCGGCGGCGAGTCGGTGTTCTTCTGGATCGCCGCGACCCTCATGGTCGCGGGTGGTCTGGGGCTGCTGTTCGCCCGCAAGGCGGTCTACGCCGCCATGTCGATGGCGCTGGTCATGGTGATACAGGGCATCGTCTACCTCGCGCTGAACGCCGACTTCCTCGGCGTCGTGCACATCTTCGTCTACACCGGCGCGGTGATGATGCTCTTCCTGTTCGTCATCATGCTGATCGGCGTCGAGGCCAGCGAGTCGATGGTGGACACCATCAAGGGCCACCGCTGGCTCGCGCTGCTGTTCGCGGCGGGCCTCGGACTGCTGCTCGTCTCCGTCATCGGTCGGACCCGGTTCCTGGCGATGCCGGGCGGCCTGGAGGCCGCCAACCGCGAGGGCAATGTCGCGGGCGTCGCGGGTCTGGTGTTCGGTCCGTACGTCTGGGTCTTCGAGGCCACCAGCGCGCTGCTGGTCACCGCCGCCCTCGCGGCGATGATGTTGGCGCACCGCGAGCGGCTGGTGCCCCGGCCGAAGCAGCGCGAGTGGTCGATCCGCCGGGTCCGGGACAACCGCTACGTGGCCGGCTTGCCCGCGCCCGGCGTCTACGCCCGGCACAACGCGGTCGACACCCCCGCGTTGCTGCCCGACGGCACGCCCAGCGAGCTCTCGGTCAGCCGGATCCTCACCGCGCGCCGTCAGGTCACCGGGCCGAAGGCGTTCCAGGATGCGGTCGAGTTCGTGGATCACGAGATCGAGGAGGGCTCGCACCGATGAGCCTCATGGCCTACATCTACCTGGCGGCGATCCTGTTCACCATCGGGGCAGCCACGGTGCTGACCCGGCGGAACTCGATCGTGGTCTTCATGGGCATCGAACTGATGCTCAACGCCGTGAACCTCGTCTTCGTGACCTTCTCGCGCATCAACGGCGCCCTCGACGGCCAGGTCATCGCCTTGATCGTCATGGTGGTCGCCGCCGCCGAGGTGGTCGTCGGACTGGCGATCATCATGGCCATCTACCGTGCCCGCCGCTCGGCCTCGGTCGACGACGCCAACCTGCTGAAGCTGTAAGGAGCGAGAAGGCGTGCAACTGATCTCCTCGGCCGTCGACCTCCTCGCGGCCTCCCCATCCGTCCCGGAGGCGGCCGCCGCCTCCGGCCCCGCCGCCTTCGGCTGGCTCCTCGTCGGGTTGCCCCTGCTGGGTGCCGCCGTGCTGCTGATCGGTGGGCGCCGAACCGATGACTTCGGTCCGGTGCTGGCCACCGTGCTGTCCTGGGTGAGCTTCGGGGTAGGCGCCTCGATCCTGCTGCAGATGCTCGGGCAGGAGCCCGAGGCCCGCGCGCATCACCTGAAGCTCTTCTCCTGGATCACGGCGGGCTCCCTGGACCTGTCCGCCGGCCTGCTGATCGACCAGCTCTCGATCACCTTCGTCCTGCTGGTGACCTTCGTCGGCTCACTCATCCACGTGTACTCCCTGGGCTACATGGAGCATGACAAGGACAAGCGGCGGTTCTTCGCCTATCTCAACCTCTTCGTCGCGGCGATGCTGCTGCTGGTCCTGGCCGACAGCTACCTCCTGCTGTATGTCGGGTGGGAGGGCGTGGGTCTGGCGTCGTACCTGCTCATCGGCTTCTGGAACTGGAACCCGCCGTACGCCTCCGCGGCCAACAAGGCCTTCATCGCCAACCGCGTCGGCGACTTCGGGCTGGGCCTGGCGATCATGATGATGTTCTTCACCTTCGGCCGCGTGGACTATGCGGGCGTGTTCGCGGCGGCCGGCAACGGCAGCGAGACCGCGCTGACGATCATCGGTCTGCTGCTGCTCCTCGGCGCCTGCGGCAAGTCGGCGCAGTTCCCGTTGCAGAGCTGGCTGGGTGACGCGATGGCCGGCCCGACCCCGGTGTCCGCCCTGATCCACGCGGCGACCATGGTCACCGCGGGCGTCTACCTCGTGGTGCGCAGCCATGCGATCTACAACCTGGCGCCCACCGCCCAACTCGCGGTGGTCATCATCGGTGCGATCACGCTGACCCTGGGCGCCATCATCGGTTGCGCCAAGGACGACATCAAGAAGGCGCTGGCGGCCTCGACGATGAGCCAGATCGGCTACATGATGCTGGCTGCCGGGCTGGGCCCGGTCGGCTACGCGTTCGCGATCTTCCACCTCGTCACGCACGGCTTCTTCAAGGCCGGCATGTTCCTGGGGGCGGGCTCGGTCATGCACGGGATGGGCAACCGGGTGAACATGCGCACCTTCGGGGCGCTGAGCACCCAGATGAAGATCACCTGGGCGACCTTCCTGGCCGGCTGGCTGGCGATCATCGGCTTCCCGCTGCTGTCCGGCTTCTGGAGCAAGGACAAGATCATCGAATCCGCGTTCATCGGCGAGGGCTGGCGGCCCTGGGTCTTCGGTGGCCTGGCGATGCTCGTGGCGGGTCTGACCGCGTTCTACATGTCGCGGCTGTTCTTCATGACCTTCCATGGCGAACCGCGCTGGCTGCCGGGCGACCACCCCCACGAGTCGCCGACCACGATGACCGTGCCGATGGTCGTGCTGGCGCTCGGCTCGGTCTTCGCCGGTGGGCTGATGACGCTGACCGGGTTCACCGGCTGGCTCGCCCCGGCGGTCGGCGTCGAGGCTCACGGCGAGGAGCACCACCCGGTGCTGCCCGCGCTGGTCATCACGGTGCTCACGCTGGCTCTGGTGGCCGCTGGAGTGTTCCTGGCCTACCGCAAATACGTCCAGAGCCCGGTCGGCGCCCCCGCCACCGGTGCCTTGGCCGCCATGGCGCGCAACGACTTCTTCCAGGACGACGTCAACGACATCGCGCTCGTCGGTCCGGGCAATGCGCTGGTGCGCGGGACGGTGCTGACCGATACCGGCGGCGTCGACCGATCTTTGCTCGGCCTGGCCGGGGGCATCTCCGCCATCAGCGGCGGATTGCGCCGACTCCAGAACGGGTTCGTGCGTTCCTACGCCCTGACGATGCTCGTCGGCATCGTCGTCCTCCTCGGTGCCGTCTGGGTGGTGCAGTGATGAAGAGCGTCGATTGGCTGACCGTCATGATGGTCGTCCCGCTGGTCGGGGCGCTCGTCGTGGCGTTCCTTCCCAAGGGCGGCGGTCGGCCGGCCCGGCCGGTGGCCCTGGGTGTCTCGCTCCTCGTCCTGGTCGGCGCGCTGATCGCCTGGCTCGGGGTCTATGACACCGGCTCCACGGAGCAGTTCCAGCTGAAGGCCACCCACGAGTGGATCCCGCAGTGGGGGATCAGCTATGCCCTCGGCGTCGACGGCATGGCGCTGGCGATGATCGTGATGTCGGCGATCCTCGTGCCCATCTGCATCCTTGCCGCCTGGGACGACATGCCCGCCGACGGCACCCGCGACAACGGCTACTTCGCCTGGATCCTGGTGCTCGAGGCCTTCATGATCGGCGTCTTCGCCGCCGTCGATGTCTTCCTGTTCTACGTCTTCTTCGAGGCGATGCTGATCCCGGTGTACTTCCTGATCGCCTCGTACGGCGTGGGGGCGCAGCGGCGCCGGGCGGCGCTGAAGTTCCTGCTGTTCTCGCTCGCCGGCGGCCTCGTGATGCTGGCTGCGGTCATCGGCGTCTACGTGCAGGGACAGGGCGGCTCCACCGGCTTCCTGGTCAGCTCGCTGACCGGCCTGCAGATGGACGCGACCACGGAGCGACTGCTCTTCCTCGGCTTCTTCATCGCGTTCGCGATCAAGGCCCCGATGGTCCCGCTGCACACCTGGCTGCCGGATGCGGCCGAGGCGGCGACCCCCGCGACCAGCACACTGCTCGTCGGCGTGCTCGACAAGGTGGGCACCTTCGGAATGATCCGGTTCTGCCTGCAGCTGTTCCCGAACGCCAGCCAGTGGGCCACCCCGGTCGTCATCGCCCTGGCGCTGCTGTCGATCGTCTACGGCGGTCTGGCCGCCATCGGGCAGCAGCACATGATGCGCCTGGTGGCGTTCACCTCGGTGAGCCACTTCGGGTTCATCGTGCTGGGCATCTTCGCGTTCACCCGGATGGGCGGCCAGGGCAGCGTGCTCTACATGCTCAACCACGGATTCGCCACCGCCGGACTGTTCCTCATCGCGGGCATGCTGATCGCCCGGCACGGCAGCCCGTTCATCCGGGATTACGGCGGCTGGCAGCGGGTCACGCCGCTGCTCGCGGGCAGCTTCCTCGTCTCCGGCCTGGCCGGGCTGGCCCTTCCGGGCCTGTCCAGCTTCGTCTCGGAGTTCCTGGTGATGATGGGCACGTTCCAGCGCTATCCGCTGGTGGCGGCCGTCTCCTCGACCGGCATCATCCTTGCCGCGCTCTACATCCTGCTCTGGTATCAGCGGGTCTTCACCGGGCCTGCGCCGGGCACTCGGGTCGTGGACCGGGACGGCGCCGTGGTCACCGAGGACGACCCGGCCAGGCCAGCCCTGCGGATCCCGGACCTGGTCTCCCGCGAGCGCCTCGTCGTGGCCCCGTTGATCGCGCTGTTCGTCCTGCTGGGCTGCTACCCCAATGTCGCCCTGCACGTGATCAACCCGGCCATCGAGAAGACCCTGTCCATCGTCGGTGTGCAGGACCCGGCCCCCAGCGCGGGGACCGCTGAGGGGAGTGCGAAGTGAGTGCGGTCATCCCGGCGGTCGCCCAGATGGACATCTCGGCGGCTGCGCCGTTCACCAAGGTCGAGATCTCCTATGCCGCGATCGCGCCCATGCTCGTGGTCTTCGGTGGCGCCCTGGTCGGCGTCCTCGTCGAGGCCTTCGCGGCCCGTCGGGGCCGGCACGAGACCCAGATCGGCGTCGTGGTGGTCACCCTGCTGGGAGCGCTCGCTGCGCTGGTGTTCCTGGCCCGGCCCAACCAGACCTCGACCATGGCCGGTGCGGTCGTCATCGACGGGGTGGCGCTGTTCCTGCAGGGCCTGCTCGTGGTCCTGTCGCTCGTCTCGATCCTGATCATGGGCGACCGGCTCTCGGGCCGGACGGCCGATGCCTTCACGCCGTCGGGTTCGGCGATCCCCGGCAGCAAGCAGGAGGAGATCGCCCAGCGCCTGGGTGCCTCCACCACCGAGGCGTTCCCGCTGGCCCTGTTCGCCACGGCCGGGATGATGATGTTCGTCTCCGCGGGCGACCTGCTCACGATGTTCGTGGCGCTGGAGGTGCTCTCGCTGCCGCTGTACGTGCTGACGGCGCTGTCCCGGCGGCGCCGGCTGCTGAGCCAGGAGGCGGCGCTGAAGTACTTCCTGCTGGGATCCTTCAGCTCGGCCTTCTTCCTGTTCGGTGCAGCGCTGCTGTACGGCTTCGCGGGCACGATCTCGCTGTCGGGGATCGCCGCCGCGGTGGGTCGCACGGACAACCCGGGCCTGCTGGTCCCGGGCACCCTGTTCGTTCTGTTCGGGGTGCTGTTCAAGATCGGCGCCTGGCCGTTCCACAGCTGGGTGCCGGACGTCTACCAGGGCGCCCCCACCCCCGTCACCGGATTCATGGCCGCCTGCACCAAGGTGGCGGCCTTCGGTGCGCTGCTGCGGCTGGTGTACGTCGGGATCGGTGCGACCCGATGGGACTGGTCCGCCGCCCTGTGGGTGGTGGCCGGCCTCACCATGATCGTCGGCTCGGTCCTCACCGTCACCCAGACCGACATCAAGCGGCTGCTCGCCTACTCCTCGATCGCCCACGCGGGATTCATCCTCGTCGGCTTCCTGGCCTTCGATCGCAGCGGCGTCAACGGCGTGCTCTTCTACCTGGCGGCATACGGCTTCACCACCGTCGCGGCCTTCGGAATGTCCTTCCTGGTTCGCGACGGCGGCACCGAGGCCACCTCGCTGACGCAGTGGACCGGGCTGGGCCGCCGGCACCCCAAGTTCGCGGCGGTCTTCTTCGTGCTGCTGCTGGCGTTCGCCGGCATTCCGTTGACCAGCGGATTCACGGCTAAGGTCGCCGCCTTCGTGCCGGCCGTGGCGCACGGTGGGGCGGCCGGTGCTGTCCTGGTGGTGATCGGCGTGCTGTGCAGCCTGATCACGGCGTACGCGTACTTCCGGGTGGCGGGGCTGATGTTCCGTTCCCCGGAGCGGGGCGAGGGCTCCTCGGCCGGGGTGGTGGAGGTCGTCACGCCCTCCACCGTGACCACCTTCGCGCTGGCCATCGGCGTGGTCGTCACGCTGGTCCTGGGCGTCTTCCCCGCGCCACTGCTGAACGTCTTCGATACGACCACGCAGTTCCTGCCATGACGGGGAACCCCCCGCTGGCACTACCCGACGTCGAGCCCGGCCTCGCAGGCAGCCTGCAGGCCGGGCTCGCGGCGGTCGAGGATTACCTGCGGCGCCGGGTCGACCATGACGATCCGTTCGTCGCCGAGGCGAGTGGCCACCTGCTGGCCGCGGGAGGCAAGCGATTCCGGCCGGTGCTGACGCTGCTGGCGGCGCACCTGGGCCGCGGCGTGAGCGAGCAGGTCATCGCGGCCGCCGCGGCGGTGGAACTGACTCACCTGGCCTCGCTGTATCACGACGATGTGATGGACGAGGCGCTCGTCCGTCGTCACGTGCCCAGCGCCAATGCGGCGTACGGCAATTCCACCGCCATCCTCGTCGGCGACCTGCTCTTCGGGACCGCCAGCTCCATCGTCGCCGACCTGGGGCCGGACGCCGTGAAGATCCAGGCCGAGACGTTCGTTCGGCTGTGTGCCGGGCAGATCCGCGACGCCCGACCGGGCCCGCCGGGTCAGGACGGCGTCGACTACTACCTCGGGGTCCTGGCCGACAAGACGGGGGTGTTGATCGCGACGGCGGCGCGGTATGGGGCCATGTTCTCCGGCTGCGACGAGGCCACCGTGGAGATCATGCGGGGTTACGGCGAGCGGCTGGGCATGGCCTTCCAGCTGGCCGACGACCTGTTGGACATCGCCTCGGAGGGGCAGACCTCCGGGAAGATGCCGGGCACGGACCTGCGCGAAGGGGTGGCGACGCTGCCCGTGCTCTATGTACGGCGGGCGGCGCGGGCCACCGACGCCGAACTGCTGGAGCTGCTCGGTCGGGACCTGCGCGACGACGACGCCGGGGTGGCCCGCGCGCTGGAGCTGTTGCGCGCTCATCCGGCGTTGCAGGAGGCTCGGGCGACCACCCGCGCGGTGGCCCAGGAAGCTCGGGATCTGTTGCGGCCGTTGGGAATCGGGCCGGCGGTCCGGGCCCTCGACGGGCTCGCCGCGGGGGTCGCGGACCGCAACGCCTGAGCCGAACGGTCGGTCTGACGGGGTGTGCGCACGAGCTGACCTGTGGCTCAGAGATATGTCAGCCGTCCGGCGCTTGAGCCGGCCGTCTTGAACGGCGACCGAGTACGATGTACCCGACCTGACGGGCTGGATCTGCCGGCTCGCGGGCCCGCTCCTGGCCGACCAAAGTTGGACGAAAGACCATGTTGCGCATCGCAATTGCGCACAGGTCCCGGACTCTCCCGCTCGGCGAGGCGCACGCTTTCATAATGTGCACTGTCGGTTAAGGTGGGGGCGGCGCGGGAAGGCCCGCGTTGTGAGTCATGGTCCTGAGGTGGTCTTATGTCGCGAGTTCCGGCCGATCAGCGTCGCGAGCAGCTCATCGAGGCGACGATCGAACTGGCCATTCGCGAAGGTCTTGCGGCAGCCTCGGTGCGCCGTATCGCGGATGAGGCGAATGTATCGCTCGGCGTCGTGCACTACTGCTTCAGCAGCAAAGAGGCACTGCTCAACGCCGTCGCCGAATCGTTCATCAAGCCGATCCTCAACGCGGTGAATGCGGTCCTCGACGACCACCGCGGCACGTTCGAGGAGAAGACCTTCGACGCGTTCAAGGCGTTCTGGGACCACACCCAGACCCAGCCGGGTCGCCAGCTGCTCTCCTACGAGTTGGCCGCCTGGTCCATCCGCGGCGACGGGGAGTCGGCACGCCTGCTCTACAAGACCTATCTCGACGCCATCGAGCAGATGATCACCGAGGAGATGGGGATTCGGGGCTCCGAGGGCCTGCCCACCCGGACGCTGGCTCGCATGGTGCTGGCGGTCTGCGACGGGGTCATGCTCAGCTGGCTCGTCGACCATGACGACGAGGCCACCTTCGACGTCCTCCAAGGCTTCATCGGCGTCCTGCTTGCCGTGGTCGAGCAGGCCCGCGGCGCCGGCTTCGTGACGGTTGCGGAGCCGCAGCCGGTCTCCTGACCGCGAAGTCTCCCCTGACCGCGACGTCCCGCTGACAGCGGCGGCGCCGACGCTGTTGTCAGTCAGCGGTCGATGACGGCGCGCGCCCGCAGGCCCTGCCGGGTGATGTCGAGCACGAGCACCGCCAGGGCGAGCCAGACGATTCCGAACCCGACCCATCGGCCGGCCGACAGACGCTCCCCGAGCGCCAGGGCGCAGAGGAACTGCAGGACCGGCGCGACGAACTGCAGCAGACCGACCGTGACGAGGGTGACCCGGCGCGCGGCGGCGGCGAAGAGCAGCAGGGGCACGGCGGTCATCAGGCCGGTCGACGCGAGCAGGACGGCGTGCAGCCCGCCGTACCCCCCGAACGTCGCGGTGCCCTGCGTGCCCACCACGGCGAGCACGACGGCCGCGGCGGGCGCGAGCACCGCGGTTTCCCCGGTCAGGCTCTGCACGGCGGTGAGCCGGCCGCCGAGGCGATTCTTCACCAGCCCGTAGGTGCCGAACGAGAACGCCAGCAGCAGCGGGATCACCGGCACGGCGTGCGCCTCGACCGCCAGCACCACGGCTGCCACGGCGCCGATGGCGACGGCCGTCGCCTGCAGGGGGCGCAGCCGCTCGCGCAGCACGATCAGGCCGAGGCCGACGCTGACGAGCGGGTTGAGGAAGTAGCCCAGCGCGGCCTCGGTGATCCGACCGGTGGTCACCGCGATCAGATAGACGATCCAGTTCACCGAGATCAGCAGGCCCGCGAGCGTGACGGCGCCGAGCGTGCGGGGCCGGCGCATGGTGACCCAGAAGTCCGTCAGCCCGCGGCCGGCCGCGAGCACCACGAGGCAGCACAGCCCGGACCACAGGATCCGCTGCCCGAGGATCTCCACTGCCCCGGCGGGCTGAAGCGCCCGGATATAGAGCGGGAACGAGCCCCAGATGAGGTAGGCGGCCAATCCGAAGACGACCCCGCGGGCTCGCTCCCGTTCCTCGGCGTCGGCGCCGCCGACCGTCACGAACCGTCGTCCTCCACGACCCATGGGTCGCGGCCGGCGAAGAGGTTGTTGAGGTCGTCGTCGGTGGGCCGACCGCCGGCCTCGATCGCGGCGTCGATCTGCGCGCGGACCTGGTCGTCGTACGCCGGGCGAGAGATGTCGCGGAACACCCCGACGGGGACGTGCGACATGTCGCCGGGGTCCATCCAGGCCAGGGTGAAGGCCCGGCTCGGGTCCGGATCGCGCGGGTCGTGGATGAGCACCTGCTCGTCCTGGACGGAGTCTCGGGGCACCAGCTCCAGGCCCCGGGTTCCGGAGATGACCGCCCGGTCGGCGGTGACCAGCGGCTGGCCCTCCTCCATGCGCAGCAGTCGGGCCTGGGCCTGTTCCGCGTCCCGCAGCACGTCGAACGCGCCGTCGTTGAAGATCGGGCAGTTCTGATAGATCTCGACGAAGGCCGCGCCCCGGTGCGCCGCAGCGGCCCGCAGAATCCCGGCCAGGTGGTCGCGGTCGGAGGCCATCGTGCGGGCCACGAAGGTCGCCTGGGAGCCCAGCGCGAGCGCGACGGGGTTGAACGGTGCGTCCAGGGAGCCCTGGGGGGAGGACTTCGTGACGATGCCGACCGGCGAGGTGGGCGAGTACTGCCCCTTGGTCAGCCCGTAGATCCTGTTGTTGAACATCAGGATCTTCAGGTTGACGTTGCGGCGCAGCGCGTGGATCAGGTGGTTGCCGCCGATCGAGAGGGCGTCGCCATCGCCGGTGACCACCCAGACCGACAGATCCTCGCGGGCCGTGGCCAGCCCGGTGGCGATCGCCGGGGCGCGGCCGTGGATGGAGTGCATGCCGTAGGCGTCCACGTAGTACGGGAAGCGCGAGCTGCAGCCGATGCCCGAGACGACGGCGATGTTCTCGCGGCGGATCCCCAGCTCGGGCATGACGGCCTGGAAGGTGGCCAGGATGGCGTAGTCGCCGCAGCCCGGGCACCAGCGCACCTCTTGATCGGAGGTGAAGTCCTTGCGGGTCAGGGTCTGACCCTCGGGGACGGTCGGTACGCCGTGCAGGCCGGGCAGGGGCAGGTCGACGGTGGTCATCTCAGGACTCCTGGGCTCCGGTGCGGACGGAATGCGGACCGTGCAGCTTGCGCATCTCGCCCTCGATCATCTCCCGGATCTGCAGCGGGACGAAGGGCAGGCCGCGGACCTGGGTGAACGAGGCGATGTCGACGAGGAACTTCCCGCGCAGCACGAGCGCGAGCTGGCCGAGGTTCATCTCCGGCAGGACCACCCGGCGGTAGGAGCGCAGCACCTCGCCGGTGTTGTGCGGCAGCGGCGCGATGTGCCGCAGGTGCGCCTGGGCCACCTGCAGGCCGTCGCGGCGCATGTTGCGCACGGCGGCGGTGATCGGTCCGTACGTCGAGCCCCACCCGATGACCAGCAGCTCGGCGGAGCCGCTGGGGTCATCGACCTCCAGGGGCGGGATGCCGTCGGCCATCTTCTCCAGCTTGGCCGCCCGCAGCAGCGTCATGGTCTCGTGGTTGGCGGAGTCGTAGCTGATCGCCCCGTGTCCGTCGGCCTTCTCGATGCCGCCGATGCGGTGCTCCAGGCCCGGGACGCCCGGCGGGGCCCACGGCCGGGCCAGCGTGATCTGGTCTCGGGCGTAGGGGTGGAACGTCGGCCGGCCGGCCGCATCGACGGCATTGGGGCCTGTCGCGAACGCCGGGTCGATCGGCGGCAGTTCCTTGATGTCGGGCAGGCGCCACGGCTCGGACCCGTTGGCGAGGTAGCCGTCGGTCAGCAGGATGACCGGGTGGCGGTAGGTGATGGCCAGGCGGCAGGCCTCGTACGCCGCATCGAAGCAGTCCGTCGGCGACTTGGCCGCAATGACCGCCACCGGGGACTCGCCGTTGCGTCCGTAGAGCGCCTGCAGCAGGTCGGCCTGCTCGGTCTTGGTGGGCAGACCGGTCGAGGGGCCGCCGCGCTGGACGTCGACGACGACGAGCGGCAGCTCGGTGGAGACGGCCAGGCCGATGGCCTCGCTCTTCAGGCACAGCCCTGGACCGCTGGTCGTTGTCACGCCGAGGGAGCCGCCGAAGCTGGCGCCCAGGGCGATCCCGGCGCCGGCGATCTCGTCCTCGGCCTGGACCGTGGTCACGCCGTACCGCTTCATCCCGGACAAAACGTGCAGGATCTCCGACGCGGGGGTGATCGGGTAGGACCCCAGCAGCAGTTTCAGGCCGGCCCGGTGGGCGGCGGCGACGAGCCCGTATGCCGTGGCGGTGTTGCCGGTGACATTGCGGTAGCGGCCCGCGCGCATCGGCGCGGGCGCGACCTCGTAGCGCACGTCGAAGGCCTCGGTGGTCTCGCCGTAGCTCCAACCCGCCTCCAGCGCCTTGAGGTTGGCGGCCAGGATGTCCGGCTTCTTGGCGAACTTGCTCTTCAGGAAGTCCTTGGTGCCATCCAGATTGCGGCTGTACATCCACTCCAGCAGGCCCAGGGCGAACATGTTCTTCGCCCGTTCCTTTTCCTTGCGGGACAGCGCGGAGTCGGCGAGCGCCTCGACGGTGACGCTGGTCAGCGGGACCGCGTGCAGCCGGTAGTCCTCCAGGCTGCCGTCGTCCAGCGGGCTGACCGCATAGCCGACCTTGGCGAGGTTGCGCTTGGTGAACTCATCGGAATCGGCCAGGATCACCCCGCCGCGCGGCAGGTCGCCGAGATTGGCCTTGAGGGCCGCCGGGTTCATCGCGACAAGCACATCGGGCGCGTCGCCGGGGGTCAGCACGTCGAAGCTGGCGAAGTGCAGCTGGAAGGAGCTCACGCCGTGCAGCGTGCCCTGCGGGGCGCGGATCTCGGCCGGATAGTTGGGCAGGGTGGCCAGGTCGTTGCCGAGTCCGGCCGTGTCCGAGGTGAACCGATCGCCGGTGAGCTGCATCCCGTCGCCGGAGTCACCCGCGAATCGGATGACGACGCGATCGACGGTGCGGACCTGGGTGGACTCGACGGTGTTCATGTTCACCGAACCTCTGCTGGCGGGCTGGCGTCGCGGATGGCGCCCGGACGGGGCTTCCCGAGACCAACCATCCTAGAGAAAGTCCCCGGGACCGAAGCGTTAGACCGAACTCTAGCCATAGTTACATGGACTCTTCTAGTAGTTGATCCGACATTTTCGCGACCCGGTGCCGTCTGCCTCCGTTGGGCCGGGTGATGGCCGCGGCGGGAACGGAATGAGGCGTCCTGGCGTTGCCCCGACTATGCATCGGCACTACAACGGCGTGAAGACCGCCGCTCTGTTCGGCGGCATCTGGGCCCTCCTGCTCGGCCTCGGGGCGCTGATCGGCGGTGGCCGGTTCGTGTGGCTCTTCGCGCTGGTGGGCGTGGCGATGACGGCGTACGGCTATTGGAACAGCGACAAGATCGCCATCCGCGCGATGCGCGCCTACCCGGTGACCCCGCAGCAGCAGCCGACGATGTATCGGATCGTCGCCGAACTGTCCCAGCGGGCCGGCCAGCCCATGCCGCGGCTCTACGTCTCCCCGACCGAGGCGCCGAACGCCTTCGCGACCGGTCGCAACCCCAGCAACGCCGCGGTCTGCTGCACCGAGGGCATCCTGCGCCTGCTCGACGAGCGGGAACTGCGCGGTGTCCTCGGCCACGAGCTCATGCACGTCTACAACCGCGACATCCTCACCTCCTCCGTGGCGGCGGCGATCGCCGGGGTCATCACCTCCGTGGCGCAGATGGCGCTGTTCTTCGGCGGCGGCAGCGACGAGGACCGGCCCAACCCGATCGCGATGCTCGCGTTGGCCCTGCTCGCGCCGCTCGCGGCCTCAGTGATCCAGCTGGCCATCAGCCGCACCCGGGAGTACGACGCGGACGAGGACGGCGCAAAGCTCACCGGCGACCCGTTGGCGCTGGCCAGCGCGCTGCGCAAGCTGGAATCGGGCACCTCGCGGGCGCCGCTGCCGCCGCAGCAGGACCTCGTCAACGCCAGCCACCTGATGATCGCCAACCCCTTTCGCGCCAAAGACGCCTCGGGCCTGTTCAGCACGCACCCGCCGATGGCGCAGCGGATCGACCGGTTGGAGAAGATGGCGGGCCGCCGCTGATCCGGTCGTGCCAGAGTTGGCCCCGTGTCCGCACTGACCCATGACGAGGCCCGGCAGCGGGCCCGATTGCTCACGATCACGGCGTACACCGTCGAACTCGACCTGACCACCGCTCTCGCCGACGGCCCGGACGGGGAGACCTTCACCTCCAGAACCGTCGTCTCCTTCCGCTGCGCCGAGCCCGGCGCCAACACATTCATCGACCTCAAGGCCCATCGCGTCGACCGGATCCGACTCAACGGCGTCGACCTGGACCCGGAGAGCGTCGCGGCCGGACAGCTCCCGTTGCCGGGGTTGAGCGCCGAGAACGAGCTGGTCGTCGAGGCAGCGATGGCCTACCGCCGGGACGGGCAGGGGCTGCACCGCGCGGTGGACCCGGCGGACGGCCATCGCTACATCTTCGGGCACCTGTTCCTCGACGCCGCCCCGCGCGTGTTCGCGTGCTTCGACCAGCCGGACCTCAAGGCGCCGTACGACGTGGCGGTCCGCGTCCCCCCAGACTGGGTGGTGATCGGCAACGGCGAGGCCACCCAGGGCCCCGACGGCTGGTGGCGGCTCGCGACGACCCCGCCCCTGTCGACGTACTTCGTCACCGTCTGTGCGGGGCCGTATGCGCGGGTGGGCGCGGAGCACCGGGGGATCCGCCTGGGCCTGTTCGCGCGGGCCTCACTGGCCGAGCAGCTCGCCGACCAGGGGCCCGAACTGCTGGCCGTGACGCGCGCCGGGCTGGACTATTACCAGGATCTGTTCGGCATCGACTACCCGTTCGGGGGCTACGACCAGGTCTTCGTCCCCGAGTTCAACGCCGGCGCGATGGAGAACCCGGGCTGCGTCGTGCTGCGCGATCAGATGATCTTCCGCGGCACCGTCGGCGAGGCCGAGCGGATGTCCCGCGCCAACACGGTGCTGCACGAGATGGCGCACATGTGGTTCGGCGACCTGGTGACGATGCGGTGGTGGGACGACCTGTGGCTGAACGAGTCGTTCGCGGAATACCTGGCGCATCGCAGTGCGACCGCCATCACCGAGCTCGGCTCGCCCTGGGCTGATTTCACGATCATGCGCAAGACCTGGGGGTACGCCGCGGAGCGCAGTCCCTCGACGCACCCCGTCGCGGGTCATCCGCCGGCCGACGCGGCGGCCGCGCTGCAGAACTTCGACGGCATCTCCTACGCCAAGGGCGCGGTGGTCCTGGGCCAGCTCGTGGCCTACCTGGGGGAGGCGGGATTCATCGCCGGGGTCCGGGCGCACCTGGCCGCGCACGCCTACGGCAATGCCGACCTGGCCGACTTCCTGGCCGCGATGGCGGCCGCGACGGGCCGCGACGTCGGCGCCTGGGCGCGGGCGTGGCTGCGGACCGCGGGCCTCGACGAGATCGTGGTCGACCTGCGCAGCGACGGGACGGGGGTCGGCGGGGCGACCGTACGCCGTGGCCAGCCGGGCGGTCGCGAACCCGCCGACCGGCCGCACGCGGTGGCGGTGGCGGGATATCAGAACGGCCGAGAACTGTGGCGCCGTTCGGTGCTGCTGGACGACGACGAGGTCGAGGTGCCCGACCTCGCCGGCGCGGCGGTGCCGGCGCTCGTCATCCCCGACCCGGGCTCGGCGACGTGGGCGACGATCCGGCTGTCCCCAGCCAGCCTCGCGGCGCTGCCGCGGGAATTGCCCCTGGTGGAGGACCCGGTCGCGCGGGCGGTGGTCTGGGCGGCCGTGCTCGACGGGGTCCGCGACGCCCGCATCGATCCGCGCGAGGTGATCGCGCTGGCCGAGGCGGCCCTGCCGGCCGAGACCGATCCCGGGCTGCTGCACGGCATCCTCACCACGGTGCTGCGGCCGATCGTGCGGGTCTATCTGACGCCGACGGACCGGGCGGTGGCGTTGCCCCGGTTGGCGGCGGTGGGCCGCGCCTTGACCGCCGGACATGCGCCGGGGGAGTCCGGCTACCTGGTCGGGGTCCGCGCCCGGGCCTGGTGGGAGACCGACATCGACTACCTGCGCGGCCTGCTGACCGGGGACACCGCGGTCGAGCCGCTCGCGGGGGACGCGGACCTGCGCTGGATGGCGGCGACGACGCTGGCCCAGCGGGGACTCCTCGACCTCGCGACGCTGGATCGGCAGCACGATCAGGACCGCACGCTCGCCGGCAGCCTGGCCTATCTCACCGCGCGGGCGGCCCTGCCCGGCCGCGACGCCAAGGCCTGGGCCTGGCAGGAGCTCACCGCGCGCCCGGACCTGTCCAACTACGAACGCAACGCCCTCGCGACCGGCTTCTGGCTCACCGACGACCCGACGCCGCTGCGCGACTACGTGGCGCGCTACTTCACGGACATCCCGGCGCTGTCGGGTCACGTGGGCGAGGACGCGTTGGCCCGGATCGCCTGGCTCGCGTTCCCCTCGGTCGTGGTCGAGGAGGCCACCGCGCAGGCCGCGCGGCGCGCGCTCGACTCGGGTCGGCTCAGCGACGCCGTACGCCGGGAGATCGTCGACGGCCTCGCCACCCTGGAACAGCCGCTGGCCTCGCGGGCGCGCTACTCCTGCTGAGGAACTCGTTTCTCGGTCGCGCCGGCTCCCGCGATGTCGGTCCGTGCTGGCATGCTGCGGCGGACAGGAGGGATACGAGGGATCCGAGGGATCCGAGGGAGACGGGGGAGCAATGGGTCAGAACAACCGGCAACGGCGCGCGGCGAAGCAGAAGGATCGGGTTCGGGCTCGAGCTGCCGCGACGGCTCGGGACCAGGCGGCGGGTCGGTCCAGAGCCGGTGCCGGGTCTTCGGATGGCGTCGGGCCGGGGCTTGCGGACGTGGTCCGGCTGAGGTCTCGCTGTGCCGCGCTCCTGGAGGAGGCGTGCGTCGCGCTCGCGGTGGGGCGCCGGGTCGACGCGGCGATGGCCGAGCTCGTGGAGCTGGGCACGACGCCGGAGAGCCTCGCGGTCGTCCGCGACGTCGTGGCCGGCCAGCTGAGCGGCCAGGTGCGGGCCGTCTGGGCGCGCGGGTGGCAGCCGCGGGACCTGCAGGAGTTCCTGGGGCGCAGCCAGGAGCGGCCCGAGCTGGAGCTGTTGGGCGACGTGATGGCGGCCGATCTGGCGACCTATCCCAGATTGAGCGTGGACGACCGCTGGTTCGACCAGCTCACGGCCTACGGGGCCACGCTCTGGTGGCCGGCGTCGAGCTCCTTCCTGGCCGCACGTGCCGCGCGCGTCGGCAGCTGGCCCGTGGTGCTCGAGCTGGCCGTCCGGGTGCTGGCGGGGCTGCGGCGGTTGGGGCGGTTGGAGGCGTTCCTGCCGCCGCCGGGCACCGCGTCGTCGGCTCGGTCTCGGCCTCGGCCGGCACAGGTCGACGACAAGATGCTCTTCCGGGTCCGGCAGATGCTGGCCAAGGCGGAGTCGACGACCTTTGAGGCCGAGGCGGAGGCCTTTACGGCAGCGGCGCAGAAGCTGATGGCGCGTCACAGCATCGATCAGGCGATGCTGACGGCCGCCGACCCGGCTCAGCGATCCGGCGGACCGACCGGGCGCCGGGTGTGGCTCGCCACGCCCTATGTCAAGGAGAAGGTGCTCCTGTTGGGTGCCGTGGCCCGCGCCAATCGGGTGCAGACGGTGTGGAGTTCGGCGGACGACATGGTCACGCTGCTGGGCTACGACGTGGATCTGGAAGCGGTCGACACGCTGTTCACGTCGCTGCTGCTGCAGGCCACTCAGGCGATGCACGCCGAGGGCAAGCGGGTGACCCGGGGTGGGAGCTCGCGGACCCGGTCGTTCCGGGCGTCCTTCCTGGCGGCGTACGCGGTCCGGATCGGTGAGCGCCTCGCGGCGGCGGTGGACGCGGAGACGGAGGCCGCGGCCACGGACTATCGGACGTCCAGCGGCGCGGAGCTGGTCCCCGTGCTGTCGGCACGCACGGAGGAGGTCGAGGACTACGCCGCCCAGGTCTTTCCGCACGTCGTGCACAAGCCGGTGAGCATGGGCCGCGACCGTGAGGGCTGGGCGAAGGGTCGTCAGGCCGCCGACCAGGCCCAGCTGCGCTGGGGCGAGGCCCTGTCAGGCAGGCACGTTGACGACCGATAGGCTCGTGAGTACATTGTACATACGTAACGACAGAAGGCGACGATGTCATGGCCTCACGTATCGCAGCCACACAGAAGACTGAGCGCATCAACCTGCGTGCCACGCAGCGACAAGAGGCCCTGCTCCGGCAGGCCGCTGAAGCCGCCGACACGTCGATGAGCGACTTCATCCTGAGCAGTGCCGTCGTCCAAGCCGAGCGCGTTCTTGCTGACCGGCGGTGGTTCGTGGCCACGCAAGAGCAGTACGACGAGTTCGTGCGTCTTCTGGATGCGCCGATGGAGACGCCGAAGCTAGCTGCGCTCTTCGCCGAGGAATCGCCGTTCGGCAAGCCGTTCCCGCTCGAATGATGTCGACGAGCACGCTTAGCCGGCCACGTAAGCTGCGGAAAGACGATGGGAAATCCCTGTCGTCCTTCCGCAGTGGCGTTGCTGAGCTGGACGAGTGGTTCCAGGACTACGCCTGGGAGAGTCAGCAGGCCCATAATGCGATTACCTACATCACGACGCTCGATGAAGGCGTCGTCGTCGGGTGCTACGCGCTCTCTTCGGCCGGCATCAGTCGGAACCATGCGCCGGCGAAGTTCGCTATAGGTAGGCCACGCGATATTCCCTGCATCCTTCTGGCGCGGCTGGCCGTGGATCAGCGATATCAGGGACGACACGTGGGTCGTCATCTCGTACGCGACGCGATCAGCCGGGCCGTCACGGCGAGCGATTCCATCGGGGCGGCCTGCTTGCTCATCCATGCTCGCGACGAGGACGCGAAAGCCTTCTATCTTCGGCAGGCGGACTTCCAGCAGTCGCCCATCAACGCCTTGCACCTTGTGCTGCCGATGAAGGTTGCTCGGCAGCTTTAGCGAGGTTGAACCGATCAACCCAATCTCCGGGCCCGCGCGTCGTAATCTCGACGCCGGCCGATCAGACCGGCGTCGCCAGGCGCTTTTTCGCCCGGCCTGCCTCACCCGAAGTGCCTCACCAGAGCCGGGTCGTCACGTCGGGCGGGGCACCCGCGGACGAGCCTCGCCTCGCGGGTCTCGCGCAGGTCGCGAAGAGTCAAGGCATCGACGAGAAGCGAGCTGTCGATGACGACGGGTTCAGCGGCCGTCACGGTCCGCCCGGATCAGGTCCACGCTCGACATCAGGGCCGACTCGGACCGGAGGTCGACCCGCGCCAGGACGTCGGCCACATCGGGTGTCGCGGTCAGGTTGGCCAGGCGCGCCGCCTCAACGCTGTGTCGGTGCCTCAGGAGCTTCAGTGGGTGTCGAAGATCTCCTGGATGTGCGCCGAATCCGTTGTCTTAGTCAGCGCAAGCGCCAGCAGGATGCGCGCCTTCGGCGAGGTGAGGTCGTCCCCGGCGATCAGGCCCAGCGCGCTGTCGGGCACGGCCCCGTCGCGCGCCACGACCCCTTCGCCGACCCGGGACGTCCGGACGACCGGCACCCCGGCGGCCGCGATCTGCGCCAACGCGTCCCGCAGGTCGAGCGGGATGTTGCCCCCGCCGTGCCCGACGTAGACCAGGCCACAGGCCCCGGACGCGACGTAGGCCTGCAGGATCGACGCGGGCAGCCCGGCCCGCCCATAGACCGTCTCGACCGGTGGCAGGGATTCGGGCAGCCCGGCCAGGCCCACGGCGCTCGCGAAGCCGAATCGCCGCGCCGGCTGCTGGTAGTAGGTCACGCAGTGGTCGGTGACCTCCCCGATCGGGCCGTGTGCCGAGGCGAACGCATCGACGCGCGAGGTGTGCCGTTTGGCCAGGTCCCGGGCCGAGTGGATAGCCCCGCCAAGGACGACGAGGGTGCCGCGGCCGGTCGACTCGCTGCAGGCCGCGGTGCGTACTGCAGCAAGCAGGTTCGCCGGGCCGTCCGCCCCGGGCGCGTCGGCCGGGCGCATCGCACCGACCAGCACCGCGGGCTTGGCGGACGGCAACACCAGGTGCAGCAGGTACGCCGTCTCCTCGAGGGTGTCCGTGCCGTGCGTGACCACCACCGCATCGACGTCGTCGCGGGCCTGCAACTCCGCCACCCGGCGGGCCAGCGCCAGCTGCCGCTCCAACGTCATGTCGCAGGAGTCGATCTGGGCGAATTGCTCGTAGGACAAGGCCGCGATCCGATCCAGCCCCGGCACGGCCCCGACCAGGTCGGCGATCGAGACCACGCCGGCCTGGTACGACACACCGTCGCCGACCGCCGCGGAGCCGGCGATGGTGCCGCCGGTGCCGACCAGCACGATCCGCGGAGGGGAACCGACTCCGACGACGTCGCTGCTGTTCATCGGGGTCGCGGCGGGCATAGGGCAGATCCGATCTGTCGTGCGGCGGTGTCGGCAGGAGCTGTGTCGAGTTCCCCACCGTACTCGGTGGGGAACTCGACATGACTCGGGCCGGCGAGCGCTGCGGTCAGCCCTGGCCGGCACCCCGGCGGTCCGCGGGCAGCCAGCCGAACGATTCCACCGTGGAGGTGGTCGGCTTGTATTCCAGCGCGACGTAATCCGCCCACCCCCGCGCCCGCAACTCGCCGAGAATCCCCTCGATGTCGAGCGAGCCGGTGCCGGGTTCCCCACGGCCGGGGTTGTCGGCGACCTGGACGTGCCCGAACAGCTCGTAGTAGTCGTCGATCGCCGCGAACACGTCGTCGCCGTTGGCGGCCAGGTGGAAGCAGTCGTAGAGCAGGGCGACGTTCGCCGAGCCCGCGGCCTGCACCGCCTCGACGACCGCGGCCACCTGGGCGGCGGTCTTCAGCGGGTACGTCGGGGCGCCGCTGATCGGCTCGATCAGCACGATCCCGCCGAAGGAGTCGACCGACTGGCAGGCCAGCAGCAGGTTCTCCGTCGCCACTTGGTCCAGCGCCGCCTGGTCCGAGCCCTGCGGGGTGTTGCCGTAGAGCGCGTTGAACGCCCGGCAGCCGGTCCGTTCGGCGATCCGCGCGGCGATCGTGACGCTGGCCCGGAACTCCTCGGTGCGCTCTGTCAGGTTGAGCACCCCGCGGTCCCCGCCGGGCATGTCGCCGGCGAAGAAGTTCAGCCCGACGAGCTGCACCCCGGCGGAGGCGATCGACGCGCAGAACTCATCGACCTCGGCGTCCGAGGGGGTGGCCGTGGCCCAGGGCCACCAGAACTCGACCGCCGTGAAGCCGGCCTCTGCCGCGGCGGCGGCGCGGTCCAGGAGCGGCAGCTCGGTGAACAGGATCGAGCAGTTGACGGCGTACGTGAAGGCCATCGGGTCTCCTTGTCGAAGCTCTATGTCGTGGGCTCAGTCGAGGATCTGGATGTCGGCGCTCGGGGCGTCCCGGTGGGCCACCTCATGCTCGCGCAGATCCGGGTCGGGGTGCTCGGCGAGGTCGCCATGGTCGTCCGGGGTCGGGTTCGCCGGCTCGCCGGAGGCGTGCGCGATCGACATCGGCGCGTCGTCTAGCCCAGAGGCCAGCGGCTCGAACTCGGTCATGTTGTCCAACTCGGTGCCCATCGAGATGTTGGTGACCCGTTCCAGGATCACCTCGACCATGACCGGCACCCGGAACTCCTCCAGCATCGCCCGCGCCTTGCCGAACGCCGCGCCGAGGTCCTCCGGATCCGTGACCCGAATCGCCTTGCATCCCAGGCCCTCCACAACGGCGACGTGGTCCACGCCATAAACCCCGAGCTCCGGGGCGTTGAGGTTCTCGAAGCTCAATTGAACTTGATAGTCCATGTCGAAGCCGCGCTGGCTCTGCCGGATCAGGCCGAGGTAGGCGTTGTTCACGACCACGTGGATGAACGGCAGGTTGAACTGCGCCCCGACCGCCATCTCCTCGATCATGAACTGGAAGTCGTAGTCGCCGGACAAGGCGACGATGAGCCCGTCGGGGTCGGCCGCACGGACGCCGAGCGCCGCGGGCAGCGTCCATCCGAGCGGGCCGGCCTGGCCGCAGTTGATCCAGTGCCGCGGGTGGTAGACGTGCAGGAATTGCGCCGCGGCGATCTGGGACAGGCCGATGGTCGTCACGTACCGAACGTCCCGCCCGAAGCTGCGGATCATCTCCTCATACACCCGCATCGGCTTGATCGGCGTCTGCGTGTAGTGCGTCGTGCGCAACATCGTCGCCTTGCGGTCCTGGCAGGACCGCGCCCACGCCGAGTAGTCGGGCAGCCCACCAGTGCGCCCGGCGCTCTCGGCGCGCTCCCGCGCCGCCGCCAGCAGCTGCACCAGGGCGGCCTTGGCGTCGGAGACGATCGAGTAGTCCGGCGGGAAGATCCGCCCGATCTGGGTGCCCTCGATGTCGATGTGCACGAAGGTGCGGCCGCGCCGGTAGGTGTCCAGCCCACCGGTGTGCCGGTTGGCCCACCGGTTGCCGATGCCGAGCACGAAGTCCGACTCCAGGAAGCTGGCGTTGCCGTAGCGCTGCGACGTCTGAATGCCCACCATGCCCGCGGCGAGGGGGTGGTCGTCCGGGATGGTGCCCCAGCCCATCAGGGTGGGAATGACCGGCACGCCCAGCAGCTCCGCCAGCTCGACGAGCTCGGCGGAGGCGTCGGCGTTGATGACCCCGCCGCCGGCGATGATGACCGGGCGCTGCGAGGCCAGCAGCATGTCGAGCGCCTTGTCGGCCTGGGCTCGGGTCGCCTCGGGGCGATAGACCGGCAGCGGCTCGTAGGTGTCGATGTCGAACTCGATCACCTCGGTCTGCACGTCGAAGGGCAGGTCGATGTGCACCGGGCCGGGCCGGCCGGACCGCATCAGGTGGAACGCCTTCTGGAACGTGCCGGGCACCTGGGCGCCCTTGAGCACGTTCACCGACATCTTGGTGAGGGACTGCGTCACGGCCGGGGTGTCCAGCCCCTGGAAGTCCTCCATCGCCAGCTTGGCCACCGGGGCCTGGCCGGTGATCGCCAGGATCGGGGTGGAGTCGGCCGCTGCGGAGTACAGACCCGTGGCCATGTCGGTGCCCGCCGGACCCGACGTACCGATGCAGACCCCGATGTTGCCCGCCGTCGCCCGGGTGTACCCCTCGGCCATGTGGGAGGCGCCCTCGACGTGCCGGGCGAGGATGTGCGTGATGCTTCCGTTGTCTCGCAGGGCCTTGTAGAACGGGTTGATGGCCGCCCCCGGAACGCCGAAGGCGTGCTGGACGCCTTCCTTCTCCAGGATGGCGACGGCCGCCGCTGCCGCGGTCATGCGTGCCATGTCGGTGGTTCCTTTCGCGTGGGTGCCGGTCAGAGGTCGCGGCCGTTGAGCCGCAGGACGCCGCGGAACAGCGCGGAGTGGTCAAGGCCGCCGTCGCCGTTCTGGCGGGCGGACTGCATCAGCTGGGCGACGAGCGCGCCCACCGGGATGACCACGCCGGCCTCGCGGGCGGCGGCGGTGATGATGCCCATGTCCTTGTGGTGCAGGTCGATCCGGAAGCCCGGGGCGAAGCTGCGGGTACGCATCGCCTCGCCCTTGAGCTCCATGATCCGGGTGTGCGCCAGGCCGCCGTTGAGCACCCGGAAGGCCGCTTCGGTGTCGACACCGAAGGCCTCCAGGAAGGCCAACGACTCGGCCATCAGCTCGTAGATCCCGCCGACCATGAGCTGGTTGGCGGCCTTGACGGTCTGCCCGGCGCCGGCCGGGCCGACGTGCACGACCGTGCCGCCCATGACGTCCAGGATGGGCTGGGCCTCGGCGAACACCGCTGGGTCGCCGCCCACCATGATCGACAGCTTGGCGTTCTCGGCGCCGGCCTCGCCGCCGGACACCGGGGCGTCCAGGGCCCGGACGCCGGCGGCCGCACAGCGCTCGGCGACGGACACGGCGACGTCCGGGCGGATGGTGCTCATGTCGATGTACAGCAGGCCGGGCCGCGCCCCCTCCAGCAAGCCACCGGTCAGAACCTCTTCGACCTGGGGCGAGTCGGGGACCATCGTGATCGCCACGTCGGCCTTCGCGACGGCCTCGGCGATGCTTGCCGCCGGCAGCACGCCGCGCTGGGCGACGGCGGCGATGGCGTCGGGGTTTCGGTCGACCCCGTAGACGGTGTGGCCAGCGGCGGCGAGATGTCCCGCCATGTGCTTGCCCATGATCCCGAGTCCGATGAACGCGATGGAGGCCACGATCCGGCACCTTTCACGATATGAAAAAGAACTTCCGATATGAAGATAGGCACCCGTCCAGCCGCGGTCAAGAGTGGTGAGCGTCACGCCGCCCCCGGCGATCGGTGCCGCAGCACAGCGGGCCATCGGCGCCCGGACGGGACGGTTCGGCGCGCACTTTTCCGCCTGTCGGGAGAACGGGGTGATCGCGTGTGTTCTATCGTTATGCGGAAAGTCGGCGTGAGTCGGGGTGGCCCGCGTCTCGGTCCACGAAGGAGCGCGCATGCCGGAGCACCAGGGCGGGGTGCAGTCCGTCGCCAGGGCCTTGGCGATCCTGGAGATCATCGCCGACGCCGGGGGGGAGCTGGGGATCAGCGAAATCGCGGAGGCCACCGAGCTGCCGCTGCCGACGATCCACCGCCTGCTGCGCACCCTCATCGCCCGGGGGTATGCCCACCAGACGCCGCGGCGGCGCTACGCCCTCGGCGTACGGCTGATTCCCCTGGGCGAGCGCGCCGGAGGCTCTCTCGGGGCGCTGTGCAAGGCCGCCCTCACCGATGTCGTGGCCGAGGTGGACGAGTCGGCCAGCGTGGCGATGTTCGACCTGAATAGGGCGATGTACATCGCGCACGTCCCGTCCAGCCGCACCATGCGCATGTTCACCGAGGTGGGCCATCGCGCGGAGCTGCACGCGACCGGCGTGGGCAAGGCCCTGCTGTCGCTGATCCCCAATGACGAGATCATCTCGCGCGTCACCCGGGTGGGTCTGAACGCCAAGACCCCGCGCACGATCACCAGCGTCGAGCGGTTGCTGGAGGAGATCCAGCTCGTCCGGCAGCGCGGCTATGCCCTGGACGAGGAGGAGCAGGAGGTCGGCGTGCACTGCGTCGCGGTGCCCATCGACGGGCCGATCAAGCTCGCCATGTCGGTCTCCGGGCCGACCTCGCGCATGTCGTCCGACGTGGTCGCCGGCATCGTTCCGGTGCTTCGCGCCGGGGCGCAGAAGGTGGCCAGTCAGGTGCGCAGCGAGTTGTAGGCCGCCCGCTCCAGTGTCGGCATGCGGAAAGTCCGGTACGCCGAGCGGGGCGGGGCGACCGGCTCGCCGCGAGCAGTCCGGCCGTCGACGCCGTCCCGCATCCAGGGCGCTGAGCAGCGCCGATGAACCCTGGTGGCCACGGCGACATCGACTGGCGCGTCGTCGGGGATGGCCCGGCGCCGGTGTCGCGCCGCTCGCCCGTCGCCCAGGTCACATTCCGTTCTTTGGAAAAGTCTTTCCGAAAGAGGGCTCGGGGTGCTAGCTTCGAGGTGACCTGAGAGGCAGTCCGCGGGACGGTGGTGACGCCGACTTCCCGGCGGCGGTGAGGTGGCAGGAGGCAGTGATGGGCTCGAACGAGCACACGTACGACCTCGTGATCCGAGCGGACCGGGTGGTGACGGCCGCCGGTGAGCGGCCCGCGGCCGTGGCCGTCCGCGGGGGGACCATTGCCTACGTCGGGGACCTCGAGGCCGACCTGACGGCCCCGATCGACCTGCGCCTCGCGGCCGACGAGGTGCTCATCCCCGGCGTGGTCGACGGACACGTCCACGTCAACGAGCCGGGCCGCACCGAATGGGAGGGCTTCGCGACCGCGACCCGCGCCGCGGCGGCCGGGGGCACCACCACGATCGTGGACATGCCCCTCAACAGCATCCCGTCGACGACCACCCCGGAGGCGCTGCGCACCAAGCTGGACGCGGCCACCGGGCAGCTCACCTGCGACGTCGCGTTCGTCGGTGGGGCCGTCCCGCAGAACATCGGCGCGCTGCGCCCACTGTCCGAAGCGGGCGTGGTGGCCTTCAAGTCCTTCCTCGCCCCGTCGGGCGTGGACGAGTTCGAACACATCAGCCGCGACCAGCTCCGCGCGCACCTCGGCGAATTGGCGACCTTTGACGGCGTACTCATGGTGCACGCCGAAGACCCCGACGTGCTGGCGGCGGCGCCCGTGCCGGACGGCCGCTCCTACGACGCGTTCGTCGGGTCGCGTCCGCAGGATGCCGAGGTCACCGCGATCGAATGGGCCGTGGCCACCGCACAGCAGACCGGCGCGCGACTGCACATCGTGCACGTGGCCAGCGCCGACGCCCTACCGGTCATCGCTGCGGCCAAGCGCGACGGCGTACGGATCACGGCCGAAACCTGTCCGCACTACCTGACGTTCACGGCGGAGCAGATCCCCGACGGCGCCACGCAATACAAGTGCTGCCCGCCGATCCGAGACAAGGCGGTGCAGGAGGCCCTCTGGGACGGCCTGCGCGCGGGGACCCTCGACTGGGTCGCCTCCGACCACTCCCCGGCGACCGTCGACGTCAAGGGGCTCGACACCGGCGACTTCGAGACGGCCTGGGGCGGCATCGCGTCGGTCGAACTGCTGCTGCGCGCGGTGTGGACCGGCGCCCGCGCCCGAGGCGTCGCGCTGTCCGATGTCGTCGGCTGGGTCTGCGAGCGGCCGGCCGCGCACCTGGGGCTGGCCCGCAAGGGTCGCATCGAGCCCGGCTACGACGCGGACTTCGTCGTGTTCGCGCCCGAGCAGACCCAGCTCATCGACGTCCACCGGCTGCACCACAAGAACCCCGTCACGCCGTACGACGCCGTCGAGCTCGCCGGCGGCATCCGGGCCACCTACCTGCGCGGTCGCCTTGTCGACCTCGACCAGCCGCACGGCCGTGCCGTGCTGGCCCACAGCTGACCTACCCTGACCACGCGGGACCCGGCCACCCGTCATCTGACCGCTATTTGACCGCCATTTGAATGCCACTGTCGAGGAACGACCAGGAAGGACCACGGTTTCCATGACCAGCTCCGCCATTCGCACGATGAAGTCGATGGTCAACGAGATCGGTTTCGCCGGGCACAGCCTGGCCTCGATCAACGACCTGTCCAACGAGCAGATCTACCAGCTGTTCGAGCTGGCCAAGGTGCTGGAGCCGTACAACCGCAGCAAGATCGACCTGTTCCCCGGCTCGCTGATGGCGACGCTGTTCTTCCAGCCGTCGACCCGCACCCGGATGTCCTTCGAGACCGCGATGAACCGGCTCGGCGGCATGGTCGTCTCCGAGGCCGCGGCGATGATCTCCAGCTCGGCGGCGAAGGAGGAGTCGCTGGCTGACATGCTGGCGTGCGTCTCCCAGTACGCGAACATCATCGTGCTGCGCCACCCCAACGACGTCGAGGCCCGCGAGGCCGCGCCGAAGTCGACCTGCCCGGTCATCTCCGGCGGGTGGGGGCATTGGGAGCACCCGACGCAGGCGCTGCTCGACCTCTACGCGCTCTACCGCAAGTTCGGCAAGATCGAGGGTGTCAAGGTGTGTGTGGCCGCCGCCGACATGATCGAGGCCCGCACCGGTCACTCGATGGCCCAGGGTCTGGCCCGGCTCGGCGCCGAGGTCACGATCGCCTCGCCGAGTGACAAGAAGGTCCCGGCGCACATCATCGAGAACGTTCGCAAGAACTACCCGAACGCGAAGATCACCGAGGAGACCGACTTCGACCAGGACGGCTTCAACGAGCTGATCTCCGGCATGGACGAGATCTACCTGCCGGGGTGCTCGGCGCCCAAGGGCGAGACCGCCGAGGCGTACAAGAAGGTCATGGACAACTACATGGTCCGCGGCGACACCCTCGCCAAGGTGCGCGCGTCGGGCCGCGACATCTACGTCACGCACACCCTGCCGCGCCGCGCCGGCGAGATGGACCTGTCGATCGACGACACCCCGAGCCAGCTCGCGTTCGAGGCCATCGGCCACAGCGTCTCCATCCGCATGGCGCTGGTCGCGGCCATGCTGGGTCTCTGAGCCCGGGGCGTTCTGATGCCCAAGGAGAAGCTGGCCGTCGTCGCGGTGGGTGGCAACGCGCTGATCACCAGCTCGGAGCACAAGTCGCTGCCCGACCAGCGGCTGGCCTCCCGCGAGGCGATGCAGCACGTCGTCGCCATGATCGAGGCCGGCTGGACCGTCGTCATCACGCACGGCAACGGCCCGCAGGTCGGTTTCCTGCTGCGGCGCGCCGAGCTGGCGCACGACGAGCTGCCGGAGATCCCGTTGGACGTCTGCGGCGCCGACACCCAGGGCGCCACCGGCTATCTGTTCGCCAGCGAGCTCAACACCGAGTTCCACCATCGCGGCTTGGCCAAGCAGTGCGTCGCCCTGGTCACCCAGACCGTCGTGGACCGGGACGACCCGGCCTTCGGGGCGCCGAGCAAGCCGATCGGCTCGTTCATGAGCGAGGCGGAGGCCGCGGCGCGCCGGGACCGGGACGGGTGGGACGTCGTCGAGGACGCCGGCCGCGGGTGGCGGCGGGTGGTGGCCTCGCCGCAGCCGCAGCGCATCGTCGAACTCGAGGCGATCCGGTTCCTGACCGACCAAGGGTTCATCGTGGTCGCGGCTGGCGGCGGCGGGATCCCCGTCGCCGAGACCGAGGACGGCCAGGTCGTCGGGGTCGAGGCGGTCATCGACAAGGACCTGAGCTCGGCCGTGCTGGCCCGCGAACTGGACGCCGAGGTGCTGCTGATCTCGACCGCGGTGGAGGCGGTGGCCGTCGACTTCGGCACGCCGAACCAGCGCTGGCTGGGCGAGATCACGGTCGCCGAGGCACGGCGCTACCTGGAGCAGGGCCAGTTCGGCAAGGGCAGCATGGAGCCGAAGGTGGCCGCGGCGGTGCAGTACGTCGAGGGCGGCGGCACCCGCGCGATCATCACCGACCCGCCGAACATGGTCCGGGCCCTGGAGGGCGAGACCGGCACCACGATCATCGCGGGGTGAACCCCGCCCGGCTTTCGCGGGTCAACCCGCCCGAGATCATCGCGGGTTCCCCGCGACCACAAGCCCGTACGTCGGGTGCTCGGACCGCGCCGGCACCCGACGTACGACCTCAGTCCCACTATCGCAACAGTTGTCGCAACAGTTGAGGAAGGACCAGACATGACGATCCTGGAGATCACCGCCGGCGGTTTCGAGTTCAAGGCCCGCTGGGAGGAGGAGAGCGCCCCCAAGACGGTGGCCGCGCTGCGCGAGAAGCTGTTTCCGCTGGAGAGCAAGATCATCCACGTGCGCTGGTCCGGCCAGGCCGGGTGGATCCCGTTCGGCGAGCTTGAGCTCGGCGTGGGCCCGGAGAATGGCACCTGCTACCCGCACCCGGGTGAGATCGTGCTCTACCCGGGCGGCGTCTCCGAGACGGAGATCCTGCTGGCGTATGGGTACGTGAACTTCGCCTCCAAGGCCGGTCAGCTGGCCGGCAACCACTTCGCGACGATCTACGAGGGCAACGAGAACCTCGCCGCGCTCGGCGAGAAGTTCCTCTGGGAGGGCGCGCAGGACATCACCTTCCGCGAGGTGCAGGGCTGATTTCGCGCCGCGGTCGAGCCGTCATCCACAGGTCGCGAGACATGCGCGGCCTGTGGATGACGTCCTCGGGCGCGCCGTCCGCTCCGGCATCCTGTCTCCCGCAAGGCGTTGCCCGGTACGCCGGGTGCGCGTGAGACTAGGGACATGGAGGGGGGAAGCCCAATGAGCACAGCCGCAGCGGTGCTGCCGCATGTCGTCGACCTGGCCCGGTGGGACGCCGAGATCTGCTTTCACGAGGACAGCTACGAGCTGGTCGAGGGCGTTCCGACGATGGCACCACCGGAGAGCTACGGAAACCGCTGCGTCGGAATGCTGCTGACGTTGCTGTTGAACCCGAACCGGGACGGCTGGATCGCGGTCACCGACGCGGGGCTCACCATCCGGGAGCTGCCGCGGGCCACGGTGCGGTGCCCTGACGTCGTGGTTGGCCCACTGGCGTCGATGCGCCCGGACGGCCACAACGAGATGCGGCTAGAGGCTGGCGAGGCGCTGTTCGTCGCCGAGGTCGTCTCGCCGTCCTCGATCGAGCGAGACCTGGTCGCCAAGCGGCGCGACTACGCCCAGGCCGGAGTGCCGAGTTATCTCGTGATCGACCTGCGCGACGGGCGGCGGGAGCTGACCCTGTACGAGCAGCGGGACGCGGACGGCCTGTTCGTGGACGTCGAGCCCACGGACCGGGTCACGGTCACGATCGCGGGCACCGCGATCGAGGTCGGCGTCGACGACCTGCTGGCGTGAGTCGCCCCGTCCACCGGGGCGGGAAGGAACACGGCATGACTTCGCCATCCCTGGACGCGCGGATCGACCCGGACCGGCTGTGGCGATCGTTGGCGGCGGTGTCCGCGTTCGGTGGAACCGACGACGGCGGCCTGCACCGGCTGGCCGCGACGGCCGACGACGGCCGGGCCCGTGACCTGGTCGTGGCTGCGGCCCGGTCCGCCGGCTGCGCGGTGCGCGTCGACCGGGTGGGCAACGTCTTCTGCCGCCGCCCGGGCACCGATCCCGAGGCGGCGGCGGTGCTGATGGGGTCGCACCTGGACAGCCAGCCGCGGGCCGGGCGGTACGACGGGGTGTACGGCGTGATGGCCGGTCTCGAGGTGCTTACGGCGCTGGGGGCGGCGGGGGAGCCCACGCGTCGGCCGGTCGAGCTGGCGATCTGGACCAACGAGGAGGGCGCCCGCTTCCCCCCGGCGATGATGGGCTCGGCGGTGTTCGCGGGCCGGTTGTCGCCCGAGGAGGCGCTCGCCACCCGTGACGCCGAGGGGATCGCGCTGGGGGAGGCGTTGAGTCGGATCGGGTACGCGGGGGCACACGACGTCCTGACGCAGGAGTTCGCGGCCTATCTCGAGGCGCACATCGAGCAGGGCCCGATCCTGGAAGCGGCCGGGCTGCGGATCGGGGTGGTGACCGGCGCCCAGGCCCAGTACTGGCTGGACGTGCAGCTGCACGGGGTGCGCGGGCATGCGGGAACCTTCCCGATGGAGTCCCGCGCGGACGCGCTGGTGGCGGCGGCCGAGCTGGTCCTGGCGGTACGCCGGGTGGGGCTGGCCCGCCCGGAGGTGGGCCGCGCGACGGTCGGCCGGTTGGAGGTGCCGGACTCGGCGCCGAACGTCGTACCGAGCCTTGTCCGGCTCACCGTCGAGCTGCGGCACCCGCAGGCGGAGGAGCTGGCGGCGATGCTTGCAGAAGTTCGCAGCGAGTTGGAGAGGGTGTGCGAGACGTACGGCGTGAGCGCGACCAGCGACCTGACGTTGCAGGCCGCGCCGACCCCCTTCGACGCCGAGGTGGTGGCGGTGGTCGAGGCGGCAGCGCAGACGCTGGGGCTGTCGCGGCAGCGGATGATCTCCGGGGCCGGGCACGACGCCGTACCGCTGGCTTCCGTCATCCCCACGGGCATGATCTTCGTGCCGTGTGTGGCCGGGGTGAGCCATTCTCCGCGCGAGCGCCTCGACCCGCAGGCCGCCGCCGACGGCGCCGCGGTCCTGCTGGAGTCGGTCCGCCGCCTCGCCCACTGACCGCTCGGCATCCGCGACGGTGGCCAGCGGTGTCGCGGCGACGGCGTACGGTCCCTTCATGGACTCGGGACTGTGGCAGGAGATCGGCGCGACCATCACCCGCGGGCAGGGGAGCGACGGACGCGAGGCAGCCCGCGAGAGGTTCGACCAGCTGTGGGCGTCGTGCCCGCCGGGCGAGCACGCGTTGCGGTGCGTGATCGCCCACTACGCGGCCGACCTGCAGGACGATGCGTCGGTTGAGTTGCGCTGGGACGAGCTGGCGCTGGCCGAGCATGCGGCGTCCGATGCGGCGGACTGGCAGGTGATCGGCATCGCCGACCCCGAGGGGATGCTCGCGTCCCTGCACCTCAACCTGGGCGACGGCTATCTGCGGGCCGGCCGGACCGGTCTCGCCCAGCAGCACTTGGACGCTGCGGAGGACGGTCTGGCGGGGCTGGACGACGATGGGTACGGCGCGATGATCCGCGCCGGCGTCGAGGGCCTTCGTGAGCGTCTTGCAGTCGCAGCGGAGCGCTGAGGGCGAGATAGCTGCCCCCACTGCTGCCTGCCCTGACGGCACGGCGCCTAGGAGCTCGGCTGCCCACGCCGAGCTGAGAGTGACTACTGACGGATGGCAGGGGTGAGGACAGGTTTGGTGCTGTCCTGGGAGCAGCAACCCTGTCATCTCGGCTGCCATGCCGATCGTCGGTGGGGCATGGCGTGCTGACACGCGCCATGGCGTGCGCAGACGGGCCATGCCGTGCCGGGACGAGGCGCGGCCTTCATCCACACTCCGACCGTTCGTCGCCTGCCCTTTTGGCACCATGGTGCTATAACCGCAGGTCACCAACGGTCGCCCTGTGGACACCGGGCCCCCCGGAAGCCGAAGCCGAGGCCGAAGCCGAAGCCGAAGGGGGCACGGCGCGCGGCGTACCATCCCGCCATGGCGGTCGACGACGTGCTCCACACCCGGGTCCCGGCGTCACACGAGCCGTGGCCGACGACCCCGACGCGGGGAGCCCGCGAGGTTGGCTTCGAGGGCCGCGTCGCACAGCTCAACGGGCATGCCGCCCGGCTGGGCACCGGCAACACCGCCGTGCCAGCCTCCTTCGCGCTCGACGGGTCCATCCACGGCTGCAGCGGCCTCGTCCTGACCGACTGGGACTGGGACCGCGTCCCCGCCAGCCGTGTCGCGCCCAACGGGCGAGAGGGGTGGTATCGCCTCGTCGGCACCCACGAGGGCTCGACCTTCACGGTCACGCGACCGGTGGCGCCGATGCCGCCCCGGCCAGCCGTTGTCCCGCGGGAGGACATCGTCCCGTGCGCGGAGCCGGCTGGCGGCTGGCGGCATCCCGAGCCGGGGCGAGCGACGTCCGCGCACTTCGAGGCGGCCCGGCACGTCGCTCAGCGGCAGCCCGGATTCGTGATGGTCTGGTTCGACCAGAAGCCTGCGCGTGCGGTGGGCCGGGAGATGGCCGCCTACAACGCCGACCTGTCGATAGTCTGCGTCACGGTGCACGGCGAGACCGAGACGGTCCGTGACCGGATCCGGGAGGTCTACGGAGGCATGCTCTGCATTGCGGCCTGGCCGGTCAGCGGGGCAACCCTGCTCGGCATCGAACGCGAACTCCGCGACGCGTCCGACGTCATCGACGCGGGGGTGCGCTTGCCTGGGCGCGTCGAGGCCACCGTGGTCGACGACGCGGAGGGCAGACTGCAGACGATGTACGACGCCCGGTACGGCCCTGGCATCGTCTGGATCCATTCCCAGCTTCGGTCCGTGCCCGGTGATGCATCGACGAGATGGCAGGGGTGAGGGCAGGTTTGGTGCTGTCCTGGGAGCAGCAACCCTGTCTGCTTGGCTGCCATGCCGATCGTCGGTGGGGCATGGCGTGCTGACACGCGCCATGGCGTGCGCAGACGGGCCATGCCGTGCCGGGACGAGGCGCGGCCTTTGTCCACAGCGCGACCGTTCGCCGCCTGCCCTTTTGGCACCATGGTGCTATAGCTGCAGGTCACGAGCGGTCGCTCTGTGGACAACGGGGTGTCCTGGGACGGGCTCCGGACGCGAGGAGGGGCGCGATCCGTGGTGGATCGCGCCCCTCGCCGCTAGCCCGCACGGCGCAGGCGGGCCAGAGTCAGACCCGGTGCGAACCGGGGGTCGACGCGGCGGCCTCGTCGTCGGGCAGGACGACGACCTTCCCGTTGGCGATCGCGTAGTAGATGATCGCGGCCAGCGGCGCGCCGATGAACCAGCCGAAGTCCTTGATCGCGCTGAACGCCGGCACGTGCGCGACGCTCAGCGCCACGATCGCGGCGGGGATGAAGGACATCAGGGACAGGTTCGAGATGCCCTTGTTGTAGTAGTAGATCGACTCCGGCGTCGGCAGATACATGTGCCGGATCGAGAACTTCTGCTTGCGGACCAGGAAGTAGTCGACCACCAGGATGCCGAAGAACGGGCCGAGCAGGGCGCCGAGGGTGCCCAGGAAGTAGCCCACGATGACCGGGTTGTTGAAGTAGTTCCACGGGGTCACCAGCACGGACACGATGGCGGTGATGATGCCGCCCATCTGGAAGCTGATCCGGCGCGGGTTGATGTTGGAGATGTCGAAGCTGGCGGAGACGAAGTTCGCGACGACGTTGACCCCGATCGTGGCGAAGACGAAGGCCGTCGTCGCGACGTAGAACATCACCGAGTTGTCGACGTTCTCCAGCAGGATGCCCGGGTCCTTGATCTTGGCCATGTCCGCGTTGAGCACCTTGGCCGCCGCGGCGGTCGTGATCACCGAGGTCACCGCGAACGCGGTCCAGTTCAGCGGCAGACCCCACGCATTGCCCATGAGGATCGACCGGCGGTCGGGGGCGTAGCGGGCGAAGTCGGAGAAGTTGAGCATCAGCGTCGCCAGGGTGCCGACCGTCTGAGCCATCGCGATCAGGATGTACTTCGTCTGCTCCCCGCCCGACAGCGCACCCTTCGGGCCCTCGAAGAAGTTGATGTTCCAGCCGGCCTGGGCCAGGAAGTAGAACATCAGGCCGAGCATGACGATCCAGATGATCGGGCCGGCCAGGCCCTGGAAGTGCCGCACGGCCTCCATGCCGCGCCACACGATCGCCAGCTGCGCGATCGAGAGCAACAGGAAGCAGATCCAGCCGCCGACCGACAACCCGAGGAAGGTCGCGGCGCCGTCGGTGGACAGCGCGCGGAACGCCGGGAACGGCCGGGAAAGCAGCGAGTTCAGGGCGATCGAGGCGAGATAGGTCTGCACGCCGTACCAGGCGATCGCGACGATGCCACGCACGATGGCCGGGAAATTCGCTCCCCAGACACCCCAGGTGATACGGGAGATCACCGGGTACGGCGTGCCGGTCGCGTGCCCCATGAACCCGGACAGGTTGCAGCCGATCATGATGATGAGCGAGCCGAGCAGGATGCCCAGCGTGATGTCGAAGGCGGACATCCCGAACCCGACGAACAGGCCGGCGGCCCAGGTGTAGTTGCCGGCGTTGTGGGCGTCGTTCATCCACAGCGAGAACAGCTGATAGCCGTTCCACTTGCGTTGGCTCGGTTCGGAGGGCGCCAGGTCCTCGTTGTAGAGGCGGCCCTCGGGGTCCTGCGCGGCGAGTTGGGCGTTGGAGACGCCGTGGACGATGTCGGTCATGACGTCCTCCTCACTTGTCGGAGCCGGGGGCGGCGCCCGGCATCTGCGGGTCGGGGTTGCCGGCGCTGCCCTGGTCGAGGGCGACCTCGTCGCGCGCCGACCGGTCGATCTCGAGGTCGGTGCGGGCCTCGTAGTCCGCGGCGGCGCGGATCGCGTCGAGCACGTACGGGTCGTTCTTGGCGATTACGAAGTACACGACCGCGGCGATCCCGGCCCCGAGGAACCAGGCGAAGTCGGCGATGATCGCGAAGGCCGGCAGCTGGGTGACGAGGATGGCCGGTACGACGCCGCAGAGGGCGGCGGTCATGGCCTTGGGGTTCCAGCCCCGTCCGCCGTAGGAGTAGTGACCCTGCTCGTGGTAGAGGTCCGGCACGACCACCTGCTGCTTGCGGAGCTTGAAGTAGTCCATCATGATCACGCCGAAGAGCGGGCCGAGGAAGGCGCCGAGCATGATGATGAACTTCTGGAAGCTGGAGTCGCTGCCCGCGAACATCCACGGGAACAGGAACAGGGCGATGATCGCGCTGATCAGTCCGCCCTTCTTGAAGTCGATCTTGCCGGGGGCGACGTTGGCCAGGTCATAGGCCGGCGAGACGAAGTTCGCCACCACGTTGATGCCGAGCGTCGCGACCGCGAACGTCAAGGCGCCCAGCAGCAGCGCGAAGGTGTTGTCGATCCGGCCGACCACCTTGACGGGGTCGGAGATGTACTCGCCGTAGATCTCCTTCGTGCCGGCCGTGACCAGCACCGAGACCACCGTGAACGCGATGAAGTTGACGGGCAGGCCCCACATGTTGGCCGTGAAGACCGACTTCTTGCTCGGCGCGAAGCGGGCGAAGTCGCAGAAGTTGAGCAGCAGGGCGGCGAAGTAAGCCACGGTCGTCGCGAACGCGGCGAGCCAGGCGTGCGCCATGCCGAACTTGGCGTCGGTGCCCGGCAGCGTCAGCGAGACGTGCCAGTCGGCCTTGGCCAGGATGTAGATGGTCAGCGCGAACATGACGACCCAGACGGCCGGGCCGGCCCAGTCCTGGAAGCGGCGGATCGTCTCCATGCCGTTGCGCAGCAGAAGCAGCTGGACGGCCCACATCAGCAGGTACGCGAACCAGCCGAGCGGGTGCAGGCCCAGGATCTGCGTGGTCGTCGCGCTCTCCAGGGACGGCCAGATCTTCAGGGCCAGGATGACGACCGCCTCGGAGGCGAAGAACGTCTGCACGGCGTACCAGAAGATCGCGACCAGCGCGCGGATGATCGCCGGGACGTTGGCCCCCAAGGTGCCGAACGAGATCCGCGACAGGACCGGGTAGGGGACGCCCATCTTCTGGCCGGCGTACCCGGAGAGGTTCATCAGGAAGAACACCGCGATGATGCCGACCGTCAGGGCCGAGAACACGCCCAGCGCCGACAGGCCGAGGGCGAAGAGCCCCGCGGCGAACATGTAGCCGCCGACGCTGTGGATGTCCGACATCCACATCGCGAACAGCGAGTAGGTCCCCCAGTTCCGCGATTCCGCGGGCGCAAGGTCCTCGTTGTAGAGCCGCGGGCTGTACTCCGTCGTACGTTCGCTCATGGTTCCCGATCCTTCACTCGATCAGAAAATGAAAACTAACTTCCGCGATACGAGAACGTTAGGTTCACGTCGGGTCTTGGTCAAGGGACTTTGTGGAGTCGCTGTGAGAGAGATGGGTCACTGTGGCCAGGGGCGTACGGCCCGAGCCGTGCCCGGCTGGAATGCGTGTCATAACATCCACTTCCGAGGGTGGTAGTTATGACGGTACGGCGACGCGGCGCCGCGGGCGGTTAGGCGGGCAACGGCCAGCCGGTGAGTCGCTTGGGCCGCGCCGGGGCATAAGTGCGCACCTTGCTGGTGCTCAGCCCCAGGGCGACCAGCCCCTCGGCCAGCTTCACCGCGGCCGCGACCCCGTCGACGACGGGCGTCCCGGTGGCCTCGCGCACCTTCTCATCCAGCCCCGCCATGCCGCCGCAGCCGAGGCAGATGACCTCGACGCCGCGATCTCGCACGATTTCGGTGGCTCTGGCCACGATCGCGGCGACGGCGCGATCGGGGTCCTCCTCGAGCTCCAGGACGCCGAGCCCGCTGGCGACGACGGCCGCGCAGCGCCGGTCGAGCCCGGCGAGCAACAGGCGGTCCTCGATGAGCGGCACGGTGCGGTCGAGGGTGGTCACGATGCCGAACTTGTGCCCGAGCAGGCCGGCCATGATCGCGGCGGCCTCGGTGATGTCGACGACTGGCACGTCGAGGTATTCCTGGAGACCCTCGCGGCCGTGCTCCCCGAAGCCCGCCTGGATCACCGCATCGAACGGTTCCCGATAGCGCTGCACGACGTCGAGGACCCCGACTGCGGCCAGGTAGCTCTCCACGTTTCCTTCGCAGGAGTCGGCGCCGAACGTCGGTGTCAGGCCGACGATCTCGGTGCCGGGGGCGGCGGCACTGCGGGCCGCGGCCACGATCGAGTCGGTCATCGAAGCGGTGGTGTTGACGTTCACGACGAGGATGCGCATCGAACGGCCCTCCCGGCGGCGACGGACGTGTCGCCTTCCAGGGTATGGAAGAAAAGTTCCGAACATCAGCTTTTCGGCGCAACGAACTGGCCACGATCAGGGATCGCTGCGGACGGATGGGTGCTGACGGATCGCCGACGTGCGCAGCGGGCGGACCGGCCTCGGCGCCGGTCCGCCCGCTGTGGGTGGGGTGCGATCAGCCCTTGAGGCCGGGGAACTGGTCGTCGCGGTATTCGCCCTGCGCCCGCTGTCCCGCCCCGGCCAACTCGTCCTCGCGCTGGCGCAGCTCGACCCGGCGAATCTTGCCGGAGACCGTCTTGGGCAGCTCGCCAAACTCCAGGCGCCGCACCCGCTGGAACGGCGCGAGGTGCTCCCGGGCGTACTTCAAGATCTGGTACGCCGTGTCCTCGCTGGCCTCCCAGCCCGCGGCGAGCACGACGTACGCCTTGGGCACCGCCAGCCGCAGCTCGTCCGGAGCCGGCACGACCGCCGCCTCGGCGACCGCGGGATGCTCGATGAGGACCGACTCCAGCTCGAACGGCGACACCTTGTAGTCACTGGCCTTGAACACATCGTCGGTTCGCCCGATGAACGTCACGGTGCCGTGCTCGTCCTTCGCCGCGATGTCACCGGTGTGGTAGTAGCCGCCCTTCATCGAGGCGGCCGCCCGCTTCTCGTCGCCCTGGTAGCCGGCCATCAGGCCGACCGGGTTCGCCGACAGGTCGAGGCACAGCTCGCCCTCGGTGGCGGTCACCTCGCCGGAGACGGGGTCGATGAGGACGGACGGTACGCCGGGCAGCGGCCGGCCCATCGAGCCCGGGATGACCGGCTGTCCCGGCGAGTTGCCGACCTGCGCGCACGTCTCGGTCTGCCCGAAGCCGTCCCGGATCGTCATGCCCCAGTTGGCCCGGACCTGCTCGATGACCTCGGGGTTCAGCGGCTCACCGGCGGCGAGGACCTCGCGCAACGACCCCTGCTTGCCGGCGATGTCGGCCTGGATGAGCATCCGCCACACCGTGGGCGGGGCGCAGAACGTGGTGACCCCGGCCCGCTCCATCTGGCCGAGCAGCGCCGCGGCGTCGAAGCGCGAGTAGTTGTATTCGAAGATCGTCGCCTCGGCGATCCACGGGGCGAAGAAGCAGCTCCAGGCGTGCTTGGCCCATCCCGGCCCCGCGATCGTCAGGTGGGTGTCGCCGGGCTTGATGCCGACCCAATACATGGTCGACAGGTGCCCCACGGGGTAGCTGACCTGGGTGTGCTTGACCAGCTTGGGCTTGGAGGTGGTGCCGGAGGTGAAATACAGCAGCAGCGGGTCCTCGACCTCGGTCTGCGCTTCCCAGGCGGGCGCCTCGGCGCGGTCTTGGGCGGCGCGCATGTCCGTCCAGCCCGGGCCGCCGTCGCCGACCGACATGAGCGTGACCTGGGGGTCGGTCTCGGCGATCCGGTAGAACTTGCCGGTGTCGACCGGGTTGGCGATGACCGCCTTGGCGCCGGCCCGCGCGACGCGGTCAGCCAGGTCGGCGGCCTGCAGCGCGGTCGTGGTGGGCATGATGACGCCGCCGATCTTCATGATCGCCAGCATCGCGTCCCACAGCTCGACCTGGTTGTTGAGCATCAGGATGACCGGGTCGCCCTTGCCCAGGCCCTGCTCGGTCAGCCAGGCCGCGAGCTTGTCGGAGCGGGTGACCATCTCGGCGAAGGTGAACTTCTCCTCCGAGCCGTCCTCTTCGACGATCCACAGGGCCGTCTTGTCGTTGCCCCGGGCGTAGCCGTCGAAGTAGTCGGTGGCCCAGTTCCACCTGCCGGTGATGTCGGGCCAGCGGAACTCCGCCACGGCCTTGTCGTAGTTCTCGCGGTGCTCCAGAAGAAAGTCCCGGGCCGCACGGTAGTTCTCGGACGCCATTGCCATGGGGTCGTTCCTAGCAGCTGGCGCCGGTCCCGTCTCGGTCGCGGCTGCGGGCCGAGCCGGGCGCGCGGGGCGCGGCGGCGAACGGCGTACGGGGTGAGCCGAAGTCGGGTGCGCGGGGCGCGGCGTACGGCGTACGGGGTGCGCCACCGGACCCGTCAGGGCAACAGCGGCAGCAGGGCCACCGTCAGCGGGATCGTGACGAGGCTGCCGAGCGTGCTGATCGCCACGATCGAGGCCTGGGTCTGGGCGCCGGCGCCGTATTCGCGGGCCAGCAGGAACGCGTTGACCGCGGTCGGCATGGCGCCGGCCAGGACGAGCGCGGCCAGGGAGGTGCCGCGCAGGCCGAGCGCGAGCCCGACGCCGACCGACAGGAGGGGCCCCGCGATGAGGCGCAGCAGGACGGCGGTGACCACCGGACGGCTCAGCCGGGAGCGGGCCGTCGTCGCGAGCTGGGCGCCGAGGGCGAGCAGCGCGAGCGGGATGGCGGCCTGGGCGGCCAGGTCGATGCCGCGGGTCAGGCCGATGGGCAGGGTGAGCCCGGCCGTACGCATCAGCAGCCCCGCCGCGATGCCCCACAACACGGGCAGGGTGAGGACCGTGCGGGCCGCGCCGCGCAGGTCGGCGTGCTCGCCGAGCAGAGCGGGGCCGGCCGTGAAGATGACGAGCATCGACCAGATGAAGATGAGCAGCGACTGGTCCAGGCCGTCCCGGCCGAGGGCCAGGAGGGCGATGGGCAGGCCGAAGTTGCCGTTGTTGCCCAGCACGACGGCGGCGACGACGCCGCGGGCTTCGGGGCGCATCCGGCCGCGGGCGGCGACCCACGCCAGGCCCGCGGAGAGCGCGGTGACCAGGAGATAGGCGAGGCCGAGCAGCACTCCGGTGCGGGCCGGGACCTGTGTCGTCACGACGCTCTGGTAGGCCATGAACGGGAAGAACCCGTGCAGCGCGACCTTGCCGATGGTGTCGAGGTCGAGAGGGTAAAACCGGGCCAGCAACGCGCCGGCGCCCGCGACGAGGACCACCGGGAGCATGACGTCGACCAGGGCCCCGAGCACGCCGTCGAGCGTAGTCGCCGGGCCGGGGAGCCCGGCGATCAGGGGCGCCGGCCCGCTCGCACCCTGCCGCGGGGAACGCATCGAAACCGGACCTTTAGTAAACGGCCCTACCCTCCGATGGGGTGCTGCAGCCCAGCTGGGCCCGTCCAGCCAGCAACCGAATTCGGGATCGGACCTCGGTGTCCTCCCGCAAAGGAGCTTCCGTGTCATCACCCCGCTTCGTCGCCCGCCTCGGGGTCGCCGGCAAGGTCACCTCGGTGGGCATCGTCGGCGCCATGGCCGCCTTGATCATCGCCGTCATCGCCATCGTCAATCTCGGGCGCTCCGAAGCCGCCACGACGCAGATGCGGCAATTGGAGAAGGCGCAGACCGTGGTGCAGAACGTTCGCTTCGCCAATGGCGACGTCAGCGGCTGGCAACTGGGCGCGGCCTGGCAGGCCAACAAGGTCGGCGGTGCGATCGCCGCGGATCCGAACGAGAAATACCGCAAGAACTTCCTGGTTGGCGCCGCGGACCTGAAGAAGACCATGAGCGGCCTGCCGCAGGGCGATCTCAGCGCCGAGGAGCGCAAGAACTGGGCGGCCCTGGGCGAGCTGTGGGACCAATACCTGAGCTTCGACAAGCCCATCGCCGAGCAGTGGGCCAAGAACACCCCGGCCGGCGTGGCCGCCGGTGACGAGATCCTCAAGACGCAGGCCCTGCCGTTGTATGGCAAGATCCTCGACGCCACCGACGCCGTGGTGGCCTCCCTGGACAAGCGCTCCGCCGCCGCCGCCGAGGACGCCTCGGCCGCCGCGACGGCGGCCCGCTGGTCGGTGCTCGTCGCGACTGGTCTGGCCTTCCTGGCAGTCCTGCTCCTGGGTCAGTGGGTGGCCCGCGGGATCGTGCGGTCCGTGCGGTCGGTGCGCGAGAGCCTGGAAGCGATGGGCCGGGGTGACCTCACCACGCCGGCGGAGGTCGCTTCGGAGGACGAGATCGGGCAGATGGCCCGCGCCGCCGAAGCGACTCGCGAAAACACCCGCGGGGTCATCGAGAGCGTCAAGGCGGTCGCCACGCTGGTCAATGACGAGTCGGGGGAGCTGCACGCCCTGGCGGAGAAGATGCGCGAGTCGGCCGAGGGCGGTGTCGTGCGGGTGCAGGGTGTGACGGCTACCACCGACGAGATGGCCACCAACGTGCAGACGGTGGCCTCGGGCACCGAGGAGATGACCGCCTCGATTCGCGAGATCGCCAAGAACGCGCAGGACGCCGCGGGCGTGGCGGCGTCGGCGGTGCAGGTGGCGGACCAGACGAACGCCACGGTGGCGAAGCTGGGCGAGTCGAGTGCGCAGATCGGCGACGTCATCAAGTCGATCACCTCGATCGCGGAGCAGACCAACCTGCTCGCCTTGAACGCCACGATCGAGGCCGCTCGGGCCGGCGAGGCGGGCAAGGGCTTCGCCGTGGTGGCCAACGAGGTCAAGGACCTGGCCCAGGAGACGGCGAATGCGACCGAGGACATCTCGCATCGGGTCGAGCAGATCCAGATCGACACCGAGGCTGCCGTGTCCGCGATCAGCGAGATCTCGGCGATCATCGCCCGCATCAACGACACCCAATCCACCATCGCCTCGGCGGTGGAGGAGCAGACCGCGACCACGAACGAGATGGGTCGCAATGTCACCGATGTCTCTCGGGGCGCGTCGTCGATCGCCGATGCGATGCGCACGTCCGCCGGGGCCTACACGACCACGCTGGAGCGGTCCACCACCGCGGTCTCGGCGGCCGCGGCGCTGCAGCAGCGCGCCGGCGAGCTGCGGCAGCTCGTCACCCGGTTCACGGTTTGAGGGCTGGTCCCGGGCGGGACATCCGCCGGCACCAGCACTCGCGAGATCGCTCGCGGGATCGCTCGCGGGATCGCTCGCGGGATCGCTCGCGGGATCGCTCGCGGGATCGCGCCCCACGCCTGCGCGGGGCGCGATCCCGGCTCAGCGATAGTTGGTGAACTGCAGCGCCACGTCGAGGTCGGCACCCTTGAGGTGGGCCATGACGGCCTGCAGGTCGTCCTTGCTCTTGCTGGACACCCGTAGCTCATCGCCCTGGATCTGGGCCTTGACGTTCTTCGGGAACTCATCACGGATGAGCTTGGCGATCTTCTTCGCGTTGTCCTGGCTGATGCCGTTCTTGAGGGTGCCCTCCAGCCGGTACTCCTTGCCGGACGGCCGCGGCTTGTTCTCCCCGGTGTCCAGGGATTTCAGCGACACCCCGCGCTTGACGAGCTTGGTCTGGAAGACATCCAGCACGGCCAGGCAGCGTTCCTCGCTGTTGGCCTTCATCACGATGACGTCCTCGCCGCTGAACTCGATGCTCGCCCCGACACCCTTGAAGTCGTAGCGCTGGGCGATCTCCTTCTGACTCTGGGTGAGCGCGTTGGCGACCTCCTGGCGGTCCACCTTGCTGACGATGTCGAACGAGCTGTCGGCCATGTCGACCTTCCGTGGTTGTCGGGGGTGCGGGGCGGGTTGTCGGGGGTGCGCGGCGCACGTCGAGGGGCGCGTACGGCGGGTGCGTCAGCGGCCCATTCTGCCCGAGCGTGGGGTGGCCGGCCCACCGCGCGTACCGATTGGACCCGACCCGGGGAGGCGTTGCTATGCTGTCCGGGCGCGCTGCGGCGAGCACGGCAGGTTGCCCGAGCGGCCAATGGGAGCGGACTGTAAATCCGTCGCGAGAGCTACGAAGGTTCGAATCCTTCACCTGCCACCACCACACGAGAACGGCCCTTGATCAGCGCGCGCTGACCAAGGGCCGTTTCGCGTGGTCTTTCGCGTGGTCTGGGGCCGGCGACGTCGCGCGCGGAGTGCGGATGGCGACGCTCAGTCGAACCGTCGCTCGAGGGTGATCTCGTCGTGGATGTCGATGCCGTAGTCGCCCTGTTGGGGAACTGCCCCGGCCCCGTCGATCGCCGACTTCGCTCGTCGAGCCGTGTCGGCGGCCCCGGGGGCCACGCCGACGATGCGCAGCCCACGCCGCTGATAGAACCGCAGCGCGTCGATGTTGTCGTTCGTCGTGATCAGCCACAGCCGCGGCAAGTTCAGCTGCTCGGCGCGCGCCAGGGCCGCCGCGAGCAAGGCAGACCCCACGCCCCCGGCGCGGGTGATCGCGCTCACGGCCACCACCTCCAAGCCGCCCGGCTCGATCACATAGGCCAGAGCCCCCACCACGGCAGCTCCCGTCCCGTCGTCGCGAATCGCCACGTCGGTGGGCAAACTCCGCAGGTCATAGGTGACCCCATGCGACACGACGATGGGTCCACCCCAGGCCTGCTGCCACACGTCCTGGATCGCGGCGGCGTCAGCCTGCGTCGCCTCTCGAACGACCACGGCGTACGCGGGGGTTGAGCTCACCCGTCGACCATAAGTCGCCGCCGCCGCCCTTTCCGGAATTCACGAGTCGCGTTGCTGCACGGGAGGCTGCCGGCGCACGACGTACGTCCTCATCCGGTCAGGGGTGGCGCCACAGCGTGGTGATGGGCAGGAGGTGCAGCCAGCCGTGGAGGTGGGCAACCTGGTTGCCGCCGTGCAGGACGACTCCAGTGACGTCCATGTGGGGGTAGGCGGCCCGGAATCGTTCGAGGCCTCGCCACGAGGCAGCCGTCACCGTCTGCCCGCTCTTGACCTCGAGGGCGAGGATCCGGCCATCCCGCAGCTCGATGAGCAGGTCGACCTCGAGACCGTCCTGATCGCGGAAATGGAAGAAAACTTGGAGATTCCCTCGCCTGGGCGTGGAGGTTTCCGGCCGGGGGTCTAGGAGTTGGGGACGAGGCGGTTGGTGGCGGTCAGGACGGTCAGGGTGGGGAAGGTTGGGCTGCCC